>Ga0209810_1002774_pt1 | contig 19962 bp, 17 predicted proteins | sample Coa_R1_7_FD_187159 | JGI IMG/M metagenome (GOLD analysis project Ga0209810, IMG submission 187159) | Surface soil microbial communities from Centralia Pennsylvania, which are recovering from an underground coalmine fire - Coalmine... | ecosystem: Environmental > Terrestrial > Soil > Unclassified... | reverse complement strand
GAAAATCGAAGACTACGGGAATCTTCGGTCGTTAGTGCGACCTGTAGTTATTCAGCCCTTAGACAAGCTGATTATACTACTCCTTTTCGTGTCCCGTCAAGCACTTTTTTCATTCTCCTTCGCCGGTATCCCTTCAACACGCCTGGATAGCAACGCTATTCAAGCATGACGCGGCGACATGCCGCAAGGAGAATGAATTGGCTACATTCGACGTAGCTCACATCAACGTGCAAGGTCAGGACATCATCATCGTGCCCTTAGACCGCGAACCTACCCCTGAGCAAATTGACGGACTACAAGCCTGTGCCACGAGTGCGGGTCTTGCCGGAACGGTTTGCCCTGTCTGGCAAGAGTTTGGGCGGATTCGCTTTATCGCCCCGCGTCCGTGGCATCCCTTCTTCCAAAGCCTGACTTGGCCCGCCATCTGTGCCAACATCAACAAGAAGCTGACGTGCAACTGGTGAATCAGCAAGCGTCTCTAGCGCCGACTGATTCCGTTCGGCAATCTGCCGGACATGCTCCATAACTTCATCGGTCGTAGGGGAGCCGTCCGCGTATCCCAATGCGTAGACGGTTCCCCCTATGACCATTTCACGGCTAACCATTCTTACCTCCCAGGTGCGTCAAGTCTATAAGTACCGCGATTCGTTTACCAACTTGTCAAAGGAGAGGCTCCATGTTTTGGCGACCGTACTCTCATAGCCTGGAAAAGCATTGCCGTAATCCAGCAGATCATGTCGATCCTCCAGAAACAGTGGGAGATAGTCCGCCAGTGCTATATGCGTTTCGGTGATATAGGCTGCCGCCTGCGCCAGGGCTAGCGGCAGGTCACCCAGTTCTTGAGCCAGCCTGCCGGCAGCCTGCTCGTCCGTCTGCCCGGTCCGTTTGAGCAGGAAGGCTACCGATTCCGAGCGCTCCCAGACCTGTACCGGTAGCGACCTGGCGATATTGTGCCAGTTAGTGTCACGCGAGGTCACCAGGATATGGCCGTTCCCGCCGTGCGGCAGGTAGTCCAGAATGTCCTTTTGCTTGTCGGCATTGTCGAAGAGGAGCAGCCAGCCGGAATTGTGTTCCAGCCAGCTACGCACGGCAGCGATGGTAAGGTTCTGATCCTGCGCGCTCTGTTCCTTCAGGTTCAGTTTTGCGGCAAGAGCAGCATAGTCGGCGGCCAGGGTTGCCGTCTCTTCCGAGCGGACCCACCAGACGCAGGTGTATTTGTCGCTATAGCGGTAGAGATATTCCGTGGCTAGCTGCGTTTTGCCCACGCCTCCCAGACCGGTGATCGCCTGCGTCAGCGCCGCCGTATTGCCTGCGGCCAGGGTATCTTCCAACTGCTTCAGGAGCGCGTCGCGGCCCGTAAAGTTGATGTTGCGCTGAGGAATGTTGCTGCTCCAGATGGGAGGCAGCAGCCCAGGGAAGCGAGCCGGCGGTGTCAAAACTTGCGGAGGGGCTGCCGGAAAAATTGGGGCTTTGGTCGGAGGCGCGACCGGCTTTACTCTTTCCAGCAGGAGAGCCGCGGCCTCTGCCTCCGTCTTGCCGACGAGATCGATATAGGTGCGCGCGTTCAAAAGCCCTAGCTCTTTGGGATCGCACTTTTCGACGCGCACCGGCAGCAGAAGCCCTTTTTCTCCGGTCAGATCCTGAACGAAAACGCTCTGCCACTCCACCGTAGTGAAATCCGATTGTAAATAGCGTGGTGTCAGGACGGGCACAATGCGCTCGCACTGCGTAACCGCTTTGTGCATATCCTGCACGAGGTTGCCACCCGAGTCGAAGTCCCAGGCTTGAATCGTGAGGGAATAGCCTGCTTCTTGCAGCTTCCAGGCGATCCATTCGGCCCACTGGCGGTCGGCGCTGGTATAGCTGATGAAAAAGTCCTTTTTCGTGTTCGAGTCCGTAACCATGTTTTGCATCCCCTTGCAACAAGTACAATCAGGACATGTATACATCGAGGAAGCGGGAGAATCCTGCCGTTGTTCTCGGCAGGAAAGGGCTTGATTCGTGTAGAATATTTCCTGAAAATCTCTGAACCTGTGGAGGTACTTCCCATGATCCGCTCGCTCTCCCTGTCGATAGCGCGCGTCGCAGCCCTTGCGCTGGCCGCCGTGGCGCTCAGCTCCGTAGGCGCGCAAGCCGCGCCACCACCCGGCTACACCCTGGTCTGGAGTGACGAGTTCAACGGTCCGGTCGGCTCGTACCCGAACTCGGCCAACTGGACCTACGATCTCGGCGGCGGTGGCTGGGGCAACAACGAGCAGGAGACCTACACCAGCACCAACGCCACCATCGTCGCCGACTCTGCCGCCACGGACGGCTATGCGCTCGACATCGCCTCCAGCACCGACGGCGTCCACTACTACTCCAGCCGCATTAAGACGCAAGGGCTGCATTCCTGGCAGTACGCCTACATCGAATGTCGCGCCAAGGTCCCGCCGGGCGGTCCCTCCTATCAGGGCTACTGGCCGGCCTTCTGGACGCTGGGAACCGATATCAGCACCAACGGCTGGCCCAAGTGCGGCGAAATGGACATCATGGAGCACCTGTGCGGCACTGAGCCGGACATCGCCCACCAGACGATCCACGGCAACATCAAAGGCAGCAATAACGCCTGGGGGATCGGATACGCCTACACCGCCTCGTCGGATCTCGGCCAGGCCTATCACCTCTATGCCATTCTCTGGAAGCAGAACTCTATCACCTTCTATGTCGATGGCGTGCAGAACGGACCGACCATTACCCCGTCCTCGCTGACCAGAAACGAGGTCTGGGAGTTCAATAAGCCCCAGTTCCTGCTGCTCAACATGGCGATCGGCGGCAACTGGCCCGGCGACATCACCGCCCAGACGGTCTTCCCCGCGCACTACCTCATCGATTACGTGCGGGTCTATCAGTGAGCCGTAACAGGCCGATACTCCCCTGGCGGCAGGGCAGCCAGAGAAGCATCCCGTTGTCAGGGAACGTACTCATAGAATGAGACCGATGAAACGATGGCTCGTTGGGCTCGTGCTGCTCCTGGGATGGGGGCTTGCAAGTCCGGCAGCATGGGCCTCTGGAACGATGGGCGTCGATACCGGCTGGGTCATCGACAACTCCGGAAACCCCCTGTTCACCCCGGCCGTCGCGGGCCAGCTCCGCCAGGCGCAGGTGGGCTGGGTGCGCATGGAGTTCCGCCTGGTCAACGGCAACACGACCTGGAACGCCGCGATGCTCGGCTATTACGACACGGTGGTCAACACCGCGCGGGCCAACGGCCTGCAGGTCCTCGGCCTGATCGACTACACCTCCTGGCCCGGCAGCCAGTCCGACTGGACGGCCAACAACTACGAGAACACCGGCGCCAACGGCGACAACAGCTTCATCGACAATTTCGCCGCCAACGCCGCCGTGCCCATCATCGCCCATTTTCACGACCGCGTCAAAATCTGGGAGATTTGGAACGAGCCGAACGCCTGGACCTCCAACCCCTCGCAAGGCGTCTACACGGGCGGCACGTTTATCTACCCTTCCAACTTCAGCCAACTTCTCGCCAGGACCTACGCCGACGTGAAGGAGATCAACGGCCTCCGGGACGTGCAGTTGATCTCCGGCGGCGTCTTCGGCCATGACATCGCCGGCAAGAACTACGAGGATGCCGGCGCCCAGTACATCGATGACACGTATAACGTGGGCATCAACACGGTCGGATCGTTCTCCTATGCGATGAGCCATTGGGGAACCTATCCCCTGGACGGGATCGGCCAGCACATCTACATCGATCAGGGGACCACGACCACCTCCGGCGCGATCCAGCAGTACTGCGACTGGGTGCGGCAGGCCTATACCAAGTACGAAGGGACCGGAACGAGCAAACATTCGTTCATCACGGAATTCGGCTGGTCGACCAGTAACGTCTCGCAGTCGGTCCAGGACCAGAACCTGACGACCGCATTCCATGTCCTCGAAGGCGGCACGGTCAACTATGTCCAGACCGCCATCTGGTTCAACTGGCAGGACAACGTGGCCGCCGGACTCTACTTCGGCGTGCTCGACAGCGGCGGCAATCCCAAGCTCTGTTACAACGACTTCGTGTCCGCGCAGAAATACTTTGGCTTCCGGGACGGCTACCCGGACCTCCTGTTCCAGAACCCTTCCACCGGCCAGCTCTCCCTCTGGTTCCTGCTGGGCGGCACGCCTCTGAGCGCTTCCTTCCTCACGCCGTCGCAGGACCCGGCCTGGCGCGCCGTGGGAGATGCCGACGTCAACCAGGACGGCACGCCCGACATCCTCTTCCAGAACCGCTCCACGGGCCAGTTGGCCCTCTGGCAGATGAGCGACGTAGCCGCTTCCGGAGGCGCGTTCGTCACGCCGGTTCCTCCCGCCGGATGGAACGCGGTCGGCCTGGCCGATTTCGATGGGGACGGCTTCCCCGACGTGCTGCTTCAGAATGGGTCCTCCGGGCGCCTGGCGGTCTGGTATCTGCGCGGTGCCACGGTCGTCAACGGGACGTATGTGTCGCCGGCGCCTGCCGCAGGCTGGACCGCTGTCGGCGTGGGGGACTTCAACAAGGACGGGCATCCGGACATCCTGTTCCAGAACGCTTCCACCGGCCAACTGGCCGTCTGGTTCATGAGCAACAACCTCGCCACCGACGGCACGTTTGTGACGCCCGGCCAGCAAGCCGGCTGGCGGTGCGTATCGGTCGTGGACTTGAACGGGGATGGCTGGCCGGATTTGGTATTCCAGAACACAAACAGCGGCCAGTTGGCCTACTGGCTGATGAACGGCGTGAAAGCCATAGACGGCAACCTCTTTACCGTCCAGCCCCCGCCTGGCTGGCAGGTGGCAGGACTCCACTAGCCCGAAAGGGACACAGGGTCCTTCAGTTTTCCACAGGCGACTAAAAGTAGGCAGGCTTTTCCGCCCGCCAGGGCAACCCGAAGGTTCGATAGGGACCCGTGGGCCGAAGGACCCCTAGACGGGTATTTCAATGCCCGGCTATACGGGTAATTCATGGCCCGGCTAAGAAGCCAGCTGGTTTCCGTACCGGCTCATAGATTTTGAGTCCCCGAAGGGGACTTTGGGCATGGGGCAGGGGTCCCCAGGGGCAGCAGTTTTAACTGCCCGCAAACCGGAAGGGACAAAGGAATCCAGGGAAGGAGCGGCGAATCGCGCGGTAACTCAGATGAACGATCTCCCTTCCTGGAGGCTCACTCTTCCATGCGTCCTCTCCACGTTCTCGCTTCCTTCCTGAGCTTTGTACTGCTTTGCCTTCTCGGACACTGCCTCGTTTCCCGGGCGCAGGAACCCACCGCGCCACCCTCCTATGATGTCAAAGCGCACTACACCAAGTCTTCCTTCCGTATCCCCATGCGCGATGGCGTTCACCTCTATACCATCGTCTATGCGCCGAAAGATACCTCCCAGCCATACCCCATTCTGATGCAGCGGACCCCCTATAGCATCCGTCCGTACGAACCGGACACCTACCGGCTGGGAGGCCGGACGATGCAAAAAATGGTGGAAGAGGGCTATATCTTCGTGTTTCAGGACGTGCGCGGGCGGTATATGTCCGAGGGAGATTTTGAGGACGTGCGTCCCGAAGAGGCCGCGCAAAAAGGCAAGCAGGCCGTCGACGAAAGCACCGATACCTACGACACCATCGATTGGCTGGTGAAGAATATCCCTAATAACAATGGGCGGGTGGGGATCTGGGGCATCTCCTATCCCGGCTTCTACGCCGCGGCCGGCGGCATCCATTCCCATCCGGCCCTGAAAGCCATCTCGCCGGAGGCGCCCGTCTCCGACTGGTTTATCGGCGATGACGACCACCACAACGGCGCCTTCTTCCTCATGGACTTCGTCAGCTTCTATAACTTTTTCGTCGAGAAACGCCCGGACAATAAGCCGGTAACGGAGTATCCATCGACACTCCACTTCCCCATCACCGACGATTACCAGGATTTCCTGAAGCTGGGGCCGCTCAAAAACCTCAATGCCAACTACTGGCATGGGCAGATTCAGCACTGGAACGACACCATCGCGCATCCCAACTACGATGCCTGGTGGCAGGCCCGCGCGCTCCCGGCCCACCTCAAAGACATCCATTGCGCCGTGCTGACGGTGGGCGGCTGGTACGATGCCGAGGACCTGTACGGCCCGTTCGCCGATTTTGCAGCCATCGACCGCTACAATCCCGGCACGCCGAACAGCCTGGTCGTCGGGCCGTGGCCGCACGGCGGCTGGGCTGGTGGCGATTTCGAGAGCTTTGGCGACGAGACCTTCGGGCAGAAGACCGGCGCCTGGTATCACGAGCGCCTCTTCAAGCCCTTTTTCGACTTCTATCTGAAAGGCATCGGCGACTGGAAGCAGCCGAAGGCGACGGTCTTTGCCACCGGCATCAATCAGTGGTGGCAGTTCGACCAGTGGCCGCCGAAGGACACAACTCCGGTCGCCTACTATCTTTCCGCCGATCACGCGCTGACACGGACCCCGCCGGAAGGCGCGGCGGCAGCCGGATACGACGAATACGTGAGCGATCCGGCCCATCCCGTTCCGTATGTCCCCCAGTCGCTGCCGCGCCGCAGGAACGAATATATGAACGACGATCAGCGGTTCGCCGCCGCCCGGCCCGACGTGGCCGTCTGGCAAAGCGCCCCGCTGACGGAGGATTTCACCATCGCCGGGCCGATCCAGGCAGATCTGCAGGTCTCTACGACCGGGACCGACGCGGATTTCATCGTCAAAGTCATCGACGTCCAGCCCGACGGTACGTCCAGCCCTTCGGGGGACTCTTCCGGCGTCACGGCGACCGGCTATGAAAGACTGGTCCGCGCCGAGGTGATGCGCGCCCGCTATCGCAATAGCTACAGCCATCCCTCTCCGCTGACGCCGAACAAGCTGACCCGCATCTCGTTTGCGCTGCGGGATGTCTGCCATACGTTTCTGAAAGGGCACCGGATCATGGTGCAGGTGCAGAGCAGTTGGTTCCCCCTGGTAGACCGCAACCCGCAAACGTACGTAGACATCTACCACGCCGACGAAAAGGATTTTCACGTCGCGACCGAGCGCATCTACCATACCTCCCGCATCCTGCTGCCGCAGCTTGGCCCCCACCCCCTTCCCCTCCCCCAAGTTTAGGGGAGGGGGGACTAAATCGTTCTCTTGTACCTCTACCACGAACTCCATCTCACCTGAGCGGCGAAGGGGAGCTATAATGTTTAGCTTCTGCCGAACCAGCTTACTGAGGCCACCGAGGCCGCGTTCCAGGAAGGGGAGCTATAATGTTTAGCTTCTGTCTCTACTTGTAGGCAAGAGCGGCTTTAAGGAGAAAGATTAGCTTCCAGTTTAGTCCCCCCCTCCCCTAAACTTGGGGGAGGGGACGGGGGTGGGGGCCTGGATCAGGATTTGCTGGAAAGAATACTCACTACGGAGCGGGCCGGAATGTCCACTACAAGGTGTCCCGTGCGGTTGGCACGCTGACTGTTTAGCCTGTTTAGCTTCGGAGGACCTTTCCCATCACCCGCTGTGATGATCTCCATCCTTGCCTCCGCATTGGCGGGTAAGCCCGAGAGGATCACCTGACCGGCGCCGATCGGGTTGACGAGAAGGACGGAGAACTGTCCGGCATGGGGTCCCGTGGTCGCAAGCGCTTCCAGGTCGTCGCTCGTAACGGAGGCCGATGCGATTTTTGACCCGGAGCGGAGAGCTTCCTGCATCTGCCGGACGACATACCAGACCGGATAGGGCTGCTGTCCATCCTTATTGACTAACGGGTAGTCATCTTCATAAGTCCAGTAGTCCATGATCTGCGCGCCGCTGAGGCGCAGGGTCTTTACGTAAGCCCGCGCGGTGTTCAGCGCGTTTTCCCAGGATGCCCACGGGTCGGGCTTCTGCCAGAGGCCCGCGTCCCAGCCGGCTTCCGTACACCAGATGGGCTTATGGAACTCCCTGCCTAACGCCGCGATCGCTTCGTACTGCGGGGCCGGCGTGCCCAGCACATCCCAGCAGTGGAAGGCCAGCGGACCCAGATATTCGGAAATCGTTTTGTCCTCCAGCAGAGGGCGCGCGTAGCTGGCGAACCCGGCTCCGCCGCCCGTATCTCCTACCAGGAATTTGGTCTGGAGACCGGCCTGCTGGAACCGCGGCCCGGCCTGCCGGATGAACGCGATGATCTCCTCCGGGGTAAACTTGAAGTTCACGCCGTAGTCCGCCTCATTGAACGAGAAGTTTTCTACAGCGGCCCCATATTTGTCCCGTGCCGTCACGAGGAACCGGACGATCGCCTCGATGCAGTCTCCGTAGCGGCTCTGCGGGAGACGCCGGCCTTCCTGCTCGGCCTTTCCGGGCAGCAGCCAGGCCGGACCCTCCCAGATGGAGGCGACCACCGGAATCTTGCGCCGGGCAAACTCCTGCAACTGAAGAAAAGCCGCGTGCGCCGGGCCCTCATCCCTGTAGATGTCTTTTTCCAGCGCCCAGGTATTGAGCGGAATGCCGATCCGTGCGTGTACGATGCGCAGATGGTCCAGGTTGTAGCGGGCCACCGCGTCGAACGGTTCCGTCGCCCCATAGCGGGGCGCGGTGAAGTTTCCGCCCAGGCCGATCATCGGCTGCTTCGTCGCGGAAAGATGAATGGCGACTGTCTGGCGGCCCAGCGGGTTCTGGGCAGCGGCAAGCCCGATAAGCTCTTCCACGCTCTGGCTCCTCCCAAAATCCACGACGCGAAGCCCGGCGACCTCGACCGCCTGCGGCCCGAAAGCGAATCGCAGCGAGACCATCGCCTCGCCCGGCCGGTACGATTCGGCGGCCGTGAACGGCACGAGGACACGCTTCCAGACGCGGGGCGCCGTGGGAGTCGTCGCGTCGTAGGTCACGGACTTGGTCCACGGATCGACGCTGCGCTCGAACAAAAGCTCGACCTGCGCGGGAGCGCCCGTGGCGGACGCGCCGCGCACATAAAAGGAAGCCAGCAAGACATCGCCCTGCGCAACCGGTACCGAGATGGGCATGGTGAGCTGCGTTGCATTCGTCTCCGGCGCATTCGTGCGCACCGTGACGCGCAGTCCTCGCGTAAACGGTCCTCCCGAGACGGGGATCACCTTCGCCGTCGCGTTCGTTCGCTCCAGGCCGCCTACCGGGGTGGTCAGCAAAGCGTCCGCCGAAAGCACGGCCTTCCCGCCGGAGAGGATCGGAGCCTGCGCATGGGCGGCGGAGGCAGAAACGCATAGTACTCCCAGCACGGCGGCAAGCAGGGCGATCGCACGTGGAGTTTTTCCGCCCGCGAGGGCGGTTGGCGGCAAAGCCGCCTTAAAGTCGGGTCGTTTACGGCCCGGCCAAAACGCGGCTGCAGGCCAGATGCGCGAAATCCGCGCGTGTGGTACGATAGTCAGGATCCATTCGATGTTGATGCAATTCCGAGCACGGGAACCGGATTGCCGGGCCATAGCGGACCTCCCCTGCGAGCTAGGATGATGGCGTTACATTCGACACTCCGACCCAATCGCCCTTATTCGGATTCCCGCAGGATCGAAAGGGGATAGAGGAATCCGTCCCGAAGAGACGAATAGAGAGATAGGCATCGATGGAACCATGTGGGGTATTAAACCTTATTAAAGTACAGTGGTCTCCCGGCCGGGCAGTCTTTCTGGCAACATGCGCGCGCATGGGCCGGCAAGCCGGCTCGGTCTGGAAGCGCGGCTTCCTCGCCGCGAGAGAGGTCATGGGATGAAAACACGAACTTCCGCTTTGGCGCTGGTGTCCGTCGGTTTGCTCGGCGGGGCGCTGTTGGTGCGCTTCCACCATGATAGCGACCCGCTGAAGCGGGCGATGGCGCACTTCGAGGCGGCCGATGAGCTGCAGGAGACCGGTCATTCCAGGGAGGCGATCGAGGAGATGAAGCAGGCGGTCGCCATCTATCCGCAGTTCTCCGGAGCGCGATTGGGCCTGGCCGATCTCTATGAGGAGTCCAACCATCCCGCCGATGCGTTGGCGACGCTGGAGGAGGGCCTGCGCGTGGGAGACCCGCGGGACAAGAGCTTCTACGATACCCACCTGGCCGATCTGTACCGGGAACAGAAAGACTATGCGCGGGCGCTTCAGTATATGCGCCAGGCGCTTGCCGAGCCGTCGGACCGGATGACCAACCGCAAGGAGCTGCAGCGCGAGTACGCCGAATTGCTGGAGAATGTCCGGATCTGGGATGAGGCCGAGCAGGCGTGGAAGGACTACCTCAAGAGCTATCCTAACGACAGCTCGGGGCTGCGCGGCCTTCGACGTATCCAGCATGAGCGTGCGGAGGCGGCGCACGCCTCCAAATCCGCCGCAAAGAACTGACGGGTGAACGCCGCGTTGCGGCCTGGGTGATCCGCCCTTCCGGCCCTGAAGGCGGATCACCCCCTCATTCCCCTCACCCCCTCAGCATTTATAGGTGACACGATGGCAAGCCGAGATTTCAACCCCCTGGATATCTTTTTGCAGCTCGAGAACGATATGCGCCGCAGCGTCGAAGAGGTGATGCGGGCCACCCGCTTTCAGCCGAGCGTGGATCTGTTCGAGACGACTTCCGCCCTCGTCGTCAAGATGGAGGTCGCCGGCGTGCGACCGGAGAAGCTGCAGATCGTGCTCTCCGCCGACGACCGCCTGCTGACCGTATCCGGAGAGCGCGCCGAGCCCTGGGACGAGCAGCGCGATCGGATTCGGTGCTATCAACTGGAGATCTACTTCGGCCCGTTCGAGCGCCAAATCGTGCTGCCGGCCGGTCTCCGCTTCGACCGCGACCAGATCGCGGCGAACTATCGGGATGGCTTTCTCGTCATCTCCTTGCCGAAACGCCCGGACACGCCGCGCAGCGTGCGGGTGATCGAGGTCGGCCAGGAGGAGTGAGCGGTCCCGCCTTTTTCCGGTTCCCGGACGCAGTTTCACGCCTTTCTGGAAATTCAGGAGAAGCGGTTACGTCGGAGCTTTTCCGTCCGGAGGACGGTTGGCCGTAGGCCCACGAGACGGGTACTTCCGTGCCCGGATCTTTTTTCCGGTTTTAGGGGCGCAGGACAGATTTTAGAGAATCGGGGTGCTTATACCGCATGGAACCTAAAAACCTGGCAGATATCCTGGAACCGTTCGATACGCCTGTGGAGGGAGCCGCCGGAACGGGCGAGGGCGAGCATCAGCCGGCTATTCCGGAGGAGATCAATCTGCTGCCTCTGCGGGATACCGTCATCGTCCCCGTGCTGGTGGCGCCGCTGGGCGTAGGGCGCGAAAACTCCATCAAGCTCATCAACGACTCGGTCGTCGGCGGCAACCGGATCATCGGCGTCTCCTGCATGAAGGACCCGACGATCGAGAATCCCACCCTGGACGACGTCTATAAGATCGGCACCGCCGTCGCCATCCGCTTGATGGGCCAGGTGCCCGACGGCATCCGCCTGATCGTGCAGGGCTTGCAGCGCATCGAGATTCTGGAGGCGGTGCAGACCACGCCTTACCTGCGGGTCAAGGTGCGCGCCATCGAGGAGCCGCCCGTTGCCGACGCGGATAAGCTGGAGATTGAGGCGCTCACACGCACGATCGGGCAGATGTTTAACCGCGTGGTCCAGCTCTCGCCCGAGCTGCCGGACGAGATGCAGAACCTGCCCAACAACGTCAAGGACCCCGGCGTCCTGACCGACCTGATCGCCGCGCAGATGCCGCGGCTGACCCCGGTGGAGCGCCAGGAGATCCTCGAGCTGATCGATCTCAAGCCGCGCATGACGCGCCTGCTGCAGTTGCTGGCCCGCGAGGTGCAGGTATTGGAGGTCGGCAGCCGGCTGCAGTCCGAAGTGGCGCAGGAGCTGGGCAAGACGCAGCGTGAGTACTACCTGCGCGAGCAGATGCGCCAGATTCAAAAAGAGCTGGGCGAGGGAGACGAGCGCACGCAGGAGATCGACGAGCTGCGCCAGAAGATCGCCGAGGCGGGCATGCCGGAGGAGGCCGCCAAAGAGGCCGAGCGCGAGCTGGACCGGCTCAGCCGCATGAATCCGGCGGCGCCGGAGTACACCGTCTCCCGCACCTACATCGACTGGCTGGTGGCGCTGCCCTGGAACGTCAGCAGTGAAGACAACCTGGATATTCCGGCCGTCAAAGAGGTGCTGGACGCCGACCACTACGGACTGGATAAGGTCAAGGAGCGCATCCTCGAATACCTGTCGGTGCGTAAGTTCAAGCAAGACGGGACGGCCCGCCAGCCGATCCTCTGCTTCGTCGGCCCGCCCGGCGTCGGGAAGACCTCGCTGGGCCGCTCCATCGCCAAGGCGGTGGGCCGCAAGTTCGTGCGGATTTCCCTGGGCGGCGTGCGGGATGAGGCGGAGATTCGCGGCCACCGCCGCACCTATATCGGCGCGCTGCCCGGCCAGATCATCCAGGGGATTCGCCGCGCCGGGACCAACAACCCCGTCTTTATGATGGATGAGGTGGATAAGGTCCAGGCCGATTTTCGCGGCGACCCCTCCAGCGCGCTGCTGGAGGTCCTCGATCCGGAGCAGAACAATGCCTTCCGCGACCACTACCTGGACGTGCCGTTCGATCTGAGCAAAGTGCTCTTCGTCACGACCGCCAACGTGCTCGATACGATCCTGCCGCCCCTGCGCGACCGCATGGAGATCATCGAGATCGCCGGCTACACGGAGGAGGAGAAGATCGCCATTGCGGTACGGCATCTCATTCCCAAGCAGGCGGAGGAGCACGGCATCGTGGATCGGATCACCTTCACGCCGGACGCCGTCCGCGTGCTGGTCCGAGGCTATACGCGCGAGTCGGGCGTCCGCAACCTGGAGCGCGAGATCGCCGCGATCTGCCGCAAGGCCACCCGGGCTTTCGCCGAGAGCAAGCTGGACAAGCTGGAGGTGACGCCCGCCGTCGTCGAAGACTACCTGGGCGCGCCGCGCTTCGAGGCCGAGGAGGCGCTGGAGCGCATGGAGCGACCGGGCGTCGCCACCGGGCTGGTGTGGACCCCCATGGGCGGAGACATCATCTTTATCGAGGCGGCGGCTTCGCCGATTATGACCAATCGCCCGCCGACCATCACCATCACCGGCCAGTTGGGCGAAGTGATGCGCGAATCGGCCCAGGCGGCGCTCTCCTACGTGCGCGGACATGCCGAGGAGTTGGGCGCGCCCCCGGACTTCTATGAGACGCACGACATTCATATCCACGTTCCGGCAGGCGCCATTCCTAAAGACGGCCCTTCGGCGGGCGTGACGATGGCGACGGCGATCGCCTCGCTGTTCAGCGAGCGCAAGGTGAAGCCGCTGATGGCGATGACGGGCGAGGTCACGCTGACGGGGCGCGTCCTGCCGGTAGGCGGCATCAAGGAAAAGGTGCTGGGAGCGCGCCGCGCGGGCATCACCGAAGTGATCTTGCCGGAGCGCAACCGCAAGGACGTGATGGAGGACCTTCCCGAAGAGGTCCAGAAAGCCCTCCACTTCGATTTCGTCGAAGATGTCCGCCAGGTATTAGACCTGGCGCTGGAGCCGAAGGCAGAGACGGCTTCCGGTGAGGGTCAGGGAGGCAAAAATACCCTTTCCGATCTAGCGGGGAAGGACGAAACGCGCAAATCGCGCCGGCCCCAGGCGGCAAGAGCGGGGGTGTAGCCTGCTTTACAGGCTACACCCCCAGCCCGTAGGACTGAAATCCCGTTTTTTCCGCTTTTGGTGGCGGGTGTGGAGTTCAGAAGAAGAAAGAGAGCGGTAGGAAACAAAAATAGGTTGACAAGTATACGCTCTCTTTGTTATACTGGTTACCAGGCAGGCTGTCCTATAGGAGGATATCTGCCGGGTTGGAAGGCTACGTGAAGGAGACGAGCAGATGAGTCTACCGTTACGTCAGGAAGACTGGGAAGCGCCGCTGCGGCTGAGCGCCCCCAAGCGGTTACGACATAAGCGGGCAGTGGGGTACCGGAAGCGGGTGCGCATTGCGCTGACGCTTCTTCTCGGCCTGTGTGTATGCAGCTTCGCGGCCTGGGGATGGCACGCCGTGCGCGCGATGGAGTCCGCATCGAGCCTGCATCTCGTAGCCGCAGCCTTTCCAAAAGCCAGGGTCGGGCTGGTCTCCGCCTCGGCGGAGCGGCGACTCGGTTTTGTGACCATCACCGGCAGCGTCACCAATCATGCCGCGCGGTCGCTATCGAATGTAGAGGCCGTGGCCGAGCTTCTGGATAGCAGAGGCCGGACCATCGGGATGGAGAGCGCCATGATCGCCTTCGATCCGCTGCCTGCCGGAGAGCCCAGCCCTTTCCGGGTGGAGATGATGGATAACACGCGGGCGGTCGCCTACCGGGTCCGCTTCCGGCAGATTTCCGGCAGCGCGCTGAATTAGGCAATCTAATCGATCTCAGAGGGTGTTAGCAAATTCTGTATTATAGGACTGCTTCGCCCGCAGGGCGGTTGTCCATCTCCTCGAAGTTCCCCCTCTCCTTACGAAGGAGAGGGGGCTGGGGGTGAGGTTCTGAGTGAGGTCAATTTAACGAAAAACGGGCGCGGCGGAAAGCTTTCCGCCGCGCCCGATCTATTGCGCCTCAAGATGGCAGGGCGTTAGCGCCGATGTTTCATGGATTTCTTGATGTAGTGATGCGTCACGGCGGCCGCCCCGATGCCCGTCAGGACGGGGTGACGCTGCGCGAAGTTTTTCTTCCCACCGTGCAGGGCTCGATTCTTCCCGGTCGTCTTGGCGATCTTGTAGGCGGCGTATCCGGCGCCGATCGAGGTCATGGTGGGATGTCGCTGCGCGAAGTTCTTATGAATCTTTTTGTGGGTCGTCTGTGCCCAGGCCGTGGAGCGAACGCCGGTCGCTCCCATCATCCCGATGGCCAGTGCCAGCATCAGGGCGAGGGTCCAGACGCGCAGGAGCCGAGTTCTCTTCATTCCGAAGTTCTCCTTGAGAAAGGATTGAGGGGTTTCCCGTTATCATACGGAGGGAAAAGCCGCTCCGTTTCAGGAACCGGGTCCCTTTCATTATTTCATAGGGACGGGCTGTTCTGCAAGAGAACCGGGCGGCATCTTTATGGAAAACGTATTTTGCCGGGCAGGATAACGGGTGAAAAAGAAGGAATAATAGAGCCATATAGTCCTGAACCACGTCGAGAGCCTTATCTCTCCCAGGACGATTCAGGCAGCGTTCCTTTTAAGGACGTCTCACAGGGCATGCCCGCCAGCAGGGCGCAAAGACCCGCACTATTTTCATAACGGAGCGGCAACAATGGAGGAAACGATCGTGCAACGTGTTTCTATTTTTGTCGATGGCGCAAATATGTACTATGCGCAGAAAAAGCTTGGCTGGTACATCGATTTTCGGAAAGTCCTGCAGTATTTTGGCCGGGACGCGGGCAATGTCATCAGCGAAGCCTACTACTATACCGGCGCGGACGCGCAAGCCAAGAACCGCGACAGCGCGTTCCACGAATATCTGATGTATTCCGGCTATACGGTGCGCACCAAGGCGATCAAACAGATGGTAGACGATACGACCGGCGAGATCGTCGAGAAGGCCAATCTCGACATCGAGCTGGTCATCGATATGTTTAACACCGTGGCGCTTTATGAGACCTGTGTATTGATGAGTGGAGACAGCGATTTCGAGCGGGCGTTGGAGCTGGTGCGCAGCAAAGGCAAGCGCATCGCCGTAGTCGCGCATCCGGATATGACCGCGCGCGAGCTGCGCAACGTGGCGGGACGCAACTATTTCGATCTGCGCGACCTGGAGCGCGCCATCGCCCGCACCGACCGTCTGCCGGATCCCACCGCGCCCTCGCATACGATGCCGGACATCGAGGAGGCTCTGGGCACGCCCGGCCACCCGGTCACCAACCCATCCGCCAACCCCTGGCGCAGCGGCGCCATCTTTCCGGGCCAGTCGCTCCGCTCCGATCGCTATTAATATGCGCCTCAGAAGGAGAGACGCGGTGAGAGGGCGGCCATGAGTGGGTTTCGGATCCGCGACGCCCGTAGCAGCGACCGCGAGGCGATCGGCGCGCTCTGGCGGGAGCTGATGGACCATCATCAGGCCCTGGATCCCCGGTTTACCGTCGCTCCGGACGGGATGCAGAAGTATGTCCGGCACGCGCTGGATATGATGCGCTCGCGCGATGGCCGCGTGCTGGTCGCGGAGAGTCTGGATACCGGCGAGGTGGTCGGCTACCTGATGGCCGAGATCCAGCGGCGCCCGCCGTTGGCCCTGCAGGGGCTGTATGGCTTCATCTCCGATGCCTGCGTGCAGGAGGCCTGGCGGCATCGGGGCGTAGGGCGGGCGCTCTTCGAGGAGACGCGCCGGTGGTTCATCGCCCGAAAGGCGACCGCCATCGAGCTCTATGTGGCCGAGGCCAACCCGGCCGCAAATGGTTTCTGGCAGGCGATGGGATTGCAGCCGTTCCTGCGCCTGCTCCACCTCGACCTTTCCTGACTTCAAACGAATTCCATGAAAAAGATCGAATGTGTGATCAGGCCGATCAAGATCGATGAGGTGAAAGAGGCGCTGGCCTCGATCGGCATCGTCGGCATGACGGTGACCGACGTGCGCGGCTACGGCCGGCAGCGCGGTCGCACGGAGAAGTACCGGGGCAACACCTATGTGGTGAACCTGTTGCCCAAAGTCAAGATAGAGATCGTCGTGCCGGACGACCGCGCCGAGGAGGTCGTCGAGATCGCTCTGGAGGCGGCCCGCACCGGCGAGATCGGAGACGGGAAAATCTTCGTCTCCTCCGTGCTGGAGGCGGTGCGCATCCGCACCGGCGAGCGCGGCGAGACGGCCTTATAGCGGCATGGACGCTGTTTTTGTCCTGATTTACAGTCCCATCGTCAGTCCGTTCGCCTGGTCGCCGGTTGCCGAGGAACTGCGCGGGCGCGGCAGGGAAATGGCTACATGGAACATACACTTTCCTGGTAGAATCTAGCTGGAAGCTCCGACAGATTAGGGAGATTGGAGAAATGACACAGGCAACATTAGCGCATATACTGAAGGAAATTAAGACGCTGGAACGCGATGAATTGCAACAGGTGCAACAGGCCATACAGGAACGACTGGCATCAAACGGATATAGTGAGGGAGAGGCGTGTTTCCATCAGGCATTGATTGCCTCAGGGCTGGTGGTCAATGATCCGAATGCCCATTCCTGACCTTTAGTCTTGCCATCCTAGCGCGGTTATGTTCTCCTGGAAAGACTATTAAAACTTCTGTGGGGCTGTGTAGGTGACCTTGAGCCAATAGCTCGGTTTCGCGTTACTGGAAGGTGTGTTGTAAGAGCGAATTTTCCAGGTGTAGAAACCGGTCTTGGCGGCTGTGGCCGAGACGGAGGTTCCCTGGGTAGTCGAGGTGGTGTAGGCGCCGGAAGCGAGCTTGACGCCGGAAGGGTCATCCAGTTCCAGATAGATGCTGGTGCTGCCGGTCCAGTTGGTGGCGTCGTAGTAGAGGGATCCGTTGATCGTCTTGCCGGCAGCCGTGTAGACGCGGCAGACTTTGATCAGGCCCGTGTTGCTGGCCGGCTTGATGTCCAGGTCAGAGGCGCCGGCGTACTCCTGGGTCGTGCTCAGATTGGAAGGGGTAAAGCCTCCACCGTAGCCCGTGACCGAATAGCAGACGTAGCCCAGGCCGTTGACGGCGGGAGGCAGATCGAGACTGACGTTGCCGTTGGCATCGGTCCAGACGTCCTGGGCATGGCCGGTGTAGTCATGCAACTGGACGTTGGCTCCAAAGCCTGTCGCGCAGGTGAGCTTATAATCATAGCCGATGTTGTTGTTAAGGCCCACCAGCAGGTGCGGGCCTCCCATGCGCTCGTAGACGAAGACCAGATTGTTCTTCCAGCGCTGCTGGGTAGTGCCGCTGGCTAGCTTCTCGTGGATCCAGATCAGATTGTTGATAACCCCGCCCATGTTATAGCAGCCAGGGTCAGAGCTGTAGTCTTTGTAGAAAACGCAGGGATAGCCTTCCGAAGTCAGAATGTAAGCGTACGCCAGAGCCTTGTTCTGAACGATCGGATCGGAGCGATCTGTGTCATGATTCTCCACGAAGGTGACGGCATGGAAGGGGTCCTGCCCGGCCAGCCCGGCATGATCCAGACTGGCCATATTGAAGCTGCTGGGCGAGTTGCACATCTGCTTCAAGAGATCGCGCAGCGGAAAGTCGAAGGCGCTGGCCCTATCCTGCATCATGGTCGAGACCCAGTATTCGACGTTAGAAACGTTCGTGTCCCAGTACTCTCCAACGGCAAACTTGCCGTTCATGGCCCCATAATTAAGGAAGGCATACAGCCAGTCTGTCGAAATCCCCGGAACGAAGTCCAGTCGGTAGCCCTGCAGGTCGAGCGCTTTGGTCTGCCAGTCTCCGGCGCTGTTGAGACCGTTATAGATCCAGTGGTTTTCGCCGTTGATGGGTGCCAGGTCACGACCGAACTCACTGAAGTTCTCGTTATTGCCCAGGGGGACATCCGGGTCCTGAGGCACATTGGGATGAAAGTCGTAGTAGCTCTTGCTGAACCGGCCCTTGCCGGCATGGCCGTAGGCATCCACGTAGGAGAAGTTGTAGTTGCCATCGTCGCCATCGCGGTGATTGTCTACGATGTCGGCGTAGATGTTGAGGCCGTTGGCGCGCAGAATCGCGCAGCAGCGCTCGAGCTGCTCCCGCTTACCATAACGGGTGGTGATCGTGCTCTTCTGGTTCTTCGAGCCGAGGTCGTAGTCGTCGAAAGGATCGTAACCGTCGGAATAGCCTCCCGAATTGCCCTTGAGCTCCGGCGGGATCCAGACGGCGGTAAAGCCGTACGAGGCAAGCGTGTTGGCCTGGTGCGCGAGATGGTCCCACCACCACTGCGCTGAAGTATTGCCTGCGGCAGGCGAGGGCACGTCCCAGTAGAAGCCTTGCAGAAGGACATCGGAGGACGCGGGCCGCGCGACGAAAAGGCCGGCGCCGAGAACCAGTGCAGAGAAGAACCATCGCAGGCGACGATCCATGCTGTTGCCTTTCCTTTATATTTAGGAGAGTTGGCGGGAGTGCGTGGGAATCGAACCCACCCAAGACGGAGTAACCGCCTCGCAAACGGTTTTGAAGACCGCGAGGGCCACCAGACCCCATTCACCCCCAGAAACCAGGTCAGTAGTCTTCGCTCTCGCTGTGGACTTTAGCGCCGAGCAAGACGCCGCAATAGGTCTCGCTTGCCAGGATCATCGTAAAGATCGCCAGGTAGAACAGTGCCCACAGCGGCCCCAGGAAGATAAAGAAAAAGTAAAGAAGATGGCCGACGACCCAGAGCGGCATGAAGATCAGGAATAGACTCGCCCACAGGAGCGGACGGCGCTTGCGGCCTGGCCCCACGATCAGGCCTACGGTGAAGCCCCAGGTGAACTGAATCGCCAGAATAGAAAAGGCGAAGACGTGTCCCATCCAGCCAGGCGGCTCACGGTGCGCCGTGAACATATACAGCCATACACAGCAGACGAACAGGTGCAGCCAGAGGAGGGATTTGCCCCAACCACGCGCGTTCTTCATGGTTCTGCTCCTTTGCCCATACAGGAGGGCCCAGCAGATTACTTACAGAGGATTTGCCCTCTATCTATACGCACCATTTGGGCATGCATACCTGATTTTCCTGCTTACTGCGAAAGCAGTCCGCTTTCGTTCTGCGGGCGGCTAAAGCCGCAGCAACAAAGACGCGAAGTCGCCCTTCGGCGACCGGCTTCCAATACAGTCCCCCCTCCCCTAAGCTTGGGGGAGGGGTCGGGGGTGGGGGCTTCAGGGGGTGGGGGCCTCTAAGAACCTGTACGTAAAGGCCAATATGCTCACGAATACCCAAGCTTTTCCGTCCGGCAGGACGGTTGTCCGCAGGACCACGAGACGGGTATTTCAACGCTTGCTGTGAAATAGCCGGCCCTTCACCAGTCGATCAGGTCGGCAAACGCCAAGTTCGGCCGACCTAGCTTTCGATTAAGCCAGATACAGAAGTTATGCAGTGCCGCCTTAGCCAGAAGACGG
>Ga0209810_1002772_pt1 | contig 19970 bp, 15 predicted proteins | sample Coa_R1_7_FD_187159 | JGI IMG/M metagenome (GOLD analysis project Ga0209810, IMG submission 187159) | Surface soil microbial communities from Centralia Pennsylvania, which are recovering from an underground coalmine fire - Coalmine... | ecosystem: Environmental > Terrestrial > Soil > Unclassified... | reverse complement strand
CTACGCCGACGACCCGGGCACCAGCGGCCTGGACGTCACGCCGCCCGACGAGCTGCGGCGGCGCGTGCTGCTCGCGGCGCGGGCCGGCTACCAGCCCTGCGTACACGCCATCGGCGACCGCGCCTGCGCCGAGACGCTGGGCCACTTCCTCGCCGCCGGGCGCGAGGCGCCGCTGGCCGCGCTGCGCCCGCGCGTGGAGCACCTCCAGGTCCTGTGCCCCGGGGACGTACCGCTCCTGCGGGCCAGCGGCGCGGTGGCGTCGATGCAGCCGACGCACGCCATCAGCGACGCCCCCTGGGTCGCCGCGCGGCTCGGGACGGGCACGGAGCGGCTGCGCGGCGCCTACGCCTGGCGCCGCGTGCTCGACGCCGGCGTGCCGCTCGCCTTCGGCTCCGACTTCCCCGTCGAGCCGCCCGACCCACGGCGCGGGCTCCACGCCGCCGAGACGCGTGCCTGGCAGCCCGAGCAGCGCCTGACGCGGGCCGAAGCGCTGCGCGCCTTCACCGCCGGCGCGGCCTACGCCGAGCGCGCCGAGGCGCGCCGCGGCCTCATCCGCGAGGGCTACGACGCCGACCTCACCGCCTTCGACGGCGACCTGCTGGCCGTGCCGGCGGAGGCGCTGCTCGGCCTGGCCGTGACCTACACGATCATTGGCGGCCGCCTGGCCTTCGCCCGCGATGGTCCGCTGCCCGCCTGACCGCGACGGGCAGTCGCCTTGCGCGCGCTTCGTTTGACAGGCTGGGACGGGCCTCCCTATAAACTCGCCACGGCGCTGGCTCCCGCGCGCCACGTCGCCCACTCGATCCTTGCCGCGTACGCGCCACCGCGCGGCAGCCAGACGGAGTCATTGCTTGCCCCGCCGCCACGTTCTCGCCCTGGTCGCGCTGGCCCTGCTCGCCGCGGTCGCCTGTCACGCCGCCGCGCCGGCGCCGGCCGCGCCCGCCGGGTCCCCGCCCGCCGCTGCGCCGCCGGCGGCCGGGCTGACCGACGGCCCGGCTGCGGCGCCGACGGCGCCCGAGGCGCTGCGCTTGCGGCTCGGCCTCGCCTACACGCCTGTGTCGGCGCTGCCGCTCTCGGTGCTCTGGCTGGCCAAGGACCTCGGCTACTACGAACGCGAGGGCCTCGACGTCGACCTGCTGGAGATGCCCGGCACGCCGACCGTCGTCTCGGCCCTGCTCGCCGGCGACGCCGACGTGGGCAACATCGCCACCGAGGACGTCATCCGCCTCGCTGCCAGCGGGACGCTCGACCTGCGCGCGCTCCACTCGCCCGACCCACGGGTCTACTTCCTGATCGCGGCGCGCGACGGCCTGGCCAGCGCCGCCGACCTGGCGGGCCAGACCTTCGGCATCGCCCGCCCCGGCAGCCTCGACCAGACGATGACGGTGCTGGTGCTCCAGGACAGCGGCGTGGACCCGGCCGCCGTGCGCTTCGTGTCGATCGGGGCGCCCTCGGGCCGCGCGCAGGCGCTGGTGGCCGGCCAGATCGACGCCACCTCCTTCTCCATCGCCACCTTCAAGGCGATCGAGCGCGAGCCGGGCGTGAAGGTGCTCGTCGGCGTCGACGACTACTTCGCCGCCGCGCCGGTCGTGACCAAGGTCGACGCGGCGCCCACCCGCACCCTGCGCGACAAGCCGGAGGAGCTGCGCCGCTTCACGACGGCGCTGCTGCGGGCGAGCCGCCGCTTTGCCGACGACCGGCAGGCCTGGGTCGAGGCGATGAGCCGCCGCCGGCCCGACATCGAGCCGAGCGACCTCGACGCGCTCTGGGACCAGTTCCGCACGTCCTGGGCCGTGAACGGGGCGCTCAACCCGGCCGCCTACCGCCAGACCACCGAGTTCGTCTACCAGTCGGAGGGGTTCAAGGACGTGCCGCGGATCGGTGTGCCGGACTGGGTCGATGGTCGGATCCTCGACCGCGTGCTGGGGGAGATCGGCGTCGACGGCCGCTTCGACGATCCGGGCCGGCCGATTCCCTGAGACCGCCGGCGCCGCCCTGCTCCCGGCGCGCCCAGCAGATTGCCCTCGAGGGAGGAATCACATGCCGCGGATCAAGATTCGCAGTGGTATCGAGCTGTACTACGAGCTGCACGGCGAGGGCTACCCGTTCGTGCTCATCGCCGGCACCGGCTCGCACTGCCACAAGTGGCACACGTTCCAGACGCCGTTCTTCCGTCAGCACTACCAGACGCTGGTCTACGACCACCGCGGCGCCGGCCGCTCCGACCATCCGGACCACGACTACACGATCGAGATGTTCGCCCAGGACCTCGCCGAGCTGACCGATGCCCTCGGCATCCGCCAGGCCCACGTGCTCGGCCACTCGATGGGTGGCCGCGTAGCGCTGCAGCTCGCGCTCGACTACCCGGACAAGGTCAACAAGCTGATCCTGGCTAGCACCGGCTGCGGCCAGTACGAGGGCCACCGGCACTCCGGCGGCATTCCCCTCGGCCAGGTCCTGGAGTTCGTGGCCGTGGGCGGGGACGTGGCCGAGCGCGAGCGCCGCTCGCACCTCGGCGAGTTCTGGTACACGCCGCGCTTCCGCCAGGAGCACCCCGAGGTCGTGGAGCGGAACATTCAGCTCGCGGCCACCGATGCGCCGCCGCTGAAGTCCTACCTGCGGCACATCCAGGCCCGCCAGAATCACCAGGTCTGCAGCGAGCTGCACCGCGTGCGGCCCCCCACGCTGATCCTGGTCGGCGAGGAGGACTACTACGCGCCGGGGACGGGCGGGTTCGTGCCGCAGTGCCGCTACCTGGCCACGCGCATCCCGAACGCCAAACTGGTGCTGATCCCCGGCGCGCGGCACGGCATCTTCTGGGAGAAGGCCGACGAGGTCAATCAGCTCATTCTGGACTGGCTGCAGGACGCCTGAGCGGGCCGGCCGGCGCGGAAGGGCTGGTCGTCGAGCTGATCCGCTGAGTAGGCATCGGCTGGCCGACCCGAAAATAGCGCTACCGCGCAAGGCTCGTTACAATAGGATACCGCCGAGCGCCCAACGGGGTACGGGCGCTCGGCCGCATCTTCGGCGGGCGCCCTGCGGCGTGCCGGGCCCTGGGAGGGGCAAGGTGGCAACGGAGATCACGGTCGGGCCGCCGGTGTTGACGATCAACCACGGCAGCACCTTCATGGTCACCGATCGCCAGGGGGAGATCCACCCGGACCAGGAGTTGGGCGTGTTCGCCGGCGACACGCGCTTCGTCGGCTACTACCGCTGCACCATCGAGCGCCAGCCCTGGGTGCTGCTGACCTCCAGCACGACCAGCTATTGCGAGATGCGGCTGGTCTACACCAACCCACCCCTGCCCGCCCTCGACGCCCCGATGCCCCACTGGCCGCAGGGGCGCGGCCGCACGTTTCCCGGCGTGCGCGGCGACCTCCCCGCCCAGCAGATCGGCCTGGTGCTTACGCGCAGCGTCAACGGGACGCTCCAGGAGCACTTCGCCGTCAGCAACTACAGCGGCATGGCCGTGCGCTTCCACCTCGACCTGAGCATCCGCTCCGACTTCGTCGACCTGTTCGACGTGAAGGCGCATCGCTACTTCTCGCGCGGCGATTCGGTGAGTAGCTGGCTGGTGGCAGACGATCGCTGGGACTTGGTGGTCGCCTACCAGAACGGCGACTTCCGGCGGCGCTTCACCTACCGCGTGCTGCACAGCGACAGCCCGCCCCGCTACGACAACGGGCGCATCGAGTGGACGATCGACCTGCCGCCGGCCGGGCGCTGGGAGGCCCACGCCACGATGATCCTCGACGTCGGGCAGGGCGACGCGCCCGCACCGGGCACGAGCAGCCGCAGCGAGGACCGCCAGGCGACCTGGGACGCGCACACGACGCAGCTCAGCACCAGCAACTGCGTCGCCGACGCCACCTACCGTCAGGCCGTAGACGACATGGCGGCTCTGCGCATCCACATGCCGGACATGCCCGAGCACGAGTGGGTGCCGGCGGCCGGCGTGCCCTGGTTCGTGACGCTGTTCGGGCGCGACAGCCTGGTCGTCAGCTACCAGGCGATGAGCGTGTACACGCCGTTCGCGCGCGGGGCGCTGCAGCGCCTGGCCGAGTACCAGGCCACCGAGCGCGACGACTGGCGCGACGCTCAGCCCGGCAAGATCCTCCACGAGATCCGCCACGGCGAGCTGGCCTACTTCGAGCTGGTGCCCCAGACGCCCTACTACGGCACCTGGGATGCCACCCCGCTGTACCTGATCGTGCTGCACGAAGCCTGGAAGTGGACCGGCGACCAGAAGCTGCTCGAGACGTACCTGCCCAATGCCGAGCGCTGCCTGGCCTGGATCGACCAGTACGGCGATCTCGACGGGGACGGCTTCCAGGAGTACAAGACCTTCTCGGCCCAGGGCTATGAGAACCAGAGCTGGAAGGACTCCGGGATCGCCGTGGTCTATCCGGACGGCAGCCAGGTGAAGCAGCCGAAGGCGCTCTGCGAGCTGCAGGGCTACGTCTACGACGCCAAGCAGCGCATGGCCGAGATCTACGCCGCCCTGGGCAACGCCGCGCGCGCCGACGAGCTACGGCAGCAGGCCGAGCAGCTCCGCCGGGCGTTCAACGAGCGCTTCTGGCTCGATGACCAGGGGACCTACGCCTTCGGCCTGGACCCGGACAAGCAGCCGATCGCCACGGTAGCGTCGAACGCCGGCCACTGCCTGTGGAGCGGCATCGCCGATCCCGACAAGGCGGCCCGGGTCGTCCAGCGACTGCTGCAGCCGGACATGTGGAGCGGCTGGGGCATCCGCACCCTGAGCCGGCGCAACCCGGCCTACAACCCGTTCTCCTACCAGAACGGCTCCGTCTGGCCGCACGACAACGCCTTCATCGCGGCGGGCTTCCGGCGCTACGGCTTCGCCGACGAGGCGAACCGCGTGGCCGGGGCGATCTTCGACGCGGCGGCGCGCTTCGAGTCCTACCGCCTGCCCGAGCTGTACTCCGGGCTCGACCGTGCCGAGACGGTGTTCCCGGTCCAGTACCTGGGTGCCAACATCCCCCAGGCCTGGGCGGCGGGAAGCATCTTCCTCCTGGTCCAGACGATGCTCGGCCTGCGCGCCGACGCCCCGAACGGGCGTCTGTACGTCGACCCGAAGCTGCCCGAATGGCTGCCCGACGTCACCCTCTCCAACGTGGCGGTCGGCGGGACCTGCCTGCGCCTGAACTTCTGGCGGGCGAGCAACGCACCCGACGCTCCGACGCGCTGGGACGTGGTCGACCAGACCGGCCCCGCGATCGACGTCCTCGCCGAGCGCCTCCCCCCCGGCGCCCCGCTCGCCGTTTCGACCTAGCTTCCCACCGCCTTTCAGCCGCGCCCGGCCGCCGAGGGCTGAGCCTGGCTCCGCCTGGTATCATCCGGGCATGAGGAGCGCAGGGCGAGCGGTGGCCGAGCGGGCGGCGCGGGCGGCGGGCGGCTGAGATGGCAGCGCGGGTGGGCGAGCCCGACGTCGTCGTGATCGGCGCCGGCCACAACGGGCTGGTGGCCGCGGCGCTGCTCGCCCGCGCCGGCCTGCAGACGGTCGTCCTCGAGGCGAACGCCACCGTCGGCGGCGCCACGCGCACAGGCGAGGTAACGCTGCCCGGCTTCCGCCACGACCTCTACTCGGGCTTCTACCCGCTGTTCCCGGTCGGGCCAATCGGCCGGCTGCCCCTCGAGCGCTACGGCCTGGCCTTCTGCAACTTCGACTATCCCTACGGCGGCGCCACGCCGGGCGGGCCGGGCGTTAGCCAGGCGACCGCGCCCGCCGCCTCGGCGGCGAGCTTCGAGGCGGCCGCGGCGGGCGACGGCGCCGGCTACCGCGAGCTATGGGACTGGTGGCGGTGGGGCGGCGCCGCCTTCCTCGACACCCTGTTCCACCCGCTCGGCGACCCGCGCGGCGTGGCGCGCGGCCTGCCGCTGCTCCGCCACCCGCGGCGCCTGCTCGAGTTCAGCCAGCTCATGGTCAGCAGCGCCCGTACCGTCGCCGGCCAGAGCTTCCGTGGCGCCGACGCCCAGGTCTGGTTCGTCGGCAGCACGCTGCACTCCGACCTGCCGCCCGAGGGGGCGGGCGGCGGCGCGTTCGCCCTGACCCTGATGGGCCTCGGCCAGCAAGTAGGGATGCCCATCCCGCGGGGCGGGGCGCAGGCGATCCCGGACGCGCTCGTCGCCTATCTGCAGTCGCTGGGCTGCCCGGTGCTGACCGACCAGCGGGTCACGGAGATCGTCGTGCGCGGCGGGCGCGCCGTTGCCGCGCGGACGGCCAGCGACGAGTTCGCCGCCCGCCGCGCCGTGCTCGCCACCGTCGAGCCCCAGCAGTTGTTCCTCGACCTCGTCGGCGCCGGCCACCTGCCGGTCGACTTCGTGCGACTGGTGCGCCGCTTCCGCCGCGGCATGGGCACCTTCAAGCTCGACTGCGCCCTCGGCGGCCGGCCGGTCTTCACCGCGCCGGCCCTGCGCAACACCGGCGTCTTCCACCTCGCCGAGTCGGTGGAGTCGATGTCCGGCAACGTGAACCAGACCGAGCGGGGCCTGCTGCCCGCCCACCCGCTCATCATCGGCGGCATCCACACCCTGGCCGACCCGTCGCGCGCGCCGGCCGGCCAGCACACCCTCTGGATCGAGACCCACGTGCCGCACCAGATCAAGGGCGACGCCGCGGGGACGATCGCCGCCACTACCTGGGCCGAGGCGCGCGAGCCGTTTGCCGACCGCCTCCTCGCCGAGCTGGAGCGCTACGCGCCCGGCGCCGCCGCGCTCGTCCTCGGCCGCTATGCCCAGTCGCCCGACGACCTCGCGGCGTCCAACGCCAACCTCGTCGCTGGCGACATCGCCACCGGCAGCTACGGGCTGGACCAGCAGCTCGTCTTCCGCCCGCTGCCCGGCTGGTTCCAGTACCGCACTCCCGTCCACGGGCTATACATGAGCGGCGCCGCCACCCACCCCGGCGGCGGCGTGCAGGGTGGGCCGGGCGCCAACGCCGCACGGGTGATGCTCCTCGACCTGCGCGTCGAGCAGGCGACCGAAACCGTGGCCAGCAGCCTGGGTGGCGTGGCCGAGCGGGTCCGCAGCTTCCTGCGGTAGCGGGACCGCGATCGGCGATCAGGCCCGAATTAGCGCGGCCGGCGGCACATTTCTTGCGCCGCGTGCGCCAGGAAAGTGAGGCGCACCATGAACGTGACCGACTTTCGCGCGCGCGTCGGCCTGGTGGTGCTGGGCATCGCGCTGCTGCTCCTGATCGTGGGGCTGCCGATCGTCTGGGGTTCCGCGGTGGGCGTCGTCGCCGCGATCGTCGGCGACACCACCCAGGCCAGTGGCGGCTGGCTGCTGGGTGTCATGGGCGTGATCACCATCGCCGTGGTAGTCGGCATCGGCGGGTTCCTGTTTGGTGCGTGGCGGCACGACGAGCAGCGGGACCCGGCCGCGCGCCGGCGCTAGCGGTGCGTTATTTACGATCTGAGTAGGGTTTGCGGCTGCAAACACGACTCAGGTCCCCGGTCCCAGAGTACTGGGCGAACCGGTTTGCGCGGGTCCGCAATTGGCACGCGGCGTGCAAATGGGCAGCGGAACCGCGGGGGAGGGCTGTAATCGTGATGGCTACCGTCATAATGGATGGGAACAAGCAATGGTGCCGGCTGGCCTGGCGCCTCGAGGCACTGCGGGCCGGATTCACCCCGGAAGTCGCCAATCGACTCGCCTTCTGGCGCTGGCTGGCCGCGCAACGCGGCGAGAACGACCAGCGCGTCGTGCCGCTCGACACCTCGCGGCTCGACAACGCCGTGACCCAGCTCGAGGCGTCATTCAACGCCTGGACCACGAGCGGCAAGCTGTCGTAGGTGCCTCGCGCCTACCGTGGTTGGCATCGAGCCGCCCTGAAGAGCGGGCCCAAGCGGCACTGCTCAGGCCCGCTCTTCAGGGCGGCAGCCCGACGGCCTCCGAGCGCTTCGCCTAGGGCGCGGCTGGGATCAGCGCCGCGCGCGCTGCCTGCGCGCGCTCGGCCGCCTCGGCCGGCGTGGCCGCCAGGGCGGTCAGGTGCCCCATCTTGCGGCCTCGCCGCGCCTGCCGCTTGCCATACAGGTGGAGCTTGACCTCGGGGAAGGCGCAGGCTGCGGCCCAGTTCGGCTCGCCGGCTTGCCAGAGGTCGCCGAGGAGATTGGCCATCGTCGCCGGACGGAGCTGCTCGGTCGAGCCGAGCGGCAGGCCGCACACGGCGCGGAGCTGCTGCTCGAACTGGCTAGTGACGCAGGCGTCGACGGTGAAGTGCCCCGAGTTGTGCGGCCGCGGCGCCAGCTCGTTCACCAGCAGCTCGCCGTCCACGGTGACGAACATCTCGACGCAGAGCACACCCACCACATCCAGCGCCGCGAGCACTTCGCGGGCGATCGCCTCGGCGCGGCGCGCGATCGCGGGCGCCACGGCGGCCGGCGCCGTGCTGAGGTCGAGGATGTGCTGGTGGTGCGCGTTCTCCACGACGCCGTAGTGGGCGAAGCTGCCGTCCAGCCCCCGCGCCGCGACGACCGACACCTCGCGCTCGAAGGCGACGTAGGCCTCGAGGATGGCGTCCTGGCCGCCGAGCGCGGCGAGGGCGGGGGCGGCGTCGGCCGGCCGCGCGATGAGCGCCTGGCCCTTGCCGTCGTAGCCGTAGCCGGCCGTCTTGAGCACCGCCGGATAGCCCAGGCGTCGCAGGGCGCTCAGCAGGTCCTCGGTAGAGCGCACGGGGATGCTCGGCGTCAGCGGAAAGGCGTGCTGGTCGAGCCAGATCTTCTCTCGCAAGCGGTTCTGCGTCGTGTACAGGACGGTGCCGCGGGGCCGCACGGGTACCAGCTCGGCCGCCGCGTCGACGGCGACCGAGGGCACGTTCTCGAACTCGAAGGTGATCACGTCCACGGCGCGGGCGAAGGCCCGCACGGCGTCGAGGTCGTTGTAGGAGGCGACCGTCTCGCGGTCGGCCACCTGGCCGGTGGGCGAGTCGGCCTCGGGCGAGTAGACGTGGACGCGGTAGCCCATCCGGCGCGCGGCGAGGGCAAGCATCCGGCCGAGCTGACCGCTGCCGAGGACGCCGATCGTCGCGCCGGGGAGGATCGGCGCGCTCACGGCAGCGTGTCCCGCAGGACGCGGCTGGTCTGCTCCTCGCGGTAGCGGCGCAGCTTCTCTCGCAGCGCCGGCCGCGTGGTGGCGAGGATGGCGACGGCCAGCAGCGCGGCGTTGGTCGCTCCCGCGCGGCCGATGGCCAGCGTGCCGACGGGGATGCCCGCGGGCATCTGGACGATCGACAGCAGCGAGTCCATGCCGTGCAGGGCGTGGCTCTCGACCGGCACGCCGAGCACCGGCAGCAGCGTCTGGGCGGCGATCATGCCCGGCAGGTGGGCCGCGCCGCCGGCGCCGGCGATGATCACCTCGATGCCCCGCGCCTCCGCCCCGGCCGCGACCTCGGCCATCCAGGCGGGCGTGCGGTGCGCCGAGACGATGCGGCACTCATGCGGCACGTCGAACTGGGTCAGCACCTCGTCGGCGTGGCGCATCGTCTCCCAGTCGGACTTGCTGCCCATCACGACGACGACCAGCGGCGCGCTCATCGACGATGCTCTCTGCAACACTCAACAGGCGCGGTGGGCGCCCGCGGGCGCCGACCACGCGGGGATAAGATGCGCTTTACTGCCCCTGGCCGAGGGAGAAGCCGGGCTGGCCGTCGAAGGTATACAGGTTCTCGGTCTTGATGCAGTCGAGGCCGGCCTGATCGATGCGCTGCAGCAGGGCGATGATCTGCTGGTGGCTGACCGCACCGTTCGCCGCCTCGAAGCGGCAGGCCCAGTGGTCCACGCAGAAAGTGTCGGGCAGCCCGTCGGGCCACACCTTGGTGCCGCGGTTGGTGATCGCCGTCAGCTTCAGGCCGTCGCCGCCGGCCTTCTGCAGCGTCGCGCCCAGGTCGTTCGGCGAGCCGCCGCGCCAGTCGAGGAAGACGTCGACGCCCACCAGCTCCTTCTTCGCCAGCGGGCGCGCGCTGGCCCTGGCCGGCGCCGCGGCCGTGTCGCGCGGCGCCGCCTTGTAGCTGACCGCCTTGAGCTGCTGCGGCTGCTGGCCGAGCCGCTGCACGACGGCCTGGGCGAACTCCTTGGTGCCGACCTTCTGCTTGCTCACTCGCTCGTCGTAGATGTCGTAGGTGTGGACGCCGTCCTCGATCGTGCGCAGCCAGGCGTTGTGGACGCGCTCGGCGACGTCGGGCTGGCCGACGTGGACGAGCAACATCACCCCGGCCAGGAGCAGGCCCGAGGGGTTGGCCAGGTTCTGGCCGGCGCGGCGCGGCGCCGAGCCGTGGATCGCCTCGAACATCGAGCAGGCCTCGCCGACGTTGGCCGAGCCGGCCAGGCCCACCGAGCCGGCGATCTGCGCCGCGACATCCGAGAGCACGTCGCCGTACAGGTTCGGCATCACGATCACATCGAAAGCCTCGGGCGTGTCCGCCATCTTGGCCGCGCCGATGTCGACGATCCAGTGCTCCTTCTCGATGTCCGGGTAGTCCACGCCGATCTCGTCGTAGATCTTGTGGAACAGGCCGTCGGTGGCCTTCATGATGTTGTCTTTGGTGAAGCAGGTGACCTTCTTGCGGTTGTGCTTGCGGGCGTACTCGAAGGCGTAGCGAACGATCTTCTCCGAGCCCGGCCGACTGATCAGCTTCAGGCACTGGATCACGTCGTTGGTCTGGCGGTGCTCGATGCCGGCGTAGGTATCCTCCTCGTTCTCACGGACGACCACCACGTCCATGCCGGGGTGCTTCGTCGCGATGAACGGCGCGTAGGCGACGCAGGGGCGCACGTTGGCGTACAGGCCGAGCGTCTTGCGCGTGGTCACGTTGAGGCTCTTGTAGCCGCCCCCCTGGGGCGTCGTGATCGGCGCCTTGTAGAACACGCCGGTGCGCCGCAGCGACTCCCACGCGCTGTCCTCGATGCCCGAGGTGATCCCGCGCAGGTAGACCTTCTCGCCAACGTCGATGGTCTCGATGTCGAGGCGCGCCCCCGCCTCCTGCAGGATGTGCAGGGACGCCTCCATGATCTCCGGGCCAATGCCATCGCCGTATGCGACCGTGATCGGAGTGTTCCCGGCCACGAGAGACTCCTTCCAGACATAGCAATCCGAAGGGGATGTGGCGCTCGTCAAGTCGTTATACTCGAATTCGCGCTGGGCCGTCAGGCCCGCGATGTCTGACGGAGGGGGAGGCTGCGGGATGGCGGCGCCGTTTCTCTCGATCGTCATCCCCGCCTACAACGAGGCCGAGCGGCTGCCCGCCACCCTCGCCCAGCTCGCCAGCTTCCTGAGCGGCGAGGACTACGCGGCCGAGATCGTCGTCGTCGACGACGGCAGCACGGACGGCACGGCAGCCGTGGTCGCCGACGCCGCCGCGGCGCCACCCGTCCAGCTCATCGCCGCGCCCCACCGCGGCAAGGGCGCCGCCGTGCGGCGGGGCATGCTGGCGGCGCGCGGCCAGATGCGGCTGATGTGCGACGCCGACCTGTCCATGCCCGCGCCCGAGATCCCCAAGCTGCTCGCCGCCCTCGCCGCCGGCGCTGACGTGGCGCTCGCTACGCGCGAGGGGAGCGGCGCGCGGCGGGTCGGCGAGCCCTACCTGCGCCATCTGATGGGCCGCGTGTTCAACCTGCTGGTGCGGCTGCTGGCGGTGCCGGGCCTCGACGACACGCAGTGCGGCTTCAAGGCCTTCACCGCCGCCAGCGCCGAGGCGCTGTTCCGGCGCTCCACGATCGACGGCTTCGGCTTCGACGTCGAGGTGCTCTACCTCGCCCGCAAGCGCGGCCTGCGGCTGGTCGAGGTGCCGATCGCCTGGTACTACCAGCCGAGCAGTCGGGTGAGCCCGGTGCGTGATACAATCCGGATGGTCCGCGACGTCCTGCGCGTGCGCTGGAACGATTGGCGCGGGCGCTACTCCTGAGCCTCTTCCCCCGGGATGACTCGATGCCTGATCGCTTTCTCGTCTGCGTCGCCTGGCCGTACGCGAACGGCTCGCTGCACGTCGGCCACATCGCCGGCGCCTACCTGCCGGCGGACATCTTCGCCCGCTTCCACCGCCTGCGCGGCGACGACGTGCTAATGGTCTCGGGCAGCGACGAGCACGGCACGCCGATCACGGTCCGCGCCGAGCAGGAAGGCGTCGCGCCGCAGGCGATCACCGACCGCTTCCACGCCGAGTTCCTCGACTCCTGGCAGCGGCTGGGCATCAGCTTCGACCTGTTCACCCGCACCGGCACGGAGAACCACGCTGCCGTCGTGCACGAGGTCTTCCGCGCGCTGCTCGACCGCGGCTCGATCTACAAGGACACCATGCGCTCGCCGTACTGCGAGGTGGACCAGCGCTTCCTGCTCGACCGCTACGTCGAGGGCAGCTGCCCGCACTGCGGCTACGCCAGCGCCCGCGGCGACCAGTGCGACAACTGCGGTCGGCCGCTCGACCCCACCGATCTGATCGACCCGCGCTGCCACTTCTGCGGCAACCCGCCGACCTTCCGCGACACCGAGCACTACTTCCTCGACCTGCCGGCCTTCGGCGAGCAGCTCGCGGCCTGGGTGCGCGAGAAGGACTACTGGCGCCCGACGGTCCAGCGCTTCACCCTCGGCCTGCTCGAGGCCGGGCTGCTGCCGCGGGCGATCACCCGCGACATCGAGTGGGGCGTCACGGTGCCCGTGCCCGGCTTCGAGCACAAGCGGATCTACGTCTGGTTCGAGGCAGTGCTCGGCTACCTGTCGGCGACGGTCGAGTGGGCGCAGCGCCGGGGCGACCCCGAGGCCTGGCGCCCGTGGTGGGAGGACCCGGCGACGCGCAGCTACTACTTCATCGGGAAGGACAACATCTCCTTCCACACGATCATCTGGCCGGCGATCCTGCTCGGCCGCGGCGGGCTGAACCTGCCCTACGACGTGCCGGCCAACGAGTACATGAACCTCGGCGGCCAGAAGATCTCGACCAGCCGCGGCTGGGCGATCTGGGTGCCGGAGCTGCTGGCCCGCTACGATCCGGACGCGATCCGCTACATGATCGCCGCCAACCTGCCCGAGACGCGCGACGCCGACTTCACGATGGACGAGTTCTTCCGCCGCAACAACGACGAGCTCGTCGCCACCTACGGCAACCTCGTCCACCGCACCCTGACCTTCCTCCAGCGCTACTACGAGGGCCAGGTGCCCATCGCGGCGAACGACAACGCCCCCGAGCCGGCCGTGGTCGAGCGCGTAGCGGCGACCTTCGAGGTGGTGACGGCGGGCCTCAGCGGCGCGCGCTTCAAGGAGCCGCTGCGCGAGATCATGGCTCTGGCCCAGTACGGCAACCGCTACTTCGACGAGCGCGCCCCGTGGCGCCAGGTGAAAGAGGATCGCGCCGCCTGTGCCGCCACGCTGGCCAGCCTGCTCTACCTGATCGACGCGCTGAAGGTGCTGTTCGCGCCGTACCTGCCGCACTCCTCGGAGCGCCTGCACGTGCTGCTCGGCTACGGCGACACCCTCGCCGCGCAGGGCTGGCAGCCGCGTGTGCCCCCGCCCGGCCAGTCCCTTCCCGCGCCCAAGCCGCTGTTCGCCAAGCTCGACGAGAAGGAGACCTAGTAGTCTGTCGAGGCTCAATCGCGGTGCGCTGGCAACAGCCAGCACACTGCAATGGACTGGTGACGAAGTACCAGGAGTCAAGAGGGCAGCCGATCATGGCCGAGACAGCCACTCATGGACGGGTCGCGAGCGTCATTCCGGGCCGAGTGCGCGTGCGGCTCGACGGGCAGAGCCATGCGCCACAGCACGCGCGGCACGTGAAGAACCGCCTCGAGGAGCATCGGGGCGTCGGCCGCGTGGAGATCCGCCAGAACGGCCACAGCGTCGTCGTCCACTACGATCCGCGCGAGCGCAGCCAGTCCGACGTCCTGGCCATGCTCCGCGACGTCGGCGTCATCCTCCGCGACGTCGAGGCCGCGGGCGGCAACGAGCTGCCGGACGTGGGCGCTCAGACGGGGACCGAGTCCAGCACGACGGCGGTCTCGATCATCGGCGCGCTCAACGACGTCGACTGCCGGCTGTCGCGGCTCACGGGCCGGCGCCTGGACCTGAAGCTGTTGTTTCCGCTGACCATGGGTGCGCTCGGGGTGCGGCAGCTCGCCGAGGCTGGCCTGGGGCTGGCGCAGATTCCCGCCTACGTCCTGCTCTGGTACGCCTTCGACGCCTTCTACAAGCTGCACCGGCCGGCTATCGCCGAGTCGGGCCAGCCCAGGCCGGCCCAGCCCCACCCTGCCGCCTCAGGCCACGCCGCCGAGCAGTCCTGAGCCGGGCTAGGCGCCAGTGTCCCACTCCTCGCGCGTCGGCCGACGCGTAGCCGTGCGCCCACGGGCCGGCACGACCCGGCGCGCCGCGCGGGCGCCGTGTGGTTGCTTGCGGCGCGAGCTCACCGGCGGCACGCGCGGCCGCGCGCGGCGGACCGGCGCCAGCCAGGGCGCCCGGCGCAGCGCCAGCCAGGAGCCGAGGTAGAGGGCGAGGGCCAGCAGCCCGAGCGCCTTGAAGCCCACGGCCATCGACGCGTACTCGAGTAGCCCGCCGGCCAGGGCGCCGAGCAGGTTGAAGCCGAAGGCGCGGCGGGGCGCCGAGGCGCGCGCGAACAGCGTGGCGAAGACGACGCCGGCGAACAGCAGCGGCAGCACCGGCAGCAGGCTGCCCAGGCCGGCCCGCACCAGCAGGTCCTGCCCACCGAGAGCGCGCAGCGGCTGCAGGTAGTCGACCACCAGCGCCAGCGCGAGCAGCGCGTAGGCCGGCCCGACGTGGGTCGGCCGCCACCAGGCGACGAACAGGTTGGCCAGCAGCGCCAGGAGCAGGATCGCCGAGACGATCAGCGCCGTCACCTGCCAGGTCGAGCCGAGCAGCAGCGAGAGCTGGCTGATGCTCTTCACCTCGACGAGCATGAACGCCGCGCCGAGCAGGAACATCGGCAGGTCCAGCGCGCGGCCGGAGACCCTTGAGCCCTCTCCCAGCGGGCCAGGGCTAGTCCCCTCTCCCCCAGGCCGCGGCTCCGGGTAAGGGCTGGTCCCCTCTCCCCCCGGGAGAGGGGCAGGGCGAGGGCCGGCGCCTTCTTTCCCCGCCAGAGGGCCAGGGAGCGGGTCGCCGCGCAGGGCCAGCCCGACCAGCGCGCCGCCGCCGAGCAGCAGCAGGACCAGCATCACGCCATAGGGCAGCAGCGGCACGCCCCGCTCGCGCAGGTAGAGGAACGGCCAGTCGTCCGTAGCCGGCGGCAGCGGCGCGCGCAGCGGCGCAGGGTCGACCGCCAGCGCGGCCAGGCGCGGCTCGGCGGCCAGCCGCTCGCGTACGCCGGGGCCGACCAGGTAGAGCGTGCTCACGTCGTAGCCGAGGCCGAGCGCGACCGGCTCCTCCCCGAACGTGGCGGACACCATCTGGTACAGGCGCGCCGCCAGCCACTCCCAGCTCCCGAGCGAGGCGGCGAAGGTCAGCGCCAGGTGCCCTCCCGGCGCCAGCCGCGTCCGCGCCTGGGCCAGGCTCTCCAGGGTGTACACGTAACTGTCCAGCCGCAGGCTGGACATGCTCGACAGCAGGGTGTGCGAGTCGAGCAGCCCGAACACGATCAGGTCGTACTGGGCGTTGGTGCGGGCCAGGAAGGCACGGGCGTCCTCGTTGACCAGGCGCACCCGCGGCGAGCGGTAGGGGCTCTCGGGGTGCAGCTCGCGGCCCAGGGCGAGGATCGCCGGGTCGATCTCCACCGCGTCGACCTGCTCCGCGCCGTGGCGCAGAGCGGCGGCCACATCGTTGCCCATCCCCGCGCCGACCACCAGCACCCGCCGCGGCTGGGCGAACTCATAGGGCAGGTCGTAGGCCAGCCGCGGCGTGTCCAGGCCGGCGTCCGGGTGGGCGCGGAGGAAGGCGTCGTCCAGGTCGAGCGCGTTCTGGTGGTAGTCGTGGTTCACGGTCAGCTTGTAGCCGGCCGGATCGACGCCGCCGCTGGCGTTCGGCACCTCGTAGGGGCTGAGGTCGACGCGGTAGTAGGGCGACCAGCGTGTCGCCCCCGGGGCGAGGGCGATCACGCCGAGCGTGGCGGCGAGGAGCGCGAGCGCGACGGCAGTGCGCCCCCAGCCTGGCGCTCGCGCCCCGCTCGGCCCGCGCCAGGGCAGCACGAAGCGGAGCAGGGCGAGGAAGCCGAGGGCAAACCAGCCGGCCGGCGGCCAGCCCAGCCAGGACAGGGCAGCAAAGGCCCAGATCCCCAGCAGGCTGGCCAGCAGGTTCACGGTGTAGGCGCGCGTGGGCGGCAGGGCGTCGAACAGCGCGCCCAGGCGCTCGCCGAGGGCGACGAACAGCGCCACCACCAGGAAGAACAGGCCGAACACCACGACGAAGAACTTCACCGTCAGCAGCGCCGTCGGCCAGGCCTGCTCCTGGAAGTTGGCGTCGTTCCAGGCCCAGTAGTCCTGCTGCGGAAAGTAGAGGTGGACCAGGCCGAGGGGGCCGGCGAAGGCGACCAGCGTGGCGAACAGCAGGCACAGCGCCGGAAAGGCGCCGAACAGCCGTCCGCGCGCGCGGACGCAGCCGAGCCCGAGGCCGAGGAAGGCGGCCAGCAGCGGCAGGTTCTTCAGATAGGCGAACACGCGGACGTCGGACGCCAGCCAGCGCACGACGATCATCTCGAAGTACAGACAGGCGAAGCTGATGAGCGCCAGGTCGAGCGCGGTCCGCGGGCTGGCGGCTGAGCGTTCGGAGCGGCGCACTCCTCCTCCGCGGCCCGGCGGCTCGCTCGACGCGGCCCGCGCCAGGCCGACCGCTCTCACCTTACGACGGCCGCGCGCCGCTTGTCTAGCGGCCCCCTTTCACCGAATCGACATAAACACGGCCCCCGGCGTTACCCACGGGATAGTACTTTGGTCCCATTCTGGTGCCGAAAGGTCCTAATATGCCGCCGCGGGTCTGTTCCGCGCCGGGCTCATTCTCTACAATGCGCTCCGGTTGGCGCCCCTCGTCCCGTCCGGAGCCGGGTCGTATGGAGCAGCCTCCCGGCCGCCGGCGGCTCAGCCCTGCTGACTGCCCCCGGTCAAACCCGTTAGGAGTTTGTAGCCTCGTGAGTATGTGGCGCTGGAACCTGCACGCAACCATGGCGGCGCTGTCCGTCACCGCCCTCGTCCTCGGCTCGGCCTGGAAGGAGGCGTCGACCGCGCCAGCGGCGGTTTCCGCGGCGGACGCGCCGGGCGATGGGGCGAGCCCGCTCGGCGTCGAGCAGCCGGCACTGCCCTCGCTGGCCGACCAGGTGGCGGCGGCGCGGGCGGAGGCCGACGACGGCGACCCGCGGCCGCTGGTGGCGCGGGTCACCACCTACCGCGTGCGCCCCGGCGACACGCTGAACAAGCTCGCAGCCCGCTACGGGGTCAGCACGGACACGCTGCAGTGGGCGAACGGCCTGCGCGACCCGAACCGCCTGCTGCCGGGCCAGGAGCTGGCGGTGCTGCCGGTGAGCGGCGTGATGCACACGGTGCAGGGCGGCGAGACGGTAGCCGACGTGGCCGCGCGCTACGGCACGACCGCTGTGAAGCTGATCGTGGCCAACGGGCTGGAGGAGCCCTACGCGCTGCGCGCCGGCCAGCGGCTGCTGGTGCCGGACGGCCATCCGCAGCCCCAGACGGTCGCGGCCCGTCCGGGCGGCTGGCCGGAGGCGGGCACCGGCGACCGCAACAAGGAGCAGTTCATCGCCGCCGCCGCGGTCGCGGCGCAGGCGTCGCAGCGGCGCACGCGCGTGCCGGCCTCGGTCATCATCGCCCAGGCGATCCACGAGTCGTACTGGGGCACGAGCAACCTGGCCCGCAACGCCAACAACTTCTTTGGCATCAAGGCCCGCAACGGCCAGGGCACCGCGGGCGTGTACATGATGGACGCCTGGGAGGTCATCGACGGGGAGGACGTGGTCGTCCCCGAGCCGTTCCGCGCCTATACCACCCCCGACGATTCGTTCGTCGATCATGGCCTGTTCTTCATCCAGAACAGTCGCTACCACAAGGCCTTTGCCTACGCCGACGATCCGCGCGGGTTCGCCCAGGCGATCGCCGACGCCGGCTACGCCACCGACCCAGGGTATGCCGCCAAGCTGATCCGGATCATGGACCAGTACAACCTCTACCAGTACGACCTGCCCCTCGAGGGCGCGGCTCCTGACGTTAGCAGGTAGGCGCCTTCGAGGCGTCGGCGTGCGGCGGCGCAACCGGGGAGTGGGGGGCTGGCCGCGAGCCGGACGGCGGCGCTGCGCCGCGGTGGCGCACAGGCAGGCCATGGTCGCCAGCCGCTCCTCGATGTCGAACGGCTTCGGCACGGCCCGCGGGGCGCCGACCAGCCCCGCCTCCGCCAGCTCAGTGGGGCTCGCGCTCATGGCGATGACGTTCAGTCGCCCTGGACCGAGCGCGCCAGGTCGAGCGAGGGGCCGATCGGCGTGTTGCGGGTCTCCACGCGCACCACGCGCTGGAACTGCTGGATGTGCTGCGTGGCGTTGACCAGGGCGGCCACGGCGCTGTTGACCAGGTCGCGCAGGTCGGGCGGCAGGCTGGCCTGGTACTGCAGCACTTCCAGGGTGCCGACGGGCACGACGAGGTCATTGTTCAGCAGGTGGGCCAGCTCGCGAGCGGCCAGGAGCACGCCTTCGCGCTGGCCCTCGCGCTGGAGCGCCTCGCGCAGCGCCTGCTCGGCGCGCTTGCGCTCGCCGATGCTCCGCGCGATCGACGCGGCGCCGAGCAGCCGGCCGGCGGCGTCGCGGACCGGGGAGACGTGCAGCGACACGTCGAGCCGTGTGCCGTCCTTGTGCAGCCGCACCGTCTCGTCGTGCGCCACGCGCTCGCCGCGCCGCAGCGCATCCATGATGACCTGGAACTCGGCCTGCCGCTCGGGTGGAACGAGCATCAGGACCGACTGGCCGATCGCTTCCTCCGCCGCGTAGCCGTAAAGCTGCTCGGCGGCCGGGTTCCAGGTGGTGATCGTCCCGTCGAGTGCCGTGCCGATGATGGCGTCGTCCGACGACGTGACGATCGCGGCCAGGCGGGCGAGCGCCTCGCTGGTCTGCAGGCGCTGGCGGGTGCGCAGCCAGACGTGGACGCGTGCCAGCAGCTCCTCGGCGTTGTAGGGCTTGACGATGCAGTCGTCGGCACCAGCGGCGAAGCCGGCCGCCACGTCCTGGCCCTGCCCACGGACCGTGACCATCAGGATGGGCAGGCTGCCGCTGCTCTCGCGGGGACGCACGCGGCGGCAGAGCTCCAGCCCGTCGAGGTCGGGCAGCATCACGTCGAGCAGCACCAGGTCGATGCCGCCGGCCTCGATGCGCCCCAGGGCGTCCGCGCCGGTGGCTGCCCGGACGACGGCGTAGCCCTCCTGCGCGAGGATCTCATCGAGCAGCGCGCTGATCAGAGGATCGTCCTCCACCACGAGGCCGACGGGACGGGTGAGCTGCATGGCCGGGGTCCCCTCACCAGGCATTGACGGCGCAGGCCAGCGGCCCCCGCGGGCAGGGCGCAGGCGCGAGCGAGCGGCTATGCTGTCGAAGTCCTTGTGTCGACAGTAGCACGGGCCCGGCCATGCAGCGGCGCCCGGCGGGCATTTCTGGCTCGCCGGGCGCCGTCTTAACCCAAACTTAACCGCCGCGGCCCGCCGTTGCGCCCCAGGCCAGGGCCAGCCCGCCGAGCACACCGCCCAGGCCCACAGCCGCGCAGCCGGCGCAGTAGGAGCCGTCGACCTGGGCGCTGGCGTCGACGAACAGCGCGGCCAGGCCGCTGAGGGGCACGGCCAGCACGAGTGCCAGCGCGAAGGCGAGCCAGCGCTGCGTTTTGGGGCGGCGGCGCTGAGCCGGCCAGGGAGCGAGGAGGGCGAGCGCCGCGGCACTGCCGAGCGCGGCGACGACGATCAGGCCGACCAGCAGGAGCGGCGGAATCCCGAGCGCGGCGGCGCGCGCCGCCGGATCGCCGGCGATGGCCAGGAAGCCCAGCCCG
>Ga0209810_1002771_pt1 | contig 19978 bp, 19 predicted proteins | sample Coa_R1_7_FD_187159 | JGI IMG/M metagenome (GOLD analysis project Ga0209810, IMG submission 187159) | Surface soil microbial communities from Centralia Pennsylvania, which are recovering from an underground coalmine fire - Coalmine... | ecosystem: Environmental > Terrestrial > Soil > Unclassified... | reverse complement strand
GATGATCCGAATCAAGCGTCTCCACATCGACCGAAGACGCGTTTGCTTCGGCCTCTTCCGGCGCGGGCTGTCCCTCGTGCATGTCTTCCATCTCCTGGATCCCCCTTCCTAATAACCCTTCTTATCGCCGTTTACGACGCGGACGCGGGCGCATCGTGTTGCCTCCCGGCACCGGAGTCAGCTCGCGCGGCGCCCGCCCGGCGCCGTTCCCATTGGTGGGCGCTTTCTCCGCGGCGCTTTCCACGGTGGTGGAAGGAATGACGATGCCGCCGCCCCCACCGCTAGCTCCGGCCCGCTTACTTGGCTTGTAGATATACGTGTACTGCTGCCAGGCCGACACCAGGTTCAACGCCAGCCAGTAGAGCATGAAGGCCGCCGACCATCGGTAGAGCATGAACATCCAGAACATCATGATGGTCATCATCACCGACATCTGCTTCTGCTGCGCGGCCTGCTGCGGGTCCGGCGAGGGCGTCAGCTTCATGGTGACGTAGTTGCTGGCCGCATAGAGCACCAGCAAGACCATGTCGAACTGCCCTAGGTTGGTCGCGAAGGTGCCGGGGTACTGCTGTGCCAGTTGGCGCGACATCGGGCTGCCGATCCACATAAACGTGCCATTATTGAAGTGGAACTCATACAAGCGGATCACGTCGTAGACCCACCAGAGGAAGGGGAACTGCACCAGCATGGGCAGGCAACTGGCGAACGGGCTGATCCCGTGCTCTTTGTAGGCCTCCATCGTCTTCTGGCCCAGCTCCGGCTTGCCTTTGTACTTCTCCTGGATCTCCTTGATGATGGGCTGCAGTTTCTGCATCTCCCGCTGGCTCTTATACATCTTCAGAGTCAGCGGCAGGGTAATGAGCTTGACGCCGACGGCGATCAGCAGCAGGGCGAACCAGTAGCTGAAGCCCGGTTTCCGCCCGGTGGCGGCCACGAGGGCATCGATCAGCTTATAGCTGATGAACTGGGAGTTGTATTGGTCGATACGTCGCTCAACCGTCTCTTGCAGCGGCGCCCCTACCTTGGCGGCCTCGGTCTGCGCATACTGCTGCTGCAGTTGCTTGAGGGCATCGACCGCTTTCCGATCGCCCTCCACATGCATCGCCGCCGTCGTGCCGTAGCGCGGGCTGGAGGCGAACTCGGCGGCACGCAGCAGCGCGTCCGCCGCGATGTCCGGATCTTTGCTATGCTCGTTCTTGACCCGGATGTAGGCGTTGTACGCATCGGACGGCTGCGTATCTTCCAGTTTCTGCGCCGGGGCGAAGAGCGCATTGTACTTCGGATTAGGACTCTGGGCATGCGCCGGCCCGATCGCCAGCCAGCCCAGCAGCAGAATGGCTGGAAGCAATGCTATGCGTGAGACGAATTTCACTCAGTTTTCCTCAACTCGGTCTATAGAAATGCTAGGGAACAGGATCGTAACCGCCCGGGCTGAACGGCGTGCAGCGCAGGATACGCCGGATGGCCAGCGCGACGCCCGTATAGGCGCCGTACTTGCGAATAGACTGCGCGGCATATTCCGAGCAGGTGGGGACGTAGCGACATACGCGCGGGCGCACCGGCGCCGTTGCCTGATAGATACGAATACCGGCCAGCAGCAGCCACTGCAGCGCACGCGACAGCACGCAGAGCAGACTCCATCCTGGCAGGCGCCGATAGCCTTTAGTTTCCTCCGGCACCGGCTTTCTCCCCTCCGGTCACTTCCGAACCGGAGCCTGCGATGCCTGGCCCCTCTGGTGAGGGCTGCAGCATGCCGGCATTGTGAAGCAGCGTATCCACCGCAGCCCGGACCTCCGGCCATGTGGCGGTCCGAAGCCGGCCGCGGGCGACAAAGATCAGGTCGAAGGGGCCTTCGCGCAAGGCGGGCCGCCGCAGGCGTACTGCCTCCCGCAAACGCCGCTTGATGCGATTGCGCGCCGCCGCCTTTCCCTGTTTCTTACTGACCACGAAGCCGATCCGCTGTCCCGACGCCGCCTGCGCGCTCTCGCCCACGCGGCGCAGAACGTAAAGGACGGCCAGGCTATGCACATAAGAACGACCGCGCGCATAGATCCGGCGAAAGTCCCGATTATCGCGCAATCGCTGGTGAACAGGCAGCAACCGAGAGTCCTTACGGAAGAAAGGCGCGAACGGTTTCCCCTCGCGCCTCGATCTCCTATTTGATCAGTTGGTGGCGTCCCTTCAATCGCCGCCGCTTGAGCACATTGCGTCCGTCGGTCGTGCTCATGCGCTTGCGAAAGCCGTGAACGCGCTTATGGCGCCGATTGTGCGGCTGAAAAGTCCGTTTCATGGTAATTTGTCTCTCCCATACGAGTCCGATTATTATAGCATAGGGGAATGGCCTCCCGCAAATCAATTTTCCTCCGTCTGAATCACGGATGACACAGATGCCACGGAGGAACACGGATCAGGATCCTCCTCTTGGCATCTCGTTCCGAACGAGGTGCTACCAGCAGGCGTGAAGTTGGAGGGCACGGAGAGACACAGATAGCAGTAACTATATCCGTGTTATCTGTGACATCCGTGCTCTCCGTGATTCAGACGATCCGAGTGGACAAGCCCGGCACCTGTCTGATATAATGGCGAAAAGGCCCATTCCCTGCGACCTCAAGGAGGAGCATATTCCGGTGCGGATCGTCGAGATCAGAAAGCGGGAGGCTGTCACGCAGTTACGAGAGGCGTGGTGTGCCCTGCAGGCGCAGTGCCCGGACGCGACTCCCTATCAGACCTGGGAGTGGAATGAAGCCTGGTGGCGGCATTTTCGGGCGCGTAAGCGCCTCCGGCTGCTGCTCTTCTATCGTCGCCAGGAAGGCGGGGATGCCCTGGTTGGCATCGCGCCTTTCTATACCAGTTGGCACTACGGCATGCCGTTGCGCCGGCTGGCCTGGCTGGGAACGGGATGCAGCGACTACCTCGGCCCGCTCGCGCGGCCGGAGGTTGCTGCAGAGGTCGCCCGCGCGCTGATGGACTACTTGCGGGCCGATCTGCGCGGCTGGGACCTGGCCGATCTGCAGCAGATTCGCGCGGGTTCACCGCTTCTGGGTTGTGGCCCACAGGCGCGGCCTCGCCGGGCGGTCGAATCGCAGTCCCTGCTGCCCATGGAAACCTGTCCCTATCTCCCTCTTCCCCCCGATTGGGAGACGTTCCTGGCCCAGCTAGGCAAAGGAATGCGCTCCAACCTGCGTTATTATGAGCGCCTGATCGAGCGGACGTTTCCGGACGTATGCTTCTCCCTCGCCGACGCGAACACGCTGGAGGCCGGCATGTCGGCGCTGTTTCGGCTGCATCAGCGGCGCTGGAACGCACGCTGGCTGCCCGGCGCGCTGGGCCACCCGCGCGTGCGGGCCTTCCATCGGGAGGTCGCGGCGCGCTTCCTGGAGCGGGGATGGCTGCGCCTTCACTTGCTCGCGCTGGATGGGGCGGTCCGGTCTGCGCTGTACTGCTTCGCCTTCGGCGGGCGCACCTACTACTATCTGGGCGGCTTCGCCCCCGAATACGGCAAATACAGCCTGGGAACCCTGCTCACCGGTCGCGCCATTCGCCAGGCCATCGAGGAAAGCTGCTCGTAGTTCGATTTTCTGCGCGGCTCCGAACCGTATAAGTATCGCTGGATGCCGGAAGAGCGCCTCAACTATCGTCTTCTGCTATTGCGCTCTCGCGAGGGACTGGGCGGCCTGGGCGAGCTGCCGGGCCGCGCCGGATTCGCCCTGAACCGTGTCGAGCGCTTCGTGGTCCATCGCGCCAAAGAGTTCTCCGCACAGCGCGGGCGCCGGGAAAAGCTAAACCCGAAGGTTTGATGACCGGGTGAAAAAGCCTTTCCGTCCGCAGGACAGTTGTCCGATTCCTTACAGTTACCCCTCTTCGAACCTTCGGGCCGCGAAGCGGAAGAATGGGGAGAGGGTCAGGCGGATAATTCATGGCCCGGCTAATTCTATCGTCTCTTGGTCTATCATCATCGCACGGTATAGTAAGCAAGGAGTAGAAGTATTATGGTCGACAATCAAGGCCTTGATGCCGGTTCTGATAGCACAGGCTCCCTGTTCGCCCGCTGGATGAGCAGGATTTTCGCTAATCTCCGCAAAAACCGGCGGCTCGCGCAGGTCTCGGTGGGGCTGCTGCTGACGGTGCTGTCCGTCGGCTTAAGCGGGTGCCGCACCAAAAGCTTTCTCTCTACGCGCCAGGAGGTCAGCCTGGGCAAGGAGGGGACGCGGCAGGTCGAGCAGCAGTACCGGGTGGATACCACCTCGCCGGACGCCGAGCGGGTGCGGCGAATCGGCGAGCGCCTACTGCCGCATATCGACAAGCGGGACGTGCCTTACTCGTTCAAGGTGCTGGATTCACCGGAGATCAACGCCTTCTCGCTGCCTGGCGGGCCGGTCTACGTGTTCCGCGGCCTGCTGGATATGATCGGCGACGACGATGACGCCCTGGCCTGTATCATGGGGCATGAATTGGGCCATGTCAACGCTCGCCATGCAGCCCGCGCTATCTCGTCCCAGCTTGCCACCAATATCCTCCTCACGCTGGCGCTCGGCAACGCCAGCGGGACGACCCAGAACCTGGCGGGACTGGCAGCGGACCTCATCAACCTCAAATACAGTCGGGACGACGAATATGAGGCCGACCGCCGCGGCCTGAGCTATGCTCACTTCGCCGGCTACGACCCGCAGGGCATGACCCGCTTCTTCGATAAGCTGGTGCGCATGGAGAAGCGCGAAGGACACGGCGCGCCGGAGTGGCTGGATACACACCCACTGACCAAAGAACGTATCGCCAAAGCCGAAGCCATCATCGCCCACAACGACTACCGCTACGGACAGTAGCCTTTGCCCCATCTCCCCTCTCTCGCACTTTGAGAGAGGGGAATGCTCTTGGATCGGCGATATGGCGTCTGTATCCACTATGAAATAGGCTGCCAGGATTTCTCCTGAGGGCTCCAGGAGAGATCGAATTCAGCCCCTCTGCTGGCCGCCGTTAGCAGCGGCGTCAAAAACGGGACTAAGTCTCCGATGATCTCCTCCAAGGCAGGCGCCCGATCTACTATCAGATTGCTTTTGCGTATAAAAGCCCGCCATTGTGACTGCCGATCAGAACTACTATAGTAGTCTGGAGTCAGTGCAGAGGGTATCTGCGCAGGAAGGATGGTTCCACGCCTCTTGAAAGTGGCCTTGAGCGCCTTGACCAACAACTGGCCCTCAAAGTCAAAGTGCCTGGATAGATACCAGAGATCATAGAAGTCCTTCAGCTGGCTGTTAGCCAGACCGAGATGCACCATAGCCTCGCACTTCTCAGCAATCACTGTCTCAGGAGGATACACAAGTAGTCGCGCCGGAGGCAGGTCGAGCAAAACTGGCAGTTCGGCCTCTTGCGGGGCAGGGGTAATATCGTCGCCAAATCCGATATCGACCTGAACGGGAATTCTTGATGTGCCAAGCATGGCAACCATAGTAATACGTACACCGTTGTACTCAGCCTCCTCCCGAATGGCCTCTCCTTTGATTGTTTCCTTCAAAAACTGGAGGCCATCGTCCTCGACGGTTACTTGACAGACTTCCGTGAAGATTTCTATCAGGCGAGGAATGAGCGGGTCACCAAATCCCAGCAGATCGAGGTCTCGCGTAATCCGGTGTAAGTCTCCCGTCCAGAGCGCGAATAAGTTTGCCCCTTTAAGGATAAAGCTTGTACGGTAGGCAGAGCAGCTAAGGCGGTAAAGAAATCGCTCGGACGCATAACGTGTCAGAACTAGCTCAAATTCTTCATGCCGTTTTCTGGCAATCGGTAGAAGACGATCTTTGATGGAAGCGCTCATATTGCGCGGGCGTCCGGTTCTCATACTAAGGACTCCAGGTAAGGCTTCATCACGGTGGAAACCTTATCGACGGCTGCATAATACCATAGCTCATCCATTGTCGCGGCTCGTTTACGCCAGCACGAGCGCAGTGCTTCCAGGGCTACATCCAGCCCGATCTTATTCCGATAGCGGAAGCAGTCAGCAACTGTTTTTGGAATGTTATAGACGCGAACCGGACCATCCGACGTTGAATGCTCCTCCACACCCTCTTCCAGCGCCCGGCCTGAAAATCGTACAATGCGGAGAGGCGGATAATCCACGCGGGGCCTGTGCGCTTTTGGATGAATGGCCATCCAGACCTCAAAGGGACTTTGCGTTCCTATTTCATGAAAGCGCAGGGCAGACAGCAGGCACACAACACCCTGGGGAACACGCTTACAAACTTCGGCGAGCGCAAACTTCTCACCTGGCTCCGCTTCGGTGAGGACATAAATCCCTCGTCCGGATCGCTGTAGTAGCCCACGTTCATACAGGCGTTGTAGGTACGAATGGGGAATATTATGCGCCTTCAGGTCTCGTGAGCGAATCATGCCTAGCTCACGAGCTAACTGGAGAACCTGTCCAATATGTCGATCTTGCGCCATATGCTGCATATCCTCGGCCTGTAGGTCCATCTACCGAGATTATGCAGCAAATTTTCCTTTCTTGTCAAGTACAACCAGGAAAAGCTATTTCTTCAAAAGGAGCCTGCAGTCTAAAACTAGGCTGCAGGCTCTAGAACAAAAGAAAAGGTTGTTAGCCCGCTTTGGCGGGCTTTGTATTTCAGACCGGGGTTTTAGCCCCATGTTTCCAGCATCTGGCGGTGTTCCTCCAGCTTGGCGCGCTTCTCCTGCCAGGTGGCGAGGCGGCGGCGCTCCTCTTCCACAATGTCGGTCCGGGCGCGCTCGACGAAGTTAGGATTGCCCAGCTTGCTTTCGCAGCGCTCGATCTCCTTCGCCACCGCAGCAAGCTCCTTGTCGGTGCGCTCCAACTCCTTGTCTACGTCTAGTGCCTCGCCGATTTCTAGAAACACCTCCGCGCCCTCCACCGGCGTACCGACCCATTTGCCGCTTTCCGCAGTTGGCGCCGTTTTCACGACATCTAGCTTCGACAGGCGAGCCAGATCGGCGATCAGGCCGGCGTTGGCCTCCAGCGTCGCTCGCACGGCGGCATACCCTGGCAGGGCGGCAGCGGCGAGACGCGCGCCCGGCGCGATGCCAAGCTCAGCGCGCATGTTGCGCAACGACCGCGTCGCCTCGATTACCAACGCCATCGATTGCTCGGCCTCCGGATCGTCCCAGGCTGGTTGTGGCTGTGGGTAGGGCGCCAGCATGATCGTCTCGCCCTGGTGCGGCAGGGCCTGCCATATCTCCTCCGTGATGTACGGTGTCATCGGGTGCAGCAGCCGCAGCGTGGTCTCCAGCACGAAGGCCAGCAGGTTCTGCGCCGTCGCTCTATCTTCGCCTTCGCCGCGCAGGCGCGGCTTGGCCATCTCCACGTACCAGTCGCAGAAGTCGTTCCAGAGGAACTGGTAGAGGGCGCGCGTCGCGTCGTCCATGTCGTAGGTGGACAGCGCCGCGTTCACGGTAGCTATCGTCGCGTTCAGACGGGAGAGAATCCAGCGATCCGCCACGGTGAGCGCCTCCCGTTCCGGCAGCAGTCCGGTCGTAGCCTCGTCCAGGTTCATCAGGACGAATCTGGAGGCGTTCCAGAGCTTGTTGCAGAAGTTGCGCGCGTCCTCGGTGCGGCGGGCGTTGAATCGGATATCCTGGTTCTTGCCGGCCTGCTGCATGAGGGCAAAGCGCGTTGCGTCGGCGCCGTACTCGGCGATCAGGTCCATCGGGTCCACGCCATTGCCCAGACTCTTGCTCATGCGCCGGCCCTGCTCGTCCAGCACGGTGGCGTGAATATACACGTCGCGGAACGGGATGATCGCCCGCGTCTGCCCATCACCCTCCAGCAGGCCGTCGGCGTCTGGAGTCGCGGCGGCAGGGCGCTTGATGAAGTCCAACCCAGTCATAATCATGCGCGCCACCCACAGGTAGAGGATCTCCTGCGCGGTGGAGAGCAGGTTCGTCGGATAGAAATAGTTCAAATCCGCCGTCTCATGCGGCCAGCCGAGGGTGGCGTGCGGCCACAGCGCCGACGAGAACCAGGTGTCCAGCACGTCCTCATCCTGCCACACGTTTTCCGTGCCGAGCGCCTTGATCGCCTCTTCTCGATTGCGCGCAAAGGCGTGCCGCTTCGTGCCGCCCTCATCCGTCCACCAGATCGGGATGCGGTGACCCCACCAGAGTTGGCGGCTGATGCACCAGGGGCGGATATTCTCCATCCAGTACAGATAGATCGCCTTGTAGCGCTCCGGAATGAACTGGATCTTGCCCTCGTGCACCACGTCGATGGCCGGCTTCGCCAGCGGCTTCATATCTACGAACCACTGCTCGGACAAGAGCGGCTCGATGATCTCGCCGGAGCGCTCGGAGATGGGGGTCTGGATCGGGTAGTCCTCGATCTTTTCGAGCAGCCCCTGCGCCTCCAGGTCCTCCAGCACCCGCTTGCGCGCCTCGAAGCGGTCCAGGCCCGCATAGCGCGGGCCGGCGGCCTCGGTCATGCGGCCGTCCTTGCCGATTACCACGATCTGCGGCAGATTGTGGCGCAGGCCGGCTTCGAAGTCGTCCAGATCGTGTGCCGGGGTCACCTTCACGGCGCCGGAGCCGAACTCCGGCTTGGCGTAGGTGTCGGCAATGAGCGGGATCTCGCGGTCCGTCAGCGGCAGCTTGAGCGTCTTGCCGAACAGAGGCTGATAGCGCGGATCGTCGGGATGAGCGGCCACCGCCGTATCGCCCAGCATAGTTTCCGGGCGCGTGGTCGCGATGCTGATGAAGCCGCTGCCGTCGGCAAAGGGATAGCGGAAGTGATAGAGCTTGCCCTGGCGGGTCTCCGTGTTCACCTCGATGTCGGACACTGCCGACAGCAGGCGCACGTCCCAGTTCACCACGCGCGTGCCGCGATAGATCAGGCCGCGCTCGTACCACTGGCGGAACTCCTCCATGATGGCGTCCACGTAGGAGGGGTCCATCGTAAAGCGCACGCGCTCCCAGTCGTAGGAGCAGCCCAGCTTCTCGAACTGGAGATAGATGCGAGTGCCGTACTGCTCCCGCCACTCCCAGCAGCGGCGAATAAACTCCTCGCGCCCCAGGTTGCGCAGCCGCTCTCCGAACTCAGCCTCCAATTGGGGATGCTTCTGGAGCAGTTCCAGAATCTTCTGCCGGTCCCACACTTCCAGGCCGCTATCCGGAGGCGTAAGCTCGCGCAGCAGATCGGGTGGCGCATCGTGCGAGGTGATGAGTAAGGCATGGGGCGCGCCGAGCGCCTGTTTGGCCTTTTCGAGCTGTTGGATCGCGTCCCGAAACTGGTGCGGGGTCATCTCCGGCGATTTCGACCACCGGATCTCCACCACCTCAGCCCTGGGAACCCCTGCTCGAACCTCCGGATGCCCCTCCGCCTGCCGCAGCCGGTCGCAGAATCGCTCGAACTCGCGGGCCATCTCACGCTCGACCACCGCCTGCGTGGCGATGCCCGCGTGATCGGTGCCCGGCAGCGTCAGGGTGCAGAAGCCGCGCATCCGGTGCCAGCGGGTCATCGTATCGATGATGGTGTTGTTGAGCGCGTGGCCCATGTGCAGGCTGCCCGTGATGTTGGGCGGTGGGATGGTGATGCAGTAGGGCTCCCGGTCCGGGTCCGGCTCGGCGTGGAAATAGCCGTTGGCCTTCCAGAACGGATACCAGCGCTCCTCTACGATCTTAGGGCCGTAGGTCTTGGCCAACTCGCGCGTCTGCGCCGCCGTTTTGTCATCGGTTATCGTCATTGGTTTTCTCCTCTTGCGGCGCGGAGACGCTAAAACGCCCGCGCCCTCTCAGATTGGAGAAGGGCGCGGGCGTTTGAATGTCCCGCGTGGTACCACCTTCCTTCCCGCACGCAGCCTCCATAGAGACGGCGATGCGGGCACTCGGAACGCGGTAACGGGCGTACCCGGCGCTGCCTACTCACTTGCTTGGCCCGTGGGTCTCGCAAGCGTTCGGCAGGGCGGCTCTGGGGCGACGTTCAGCGGCGATCTGGCCGGGAGGTTTCCAGCTTCCCCTCCCTCTCTGGGACCTCTCCCCGCTTACTCTTCCCCGTCGTTGCCTTTCAAGATTCTGTAAGCGTCCCGAAGAACGCATTTGTAAAAGTGCTGTTGCTGTTTACTACGCTGCGATCGGGCGCCGGTTCCGCGCCCGGTGAGTTTGATTCCGAGCAAGTTGCTCTTCTCAGCCCGCCTCGGCGGAGACCAGAGCCGTCTCCAGGGGCGAAAACGCTATCTCCCTGGTCGTCGACTCCTCCAGGGCCGGCGGGGACGGTGCGTTTACGACGGCGTCCCAACCACCCAACCGGTACATCGCTTTGCCGCATACGGCGCAGTGACCTTTGAGGTCCCGTCCGCCCCGGCGGTTGCTGACTTGAATGGCCCCGTGCATCTGGCGTCGCGTTCGACAGTAGACACAGTATCCCTGCACCTGCACGTCCGGCTCAGAGGATCTGCCGTTGTCCGGGGCGTTCATCTAGCGCGCTCGCTTCAGCAGGGGCAGCCCTGTCTGCTTGCTCTCGGTGACCGTGTAGCCCGCAGGCAACTGGTCGAGCGCCTGCGCGCCGTCCTTGGTCGAAACCTCTTTCTTGAAGTAGTAGAGGAGCCGCTTGCCTCCACGTGAGTTGGTCTGCTTGGAGTGTAGATAGTAGGTCGTTCCGGTCTTGTTACTCTTGACAGCATACGGCATGTCTGTGTTCTCCTCTCCTCGCAACGTTCCTGAGAATAATCGGGCGCGCCGACGCGGACAAGCGGCCTATCCTGCCGGCAGGCTCAAGGGGAATTACGAGGCTATGATAGCACAGACAGCGGCCAAACACAAGTAGGCATTTGGCCTTTTAACGCTCTTTTTAAACGCTTTTTTTCGGAGGGCGCTTCCTCCGATTCCGGAACGCTCTCTATCCGAGTCAGAACACAACAGACCGGTCCAAAGGCCGGTCTGCAGCGCTTCCTCATTTCCTCTCTGCTTAGAGGCTAGGAGTGAGGTTATGCCCAGGAGAGGACTTGAACCTCCAAGCCCTTGCGGGCACTAGAACCTGAATCTAGCGTGTTTGCCAATTTCACCACCTGGGCAGGCCCGCATGTCACGCGACGGCTTCCCGCCGACGCGTTGCCAAATTATACGGGTTATGGTACAATTTGTCAAGTCGGACCGTCATGGCGGTGGGAATATCCGGTATTCCCTTCCGGTCTGATTAAGAGGAACTTTTTCGAGGAACGGGTAGGCGGTTAATGCTCGCATTTATCGATAATCCGATCGGGATCGCGGCCATTTTCATTCTGGCGCTGCTGCTGTTCGGGCCGGATAAGCTGCCTCAGATCGCCGGTCAGCTCGGACGCGCCCTGCGGGAATTGCGGCGGACGGCCTCCGATCTGAAGTCCTCCTGGGACGTGGACGATCATTATGAGCCGCCGCGTTACGATAATTACCCCTATAACGGGGACGTTTCATCTGCTGCCTCCGTACCGGAAGTAGGGAACGGACAGGCATCGTCTGCGGCGACGCAGACGCCTGCGGCGCTCTCTGCCGGAGAAACGCCGCGCGGCGATTTCGCGGCGGCAGCGCTGGCTGACACCTCGGCGGACTATGGAGCCGGCCCCGCCGCTCCTGTCGCAGAGACAGATAGCGTCGCGGTGCCGCAAGAGCCCCTGCGTCCGCAGCCGGCCGAAGGCACCGTGCCCCGAAGCCGATAAGCGCTCCCGCGCCGTGAGGGACCGGCCGCTTCGCGACCGGCAAGGAAGGTTGAAATGATTCAGACACTGGCATATGGCGGCAACCCGATCGTGTGGGTCGTGATCGGCATTATTGTCCTGCTGCTGTTCGGTGGGCAGCGGATCCCGGAGATGATGCGGTCGCTAGGCCTGGGGATGCGCGAGCTCAAGAAGACTATGAGCGAGCCCGACGACGATGAGCTGCGACGCGATCGCGAGGCCCAGCAGCGGGCGGAGATCGAGCGCGAAGTCCGCGCCCGCGTCGAGGCGGAGATGCAGCTGCGCCGCGAGAGCGAGAACAAGCAGGCGCAATAGCCTTTTCAGAAGAGGAGTTTCCCAGTTATCATGCACACAGTCCTGCACTACTTCTACTATGTGTTATTAGGCTTGCAGTTCCTGGTCGGCATCTGGCTCATCACGGTGGTGACGATGCAGGAGAGCAAAAATGAGGGCCTGACCGGCCAGATCGGCTCGACCGTGGCCTCGTCCTTCAAAGGCAAGGCGGGCCGTGAAGAGCGCCTGAACCTGATGGCCCGCAACACGGCGATCGTGTTCATGGTCATCTCCGTCCTGGTCGCCATCGGCGCCGGCCGCTGGTAAGACCTCACTTAGACCTCACTCCCTTCCAATCGCCATCGTCGCTTGAACCTTCGGGACGGCTCGGCGACCCTCCCCCTCTCCTTCGTAAGGAGAGGGTAAATTTTTATTATGGGTGCTGTTGCTGCGCCTTGCTAGCTGGATGAGGGCGGACTACGCGATGGGACGATCTATGCTGGAAGTTAATAGGCCCTTTTGCAATATGTAGAAGCACAAGCCAAGAGTGCGTTCCCCCTCTCCTTACGAAGGAGAAGGCTCAGGGGTGAGGTCTAACTCAGCTTTTCGAGTGCTTCTTCCTCGGTGGGGGGATGCAGGATGTTATGTTCTGCAAAATCTTGAGCCTGGGGATAATGCGTGGCACGAATGCGCTCCGCCGCTTCGGTGAGATCATAGCGCGTATGCTGAAGCTCGACGGCGGGTCCAAGCAAGAGCCAATAGGCGCCCGGTTCTCCGAACGGCATTCCTACACTGCCGGCATTCACGACTCGAATCCTCCCGACCGTCCGGTCAAACTGCATGTGGGTATGGCCGCAGACGACCACATCGGCGTTGACTCCTTCCAAGATCGATAAGAGGCGGTCTTCGGACGTCAAGCGGGTGAAAATCTCATTTTCGTTGCGCGGCGTCGCATGGCAAAACAGCGCCTTGCCTAATCCGGGAATATCCACATCAAGCGTTTTCGGCCAGCCCGCGAACAGCCGCTCGTATTCCGAAGGAAGCTGCTGCGCCGTCCAGCGTATGAGGGGCCGAACCGGTTCCGGGACGGCGGCCGACTCTCTACCGGCCATCTGCGCGAGCACCGCGATCTCGCCGTTGCCATGGATAAACTGCACGGGAAGGCTCAGGCCCAGCAGACACGCAAGCGTTTCCCGTGGCATCGGACCCGGAACGACATCGCCCCCGACCACGATCTGGTCAACCCCTGCTTGCTCGATGTCCTGAAGCACCGCCTCCAGCGCGGGGAGGTTTCCATGGATATCGTAGATGGCTGCTACTCGCATAACAGACCCTCCTCTCTTTCGAGAGAATGATTAGCCGCCGGAACGGGCATCCCCTCTCCATTTTTGAAGCCGCAAGCCGTTCGTTCTCGTACAGCATGGAAGAGGGACCCTCGAAATGATTCGGGGATGAGGAGGCAGCGTGCCGGTGCGTGACCGCAGCCGCAGGAGTGAAGGCGTTCTCACATTTGGCGTTCTGGTAGTCGTAGGCCTGGCGCTGCTGCTGGTCTATCTGGCGAAAGGGCGCGCAGCGGTTCCGGCCGGCGCGACGCCGGTCAACGAAGCATCGACGGCTGCCTTCGCGCGGAAGCTGGGAGTCGATAAGGAGATCGCGGCGCGGCTGGTCGCTTACCGCCAACAGGTGGGCGGCTTCGAGAGCGTGGATCAGATGCTGGACGCTCCGCTGTTCTCCCGCGCCGAGGTCGCGCCTTTAGCGGACAAACTGGCGTCCGCGCACCTGAATCTGCAGACGGCGACCGCCCGACAATTTGCGGATGCGCTGGGCCTCTCTCCTGCCGTGGCGCACCGGCTGGCAGCCTATCGCGATGGGCTGCGCGCTCTTCCGCAAGCCCTGCGCTCCCAGGCTTCTCCGGAGGCTCTGACCGTCTTCCTGAAGCGCGTTCCACTGCTCGATCCCACCGCGACCCGCCCGCTCCTGGGTTCCTTTGTGGCCCGCAGTCCCGATCAGGCAGCGCGCCCGTTCTGGATCGGGGCAGCGTTGCTGCTGCTTGCGATCTTTCTTCTTCCGCCCCTGCTGCGCGCTCGCCTCGGCGGCGATCCGTATCTTCTTCCTCTGGCCCTCCTGCTGGTCGGGTGCGGGGTGGCGATGCTGTGCAGCATCAAGGACCCGCTGCGCGACCGGACCGTCTACCTGCACCACCTGCTCGGCCTGATCCCGGCGCTCCTGGCCTTCTTCCTGCTGGCGAACCTTGCCCCTGCCGCCCGGCAGCAGATCCGCCGCTACCAGTACGTGTGGGTGTTCGCCGTGGTGGCGCTCGTGGCCGCGCTGTTCGTCTTCGGCAGTGGGCCGGAAGGGGTCAAGCTCAATCTGTTTCATTTCCAGCCGGTCGAGATCATCAAGGTGATGCTGGTCTTCTTCCTGGCGGGCTACCTGGCCGACCGCGCCGATCTCATCGCCGACGTCTCCCGCCCTTTCCGGCGCCCCCCTCCGGAGCCGGCGGGCGCGGAGCGATCTCGCGCATCGCGCGTCGCTGGCCGGCGCGGCATGGTCGCCCTCTCGCTGCCCAGGGCGCAAGACCTTGGCCCGGTCGCCATCATGTTCGCGTTCACGCTGATCCTCTTCTATGTCATCAAGGACCTGGGTCCCGGCCTGCTCATGTTCGCCACCTTCGTCGCCCTGCTCTTCCTGACGACCGGCCGCGCCGGCTTTGCCTTTCTTGGCCTCGCGCTCCTGCTGCTCGGCGGCGTCCTCGGCTATGTGGCTCACGTGGGCGTCTTCCCGGTCCGCATGGATATGTGGCTGCATCCCTTTGCCAACAGCCATCCCAACGGAATGCAGCTTGGACAGGCCTACTGGGCGATGGCTTCCGGGGGCGCGGAAGGGAGCGGCCTGGGGCTGGGGATGCCCGGCCTGGTCCCGCGCGCCGGCTCGGACCTGGCGTTTGTAAGCTGGGTCGAGGAGACGGGGCTGCTGGGCGCATGGCTGGTCCTGACGGTCTTCGTGGTGCTGGTGTGGCGCGGGCTGCGGATCGCGTTGCGCGCCGGAAACAGCTTCGACCGCGCGCTCGCCTTCGGCCTGACTGCGCTGCTTGGCCTGCAGACGCTGCTCATCGTCGCCGGGGTGACGGGCGTGGTCCCTCTGACGGGCATCGCGCTGCCCTTCCTCTCTTACGGCAACAGCGCGCTGGTGGCCGACTTCGCGATCCTGGGACTGTTGCGCGGCATCTCCGCCTCCGGAACGGCCGAGCCACTGGTCCCGCGTGTCGAGGTAGCCCGCGCGACCCGCTGGTTCGGGCTGGCGTTCGCGCTGGCGCTTTTGGGCGGTATCGGCCTCTTCAAGCTAGGACCGCTGGAGCTGCTCCACGCCGATGAGATCGCGACCCGTTCCATCGTGACGCCGGACGCCGATAAAGTGGCCCGCCCGCATCCGAACCCGCGCCTCCTGGCGATAGCGGACCAGATCGAGCGCGGCAGCATCTACGATCGGAATGGCCGCGTGCTCGCCACGTCTCGTTCGTCCGAGATCGCCGCCCTCGTTTCGCAAAACGGCGCGCAGCAGCGGCTGATCGCCTCGCGGGGCCGTTATTACCCGTTCGGGCCGGCTCTGGCGCACCTGGTCGGCTACCTGGACCCGGCGGACGGCGGCCCTTACGGCCTGGAGAAGAGCTACGACGCGGATTTGCGCGGTTATCAGCACTTGACCGACCTGCTGGTCGACTATCGCGCCCGAAACCTGCCCGGCTACAGCGCCCGCGCCGGCCTGGACCTACATCTGACCATCGACGCTCCGCTGCAGCAGGCGGCGCAGGCGATCCTGGAGCAGACCGCGTCCCGGCTCAAAGACGCCGACACCAGCAAGCCCAAAGACCGCGCCGCCTTCGTCTTGCTGGACCCGCAGACCGGCGACGTGATCGTGGCGGCCAGCATCCCCACCTTCGACCCCAACACCCTGACCCCCGATCTGGTGCGCCGGTATACGACCGGGCCGGACGCCGAGGAAGAGCACCGCTTCGTCGATCGCGCGGTCGCCGGACTCTATCCGCCCGGCTCGTCCCTGAAAGTGGCGACCGCCGCCTGCGCGCTGGACAACCTGCCCAACGCTCTCGATTACTCTGTGGTCTGCGACCGGGTCGATCCGGAAATCCGCTGGCGGGCGAACGGCCTCACCTACGTCCGCCGCAACGTCCGCGACGACGTGGCCGACCCGGCCTTTGGGCGCATCGCCATGCCGACTGCCTTCCGCGTCTCCTCCAACATCTATTTCGCCAACCTGGCGGTCGCCATCGGCGCAGAGACGTTCCGCCAGACCCTGACGGAGAAGATGGGCTTTAAGCACGTGCCGTCCCCAGACGCCTTCGCCGCCGACCTGCCCGACATCGGCTACGGACAAGGCCGGATGCTGGCCTCGCCGCTCGCCATGGCCCGCCTGGCCGCTTCCGTCGCTAACGACGGCACGATGATGAACCCGCGCCTCGTTGCCCGCCTGCACGATCCGACCGGCCGCCATAAAGACATCGTTCTTGCTCCCGCCGCTTCCGGCCAGGCCATGACCGTCCGGACTGCCGCGAGCTTACGCGGCCTGATGCGCTCGGTGGTCACCGGCGGCACGGCGCGCGGGGCTTTTAACGGCCTGAGCGTGGAGGTGGCGGGCAAGACCGGCACGGCCCAGAACCATCAGTACGATCATCAGCCTCACTCCTGGTTCATCGGCTTTGCGCCCTATCTGCCGGAAGGCTCTCCCCCGCCGACCGTGCGCTATGCCTTCGCCTGCCTGGTCGAGAACGGCGGGTATGGCCGGCGGGTGGCTGCCGTCATCTGCCACGACGTCCTCGCCAGGCTCTTCTAACTACCTTTCCTTATCCATTTTGCATGACATTATTTGCATGACATTATAGGATGGTTTTGGCACAGTTTGGCACACATGGCACATCAGAATCGTTTTAATTTACTCTGGCCGCTTATGTTCAATCAAGAAACTAGCTGGCAGGATGCCTTTTTATTTTGTTACCCCCTTTATGGTAAGGCTGAATATCCTCGCTCCGAGATAAAGACGCGCTTAGACAAGCCGTCATCCGTCTACTATCGAGATAACATGCTTTGCAGCAAACGTCAAGAGATATTTTTGCCTGTTTTGCACGCTAGGACAGCGTTCAAATAGCCTGGATGTGACGCATTTAACACCTAAGCTGTGTAGTAATTCACTTCCCAATCGCTTGTAAACCTGTTAGAATCGGGCATTGCCTGTCAAGCTCAACCGTTGATTTAAGCTGATGTTGCCGCAGGCATCTCCGATATGACCTCCTGACTGCTTTCGGCGAAAAGGCGGTGGGTTCATGCAAAAGGCTCGTGTCTTGCTGGTGGACGATCATGCCCTGGTCCGTGCCGGAATCGCTTCTTTGTTAAAGGAGTTGAAAGGGATTGAGGTTGTCGGTCAGGCTGGTAGTGGGCTGGAAGCGCTGAAGATACTGCACAAACAGAGCTCCGATCTGGTTCTCATGGACATCGCCATGCCGGGAATGAACGGCTTCGAGACTACCGCGCAAATTCTTAAATTGTATCCAAACGTACGGGTGTTAATTCTGTCTATGTACATCGACAAGAACTTTATCCAACAGGCGCTCAGGAGCGGCGCGAGTGGGTATGTGGGCAAAGGCGGGGACCAGGCCGAGCTAGAAACAGCGATCCGAACGGTTCTTGCAGGCGGCCAGTATGTTGCTTCGGTGGAGAGCCGCCGAGAACGTGGGGAAGAGGCAGACGCAATCAATGCCGATTTACGGCGATTAAGCCCGCGCCAACTGCAGGTGTTGCAACTGGTTGCTCATGGATACACGAGCCGGGAGATCGCCAGGGAGCTAAATCTGAGTGTCAATACCATACAGGCTCATCGGGCGCAGTTGATGCGGCGGTTAAACATGCATGATATGGCTGACTTGATACGCCTGGCTAATAAGGCTGGCCTCCTATCAGACGGGCTGGAAGATCGCGTGGAGTTGCCCGAAGAGGAAACAGGGTAGTCGCAGAAATCTACCGAGATGTTTTAAGATCTTTTGTTTGCTCGACTAATATAAAATGATTAGTCCGAAAGTCGATTTTTTCAAAAAGCATAGCGACATGACTTGACAACCTACTTGTCAAACAGTATAATCACCCCCGATAGTATCGAGCGACGATAGAATAAGCTCGAAGATACAAAGAGATAGCTCTCCGTATGAACGCGTTCCCCCACGCGTCGTAGTTCCTCTCGTAGTTGCGGAGTTGCTAAATTTTCCCATATATTCCAGGCTTAATAGCCAGGCGTGGTCAAAGGTACCGTCTCTTCCCGACGGAAACAAATCCCATCAGTACGCGCTATCAGCAGCCTACTCGAAGGAGAGAATAGATTTATGACTATTTCAAAACGCTGGATGCTTATAGGCTTGTGTCTGGCTGGACTGATGCTCATCCTGGTCAGTGTCCGGTCCCTGATTCGCAAGCCGGCTGTTTCGATAGCCGTCACGCCAGTTCATGCCGAGGATGCTTTGAGTGCGGCAGAGCACGTTCAGTCCATGCCCGTTTACCTTCAGGCTGTGGTGGCTTGCCGTCACAAACAGTTCCTGAAGGCGGCTGGTTTGATGCAGCATCTGGCGGCGTCTCCGCTTCTTTTTGCCCAAGAGAAGGCCTATTGCAAACGACAGCAATTCCTCTGCCTTCAGGATGCGGGCGTACTGCCTAAAAGCTCCCCTACGCTGCCCACTGCTGTCTCTCCTGCCCAAGCCGCCGACTGCGGACCGCGTGCGCTGGCCCTTGTCTGTCAGCGGCTAGGTGTATCCACTTCTGCAGAGAGGCTGAAGCAGTTGGCTGGAACGACCGCAAAGGGAACGAGCATGGAGGGGCTGGCTAAAGCGGCAAATGCTTTAGGGCTGAAAGCGGAAGGCGTGCAGGTCAGCCGGGAAGCACTCTCGGAAGTACCAATGCCTGCCTTAGCCTGGACCAATGAGAATCACTACATAGCCGTCTTCAATGTGCAGGGCGATGGCGATCAAGCCACCGCAGCCATAGAAGACCCCAACCTGCCTCACGAGCAGACGATTGCCAAAGAGCAACTGCTGAGGCTGTGCAGTGGCTACTTGCTGCTGGTGCATCCCTGAGAAGATTTTCCCTTTTACGCCAGGGAGCCTTCAAGACAATAGCCATCCTGGTGTAAAAACAGCCGTCCATCCTTTTCACTCTTGGCGGAGGAAGGAATGGACGGCCTGCAGGCCCCGAAGGGCTATGGGAACAGTATACCAGAGTCCTTCGGCGCTATCAACCGATCAAGCAAGGCATCCATCTCGCCGCTTGATCCTCACTGCCAGCCAATTGGGCTGGAAAGAACCGAAGGAGTATTTAAAATGCAGTACCGTCAACGGAGGCAGAGCACAAATCGTCCTCCCTCGTGTCCACGCTGGATGCGTCCTCTGGCCCTGACAACCGCAGCCACCTTTGCCTGGAGTTTTGTCCTGGCGACACCGGTCTTTGCCCTCACCAGCATGACCAGGTCCAGCCGCACAGGCGTGCGGGTACTGACCCCGCAGCAGATGCAGCAAATTCTTGGCAGTACTTCTATTCCGCCGTCTCCTGGCGCGCCTCTGCCCTGGCAAACCCAGGTGCATAGCGTCAATACCGGCAATGGCAACAAACTGACAGCCTTTCCTATCGTCTCCTGGACGGCACGAGGCGGTCTACCGGTCAACTTCACGCTCTACCATAACTCCCAGAGCAGCCGCAATGCCGACTTCGGTCAGAAATGCAGCCACAGCTTTGCCATCTACTTGTATGCTCCCGCCAGCCCTGGCCAGTCCATCACCACCGGTAATCTCACTATTCACTGGGGCGATGAGACCGGCTACACCTTCACTCAGAACCTCGATGGCAGCTATTCCCCGCCTGCCGGCATTCATGACAGTTTAGTCCAGAATTGGAGTGAACCCCATTTACCGGACAGAGGCTTGAGTCAACTTCTGGCTGGTGCTCCATCCCCCTAAAACTGGACACCTTGGAAGGTTAGTCTCATGACAGGGT
>Ga0209810_1002769_pt1 | contig 19994 bp, 16 predicted proteins | sample Coa_R1_7_FD_187159 | JGI IMG/M metagenome (GOLD analysis project Ga0209810, IMG submission 187159) | Surface soil microbial communities from Centralia Pennsylvania, which are recovering from an underground coalmine fire - Coalmine... | ecosystem: Environmental > Terrestrial > Soil > Unclassified... | reverse complement strand
TCCGTGCGGTGCCGGGTCGCCCGTCCTTCGCGCGGCTACAATGCGCTGCCCACGGGGGCGTAGTTCAGTTGGTTAGAACGCCGGCCTGTCACGCCGGAGGTCGCGGGTTCGAGTCCCGTCGCTCCCGCTCTTGATACCCCGCCGCATGGTTGCGCGGTTTGAGGGTTGTTCACGCTCCGTACCGTTGCTCCCGCGTTTGACACCCCGGCGCATTGCACGCCGTCGTGAGAGTTCGTCGGCCATTTGGAAGTAGCGGAGGAATGGCGTCCGCGGTTTGACGGCGACTATGGCGCCGTCGTCCTGCCAGACGCGGTCGAAGAGGGTGGCGAGAACGCGGCGCCGCTCCGCGGGTGAGGGCTCGGTCGCCCAGAAGTCGGCGAACCTGGCGAGTAGTTCCTCAGCCTCGTCGAATTGTGGGTCGAATGGGTCCCCGATGCGTTCGAGTTCCTCCTCGATTGCCTGTCGGCGGAGGAGGTACTCGTTCTTGCTCACGTCGTTCATGACGTAGAGGTCGCGGAGCCGTTCGAGCTGACCCATCAGTTCGCGTCGCCTTGCATCGCTGCCGCCCTGACGCCGCGCCTCCTGGCGAACGTGAGCGAGGGCGTGCCTGCGAAGTGCTTCGTCCGGCTCGAACTTGGAGAGCCAGTCGACGAGCTGATCTTCGAGCGGCTCGGCTTGCGTCATTGGCTGCTCGCAGCCGTGGCCGTAACGGCGCGACGAGCAGTAGTAGCGGCGGATGCCGCGGCGTGATCCGCGCATGCCGTGCATGCGGCTGCCGCAGCGCTCGCAGTAGAGCAGCTTGCGCAAGAGGTAGTCCTCCGCCGGTGGGCCTGGCTTGGTGACGCGAGCGCGCCAGGTGCGGACCTCCTGGACGCGGTCGAACAACTCTTCGGAGACGATCGGCTCGTGCAGGCCGCGGATCGATCGGTCCTTGCTGCGCAGGCCGCAGACATAGCCGCAGTAAGCGGCGTTGAGGAGGATGTCGCGGACACTGTCCTTGCCGATGGCGCGGCCCTTCGCACTCCGCGCGCCTTTCGCGTTGAGCCAGGCAGCGAGGGTGCGGTCGGATTCCTGTCCGCTTGCGTAGCGCTCGAACAGCTCGCGCACGAGTGGTGCTCGCTCAGGGTCCGGGACCGCAATGCCGCTATCCGGGTCGCGGCTGTAGCCCCAGGGGAGCGTGCCGACGAGGTGGCCTTGCCGCGCCTTCTCGCGCAGCCCGGTGCGCGTCCAGAACGAGAGCGAGACCGAGTAGTACTCGTCGAACATCTCGTGGATCGACTCGGCGAGAAACGCCGATGGATCGCTCGGGTCGGCACCGAGCGGCTGCGTCACGGAGACGACGCGGATGCCGAGCCGCTCACGCAGCATCTGCTTGTAGCGGCGCGCCTCGACCTGGTTTCGCGCGAACCGTGAGGTGTGGTAGACGAGCACGCAGTCGAAGCGACGCTCGGCGGCCTCCACCATCAGCCGCTGGAACTCCGGCCGCCCATCCGCTTGCTTCCAGCCGGAGTGGAAGTCGCAGTACTCGCCGACGAGCTGCAGGTCGTTCTCGGTAGCGAACTTGCGGATCGCCTCCCGCTGGGCGTCAGGCGAGAAGCCCTGGCCCTGCTCTTCAGTTGACTCGCGGACGTAAGCGACCGCGCGCCGCCCCAGCTCAGGCGGCACCGCGGTCAGCCTCCTCTTGCTCGCGCTTCTTGCGCTCGGCGACGAGCTGGCGGCCGCGGCGGAGCCACCAGTCGGCGAACCAGCGTGCGAACGCCTCGACTTCTGGGTGCAGCTGCGGGATGTCGGCATCGGCCTCCCCTCCGATCAGGCTCGTAGGCTCCGAACCGACCATGTGACCGTGCGGGCGGCGTGAAGTCAAGGCGCCCTCCCCGCCCGCCGCCAGCGTCGGCCAAGGCAGTCCTCCAGCCGCCGGGACAGGTCGCGTGGCCAGGCCGGAAGCTCGAGAAACGGCCGCTCCTCGCCGCCCGGGACCAGGGTGTAGCCCTCGCCGTCGGTGCTGGCCCAGATCCAGGGCGGCCCCGCGAACGCAGGGTCGGCGAGGCCGCGGAGCCGGCGCCGCCCCTCAACCAGGAGCAGGACGTTCGCACGGGTTGCGTCTGGGTTCGAGCCGAGCTGCTTCACGTATGTGTCGAGCTTCGAGCGCAGCCGCGCCAGCGTCTCGGTCCCGCGGTCCAGCTCGAGGTAGAACGTGATCTCGCCGTGCGAGTGCAGGTATCTGCCGTATCCGTCCGGCCGTCCGGCACCACCGAGTCCGCGCTCGCAGCTGCGCTCGCCCCGCCAGCTCCACAGGCCCTCTGCTTCGCGGTCGAGGCTGCGTTCGATGAGCGAGCAGAAGAAGCGGGCGACGGCGCGGCGGTGGTCGAGGTCGGGGATCGAGAGTCCCGGCGGTCGTCGCCCTGGTGCGCCGACCACGCGACGGCCTTCCGTGCTGAGGAACCACAGCGCCTCTGAGCTTCCGCCCCGCTCCGATCTGGTCGGGTAGACCCGTACGAGTAGTTCGTGTGCTTCCAGGGCGCGCAGCCGTCTGCGGCAGCGGCTCTCGCCGGTGAAGAAGAGCAGACGTAGCTCAGAGGTGGTGAGCGGTTCGTGCTCGTTCAGGCGGTCGAGGAGGTCTTGGTCGCGGGCGGTAAGGCGAGCGGCCGCCACCGCGGCCGCCGCTATGCCGCCCACGGGCGATCCTCTCCCTCGTCATCAGAGGAGTCGGAGTTCTTCGATTCGCTGTCTGACGCACGGTTGGGCGGCAGACGGGGCACGTCCGGGGGCACGTCGGGTGTGCCGCCCGGCGTACCGATCGGCGGGCCCTCTGTGTCGAGCGCAACCTCTCCACCGAGCGGCGGCTCGAGCTCGGGGAACCGCTCCGCGATCAGCGCCTCCACCTCCGCCTTGGAGCGGGTCGTGAGCCGCTTGCGGAGATGGATGAGGTCGGAGAACGCGTCGACTGGCTCTTCAGGCGGCGGCGTCGCCGTCGCTGTTACCGGTGGAAGTACGAGCCCGTCCTCGACGATCCGGCAGGCGAGCTGGTAGCGGTCGAGGAGGAGCAGGTCGTCGTCATCGAGCCGGGGCTCGAAGTGGCGCGCCATCCGCTCGTTGTCGGGCGGATCGAGCTGGAAGCAGAGCTTCGTCCGGCAGTTGACCGCCACGGCCTCGCGCAGCTCGGCCGGGAGCTGGATGAGCTGCTGGTGAGCCAAGACAAATCCGAGCCCGTAGCCGCGTGCTTGCGAGAGCACCTCGCTCATCCCGCCCGGAAGCGCGGTAAACCGATGAGCCTCATCGACCAGACACAGAAACGGCGACCGCGTCTTCGACGGCCCCAGCGACTGCGCCGCCTGCCACAGCCGGTGCATGAGCACCGAGCCGAACAGCGAGGCCCCGTCCTCGCCCATCACTTCCGTTCCGGTTGGGAGCGAGCAGAGGACGATGCGCCTGTCGGCGATCACGGCTCGCAGATCCGGTGCCTCTGGTTGGACGAGGGCATCGCGAACAGCGGGACGCAGGAGCAACGCCCGCAACTTGTTCGAGAGCGGCGCGAGCGCCTGCTGACGCTGGCCCTCCGACATGGAGTCCCACATCTTCCAGAACACCGGCAGCACGACCCTGTCGATGAAGCGGTAGCGGCGCCGACGGCGAGGGTCGGCCAGCAGCGGCAGCACTTCGGCGAGGGTCGGCACCGCCCCGTCGCCTGTCCCACCTTCCAAGGTCATCAGTGCCGCCCGCAGAAGGTCGTCGGACCGTGGTCCCCAGTTCCCGCCGAACACGCGGCTGAAGATCGCCGCGACCGCCTCCGCCTGACCGGCGCTGCCGGCGAGGAGGTTGAATGCGGGCGGGAAACCGCGGTCGCCGAAGTCGAGCAGCGTCACATCCTCCACTCGTCGTTGCGGGACATGCTTGAGCACATCGGCGATCAGGTCGCCCTTCGGTTCCAACACGAGCAGACCGAGGTCGCGATTCATCGCCTCGACCGCGAGGTTCAGAAGCGCAGTGGACTTTCCCGCTCCCGTCGCGCCGAGCAGGTGAACGTGCTGCAGGAGCGAGCGCGGACTGATGAACACTGGCTCCTGCCGGCCTCGCGCGTCGCTCGTCCCGAGTCTGATCCCACTCCGTGGAGCAGCCGCAGCCGGTGCAAGCTCGCGTGCAGGCGTGCGTGCCATCGGCACTGGGCTCTCCCCGGCGTTGGCTGGGACCGGAAGAAGCGTCGCCAACTCGGAGCCGGAGAGAAGCAGCGGCGGCCGAAGCGGCAACAGTCGCCGCACGAACCGTCGTCGAGCGAAGAGCTCCAAGGTCCGTCGAAGGCCACTGAACGGGCTGCGGTACTGCTCGAGGTCGTCGGGCGCTCCGGCGAGAAGGGCACGTGCGATCCCTGGCGTCGGAGCGTTTGCAGCGACACGCAGCGAGCACGCGAAGAGTGGCTGGCGCGCCTTCGCCATGAGAGCGTTGACGCGCTCGCGATCGACGTAAGCAGGCTGCCGCGGGGTCTGCGTCGAGGCGGACGAGGTCGGGGCCCGATCGAACACCTCCCACACCGCTTGCAGAACGAACAGCACGCCGAGGAGTCCGAGCTCGAGCAGCGAGCGACGACGCTTGCCTGTCCGCAGCCGCGTCGCCTCCGACAGCAGGCGACGCCGCGCCCGGCGTGGGGCGGCAGTCACGAGCAGCTGGAGCGCGACAATCTCCCCTTCCCCCGTGTCGCCGAGCGAGCGCAGGAGCAGTCCGATCGGGTCGGCCACGAACTCCGTCTGCAAAGGCGCGCCGTCGCGTGCCGTCGCAGCGAACGAACGGACGCTCTGCGGCGACATGGCAGGCCCGACTTCGTCGGTCACGAGATCCAGGCGCGCTCCGGGAATCGCCTCGCCGATCAATCGCCGCAGTCGCTCCTCTCGGATGCCCGCGGCGACGACCAGCGAGCGTGGGCGCCCCGCTTCGGCGCGCAGCTCGAAGGCAATCGATGGCGACACAAGCCCGCCGCGCAGGGCTGGTGCGAGGCTCTTGCACGTCTGCGCGAACCGCGCCCGGTCGAACTCAGCCGGCAGCCGTAACTCGTACGTAGTCGCGGACCGCACTAGCCTCCGCCGCTCCCACGACCGCACGAGCATCGCGGACGCGATCGATGAAGCCAGCAACGCCGCGGGAACAACGAGCCGACTCCCGGTCTGGACCAGGAAGTGCACGAGGCCGCCGAAGCCCGGGCCGTGAGGATGCTCGAAGAATCGAACGATCCACGGCTGATGCGCCGCCGGGCGGCGATGCAGATGAACGCGCCCGCTCATCGGCGCACCTCACCGAGTCTCGTCTGCCTATCAACCTGTATTGCCGTACCAACCACCTCCTTATGGGTCGTTGAAAGAGTCATCCACTAGAGAGAAGCCCTTCTCGGCCCCGAAAAGTCACACGGGGGCGAAGGAACTACTCCCCTTCCACTAAAGACATGTACTTCTGAGGCCCAAGAAGTCACACGCCGGTCCGAGGCGGGCCGTCCACTACAGACAGGCCCTTCTGACCCCCGAAAAGTCACATCAGCCTCCTCTGCACGATGGCCATCCACTAGAGAAAGGCGCGTCCAGGCCCCAAGAAGTCACAGGCCTTGACACTCCCACTAGAGAGAAGCCCTTTCGGGGCCTCAGAAGTGACGGGTCCATATGCCTCATCACTAGAGAGAGGCGCTTTTCCGGCCCCCGAAGTGACATCTGCTCCGACGGCGCTCAGGTCCCCAGGCGATCAGCCACTTGCACTTCGCTCGTGACCGGACCGGGGTTGTCCGGAAGGGACGAATACGCTACGGCTAGAGCTGCACCGGGTTCATGAGATGAGCGGCGACCAGCAGATTCGAAGCCACGCCTCCTTCATCTGGTCCGTCGCGGACAAGCTGAGGGGCGTCTACAAGCAGTCCGAGTACGGGCGGGTGATCCTGCCGCTGGTGGTCCTACGCCGACTCGACTGCGTGCTCGAGCCGACAAAGGCGGCTGTTCTCCAACGCGCGGCTGGGCTGAAGGGGCGGGTCGAGAACGTCGAGCCGGTCCTTTGCGCCGTCTCGGGCGAACAGTTCTACAACACCAGCCCGCTCGACTTCCGACGGCTCCTCGACGACCCGTCTAACGTCGCCGGGAATCTACGCTCGTACATCGCCGGCTTCTCGCCAGCAGCGCGCGACATCGTCGACAAGTTCGGTTTCGACGCGCAGATCAGCCGGCTGGCCGAAAAGAACCTCCTTTACCTAGTCGTCTCGCAGTTCGCCGAGATCGACCTTCACCCCGACGCCGTCTCGAATCTCGAGATGGGCTATCTGTACGAAGAGCTCATCCGCCGCTTCTCGGAGCTCTCGAACGAGACCGCCGGCGAGCACTTCACGCCGCGCGAGGTGATCCGGCTGATGGTCAACCTGCTGTTCGTCGAGGACGACGAGCTGCTGCGCAAGCCGGGTGTCGTGCGCACGTTGTTCGATCCCGCCTGCGGCACGGGCGGGATGCTCTCGATCGCCGAGGACTACCTGCGCGAGCTGAACCCGGACGCGCGGCTCGAGGTCTTCGGCCAAGAGTTGAACGACGAGACCTACGCGATCTGCCGCTCGGACATGATGCTGAAGGGCCAGGACGCGTCGCACATCGTCTCCGGCAACTCGTTCAGCGATGACGGGCACGCTGGCCGATCCTTCGACTACATGCTCGCGAACCCGCCGTTCGGTGTGGAGTGGAAGAGCGTCGAGCGCGTGGTCAAGGATGAGCACGCGACACTTGGCTTCCGCGGTCGCTTCGGCGCGGGGCTGCCGGCGATCAACGACGGGAGCTTCCTATTTCTGCAGCACATGATCTCGAAGATGAAGCCGGTCGACGATGGTGGCTCGCGGATCGCGATCGTCTTCAACGGGTCGCCGCTCTTCACCGGGGCCGCCGGCTCGGGGCCGTCGGAGATCCGTCGTTGGATCATCGAGAACGACTGGCTCGAGGCAGTCGTCGCTCTCCCCGACCAGCTCTTCTACAACACTGGGATCGCGACCTACTTCTGGATCGTCACGAACAGGAAGAGCCCCGAGCGGTGCGGCAAGGTCCAGCTTGTCGACGGACGCGACTCGTGGGTGAAGATGCGCAAGAGCCTCGGCGAGAAGCGGAAGGCGATCTCGTCCGAACAGATCGAGGAGATCACCCGTCTGTACGGCGCCTTCGAGGACGGCGAGCGGGTGAAAATCTTCCCGAACGAGGCGTTCGGCTACCAGCGGATCACCGTCGAGCGGCCGCTGCGCATCCGCTACTCAGGCGAGGGCGCGCGTGAGCGACTGGAGACATCGAAGGCGTTCGCAAAGCTGACGGAGGACCGGCGCCAGCAGCTCACAGTCATCGTGAACGGACTCGTCGGCCTTTCTACCCTCGATCGCGGCGAGGCGCTCGCCGCGGCCGCGGCCTACAACGGGGAGCTTTCAAGGGCCGAGGAGAAGGCCCTTCTCGAAGCGGTCGCCGTTCGCGATTCCGAGGCGCCGGCGCTCGGCGAGCCAGACCCCGAGTTGCGCGACTACGAAAGCGTCCAGCTGCCGGAGGAGCCGGTGAGCTTCGCGCCGGATCCTTCGGAGCGGCTCGCGAGCGAGCCATACCGGCGTTCAGTCGAGGAGTACATGGCCTCAGAGGTGCTGCCATATGTGCCGGACGCGTGGGTTGATCACGCGAAGACGAAAGCCGGCTACGAGATACCGCTCACACGGCACTTCTACATGTACGTGCCGCCGCGGCCACTCGAGGAGATCGACGCGGAGATCCGCGCCCTTGAGAACGAGATTCAGGAACTTCTCGGCGAGGTGACCGCGTGAGCCAAGTCTCGTTACGACGGCTGGCCTCGCTCGTTACAGCATGTCCGGACCGTGGTCGCAGACCCTTCATTGCACTCGAAAATATCGAGTCGGGTACTGGCCGGCTCACGCGGAACGAGGTGGAGGAGCGGGAGGCTCCCGAAGCCGGCGCAGCTGCCGTTGAGCCGGGATTCGTTCTGTTCGGCAAGCTCCGGCCGTACCTTGCGAAGACGTGGCTCGCAGACCGCCCGGTTTATGCGTCCACCGAGCTCCTTGCACTTCGGCCCAGGGAGGGCGTGGACAGTCGATGGCTCGCCTACGCCTGTAGCACGCGACCGCTCATCGAATGGTCGGTCGCCACTTCAGACGGCGCGAAGATGCCGCGCACGAACTGGGAGAAGCTGGGCGCATTTCGACTTCAAGTGCCAGGGCGCAGCGAGCAGCGCGAGATCGCGGACTATCTCGATGCAGAGACCTCGCGAATAGACGCCTTGATCGAGAAGAAGCAGCGAATGATCGATCTCATACACATCCGACTCACTGCCGCGCGACTCCAGATGGTTTCCGGACTAGGCGCAAGCTCGGGCTATCAGGCGGGACCGGCGTGGCTTGGTTCGGTACCGGCGAACTGGAGGCTCGTCAAGCTCAAGTACCTGGCGCGAATGGAAAGCGGGCATACCCCTAATCGGGAAGTGCCGGAGTATTGGGAGAACTGTGTGATCCCATGGGTAACGCTCAACGACGTCGGCCGGCTCGAGGACGGCGATGAGTTCACGGAGCCCAGGAACTGCATAAGCGAGCTCGGGCTCGCGAATTCGTCTGCTCGGATTCTTCCTGCAGGAACGGTGATTCTCTCAAGAGATGCGACGATCGGCCGCGCCACGATTCTCGGAGTGCCAATGGCGATTTCACAGCACTTCGTTGGATGGATCTGTGGTGGAGAACTTTCAGCGCGGTTCCTCCTCGAGGTCCTGCGTGGTCCGCTGCAAGGGCTCTTTAGCTCGTTGAGCTTCGGATCAACGATCGCGACTATCGGGATGCCTGAGCTTCGCGATCTCGTCGTACCGGTACCGCCGTTCCCCGAGCAGCACGCCATTGCGGACCGGCTTCATCAGCTCCGGTTGGCCGCTCATCGGTCCGCTGCCGCGATTTCGGAGCAGGTTGACCGTCTACTTGAGCGTCGCCAAGCACTAATCACGACGGCCGTCGCCGGTCAGCTCAATCTAGCGAAGACGCCCGCATGACCCTCGGTGCGACGGAGAGAAAGTTCGAAGGCGCCATTGAGTCGTGGCTGCTCAAGCAGGGTGGCTACGCCAAGGGAGACCCACACGCGTTCGACATCGCGCTCGGGCTCGATCCAGGCGAGGTGCTGGCGTTTGTCCGCACGACGCAGGAGGAGGAATGGAGGAGCCTCTTCGCCCGGCACGGCGGCGAGGCGGCGGCCGAGGCGAACTTCCTGCGCCGCCTGGCCAAGGAGCTGGACGAGCGCGGCACGGTCGACGTGCTGCGGCACGGGGTCAAGGACCTCGGCGTCGAGATCCGACTGGCGTACTTCAAGCCGGCGCACGGACTAACGCCTGAACTGGTCGAGCGCTATGAGGCGAACCGGCTCGTGCTCGTGCGCCAGTTCCGGTACGAGGACTCGGACAAGACGATCGACCTGGCGCTCTACGTGAACGGGATTCCCGTGGCGACTGCCGAGCTGAAGAACCCCTTGACGAACCAGAACGTCGAGCATGCGATCGCCCAGTACCGGCGCGATCGCGACGCAAAGAACGTGACGCTTGCTCACCGCGCCGTCGTCCACTTCGCTGTTGATCCGGAGCTGGTCGCGATGACGACGAAGCTCGCCGGCGCGTCGACGCAGTTCCTTCCGTTCAACCGTGGCTCCGAAGAGGGCGGCGCAGGCAATCCGCTCAACCCGGCTGGACATCGCACCGCTTACCTGTGGGAGCAGGTTTGGCAGCGGGAGAACTGGCTCGATCTGCTCGCACATTTCGTCCAGGTCGAGCGGCCTGAGAAGGGCTCAGCGGCGGAACGACGTGCCCAGACGAAGATCATCTTCCCGCGCTTCCACCAGTGGGACGCGGTGCGCAAGCTCGAGGTGCACGCGCGCGAGCACGGCGCCGGCCAGAGCTATCTCGTGCAGCACTCGGCCGGCTCGGGCAAGTCGAACTCGATCGCCTGGTTGGCACACCGCCTGTCGAGCCTTCACGATGCGCGCGACGCCGCCGTGTTCGACAAGGTCGTGGTGATCACGGACCGGCTCGTGCTCGACCGCCAGCTGCAAGACACGATCTACCAGTTCGAGCACGCCCAAGGCGTCGTCGTTCGCATCGACAAGCAGTCGGGTCAGCTCGCCGAAGCTCTGGCCGGTGAGCAGGCGAGGGTCATCGTCACGACGCTGCAGAAGTTCCCCTTCGTCCTCGACAAGGTCGGGGAGCTGCCCGCTCGCCGGTATGCCGTCATCCTCGACGAGGCGCATTCGTCGCAGACAGGCGAGGCCGCAGCAGACCTTCGTCGCGTTCTCTCCGGCGGCTCGGAGCAGGAGCGGCTGGAGCTGGCCGAGCGCGAGGACAGCAGCGAGGAGGCGGCACGCGGAGATTCGCAGGATCTACTCGCCAGCTCGCTCGAAGGTCGTGGCCGGCCGCAGAACCTCTCCTTCTTCGCATTCACCGCGACGCCGAAGGCGAAGACGCTCGAGCTGTTTGGAACGCCTGTCGAGACGGTGGAGGGCCGACGGTTCGTGCCCTTCCATCTCTACTCGATGCGGCAGGCGATCGAGGAGGGCTTCATCCTCGATGTGTTGTCGAATTACACGACCTACAAGACCTTCTTCCGGATCGAGAAGGCGGTCGGCGAGGATCCCGAGTACGACCCTGCGCGTGCAAAGCGGGCGATCGCCCGATTCGTCGCGCTGCACCCGTACAACCTGGCGCAGCGCGCTGAGATCATCGTCGAGCACTTCCGCGAGCACACGGCGAAGAAGATCGGCCGGCGGGCGAAGGCGATGGTGGTGACGAGTTCGCGCCTTCATGCGGTGCGGACGAAGCTGGCCATCGACGCGTACGTCGCGGAGAAGGGGTACTCGGACGTGCACGCTCTCATGGCCTTCTCTGGCAAGGTGGTCGACGAGGGCGACGAGTTCACCGAGCCGGGGATGAATCGCTTCCCCGAGTCCGAGACGGCGGGCCGATTCGCGTCGGACGACTACCAGGTGCTCGTCGTCGCGGAGAAGTTCCAGACCGGCTTCGACCAGCCGCTCCTGCACACGATGTACGTTGACAAGGTTCTCACCGGGCTTAACGCCGTCCAGACGCTCAGTCGCCTGAACCGGATCTTGCCGCCGCAGAAGACCGACACCTTCGTCCTCGACTTCCGGAACGAGCTGGAGGAGATCCAGGACGCCTTCCGCCCGTACTACGAGCGGACAGACGCTGTGCCGACGGATCCGAATTTGCTCTACGACACTCATCGGGTCGTTTGGGACTTCGGGGTTCTGCGCGAGGAGGAGGTGGAGGCGGGCGTCCAGGCGCTTCTCGTCGTGACCGAGACGAGCGGGCACGGCACGGTCTATGCCGCACTCGATCCGGCTCGAGAGCGTTTCACTGAGCTCGACGAGGAGGTCCAGGACCCGTTCCGCGACGTCCTGACCCGCTTCGTCAACATGTACGCCTTCATCTCGCAGATCGTCTCCTACGTCGATCGAGGACTCGAGCGCGACTACCTCTACGGACGGGCGCTGCTTGCGTATCTGCCGGGCCAGGCTGCTGAGCGACTCGACCTCGGCACCGAGGTGGAGATGACGCACCTCAAGATCGCTCAGACCTTCGAAGGCTCAGGCTCCCTCGAAGAGGGAGGCGGCGACGTGGTCGCGATCTTCTCCGGCCGCGGCAAGGAGCACGAATCCGAGAAGGAGCATCTATCGCGGATCGTCGAGGTGATCAACGAGCGCTACGGGCTCGATCTGGGCGACGGCGACCAGTTGCTCTTCGACCAGTTCGAGGAGACCTGGGCGGCTGACGAGACACTCGCGGCACGGGCGCGGACGAACACATTCGAGAACTTCCGGCTCGTCTTCGACCGCACCTTCATCGACACGGTCGTCAAGCGGATGGACCAGAACGCGGACATCTTCAAGCGCATCCTCGACGACGCAGAGTTCCAGCGGACGGTGCTCGATTACTACGCCGAGCGGCTCTACGGCCGGCTGCGCTCAGAGCACGACCAACTCGGGATGACGCCGGCGGTCGAATAAAGCCGGCTTCCCGCCCACGCTACCCAGGAGGGCCCCAGAAGGCGCGACTATGACAGATGACCGGACGCGCGAGCAGCTCCAGTTGCAGCGGTTGCCTCACTCGTTGAAGAGCGCGATGCTGAAGCACATCTCACCAGAGTCGAGCCCTCGGGTTGGCAGCGCATTCACCTGACGCCAGTCATCCCAGGCTGCCTCCGGTGCGAATGCGACGAGCAGGAACACGACCTGGTCGTAGAGATCGCGCGCGGGGAAGGCGACGAAAAGCTCGTTACCGACCAGCTCCACGACCACCGCGACAACGCCTACTTCGTGCGCGTGACCGATCGTGCCCCGCACTTCGGTCTCCGGCTGCCGTAGCGCCTTCGCGCGAAGCGCTGCCGCGTCGTCAGGAAGAAGCTCGGCGAACCGCCGTCCCCGCTCGAGCTCGAGGAGTAGGTAGTCCTCCTCTGTCGGATAGATGATGTCCGCGTCGATCAGGCGATGAAAGTGCTGAAAGGCGTCGTCGGCCGTGCCCGATCGATGGTGACCAGAGGCGCATAACCAGACGACCTCTGCCTCCTCGTCATGCCAGGTTGCACCACGATGATCGTGGCCCCGACCTAGACGCCAAAGGATCCGATCAGCCCGGCCCCGCCCGACTTCTCGAACGCCGACGGGCTGCCCCGCACGCTCGTTGACGAATGCTCGAACGATCTCGTGGCGCCGACTTAGCTCCTCCAGCGGCGTCGTGCTGTTCAGGTCTCCGAGATCGGCTGCGCGTTCGCTCAGGTCGTCGGCCAGACAACGCTGCGTGATCCTCAGCTCGTAGCCCGGACAGATCAGAGCCCCGCGGTGGTATCGGCCGATGGGCGGCATCGGCAGGCAATGGTAACGGCCTCACCGAGCACCAATCCGACCGCCGTTGTCCTCTTAGACGACTGTCTACTTTGGTGTCTTGCGGTTCCGAGCGTGGGCGCTTGCGCTCTTCTTGGCGAAGCGAGACGCGTAGTCGCTCAGAGCGTCGCTGTCGCCCTCGCGCATCATCTTCGCGACCTTCTCATACTCGGCTTTGAGTTCGTCGCTGTGCTGCTCGATGAAGGTTGCGAGCGCTTCAGTCACGATGTCATCTGGTGCGCGACCTTGCATCGCGGCGAGTGCTTTCACGTCGGCGCGCATATCGAACGGAACCGCGAAGTCGCCTTGGGTTGGATCGGCTTCATCCTCGCCCTCCGCCACCCATGGGGCGATATAGAGGTGTCCAGCGCTCTTCGGCCGGTCGACCCGGAACGCGTAATGCTTCGTCCACACCGAGTTCAGGCGATTGGCGGCAGCCGGGGAGTCAAGGCCCGTGGCGTTTGCGAATTGTGCGACTGTGACGCGGCCACCAAGCCTGCGCATCAGCGAGAGCGTCTCCTGCTCGCCTTGGGTAAGGGGGCCAACTGCCTCAGCCTCGTCCAGGCGATTGACACCTGGCGCGACGAAGAGCGGCACGTTGTAGGTCTCGGCGAGAGCGCGGATGCTGTCGCGGGTTGCCGCGTCCGGCGTCGCAAAAACGACCGTTAGCGCCGCGAGGTCGGGCCTCCGTGCTGCCTCGGCCATCTGCACGACGAGCTGGTAGAGGACGGAGACCGTCAAAAAGCGCCCTTCGAGGTTCACGAGCAGGACGGTCGGAGTCCGCACACCGGTCTCGGCGAACAGTTGCTCGCGGAAGCGATCCACGAGCTGCGGGTCTTCGACCACGCCTCCGGTCGCTGGAGCCCGTACTTCTAGACGCGGCGCGAAGTGGCGCTCGATGACCGTTTCTGAAGGACGCTTCGCCATCGTTAGTGCTAGCCGAGTTATCGGCAGCGATGCCAGAATTACACAGATCGGCGCGCGCGCCGAGGGGCAGGCCCGCCTGGGCTTCGCCAAGGGCCACCCGAGTCCTGCGGGTAGCAACGGCCCCAAAGACCTCTGGACGAGATCCACGATCTTCACTATACTCAGTGAAGATCACGTATACGGAGGCCACGATGCCGAATCAGGTCGCAGTCACAGTCGTCGTCAACGGAACTCCCACCGTCGTCGACGCGAACGAAAACGCGCCGCTTCATACGGTCATCCCGCGCGCACTCGAGCAGACCGGTAACACGGGGCAACCGCCCGAGAACTGGGAGCTGCGGGACGCTTCCGGCGTCCTCCTCGATGGCTCGCGCAAGATCAAGGACTACCTCGCAGCGGCAGGACCGGACGGCCTCCGCGTGTTCCTGAGCCTCAAGGCAGGAGTCGGGGGCTGATCGTGAGCAATCTGCAGAGCGTCGACCCTTCGGTCTCAAGGGCGAAGTTCGAGCGCGAGATCGAAGAGTTCCGCGCGATGGCCGCCGACTACGGCCAGCGTGGCTGGTTCCTGGTCGACGTCGAGTTTCCACACGCCCTCGTGCTGCTGGCGGCACCGCAGGTCAAGCCTCATCCCGTGGTCACGGGTGCCCTGTTCGACTACACCGACTACGACCTCCAGCCTCCCTCGGTGAAGCTCGTCGATCCGTTCACGCGCGAGCCCTATCGGTGGGAGGAACTTCCGACTCAGCTCCTCCGACAGGTCGAGGCTCAGGGAATGCCGTTCATGATCCAGGTGCCGGAAGGAGCCGAGCCGCCAAAGATGATGATGAATCAGCCGCTCATGCAGCCGGATTCCAGTGGTTCGGCACCCTTTCTTTGCATCGCAGGAGTCCGCGAGTATCACGATCATCCCGGCCACTCCGGAGACTCGTGGGATCTCCATCGAACGGCTGGCGCGGGGCGGCTGGTCCGCATCCTCGACGTGCTAGACACATACGGCGTTCGCCCGATCAGCGGCTTCAACGTGCAGCTACAACCGCACGTGGCTGGATTCGCGCAGAACGAGGTTCCTGCTTGAGCCTCGCTGAGGTTGTCGCCTTCACCGTGCCTCGGCAGATCATCGATGAGACGGAAGCCGCCCTCCGCGGCGCAGGCGACGAGGGTTACGAGCTGTTCGTGCTCTGGAGTGGAGTTCAAGACGGGGGGAGCTTCCGCGTCCGCCACGTGCATGTGCCGGCGCAGGACTCCTACCGCACGAGAGATGGACTGCTCGTCCGCGTCGATGGCGAGGCGCTCCACAAGCTGAACGTCTGGCTGTTCGAGAACAGCGAGCAACTCGCGGCGCAGGTACACGCGCATCCAGGCGATGCGTTCCACTCCGATACGGACGACACGTTCCCGATCGCCGCACAACTCGGCTCACTTTCACTCGTGGCGGCTGACTTCTGCAGCTACGGACTCCTTGACCGAACGAGCGCGGCTTACCGACTCGATGCCAACGGCTGGATCGAAGTCGGGTCGCCGCTTGAGGACGTGATCGAGGTGATCGAGTAGATGGCACTCGCCGACTACTACTCGCGTGGCGCACAGGCCGCCGCCCAGGTTCTAGGCAGTAGCTTCGACGAGAGCCGCTTCAAAGAGCTTCTTGAAGAGACGCCCGTGGGTCTCGCGATCGACAGGAAGGCAGTCGAGTCAGAGGAAGGGCGCGCCATAGCCGACCTCACGGTACGCCTCCTGGCCCGCCTCTATCCGACCATCGCCTTTCTCCCAGGCGAGGGCGCCGAGGACGAGGCAGCCCGGCTCCGCCAACTGGCTCGCGCGATCAATCCGAACATCACCATCGAGGATTCGGCCGGTCTCGGCATTTCGATCGGGGCGGCGGTATCGCCGTTCAGCGACACGATCTACGCGGGTTCCAAGGGCTGGGACGCGCTCGTCTCGACAGCGAAGCCCCAGCCCCTGGGCAGTTTGGGCGTCCCCTACGGCCCGGGGGCAGCAGCTTGCTTCGCCTGCGCAAACCTCTTCCGGAGGATCTTCGTGCCGAACTGGCCAGAGACGGCCGACGGCCAGCTGGCGTTTTCCACCTTCGAGCTGCGACGCGGCGCAACAAAGCTCCCGACGGGAGTCACGCGCGTGGAGGAGCCTGTCGTCCTTATCGGGGCTGGCGCGATCGGGAATGGAGCACTCTGGGCGCTCGCCCGCAGCTCGCTCATCGGGACACTCCACGTCGTCGATCACGAAGAGGTCGAGCTGAGCAACCTGCAGCGCTACGTCCTCGGAGAGCGAACAGACGATGGAGCCGTGAAGGTCGAAGTCGCGAGGCGCGCGTTCGAAGACTCGTCGCTCGATCTGATCCCCCATCACTCCTCATTCGCGGAATTCGTAAGCGAAGAGGGTTACGAGTCGCCGTCGCTTCTGCTGGCACTCGATAACGCCAGCGATCGACGCGCCGGACAGGCAAGTCTTCCGCGCTGGATCGCTAACAGCTGGACCCAGCCCGGCGACCTCGGCGTCTCGGTGCATCCGAGCTTCACGGACGTCGGCGCATGCGTCGCATGCCTCTACCTCCAGGAGTCGCAGCAGAAGAACGAGGATCAGTTGATCGCCGAGGCACTTCTAGTGCCCGAGCTGGTGCCGCAGGTGCGTCAGCTCCTGCATACGGGCGAGGGACTGAACCCCCAGTTTCTGGACCTCGTCGCTCAGCGCCTCGGAAGGCAGCCGACCCTGCTCGGCGCGTTCGTGGGCCGCCACATTCGCGACCTCTACGTTGAAGGTATCTGCGGCGGCGCAGTCCTCCCGCTCGGCCAGGCCGGGATTCCGAACGCGACCATTCACGTTCCGCTGGCACACCAGTCGGCGCTCGCGGGCGTGCTGCTCGCGGCCGCATACGAACGGAGCCTCACAAACTCGGCACTCATCGAAACGCGAGTGCTCCGGATCGATCTTCTGCGTCCGCTAGGAGAAGTGGAGGCAATGCCGGCGCAGAAGCGCGGAGACGGACGCTGCATCTGCGAAGACGACGACTTTCGAGCGGCCTATGAGCGCAAATGGCCAAGCGCGCGCCGGAAGCCGGCAACTAGGCCCCGTCGAGATACAGCTCGTCCGGCGGGCTAGCAAGTCCACTCGTCGCTTCCCTCCAGAGCTGGAGACGCCGCTCGTGGGTGGTGGCAAAGATCGGCTTCGCCGGCGCCCACTTACCCGGACCGAGCAGCTCATCTCCGACGTGGAGTCCGAGCTGCGTCCGAATACGTTGCGCGTAGAGCGCACGCAGCATCCGCGGCGCGGCGCCAAGGTCGGCCCGGACGATCGGCCGCCAGGCACTCGAGCCGAAGAGGTCGCACAGCATCTGGTCGGCGCTAGGGTCACGAAGCGTCGCCTCGATGACTTCGCGCCGGTGCGCCTCGCGCGGCAGCCCAAGAACAAGATCGACCCTGCGCTCCTGAAAGCAGAATGCTGCTAGAGCGTCCAAGCTCGTCGCGCATCGCCCGGGAGCCCGCACAAGAGTGCGGCGACTACCGACTCCGCGGAGAATCTCGCGGAACGCGAAGGGCAGGCGCGACGCCGAGCCGTAGCTAACGATGATCTTCGGGCCGTCGACGACCGCTACTTGGCCGAGGTCGCGAGCGCGGGAGAGCGCCGCCGCACGGTCAAGCGCAAGCTCGAACTGGACACCGCCGCGGGGCATTACTTCCGCAACGCGGCGTTGCAGCGCCTTGGCTTCTGACCGGGAGCCCGAGTGGAAACCGTAGACGTCGGCCACAGGTGGTAGCGCGAGGGCCGCGAGCGCAGTGCCGAGCCTGGTCTCGCCAGCATCCGCCGCATCGATGCCGGTGGCAGCGTCGAGATCGATACACACAAGCACTGGGTGTCGATCGCTCGCGGGCTCGTCTACAAGTGAGCCGAGAAGGCGGATCCATGCTCCAGCTTCAAGAAGGCAAGCCGTGTCGCGCCGAGATACCGGAAGCCCGTCTGGCAACGGGCGGGGCAGGTCGTCGTATGTCCGTAGAGCAACCATGGCCGGCGCGCACTATCCGAAGCGACGCAGCGGCGACGAGTGGATAGCTCGCTGATCGCGAGCCTAAGACTCGAGCCGGACAGACCCACCGCGCCATGAGATCCACGACAAGCCGGGGTAGCGATGCGCCCGCGCCGGCTTAGATTGTGCTCAGCGGTCGCTCGGCGGTTGCTCGATGACGAGTACCTCGCCCGGCGCGCCGCCGCGCTCCCGAACGAACCGCTCGGTGTCGGGGTGCATAAACCCTGGCCCCAGCGCACGCCTGGCGTAGTGCTCATCGTCGTCCTCGCAGCGCAGTACGAGCGTTGTGGCAGGAGGTGGCGCCTGGTCCTCGCCGAGAGAAGAAGACGTCGGAACGCCGTCCTCGTAGCAGTCGGTGTTCTCGAGCTGTCGCGTCGAGCCGGGCATGTCGAGCTTGTGCAGCAGCGCGAGCAGATTGCGGCGCGAGAGCGTCACCTCGACCCTGCGCTCGCCTTCGAAGTTCATGATGTGCAGCCGCGCCATCAGCGATGACCCCGAACGCGGCGCCGCATACGTCCACCCATGCGGCGCGCGGAAGTCCCCTGATCAAGCATCGAAGACTCCGTCCAGTCCGCCATGGCCGCTGATCGCAGCCGCGGCGGTATGCAACTCGGCGCTCGCGACGTGCGAGTAGCGGCTGACAGTCGAAAGATCGACGTGACCGAGGTAGGCGGCGACGAGGCGCGCGTCGCCGGTGCTTTGGCGAAGCCAGGTCGCGGCGGTGTGGCGCAGGGTGTGGGCGGTGACCCTCTTCTCGATTCCAGCCCGACGCGAGGCGCGGCGGACGATGTCAGCAAGTACCTTCGCTTGCAGGCGCTTCCCTGCGAGTCCACAGAAGACTGGATCTTCGGCAATAGGGCGGGCCGCTTCCTGGCGACGTCGGAGCTCGGCGGCTAGCGGTGCGGCAAGAGGTTGACGGCGCGGCTTGCCGCCCTTGCCGTGCCGGACGAGCAGTGAGGGGCGAACGGAATCGAGGTCGAGATCACCCCAGTTGAGCGCTATCAGTTCCGAGCGGCGCAACCCGGTTGCAACCAGCGCGACGAGGACGAGGCGGTCCCGCTCGGCGAGCCCCGTCCTACGCCGTAGCGGAGCCGCTGCGGCGCGCAGCAGTCGCGAGAACTCCTCCGCGGTCAGCCAGTCCGCCTCTTGCTGGGGCTTCCGCGGCGCGTCGAGATCGAGGAACGGGTCGGGGACGTTCGCCCGGCGGCTGAACCAGCGGAAGAACCGCCGAAGCACCATGAAGCGCCGGTAGTAACTGGCCGGAGCAGGTTGCGCGCGACGGCGATAGTCGTCGAAGTAGGCAACGATCATCTCCTCGCGTAGCACATCGCCCGTGGGGTTCTTGCGATCGAGGAAGCCGCGGAGATCGTCGATCGCAACTCGGTAAGCAACGAGCAGGCTCCTGCTCCGATCGGCACTCCGCAATCGCTGAAGCCACTCGTCACGTCCTTGTTCGAGCGAGATCGAAGCTCTGACTCGCCCTTCGCCGAACCCCACTCCAAGCTCCTGCAAACAGGTGGCGACCACGGCGAGCGGCGGTCGCCCATCGCCTTGTGCGCGGGCCGTGTATAACGCATCTCTCAGCATCGACACGGCGCGGCGATCGGCGATGTTGCTCGTGTCCCGGCGCTCATTCAGGACGACGCCGGACCCGGAACGGCCGATCGCTACCTCGCTCATTCGAGCCTCCCTTCACTGTGGCTCGTGTATTAGCGGTACCGGTGGACGACGCCGGCTCTCCGCCGTCGAGCCGGGAGGCGCATTAACCGGGGCACTCCTGGTAAGCCAGCTGGAGGCGATTTCACGGCCGTGATGTCGCACAGCCGGCGGGAACAAACAATCCATGCCGGCATCGCCGTTGTGCGACACACCCTAGGCACAGAACGGCTCCAGTCGCGCCACAGGCGGCTCCGTGCGAAGAGCCTCGACCTTCGGAGGCTCGTGATCCCGGCGCGGGACCTAAGCCGCGCCTACTCGCGAATCTCGATGTGGTGACGTTCGCTGCTCCACGGCCCGTCGCTCCCGTTACTTCGTTTGACCTGCAATCTTCGCTTTCTGTTATCTACTCGGCATCTGCCCGCGAGTTCGGGCAGCAAATGGGCCGCAGGTCCGCCGGGTGCGGATGCAGC
>Ga0209810_1002768_pt1 | contig 20008 bp, 17 predicted proteins | sample Coa_R1_7_FD_187159 | JGI IMG/M metagenome (GOLD analysis project Ga0209810, IMG submission 187159) | Surface soil microbial communities from Centralia Pennsylvania, which are recovering from an underground coalmine fire - Coalmine... | ecosystem: Environmental > Terrestrial > Soil > Unclassified... | reverse complement strand
ACCGGAACTGCCGTCCGCCTGGATCGCGTTGAGGTACGAGGTGTGGGACGGCGGGTTGATCGTCCTCACCGGCGCGAACCTGGTCCCCGTCGTGTTCGTGCGAACGACGTGGATCACGTTCTTGGTCGCGTCATACCAGGCCACCCAGATTCGCCCCTGTGACCCGGCGGCGATCGCGACACGGTGGCCGTTGATGTTCTGGGAGCCGGGCACCACGGTGACCGCCGTAGACCCGACCCTCCACAGGTCGATGTGGATGCATGGCTGGCTGGAGGTAGCCACGCAGTAGGCCATGTAGATCCCACCGCCCACGCGAGCGGCAAGCGCCACCGGCTCGTCCGGCTGGTTGTTCTGACCGGCGGTGCCCGCGGAGTGGGGCGCCTTGATCAGCGGACCCTGCGTCGGCAGCAGCCTGTCGATGAAATAGCCCTGGTTGTTGAAGGCCTGGTAGTTGGCAACCCATACCGAGCCGTTGTGGGTATCCGTCGCCAACGCCCAACTGTTCGGAGTGCTGCCCGGCGTTACCGGGACCATGCCGTCAGGGGTCGCGGCGGGGCAGCTGGGATCCACCCCGACATGGAAGAACGAAAACTCGCTAAACGCGGCAACCGGTGTCCCGTTCAACGTGGCCGTCGCGCCAAGGCCAGCGAGCCCAGCAGAGTGCGAGGACATCGAGCCGTTCACGAGGCTCCACGTCGATCCGTTGGCGCTGGTCGCGGTGTACACCAGGCCGATCGAATAGCACCCGGTGTGACCGGTGTTGCCCTCGAACACGAGCCGCATGCCCCCCACAGCCGGGATCAGCTGGGGATCGGGATCGAGCGTCTGCCAGCCCGAGATCGCGGTGCCGGTCGCCAGCAGCTTCCCAGCCAGCGAAATCGCACCGGTGCCATAGGACTGCGTGCCGTTGCTCGCGTGCTTCTTCAGCCACACCAGGTGCAATGTCCCGTTCGCGGTCCGCAGCATGCCCACGCTGTCGAATCCGTTGTCGATCGTGGCGAGCTTCGTCCACACCCCGGGCCCGCCGGCCCACGACGACGCCGGCATCGCCAACATCGACACCAGGACGACCAACACGATCCCCATGCCTGCCAACCTCGGACGCGACATCCCCTTACCTCCTTCAGTGAGCCCTCGATCGGACGCCGACGGCCTACTATAACCCCGCCGGCGAGCAGTCTGTGAGGATTTCGACTAGTTCACGACCGGGGCCGAGCCATCCGGGTAGCCCGTCCCATCCCAGCGTTTATCTCCTTCGGTGCCGGACCCTGGAGCATCCCCCGGAGGTGCGGCGGCTACCGGCGGGTCTCGGGTGCTAACGCGCCGCCGCTTGACGGGCAAGTGACTGAGCACGCTCGGCAAGCTCGCGGGCACGGTCGGCTGCGATACGTTCGTGCTCAGCCGAGGTGCAGTCTTTCCTGCGCTCACACGATGCGGCGTGATCCGCTGCCAGTAGGGCGCTTTGCTCCAAAGCGTCGGCGATGCGCTTGAACATGTGAGCCCAGTCGTAGCTTTGGGCAGGACCGTGCTCGAGCTTGTCCGCGTGGTCTGTCACGGCCGTCTGCGCTTCGAAGTGCCCCCCCCCGGAGTTGCGCAATCGCGGACGCGTTCTAACTGTTGGCTTGCAACCTGTGTATGCCGCCCTCACTGGGCGCTTCGCACGCCGGCGACAATCGCGCGCGCGACAACATCGACGGCCACCGCCTCGATGGCGTCATACGGGGCTGCCACACCGTCGGTGGCGAGGCAGAAGATCGTGTCCCCGTCATACATCGTGTGCGACGGCCGGATCGCCCGGGCAATCCCATCGTGCGCGACGGCGGCTAGCCGACCTGCCTGTTCACGAGTCAGGACAGCGTCTGTCACGACGGCCCCGATCGTGGTGTTCGCCCCGGCCACCAGCTGTGATGCCCGGTCCCAGACGCTCAGCTCAGCGACCCACTGATGGCGCTCGTCATCCCAGATCCCGCCGACGCTGTTGACCACCATGATTGCCGTGATCGTGGCGCCGGCGACAGTTGCGCTGACGATCCCGAGACCCCCGGCACGGGTCTGCGAGCCGTCACCACCTTTCGCGACGGTGGCGCCGGTGCCCGCTCCGACCGCCCCCACCGCGGGATCACTGGTGGCGGCCGCGCACGCGGCGTAACCCGCGTCTCGATCGGGCCGGGCGCGGGGATCGCCGTTCGGCAGGTCGAAGATCACCGCGCCGGCCACGATCGGGACGCGCGCAGACACGAGCTCATAGCCAACCTCGTGCTCCTCCAGGTAGCGCATCACCCCGGCGGCAGCCTCCAGGCCGAATGCGCTCCCACCGGTCAATAGCACGCCGTGCACCCGGTCCACGAGCCCGCCTGAACGCAGCGCGTCGGTACACAGCGTCGAGGGCGCAGCGCCCCGCACGTCGACGCCCCCTACGGCGCCGTCCGGAGCGAGGATCACGGTGCAGCCGGTCCGGCCTTGGAGGTCGGTCCAATGCCCGACCGAAAATCCGCTGGGAAGGGATCCGCCCTCAGCCCGCATCACTCAGCGGACCGAACCGGCTAGGCGCCGGGGCGCTCGTCCAGCAGCACCTCATACATCTCCACCGACGTTCGCTCACCGCGTCCGGCGGCCGGTGTCATGTCGTTCATGGCCGCGTCGATCCTGCGCAGGTCGTCCTCTGTCCGGCAGATGATCAAGTTGGCGCCGCGATCGCTGTCGCGATCGACCAGCAGCATGACGCGGTCCACAACGTCGATCGCCTGCGCAAGCGGGGTCCCCTGGGCGCCGCTTCGGATGTTGTCGCGGATGCCCTCCGCAAATTCGTCCCAGTTGCGCTCGCCGCTCTCGAACCGCGCGATCCGGATGTACATCGTGCGCCCTCCTTCACTGCGTCGGGGTCGGTGTCAGCCAGACTCTATGCGGACGCTCGGCGTCCGCGGGCAAACACTGCGTTCGAAGTCGGCGCGCGTGGCGCCGTGCCGACCCGGGTGAGCAGGCCGTTGGGAACGAACAGTTGGCCCTCGTCGAGCAGCAGCCGCCACGTCCCAGCGACCCGGTGAAAGCTCGCGTTGATGTACCCGCGGTAGCGCCAACAGCCGTTCGCACGGTCGACCTCGGCGCGCGCATAGTCGGGCTCGCGGGCGGAGATCGCGATCGTCAAGCATCGAAGCGGGTACGGAAACCCAAACGCCGCCGCGATCTCCGTCCGCTCTGCGCGCTGCACCTGCTCGCCGCGCGCCTCTCCACCTCGCCCCGTCCGCCCACTTGCGAGAAGACCGAGAGTGACCGCGCCGATTGCCACCAAGGCGGCGGTGATCGTCCACGCGAAGCGAACCGTCCGCAGCCGCTGGATGCCGGCCAGACGCTCCCGAAGGCGCCGGCCGCGATCCGACCGCAGGACCGTGATCGTGACACTTTCGACCGTTATATCCGGCCCCGTGGTTGGGCCACCGACCGTCCGCTCGGTTCCCATCACCGCAGTATCGCGCTGGTGCGAGGCTCGAACGAGGGTTGGCCGTCCAGCAGACGGCCAACCGTTCGCAGGCGTGTAGGGCCTACGGCGTCGGGCAGCTCAGGGCGTACGCGCAGTCGTTGAATGACTGTCCGTCTGATGCCAGCGCCGACGGAGTCGCCTCGTTGACCAGACCGGTGCCAAGGTCGATCTGAGTCGGGCTCCCGGCGGCAATCGTGTGCGTGGTACCCCCGGCGGTATATGTCGAGGTCGGGCCGAACGGCACCGTCCCAACGTTCGCGAGCACCGTCTGCGCAACCAGCGTGGGCGCCTCGAGGATCCACTCGGCGGATGACTCGGAAGAGCTATAGGTCACATTCTGGCTCCAGCTCCACTTCCCGGCATCCGTCATCGCGATGTTCCACGTGTTGCCCGAGATATTGCTGATGTTGACGGTCATGCGGTCACCCGGCGTGACCGTGCAGTTCGGATCTCCGGTGCAGTTACTGATCGGGGTCTCGCTCGCGGGAAGCAGCTCGTACCAGGCGTAGTACTGGGCGCCTAGCACCGAGTTCCCCGGCACCGACTGCTCCCCGGTGCCGGCCTGGATCAGATCGGTCGTGTTGTAGCCGCCGATGCCGGCCCAGGTCGCGGCGAACCCCGGCGGGTCGAGCCCGGCGGCGGGAACCGTGAACGTGCCGCTGACCCCGGTCACCCCGCTGCCCGGGGTGACGGCATAACCCGACCAGTTCAAGCTGCTGGTGGTCCCACCGTGAAGCGGGAGCTTCTGCCCCTTGTGCGCAGGGATCAAAACCCCAAGACCGCCGGTGGTGAAACGCCGGTGGGACCCGGCGGCGCTTGGGGCGCTGCCGGTGGCCAGCGCAGAGCAGATCACCAGCGCGGCCGTCACGCCGCCCCTTGCGAATGTACGACGCATTCATCCACCTCCGATGAGGCGCGGCCAAGGGTTTTGTCCCCTGCCTGGAACTCGTCACACCCTACACCCTCCACCGCTGCGAGTATCGTGGACGCGGGCATGCCGCCGGAGACGCATTACGCGAAGAGCGGTGAGATCAACATCGCCTATCAGGTCGTGGGCGATGGGCCGCTTGATCTGGTGTTCGTCCCCGGATTCATCTCGCATCTGGATCTCCAGTGGGCTGATCCGCGGATCGCGCGATTTCTGAACCGGCTTGCGTCGTTCTCGCGGCTGATTCTGTTCGATAAGCGTGGGACGGGGCTCTCTGACCCGGTGGCGGCGCCAGCCCCGCTGGAAGACCGTATGGATGACGTGCGTGCCGTGATGGATGCGGTCGGATCACAGCGTGCCGCGCTGCTCGGATTGTCAGAAGGCGGCCCGATGAGCGTCCTGTTTTCGGCTACCTACGCCGAGCGCACGCATGCTCTGATCTTATGCGGCACGTTCGCTACGGGCACGATTGATCCCGTTGACAGCCCCGGAGGGCAGCGCTGGGTCGACGCCGTGCACCGCGTAATGGGTTTCGTCGACCAGTGGGGTGAGGGCCGCACGCTTGGAGTGTTCGCCCCCAGCGCTGACAGCGCGACTGATCGCATCGGGCGTGGGATCTTCGAACGTTCGGCGGCTACTCCGCAGATGGCGCGCACTCTGTTCAAGATGCTTGTCGATACCGACGTTCGGGACGTTTTACCGAGCATTCGCGTGCCGACGCTGGTGCTTCATCGCGAGAACGAGTTCGTCCCTGTCGAGCACGCACGTTACCTTGCCGAGCACATCCGGGGAGCGCGGTTGGTGGTGCTTCCGGGAGCCGATCACATTCCGTTCTATGGCGATGCGGACGGTTATGCCGAGGAGATCGAGGAGTTCCTAACCGGGGCTCGCCACGAGCCTCCGTCGGATCGGGTGCTGACCACGGTGATGTTCACCGACATCGTCGACTCCACGAACCGCACTGCGAACCTTGGCGATGCGCGCTGGCGTGAGCTGATGGCCGCTCACGACCAGCTGGTTCGCTCACAGATCGAGCGCTACCGCGGACGCGAGGTGAAGACGATGGGCGACGGCTTTCTGGCCACCTTCGACGGACCGGCGCGCGGCATTCGCTGTGCGCGCGCGATCGCTGAGCAAGTCAGGGCGCTGGGTATCGAAGTCCGGGCCGGGCTCCACACCGGTGAGTGCGAACTGATCGGCGAGGACATCGGCGGGATGGCAGTCAACATCGGCGCCCGGATCGGTGCTCTCGGAGCTCCGAACGAAGTACTCGTTTCAAGCACCGTCAAGGACCTTGTGGTCGGGTCGGGCATCTCGTTCGAGGATCGCGGGGCCCACCAGCTCAAGGGGGTGCCGGGCGAATGGCGCGTGTTTGCCGTAGACCGGGTGCAGACGCCGGCGGGTAGCCGACTCGTGCCCGAGACTCGCGAGCGCACCGTGTCGTTCGCCGAATCTTGAGCGAGCGTGTGCCTATGGCAGCAGTGCTGCACCGGGTGGCCAAGCTTGGCGCCGCGACGCTCGTCTTTGCATTCTGCGGTTGCGGCGGCGCCTCGGGCCCGCAGTCCTCCGCGACGATCGTGTACGACGGGCAATCGGTAACGATCTCGCTGTCAGATGGGTCCACGGTTCAGGAGTCCTACGGGGGCCAGCCGAAGCTCAACTACTCCGGACCCGGCGGCTGCAAGGGGCGCTACTTCACGGGCGACGTCCTGGAGGGGATTCCCGTGACGTTCCACTACAGCTCACGCGATGCCTACCTGGTCTACAACCACGTGATCACGCACTTCCTCGGTGGCCCGCGAGTGCTTCCCGGGCGGCTCGTATGGACCCAGGGGAGCGGAGGAGACCACATCGAGGTGACCGCTTACTGTCCACCGCCATCGCCGTCCGGGCCGTTGCTGCCACGGAACTTCTGAGGCCACGTGGCGTGCGCGGCTCGACTGGGTAGGCTGCAGAAGCTACGACTGTGAAGCTTCGTTGGGTGTGCATGTGATGGCGCCGCGGCCCGACCACGAGGTTGCGATCATCGGCGCTGGCCTTGGCGGCCTGGGGATGGCGATTGCGCTCAGACGAGGCGGGATCGAGGATTTCGTCGTGCTCGAGCGGGCCGCGGACATCGGCGGCACCTGGCGGGATAACACCTATCCCGGGATCGCGGTCGACATCCCGGCGCAGGCGTACCAGTTCTCGTTTGAGCTGAACCCCGACTGGTCCCGCGTCTTCGCGCCCGGCGCGGAGGTCAAGGCGTACATCGACCATTGCGCAGACCGCTACGGTCTGCGCAAGCACATCCGCCTGAACAGCGAGGTGCTCTCGCGCAGCTGGGATGAGCACCGCCACCTCTGGCGGTTGAGGATCCCCGGCGGCGAGATCACCGCACGCTTTGTGATCTCGGCCATCGGCGCGTTCGTGAACCCGAAGCCGGCCGGGATCCCGGGAGTCGAGGATTTTCAGGGCACGTTGCTGAGGTCCGCCGCCTGGGATCACTCGGTCGACCTGGCGGGCAAGCGCGCGGCTGTGATCGGGACTGGCGCGAGCGCGATCCAGATCGTGCCCGAGATCGCTCGGCACGTGCGACGGCTTGACGTCTATCAGCGCACGCCGATCTGGATCGGCCCCAAGGTCAACCCGCGCACTCCGGGCTGGGTCAAGGCGCTCTACCGCCGGTTCCCGGCCGTCCATCGGACCATCCACGCGTACTCGACACGAGCGGTCGAGGCCGGGCTGGTGGGCCTGGTCGTCCACCACGACGAGTTCGGCTGGATCACCCGCCTGGGCGGCTGGCTCGGGCGCCACGTCTGGTACCGCCAGGTCCGCGATCGCGAGCTCCGCCGGCGACTGACACCCGATTACGAGATCGGCTGCAAGCGGCCATCGGTCTCGAACAGCTATCTGGGGACGTTCAACCAGCCACACGTAGAGCTGATCTCCGAGCCGATCGAGCGGGTCACCGCCACCGGTGTGCAAACGCTCGACGGCCGCGTTCGTGAGATCGACGTGCTCGTGCTGGCCACCGGCTTTCGGATGGCGACCGATCCCGAGAACTACCGCCTCAATCCCGTGCGCGGTCGCGACGGGTTCGACCTCGCCAGCTTCTATGCCAACCATCACGCGCGCTCATACGAGAGCGTCAGCCTGCCCGGGCTCCCCAATAACTTCGTGATCTTCGGCCCCTACGGGTGGACCGGCGGCACCTGGCACGTGCTCGTCGAGACCGCATCGCACCACATCACGCGCGTGCTGGATGAAGCGCGGCGACGAGGCGCGACGGCGGTCGAGGTGCGCGAGGAGGCGGCCGATCGCTGGACAAGGTTCGTAACCGAGCGGCTCGGACGCTCGCTGTGGCAGGTCGGCTCGTGTGCCGGCTCCAACAGCTACTACTTCGATCATCACGGCGACACCCCGTTTCTGCGCCCTACGAGCTCGCGGCAGGCCTGGCGTGCAGCGCGAACCTTCCCACTCGACGACTACGAATATCGGACGCTGTCAAGCGATGGGGACGGCGAAGCGGCGCACCTCGCGGCCACAGGAGCGAGCTTCGATCAGCCCGCGCAGTTACGAGCCGGGACACCCTCGCCCTAATCGAGCGCTCATCGTTCTTTGTTGGCAGGAGGCGGTGGGCCGTGCCGGACCATCCCGGTCTGATGCTCGACACTAATGATGAGTTCCGGCGGAACGCGGGGGCCGTCCGTTGGTGGCTGGAGCCACGGCCACCGCGCCGGCTCGGCTAGACCCCGCACCATGTCCTCGATCCCGGCTGGGGTGGACAGAACCAGCATCCTGGCTGTGTCCGACTCGACGCGGAAGGTGTGGGGCGTCCCTTCGGGGGCGAACACCACATCGCCGGCACCGCAGCGGCGCGCCCTGTCTTTCACCCAGCCCGGAGGCTCTGAGCGATCGTCGGCGAGTTCCGGCTCGACCAGCCACGCAGTCAGCTCTCCGTCCAGGATGTAGAACGTCTCGTCCTGGGGGTGGGAGTGAAGCGGCGGGGCCGCGCCGCGGGGCAGGACTCCCTCCCACAGCGCGAATCTCCCTCCGGTCTGGCGCCCCTCGAGCTTCATCCGCGCGAGCGTGCCCAGGAACCAGAGGACCTCACCGGGTCCGGACACCACCTGTGGCTCGGCGACGGGCGTCCCGGATCGAGCGGCGATCGTAGAGCTCATACCTGCACCCCTGAGCGGAAGGCTTTCGGCCGTTGGTAGGTCGCTCCGGGCGTGCAGCCGATGGCGAGGATCCTCACCCCGTCCTGCCCGGGCTGGAGCTTGCGCTTGCTCGCGGCGTCCACCTTGAGCATCTGCTCGGGGGAGATCGTCACCGCTTCGCCGTCGATGACGAAATCGGCCTGTCCGCGGAGCACCACGTACACCTCTTCCTGCCCGTCTTCGGCGTGGTCGTGCTCGGGGTAGTCGGAGAACCCGCCCGGGAAATCGAGTACCTGCATCCCGAACGACCGGATACCGAGCTCGGCACCGGCCAACCTGACGGCGCCATGGTGGATCGACTCCAGCTCGTCGATCGTCTTGATGGTGTAGCTCATGCACCCTCCTTGGGTGGTGGAGGCTGGCAGCGTGGCGGGTCGGCCCCCACCTCGCATCGGCTTCCCTGCCTATCTTGGCTCGCGGACCGTCCCATCTTGCGACAGCAGCCCACGGCTGCGCGCCAGCTCGATCGCGGCCAGTCGCGTCGCGGCGCCGAGCTTCGCCAGGATCGCCGAGACGTGGTGCGCGACGGTGCGCTCCGAAAGGTGTAACGCGGCGGCGATCGCTGGATTCGTCGCACCAGTGGCGAGCTGCTCGAGAACTTCATGCTCGCGGCGAGTGAGTCCGGCGGGATGCGCGAGCGTCGATCGTCTCGGGCCGCGCATGGCGCGTGAGCCCCGGACTGCTCGCTCCCGAGCGAACGCCCGGAGGGCCGCGCTCGCGCGGAGCTTGTGCAGCACAGCCTGTGCTTGGCGGGCGGCGGCATCATCGCCGCGCAATGCGGCCAGCGCCGACTCGTACGGCGCCTCCAGCTCGCGCCAGGCTCGGATCGCTCCGCGCCAGTCGCCTTCGAGCTCGAGCTTCACGGCGTCCGACGAGCCGATTGGTGGCTCTAGCTCGAGGCCGTGGCGTGCCGCCCACAGCGCCAGTTCGCCGCCCGAACGCGCGAACCGGCCGGTTGCCGGGGACCTGCGGGCGGCCTCCAGGTGCTCGAGCGCGGTGCGGCGGTCGCCGCGCAGCCACGCGGCCTCCACGAGGGCGCAGCGAAGCGTCCCATGGCGCGAATCCTCCGCAACCTTCGGGATCTCGGCCCATGCCTGCTCAAGCGTTCGCTCAGCACTGGGCTCGCCTCGACGTGCCGCGATCAGCCCCTCCATGGCTCGGGTCAGGGGAACCTCTGCGTGCCAGGTCCGAACGCTGTAGGCGGCCGCCGGAAGCGCCTCGTCCCAGCGGCCGCGATCGATCAGGCTGCGGGCGAGGAATCCCTCGATCACGTAGCGGGGGATCCGCGCGTCGAGCTCCTCGAATAACGCTCGAGCCTCGCCGATGGCGCTCTCCACCAACTCGTGTTGGCGCAGGGTGGCGCCGATGAAGATCAGGTTGACGTAGCCTCGAATCGTCTGGATTGCCAGCCCTCCCGCTTGGGCGTCACGAAGCGCGTCCGTCAGCCTCGGGATCGCTTCGGGTTGACCGTGGTGACCGTGCGCCAGCCCGACGCTGATGGCGATGTCGATCTGAACCTCCTCCACCCCGGCGGCGCGAGCCAGCTTATGCGCTAGCGGCGCAGCTGCGATCGCCACCGCGGGGTCGAACGCCGTGGCCTCGATCCTGATGTGCGTCGACTGCGCCCGCGCCCGCGCGGCCACGTCGGAGCTGTCCTGGAGCACCGCGATCGCGCGCTCCGCGGCCTCCTTGGCCTCCACCATTCGATCGAATGACCACAGTGCCCAGGCCAGCGCTCCCAGCGCGCGTGCCTGCCGCAACGGATCCCCGAGCCGCTCGGCGACGGCCAGCGCCTGCGTGGCACCGGATATCGCGGCCTCATAGCGGGTGCTGGTGAAGTTCGCCGCGCGCGAGTAGCGGATCAGCAGCTCGTAGCGCTCGGGATCGCCGAGATCCTCGCCCAGCCGCAGCGCTCGTTCAGCTTGAAGCCGCGCCTGGAGGGGTGCGCCAAGCCGCTCCGCCTCCACCGACGCGAGCGTGGCATAGCGGCAGGCCTCGTGGTGAAGCCCCGCCAGCTCCGCGTGATGAGCCAGCCGTGCGTTGTCGGCTGCTCCCGCCTGATTGGCCAGTGCGGTCACCGCTCGCGCGTGAAGCTCCGCCAGGCGGGGCGGCGAGATCGAGGCCTCGATCGCCTCGCGGATGAGCTCGTGCCGGAAGCCCAGTCTGGTGCCGTCGGCGACCAGCACGCCCCGCGCCAGCGCCTCCTCGACGGCCATCGTGCTACCGGCAACCACGGCTTCCAGCAGCGTGTAGTCGAAACGCTGTCCCAGCACTGCGGCCGCGTCGGCCACCTCGCGTGCGGCCCGGCTCAGGCGACCAGCGCGCGCGAGCGCCGCGTCGCGCACCGACGCCGGCAGCCGGTCACCGGCGGCGATGGCCTCGACCACGAGAAACGGGTTGCCACCGGTGGCACGGACGAGCTGCCCGACATCGAGCCCGTTCGGTCCGGCCAGCTCCCGCACCGCCGCGTGCGACAACGGCCGCAGACCAATACGCCGCACCCCCGGAGCGCGCGTCAGGTCGCCGAGCAGCAGTCCAAGCTCCCGGTTAGCCGCCAACTCGTCATCGCGGAACGTCGCGACGATCGCCACCGCCATCTGCGGTACCCGTCGCACCAGCAGCCGCATCAGATCGAGGGTCAGCGGGTCGGCCCAGTGAACATCCTCGATGACCGCCACGACCGGCGCCCGCGTGTCGAGCACGCTCGCCACCCGCCGCGCGAGCACCAACCGGTCATCGCTGCCCAGGTCAATCAGATCGCCGCCTCCCGCCGCCTCAACGAGTTCGCGCACCGGCGCGAGCGGTACCGGCACCGACAGCGGCTCGCACGCCCCGATCAGAAACGTGACGCGCTCGCCGGTGCGCTCCTTGAGCTCCCGCAGCAGCGAGCTCTTGCCGATCCCAGCCTCCCCCGCCACCAGCAGGACCGAGCCCCGACCGGCGGCCGCGCCCCGGACCGCATCCACAAGCACCCCCAACTCATCTTCACGCTCGAGAAGGCGCACCACAGAGCACGATCGTAATACGAGCCGCGAGTTGGTCTCAGACGGCCGGGATTGAACCCTCGTGACCCGGTTTGAGCGACCGGCACCACGATCGGCGTGCCGATCTCGCCTGCGCTACTGGCGCACGTCTTCCGTTCGTGGGCACCGCGGACGGACGCCCCACACGCTCGTCAGCAATCAGCGCGATCGCGATGTTCGCCAACTCGCTGGACCAGCGATCGAGCCAACGCAGGCGTTGGCATCGACGAGCACGCCGATCACCAGCAGCGTCGAAAAGAACGCGATTGCGGCGGGGTCGAGCAGCTTCGCCCGCGCCCGCGCCGTCGACTACGCCACGCTCGTATCCAGACATCAGAGGCTCAGATCGGATCGACACCCGATTCCTTGAGCGGCCGGCTCGCACCTTGCTTTGTGACCAGCGTGCTTGGCCCTATGCTGAGTCCCGGCGTGTTAGGGCAGTGTCGTTCACGCGAGTGCAGCATTTGAGGCCGCTGCCCCTGCATAAGCGAGCGTACGATGCATTTCTGAGCCACGCGCACGCCGATAAGGCTGTCGTGGACCGGATTCACGGGTGGCTAGCTGATACTTCCGGCGTCCCAGTCTGGTACGACGCGACGCACCTCTCGGCGAGCTCGCGGATCGTTGATGCGCTCGGTCAGGGAATCTCCGAATCGCGCGCGGCGATCGTCGTGCTCTCGGAAGCAGCGATCCGCTCGGGATGGGTGCAGGAGGAATACAGCGCCGCGGTTGAGCAGCGTGTTTCAAACCCCGACTTCCGGATTGTTCCTGTCCGCCTCGGGAACGCGGCGATCCCGACCTTCTTGCAGACGACGAAATGGGTCGAGCTTCCCAATGCTGAGTTTGGCGTGGATCAGGCGGCCGAACTGCTGGCGAGCCTTTACGGGAGCGCCGACACGCATGATCCCGGCTCCGCACGAGACGTATACGTCAGTCGGACATGGCGTGAAGCCGAGGCTGCTCGAGCGGATGAAATTTGTCGGCTCGCCGTCGAGTATGGCTTTCGACTGATCGGAGACTCCCGGGACCAACATGGCTTCGCGGACGGCCAGCGGGTCCGATCGATCATCGCCAGCTGCGGCGCATTTATCGCCGTTCTACCGCACCGAGGAGGCCACACCACCTCGCAATACATGCTTCGCGAGATCGAGCAAGCCCTCGCCCTGGGACTCCCCTCGCTGATCGTGGCGGATCATGAAATACAGCTTCCCGAACCTATTGCCGAACAGGCGATATGCGTCGGCGCGGATCATGAGGCCGACCTGACCGCTGTCGATCACGGTCTTCAGCGGCTCGACGACGAATGGGACCGGCCTTCCGCCCCGCATCGTGTGTTCTTCTCGACGCCGCTCCAGGCGGGCTCCCACGAACGCGTCCGCCTGGTCACGAACATCCTTCAGCGCGTCACCGGGATGCCGTGCGTCGTCGGCGATGACATACGCGAAGGACACGTGCAGCGAACCATCATCGACGCGATCCAGGACTCTTTCCTGGTACTTGCCGACATCTCGGAAGAGAACCTAAACACGTGCATCGAGGCCGGAGTCGCGCTCGGCGCGGGCAGGCCACTTCACCTCCTGGCGGCCGGGCCGCGGCGCCGTCCCACGGCCTTCATGTTCCGAGATCAGCAGGTTTGGTACTTCGAGGATGAACTTGAGCTCCTCGGATTGGTGCATCGCATCGCGCGTCCCTATCGGCGTCGGGTTCTGAACGACGAGCTGCTGCATCGCTGAAGAACCTGTGGGCGAGTCAGTCGGCCGCCCTCCAGGGGGCGACCTTGTGCCGGCTCGGCGCTAGACTCCGCACTGTTGGAGCCGAAGGGGGTGTGGCCAGTGACAAGTTCCACGGACGCGAAACGGTGTTTCGTGATTAGTCCGATCGGGCCGGAGAATTCGAGCACGCGCGAGCACGCGGACGATGTGTTCGACTTCATCATCAAGCCGGCGATGGATGAGCTGGGGGTGGCGGCGGTGCGCTCCGATCACCTCCACGAGCCGGGGATGATCTCCGAGCAGATGCTGCGCGCGATCCTCGACTACGAGCTGTGCGTAGCGGTCCTCACATTCCACAACCCCAACGTCTTCTACGAGCTGGCGATCGCGCAGGCAGCGAGGCGCCCGGTGATCATCTTGATCGATAAGGGGAACGATCTGCCGTTCGACATCAAGGACATGCGGTGCGTCTACTACGACCTGAAGCCGCGCGCGCTGTTTGACCATGTCTACTCCAACCAGATTGTCGAGCACGTGAAGTCGCTGGAGCGCGGGGGTTGGGTCGCGAAAGGACCGCTGGACGGAATCCTTCCAGCGGCGGGCCAGGATCTGTGCACGGTTCTGGCAAGCGCCAGCGACTACGGTGGGTCGCCTCGATGGCTCGAACTGGTCAAGCAGACCGAGCACGAGTTCGCGATCGCCGGCATCAATCTCCACGACTGGCGCAAGACGATGTCCTTTGTTGAGACCGTCGAGCGCAAGTTGCAGGATGGCTGCCGCGTCCGCGTCCTGCTGATCGACCGCGAGAACCCCGCCCTCCCGGGACTGATCAACGACCTAGCGCCGAGCAGCAGCATGGAAGAGGTGTCGGCCGGCCTTAGCAGCAGCGAGTCGTTCTTTCGTAAGCTCGCGGATAGCCACGAGAACTTCGAGATGAGGACGATTCGGACCGGCTGTCCTCATTTCAACTTGACGATCACCGATCAGGTCGCGGTCGCGATCCAATACCTGTACGCGGCGCGTACGGCGCTGAGTCCCACGCTGGTGTGCCCTGCCGACTCGCCGCTGTACGCGACCTTCCAGCGCGAGTTCGATTCGCTATGGAACGCGAACGATCCGCAGCTCGGGTCTTCTCCTCGCGCTGAGCAAACCACCGAAGCACAGGCCGTCTAGGAAACCAGTCCGGAGAAGGAGATAAGTGATGAGCGCCGATCCACCGAGCGCACCTCCAAGCGGGGACGCGCCACCGCCACCCGCGCCGCCTGCCACGTCCCCCGAGTCCGCTCCGACCGGCCCGCCGCAAGGCGCCTCGCCGGCCGACCAGCCGAACATCCCGCTCCTCGTTCTCAAGGACAAGGTTCAGCGATACCTGTCGGACATGGGCGTCGTCGTTGAAGTCCTTCAGGACGGCGATTTCTCGTTCCGCTACGGGTCTGCCCGGGTGTTCATCAGCTGTTGGACAAGACCGGGAAGTGACCGGACGATGGTGACGATCACGGCGCCGGTGCTGATCGGTTGTAAGGCCACGCCGGAACTCTACGAGCACGTCGCGTTGCACGGGAGTGAGTGGATCTACGGTCATTTGTCGCTGCAGAAAACCCAAGCCGAAGGGGAGGTGAACGTGCTGTTCTCCCACATCCTGATGGGCGATTTCCTGGATCCCGAGGAGCTCAAGCAGAGCGTGGGGGCACTCGTCACCTCGGCAGACGGCCTCGACGACGAGCTGCAGGCTCGGTTCGGCGGCAAACGGTTTCACGAGGAGTCGACCTAGATGGCGCTCAGCCCGGCGCTATCGACGCTGCTCGACGACGCCAGGGCTGAGGCCAAGCGCAGCGGTGGCTCTGCCGCGTCGCTGCCGTACCTCGCGGCCGCGCTCGCGCGTCGGCACCCGCTGGAGTTCGAAAAGGTGTTTGGCCCCGCCGCTGCGGTCAGGCTTCAAACAATCCTGGCCCGCACTCCGCACGGACCGGAGACCGAGACGATCGAAGTCCTGCAGGGCGCGGGATCGGACGACCCGCTCGCGCTTCTGACCGCTGTCAAAGCCAGGCTCGGCACCCTCGCCGACGGCGACGGGGACCGCCGCGCGAATCCCGCCAACGGCGCATCCAGCCAAATGACCGAGGACGCGGGCCCTTCATCACCGCCGGCTCAGCCGATCCGGCGGGCGGAGGGCTTTCTAGCGCCGATCGAGCCGGACCCCTCGATCGTTGGGTTTGAGTCGTTGGTTGAGTACCTAGTCGCGCTCCTCTCGCAGCGGATCCCCGCCACGCCGCTTGTCTGCGGACCGGCCGGGAGCGGCAAGTCCGCTGTCGCGGCCGCCCTCGCACACCGTCTTCGTGGCAAGAGCATCCCCGGCGTGAGCGCCATTACCGGTGTGGTCACCGCCGCGGTCCTCGCCGACAACCCGATCGCTGGCCTCGACCGTGCGCTGGACGCGCAGCGGCCGGACGAGATCGTGGTCGTCGACGACCTTGAGTCGCTGCTTTCACTCGGTTCATCCGCCGCGATCCTCCCGATGTTTGCCCGTCTTCGTGCCAGCGCCTCGGATCCCACCCGCCGGCTCTTGCTGCTTATCGACAGCGCCTACACATCGCGACTGGAGGCGATCGATCAAGAGCTGACCAGCGTGCTGACCGTGGCCGACATGCCGAGCCTGTCCACCGAGCGGCTGTGGGAGATCGCGCGCGAGCAGGGCACGCTACTCGCGCGGCACCACGGCGTCGAGCTCTCGGACGAGGTGATCCGGCTCGCCGCCGCGCCGCGATCGCGGACCGACCGCCTTTCTCATCCGGGGCTCCTCAGCCAGCGGCTCGACCTGGCCTGCGCCAGAGCCGCGCTGCGCGACGACCGGCGGGTGCGCGACGAGGACATCGGGTTGGCAGCGACGTCCGAGGTCGCCCCGCTCCAGGTGGATGCGCTCGTTGCTGCGATCCGGCGGCGCGTTCGCGGTCAGGATGAGGCACTCGCCACGATTGCGGCACGGCTCGCGCTGACGCGGGCGCAGCTCGACCTGCGTCCCGAGCGCCCGGACGGAGTGTTCCTATTCGTGGGCCCGACCGGAGTTGGCAAGACCGAGCTCGCCCGCGCCCTTTGCGAGCAACTGTTCGGCGAGGAGCAGCGACTCATTCGGCTGGACATGAGCGAGTACGCGGAGGAGTGGGCGCTGTCGCGACTGATCGGTCCGCAGCCTGGATACGTCGGCTTCACCGAGCCGGAATCGTGGCTGACCACGCGGATCCGCCGACAGCCCGAGACGGTGCTACTGCTCGACGAGATCGAGAAGGCCCATCCAAGCGTCTGGAACGCGTTTCTCCAGGTCTTCGACGCGGGCAGACTCTCGGACTCCCGGGGGAATGCAGCCACGTTCGAGCGCACGGTGATCGTGATGACCTCCAACCTCGGCGCGAGCGTCTTCGCGTCCCCGCCGGTCGGGTTTGCGCCCGTCCAGGACGACCTCCAGATCGCCGCGCGCGACAGCGAGCGGCTTCTGGAGAAAGTGCGCGAGACGCTTCCGATCGAGCTCGTCAACCGGCTCGACGAGATCGTTGTCTTCAGGCCACTGACCGAGGCCGTGATCGAGGAGATCGCCCGGCTCGAGATCGATCGGATGAGGACCCGGCTCGCCGAACGCGGATACGCGTTGGCGATCAGCGACGAAGTCGTTAAGCTCGTCGCCCGGACGGGGTACGACCCGGCGTTCGGCGCCCGCCACCTCCAGCGCAACGTCGAGCGGCTGCTGCTCGAGCCCCTGGCGGTTACGACCGGCCGCCAGCTCGCGGCGGAGGTACGCGACGACACGGTTGTCTGGCGCGCTTCCTAGTTGACCCGTCGCCTGGCTATCCGACGACGGGCAGGGCGCGTTCTTCTTGCAGCGCGGACAGCCTGTCCTGCATTTCCCCGGTGATCGCCTCATAGACCTTTTCCGGCTCGGGCTTGGGTCCGAAGCGCTCGACAACGTCGATCGGAGGTCGCACTTCAATCGTGATCTTCGCCGGAAGGGGTAAGCGCCCCGGAAGATCCAGCACCGTGGCGCCGAACGGCGGCCCGAACGCGACCGGCAACACCTTGATCCGGGTGAGCCGGGCCCAGCCGGTGGCCTCGGCGACGCGCTCGCCGCGGGTCGCGAACAGCGCTGTCTCCTGGCCGCCGATCGCCACGACCGGCACGATCGGCACGCCCCGCTCGAGGGCTAGCTTGATGAATCCCTTGCGACCACCGAACTCGATCCGGTCCGAGTGCCATGTGGGCCGGAACGTCTCCCAATCGCCACCCGGATAGACGAGTACCGGAGCGCCTTTGTCAAAGGCCCGGTGGGCGTTCTCGTGTGAGGCGGCCACCGTCCCCCAACGACTGAGCCCCGTCGCCGGGAGGCGCGCCGCGATGTCGTGCGCGAGCTGGTGAAAGCGGCGGTCCGGGCCGAAACGCGTATAGAACTCGGTGGCGAAGATGAACGTATCCGCGATGTAGGTGCCGCCGGAATGGTTTCCGACGAGAAGCGACGGGCCACTGTCCGGGATGTTCTCCAGGCCGCGGACCTCAGCGCGGAAGTACCTGCACAAAGTCACGCGCCAGAGCGGCAACACACGGCGGATGTAGCCGGGATCCCACGCGTCAAGGTCGTTTCCGTCAAGCGTCCGTCGAGGATGGACCAGATCGTCAACGACCATCTCCCCCCACGCAGCCGCCCCATCGACAGCGGTACGTGCGATGCCAAGTGCGGATCTAAGCAATCCCATCATCCCTCTCAGTTCTCGCTACCCCGCAGGGTGGCCGGGAAACGCCGCTCTGGTCTGGCCGGCGCCGGGAACGCGGTGGGCCGTGACAGCGCGTGGCGCGGCGTCTGCAGTTGACAAAGCTCGCCCCAATCGAAACGCCCTCCGGGTCTGCGGAGGGCGGTTCGAATTCATTGCTGACTGGAAAATGGCTCTTGCGCGGAGCGCCCGATTCGACGAGAATCGCCGGTAGGAGCTCGAACTAGGCAAAGTCCCCTGCGAGTCGCGCTCAGGGCCAGCTCGCATCGGTCCCGCCGGTGACGATCGCCTTGCGTTCTAGCCCGGGGGGTGTCCAGGCGGCATCTCAGCAAAACCGGTACTGCCGCTTGTAGCCCGAAGCGGCACTCTGGCTGTTGAGGCGCCACATTCGTGTTGACACGCCTCGTGTGCGGCGAGAGAGTTATCTGCGGAAGGTTGGCGGAGAGGACCTGCGCGGGTGCTTTTCTGAACGCTCAGAAAGGAGGCGCGCCAGTGATGTGGATCCGAGTAGGCCACGCCAACCCCCTCATTCGAGTTCCTCCACGACGCAAAGGAGCGACTATGCCTAAGCGCCTGCTGGCCGGGGTGGCCGCGCTGGTGGTGGCTGGAGCGGTTGCCGTACCAGCACTGGCGGCCAGCCCCAACGCAGCTCAGCCTGTGCCGTTCCGCCGCAACGCATTCGGTAGCTGTATCACCGGAGCCCTCGGCGGTAGTCCGAGCACCAGCTTCGCCGTCATCAAGCAGAACCCCAACGGCACCATTTCGGCTGTACTCAACCTGACGGGCGCCCTCCCGAGCGCGACCTACACGGTCGAAATAGCTCAGACTCCGAGTGGGGCGGGCTGCAACGTTCCGATCGGCACGCTCCAAACCGACGGCCTGGGCGACGGTGACGGTCGCTTCACGGTGTCCACCGTCCCTGGAGCGACAGACGCCAACGTGTTCATCTTCTCGGGGGACGATTCGTTTCAGTCACTCGACTACGTCTTCGGCAGCAGGTAAGCGAGTCGCGCGGGCGGGAAGCGGCAAGGGTCCCGCCCACGTCGCTGTCGGATTAGCTGCTGCTTGTAGCCCCGAAGCGGCATTGCGAGCGTGTTTGTCAAGGAGGTCACGCACCTCGGCGGATGGCAAGCTCCCTGACAGGTTCGATCGAGCCTCGTTCAGGCGAGGGTGATCGTTATCGGCTCCCGACGGCTGAACGCTCGAGCCCCGAACTCAGGTACAGGTTGCCGTGACGCCTTTTATCCGCTGCTCAGAGCCCGGAAGGGTCCTGCGCTTACTATTTTGGGTGCTGGCGGGTTCGAGGGCACCCACCGCCTCGTAAGAGTCGCCGTTCGTCTCGGTGAACGTAAAGGGGCCGAAGGTGCCCGACGAAGCGTTCGTGGGCTCAGACTGCGCAACGACCGTTGACGATGTCGTGACGTCGCGCACCACTATGTAAACCCCGCCGACATTCGTGAAGCCCGACCAGGTGTACGAGACCGAGCCTCCGTTCGCGCAGGTCGCGCTAAGCGTGAAATTGAGCGTCCTAGTCTTGCCGCCGCCCAAAGCGGCCGCCGGCAAGACCATCGCAAGCACAATCGAGCCTGCCAACCAGGCAAGCGTGCGTCGCATAACCTCTCGCTCCTAACCGGGTTCCCGCGCCGCACCATCCACGACGCTAAGGCCCCATCGAACGGACGGGCCTAAATCCTTGCTACCTCCATGAAGCGGACCCGTCAGACGAGTTGCCCCCCGTCTGAGATGCGACGCTAAGCCAAGGCAGGCCCCTGTGTCGGGTCGAAGCGGGTGGCGTCTCAGGGGTGCTGTAAATAGCGTCGGTGCTGTCGTAGCGACGGCGTAGGTTCCCTCTAGTCCTGCAAGACCACGAAGGAGGCCTACGCCGTGAGACGTACCGTACCGCCGTCGGCGGAG
>Ga0209810_1002765_pt1 | contig 20022 bp, 14 predicted proteins | sample Coa_R1_7_FD_187159 | JGI IMG/M metagenome (GOLD analysis project Ga0209810, IMG submission 187159) | Surface soil microbial communities from Centralia Pennsylvania, which are recovering from an underground coalmine fire - Coalmine... | ecosystem: Environmental > Terrestrial > Soil > Unclassified... | reverse complement strand
CCGCTACAGGAACGCTGCTCTTCAAGGACACGAACCATACCTATATTGTAGAGAAAGTGGCATGGTCTCCTGATGGCAGGTTCCTGGCCTCGGTAAGCGATGATAAGACCTTCCAGATTCTGGATGCCAGCACGAGAAAGCTGGTCTTTAAGCGTACCGAGCCTAAAGAGGTGTACGCGCTGGCATGGTCCCACGACGGGAAATTTCTCGCCGTGGGCGGCAATAGCAGGATTGTCGAGGTCTTCAGCGTCAGGTGAGCCGTTACCCCGTATCCATCTTATGCTCCTGATTTCAAAATGCGCAATGTCGGCAATCGTCTGTCGATGCTCGCTATCGGACACGCTTGCGATAGGAAGCCCCGTTTTCCTGACCGCGAATCAGGATACGGGTTGAGCTGCGATGCCGGAAAGGGTTTCCATAAAGTGGACGATGGCGGAGAAGTCGCCCTTGACGTTTTCTGCGCTGGCGGCTGCGAACATCTGGTGCGCAGCGGCCGTGGCAGGCATGGGAACGGAACGCGCGTGCGCCTCCTGCAAGATCAGAGAGAAGTCCTTGTACATCAGCTCGAGGGCAAAGTTGACGGGGTAGACCTCGGCCTGCACATTCTCCAGCTTGCTGCGGATCGACGGGGAAAGCACGGTCGTCTGGCCCAGCACTTCAATCAACTGCTTTTTGTCCAGCCCGGCCTTTTCGCCGAGGGAGAAGGCTTCGGCGAGAGCCTGCATGCCGAGGCCGAGCATGGTATTGACCACCAGTTTCATGGTTGTCCCCATGCCGCTCGCGCCCATGTAAAACGTCTTATGACCCAGCACCTGCAGGATGGGCAGACACTTTTCGTAGCTTTGCGGATCGCCGCCCACGAAGATCACCAGGTCTCCGGCCTCGACCTGCGGCACACTGCCGGAGACAGCCGCGTCGATCATCTCCGCGCGCTTTTCCCTGGCGAAGTCGTAGATTTTGCGCGACTCCATGGGCGAAACGGTGCTTAAATCGATATAGGTGACGCCGGGGCGGGCGACGGAAAGCGCGCCTTCACGCCCGTACATGACCTCATCCAGGGCGGCATCATCGGTGACGCAGGACAGCGTGAACTCGGACCCGGCGGCCACATCACGCGGCGTCTGCACCACGACAGCGCCGCGCTCTTTGAACGGCACTGTTCTCTCCCTGGTACGGTCATACACCGTCAGGGCATAGCCCGCATCGAGCAGGCGCATGGCCATATGGCTGCCCATATGGCCGAGGCCGATGAAGCCGATATGCGGCTTCTCGTTCACTTCTCTCGCTGACATAAACAGCACCTCCCTCTTCATCTTCCTGAAAAGTAGTTGAAAGCTGACGTGATAATACCATAGATGACACGGCAGGTTCGCAATAATTGTAACACGTCTGATACCTTCGGTGTGAGTACCCCCTCAGTTTATACCGTGCCGAGGATAGCGTGGTAGAGTTTGAGCTGGCGTTGCGCGGCCTGCCGGTAGATGGCATGACGTGCAAAATCGGGCAGGACGGGCGGCGCGAGATCAAGGGGAATGTCGGCGAGGGCGGGCAGCACATTGAGAGCTTCCAGGGCGAGCAGGGCCACGCCGCGCGCGGAGGCTTCCCGTTCGAGCGAGAGGTGCAGGGGCGCGCCCAGCGTGTCGGCAATGATCTGCTGGAAGGTGCGCGAGCCTTGCAGGGCGCCGCCGCTGCCAATCACCATCGGGGCCTGCTCCGCACGCGCAAGGGCGATATTGATACGCTCGTAGACGGCGTTGAGCTGGTACGCCTCGCTTTCCAGGGCGGCGCGCAGGAGATCGAGGGGCGTGGTGCGCACAGTGATGCCGGAAAAGGTGGCGCGGGCATGGGCATGCCAGCCCAGACTGCGCTCGCCGGAGATGAAGGGCAGGATGGTCAGGCCGTGTGCGTCGGGCGGCATAGTGGCAATTTCGGCCTCGGCCTCGGCCAGTTTCGGGATGCGCAGGGCCTGCTCTATCCAGGCGAAGAGGTTGCCGCCTTCGCTCAACGCGCCGCCGAGCAGCCCGCGCTGCGCGTCCAGCAGGTAGAGCCAGAGGCCCTGCGGCGGGACAACGCTATCGGGTGGCACCACCACGCGGATGGCCGCCGAGGTGCCAACCGTCAGCGCCCAGCGATCGCTGCTGACTGCGCCGGAGCCAGCGTTGGCCGCCGCTCCATCGCCGATGGCCGGGAACCAGGGAACGGTATTGAGAACGGGCCAGCGCGAAGCATAGGCGGGCAGCAGACCTTGCAGGCTATCTCGTACATCGCCGAGGGCAGGCAACTGTTCCGGGCGCACGTGCAGGAACTCTGCCAGCCGCAGATCCCAGGCGCGCTGGCGAATGAGCAACATGCCGGTGCCAGAGGCCATGGAGAGGCTACAGACGGAGCGGCCCAGCAACTGGCGGTGCAGGTACTCGCCGAACGAGAGCCACTGAGCCGTGCGGTTGAAAATATCGAGATGGTTGCGCTCAAGCCAGAACAGCCTGGCCGGCCAGTAGCTGGCGTGGAGGGAGGCGCCGGTTCGCTCGTGGATGGCCTGTTCATCGAGCTGCTCGCGCAGTTGCGCCGCCGCCTGGTACGGGCGCGTATCCTCCCATGTCATCAGCGGCATCAGGGCATGGTTGTTCTCATCCACACCGACCAGGCTGTGCCAGAAGGTATCGGTCGCAACGGCGGCGATGGACGGCGCCAGCGGCCCGGCCAGCGCCAGCAGTTCATCGATGGCCTGCGCCACCACACCCACGAGCATATCAGCATCCACCGCCATCTCTCCCTCATCATCGGTGAGCAATTCATACGACGGCTGCGAGACCATGCCGGGGATGGCCGCGCCAGCAGCATCAAAAAGCATGACCCGCACCGAAGAGGTGCCGATATCGAGCGCGAGAATCAACGGCGCGCGCACTGTGTTGGAGTTTACCACGTCTGTCATGACAGTACCCTTCCTCTCTCGTTCTTCCATGATAATACCAGCTACCTGCGAGAAAAACAACCTGAACGATCGAGTTTCCCACCACGCTGCGCCGCAGGCCAGTTGAAGCCGCAGTCCGACCGTCTCCGCCAGGCCAGCCGCAGGCCAGCCACAGGCCACACCCAGGCCACCCGATGCAGGCCAGCCGCAGGCCACCCGCAGGCCACCCGCCAGGGGTGGCCCTACTATATACGCCCATCCCACTACGCCGCTGGCGAACTGGCGCGCCGTATATAGTAGGGCCACCCCTGGCGGGTGGCCTGCGGCGGCCCGGCTGGCCTGCGGGTCGGGTGGCCTGGGGCGTGGTGGCCTGCGACGCGGCTGGCCTGCGGCGGCCCGGCTGGTCTGCACCGGGGGCCTGGCCTGCACCGGGGGCCTGCGGCTGGCTGGCCTGCGGCGGCCCGGCTGGCTGGCTGGCTGGCCTGGATGGGCTGCTGCTGGGGAGCTTGCGGGGTAACGGCTGGGGGCTTACTGTTGTTGCTGGCGCGAACGAGGCGGTTTGCCCTCCACCAGCAGGAGGGCAGAGAGGGCGGCGGCAAGGGCGAGACCGCAGCCAATCAGCATCGCCACACGAAAGCCGCTGACGAAAGAGGCGGCGATGGCCTGTTCGAGGCTGTGGCGCAGAGCGGGGGAGACACCGGCGGGAATCTGCACGCCTGCCAGCCGGTTGCTCTGGGCCAGAATAGTCTGGCGCACAGAAGACGGAACAGGCAGGGAGGCGAGACGGATGCTAAGGCTGGCGGTAAAGACGTTCAGCACGAAGATGCTGAGGATGGCGATGGCGAGCAGGCTGGCGAGACGCGCAACAGCGTTGTTGATGCCGGAGGCGATCCCGGCGTAGCGGTCGGAGACCGCGCCCAGCACGGCGGTGGTGAGGGGGGCGACGGTGATGGACATACCGAGGCCAAGCACCGTCACCGCAGGAAAGAAGGTCGTCCAGTAGCTGCCGCCAACGCCGGGCAGGGCAAAGAGCGCGAAGCCGGCAGCCGCGACCAGCGGGCCGACAATAAGCGGCAGCTTCGCGCCGAAACGGTTGACCAGCCCACCCGACCAGCGCGAGAGCGCGAACATGAGCAGGGTGAAAGGCAGCAGAGAGGCGCCTGCGGCAGTGGCGGAGTAGCCCTGGGCCTGAATCAGGTCGAAGGGCAGGAAGAAAAGGGAGCCGCTCAGGGCTGCGTAGAGGAAAAGCGTGAGCAGGTTGGTGCCGCTGAAAGTGGGGGAGCGAAAGAGCTTGAGCGGCATCATCGGGAAGGCGCTGCGCACTTCCACGAAGACGAAGGCGACCAGCGCCAGCACGCCCACGCCGATGGCCAGCAGCACGAGTTGGTTGCCGAGACCAAAGGTGTTGGATTCGACAAAGCCGAAGACGAGGCCGCCGAGGCCAAGCGTGGCCAGCAACGCGCCTGGCCAGTCGAGGCGGTTCGGCGAACCGCTCTCGTTCGCGACGGTGGAAAGATGGCGTAAGGGCAGGAAAAGGACGACCAGCACCACCAGCGCCAGGGGAATGTTGATAAAAAAGACCCAGCGCCAGGAGAGATGCTGCACCAGCCAGCCGCCGAGCAGCGGGCCAATCGCGGACGTGATGGCCGAGAAACCCGACCAGAGGCCAATGGCGCGCCCGCGCCTCGCCGCGTTGAAGGTGGCGCGAATAATAGCCAGGCTGCCGGGGGTGAGCAGCGCGCCGCCGATGCCCTGCACGGCACGGGCAACAATCAACTGCGTCGCGTTCGGCGCGAGGCCGCACCACATCGAGGCGACGGCAAAGAGCGCAATGCCGATGGCGAAGATGCGTTTCAGCCCGAAGCGGTCGCCCAGAGAGCCGCCGACCAGCATGAGCGAGGCCAGAAAGAGCGAATATGCCTCCACCACCCACTGCACGCCGCTCACGTCGGCGTTCAGATCCGCCTGAATCTGCGGCAGCGCGACATTGACCACGTTGGCGTCGATAAAAACCATGCTGGAGCCGACGATGGTGGCAACCAGGGTCCAACGTTCTCGCGCCCTGTCATCCAGGCCATGCTCTAACGGCTGAGAAGATACTTTTTTCAAGATGCGCTGGGCCGTGTTTCGCCGACCGGGGCCGAAGGCGCAGGGGCTGACGCCGGTGTCGCCGCGCGCCCCATGACCAGACCAATCACGTCTACAATGAGAGCGATAAGGGCCAGAATAAGAAAGAGTTGCGGCGTCGGCAGAGTAATATGGAACAGGGCGTCGAGGGCGTAGCTGCCGGCTCCGGCCAGACCGATGGCAATGGCGGCAACAAACAACTGCAGCGGGAATTCAATGCCGCGCTTGCTATTCCAGAAACCGTTTTTCCAGTGGCTTTTGACCATCGCCATGAACATCGCGCCGAAGATACCGGCGGCGCCCAGCGGCGTTAAGAAGCCGAGCGCAAAAGAGAGACCGCCGCCTAACTCACCCAGAATAACAAAGACTGCCCACAGCGCGGGCGGCTTCAATCCCATCCTCTCCTGCATTTTCAGCGTCCCGCCGAAGCCAGAGCCGCCGAACCAGCCAAAGAGCTTTTGCGCCCCGTGCGCCGCAATCGTCAACCCCACGACCAGCCGCAGAACCAGCAAGCCCAGATTGACATACACACCCATACATATCACTCCTTTCCTGTTCATAACAAGAAACATACCTGATAAACATGTTGGGAGTGCGCTGCAATACTTGCAACTTCCCCTCCTTCAGTGTACCGCACAACACTAACAAAAGTAAAGTATTGTACTGTCTCAGACTGTGAAGGGGAGATGAAGGGTGCTGTCTGTTCAAGCAGAGATCATGACAGTCATGGGCAAATTAAGCAACAACTGGCAGATATACGAGCATGAAAACAAGAAAGATCAGTTGAGCGGGATACATCGCTCCAGGGAGACAACAGGCCACCCTTACGGGTGGCCTGCGGTTGCGGCGATCCAGTAGCTATACCATTTGCGCTGAACGCTCTTCCTGCAAGGTCTTACGAGAATAGCGACTGCGAACGGCCCGGAAGGCGGCCTTTGCGGGCCAGCAGGCGAGGGCAATCACGACGAGCAGCAGGCCCGAATTAAAATCGGTGGCCATGCCGGTGAAAATCATGCCGAATCCCTGCGCGAAGTACCAGAGCAGCAAGCTGACAACGATGGATGCCACCAGCGCGGCGCGCAGGCCATTGCCTTTCGCGAAGAAAAGGGCGATGCCGATGGCCAGGAAAATGACAATCAGGGCGATGTTCAAGGGAATTTCGGCACTGGTCGTGAGCTGCGAGAGACCCTGAAGGATGGGGTCAACCAGAAAAGCGTTCAGGCCGCCCTGCCCGACCATGTCGCTGATGACCCCGGAAATCTGGCCCGGTTGCCACCAGTGAGGCTGCAATTGCAGCAGCGCGCCGAAGACCCAGAACGCGGCCAGGATAGAGCGCAGTTGCAGGCGTGAGATCAGCCCATCCTCACGGGTCGCTGCTGTCGTCTCCGACCCGGTTGGCGCGTCCTTTGTCTCTTTTGTGTCCTTCGCCCGGCCTTTCGCCCGACGAGGCCAGATGGCGAAGCCGAGCAGAGGATAGAGTACGACGGCCCCCGGCGCCCCTGTGAGGATGCTGGCCGAGCCGGTGAGCAGCATGCTCAGTCCCTCTCCGGCGTACCAGACCACCAGCGCCCAGACCAGCGAAACGATCACCGCCCATTCCACCTCAAAGCCGATGATAAACCAGATGCCAAGTATGATCTGTACTATCGCAATCAGCAGGTTGACGGCGGTCAGATTCTCCGTCGTCTTCTGTACAATCCACTGCAAGTTAGCTTCCAGCAGCCCCGGCTGGCCCTCCAGCATCGGTTTCATGACGCCGTTGACCATGTTCATCGTGAACATCTGCGGCTGCAACTGCAACAATCCATCTATCAGCCACAACATCCCCAGAATACGTTGGAGCATTTTGCGCGAAAGCAACATAGATACTGTCATCCTTTCCAGCAAGAAGTTCTTCTTACTGGAGACTATAGAGTAGCTTCCCCATTCTGTCTATAGGGATTCATCCTTATTTTTCTCTGTAAGGTGGAGAAGCGGAGAGAGGTAGTGACACCCGTTCCTCATCTTCTGATAGTGCAATCGAGAAAAAACGCCAGTATGCCATTCCTTCACCCTTTCTTATCGATCTCCTTTTCATACGTGATGATGCTCCTAATAGTGAGCTATGAAAATGCTGCTAAGCTGGCAGGATGGATCAGCGATGTACTTCAAAAGGCTGGCAATGCACAGCTTGCTCACCGGGACATACTCAGCCTGAAAGAGATTAGCGTGTATGATTATGTTCAGGCTTATGAACTTCCTACTGATCAGTATTCTCTATCGGAAGGTGATAGCGAGAGCGATTAAATGAACCACTCATTAAACAACATCGATGCCGCTTTATGCAGCATTTTCTTTTTGCTGACTTTGTTACCCCTGCCAGATTGCTTTATGTTATATTAGGAGAGTTCAGGTATGGCATATCCTGAAACAGGCCCTCGGATGATCTACCCAGGCCGATTTTCTACAGAATGTGTGTACCGACGAGGTAAGTACAGTAAAGGGTGAGCATGTGTTAGACAGAACATCAGCAAACAATCAGAATGCGGGTGGGGATGAGCAGCAGGTGGTGGTTTCCGGCGGGCCGGTGCTGCTCAATGGCGTGTTGAGCAGTCCGGTGGGATCCGCCACGATGGTGGTATTTCCATATGTGCGCGTGGCCGAGGCGGACAGCGAGAAGATGCTGCGCGGGCTGGAAACGCTGGCGCGGGCATGTGGGCAGGTAGGCATGGGGACGCTGCTGGTCAATTTACTGACGCCGGAGGACGAGGAGCTGGACCGCGCGACCGGTTTTTTCCGCGAGAATACCGAAGTGCTGCACCAGCGCGTCACAGGCATCGCGAACTGGCTGATCGCTAGGGCCGAGCCGGGCGGGATCAGCATGGGGTACGTCGGCGCCGGTGTGAGCGGCGCGGCCATCCTCGCGGCAGCGGCGGCGCGCCCGGACGCAATCCACTCGATTGTCGCTATTGCGCCGCGTACCGACCTGGTGCGTTCCTACCTGCCAGAGGTGATTGCCCCCACGCTGCTGATTGTCGGCGAGCAGGATACAGCGGCAGTAGAGATGGGACGCGAGGCGCTGGGGAAACTGCTGAGCGATACGGCGCTGGATGTTGTGGTGCAAGCGAGGGAGCGCGGCGTCACCAACCGGCTGGAGATCATTCGCGGCATTACCAGCGTCTTTGAGAGCGAGCAGGCGCTGCAAACGGTGTGCCAGCAGGCGATTGAGTGGTTCAAGGGTCACCTGTTGTAGCTACCTGCCATCCAGCCCGGTTCAATTCCCGACAGACTGGCCGGAGAGAAAATCGAGGACGGCGGCATTGAAGGCGCCGGGGCGGTCGAACATAACGACATGACCGGCCCCTTTGAGGGTGAGCAGGCGCGCGTGGGGAATTTCTGCGCGCAGCAGTTCGCCGAGGAATGGCGGGACAAGTGTATCGTGCTGACCCCAGATGAGCAGCGTGGGGGCCTGGACGGCATGGGCCTCTTTGCGAATATCCTTTGAAAGCAGGTCTCTGGCGGCGCGCAGGAGGGTCAGCGGCCCGGCACGCAGGGCGTCGGTCAGCAGGATGGGCAGGAAGCCGGGACGCATGTGACGCGCCCCGACCAGCAGGGGTAGCAGGTAGCTTTGCCAGCTATGTCCCCCCGGCAGCAGGGCCGGCGCGGCCAGGACGAGCCGGTCGACCCTGCGCGGCTGGCAGGCTGCTATCTGGAGGCAGAGGTAGCCGCCCATCGAGTGGCCGAGCCAGTCGGCTCGCTGCAGGCCGATAGCGTGAAACCAATCAAGCAGCCAGCTCGATGCTTCGGCCAGCATGAAACGTTGCGTGCGCGCCAGCGTGCCAAAGCCCGGCAGGTCGAGCAGATAGACCGTATAATGTTCGGCAAAGGCAGGAATGTTACGCACCCACCAGCGCGTCGAGCCAGAGAGTCCATGCACCAGGATGAGCGGCTTCCCCTTGCCCGCCATTTTGTAATGCACCGGTTTCCCACGCACCTCGACGACACATTCCTGCACTTTCATTGTCTTTCCCACGCTTTCTCCTTGCGGCTTCTCTTTCCATTATAGCCACAGAAAGCACGCTCCTGGGAGAACTTTTAAAAAAGAGATCATCTGTGTTATAATCGCTTCACATCGTGCAGGAACGAGGATAGAGGAAGCAATTGAACGGGAACGAAAAGGCAAACGGGAGCCAGTATGGCATGAATGGCAGCGCCAATGGGAGCGCGAATGGCGGCGTACATGGCGCCAACGGCAAGGCACTGCTCTCACAGCTTGCTGAGCGCACGGCAACAACGCCAACGGCAGAGCAACTGGCAACGGCGATTGAAAGCCTGCTCTTCGTGTCGGGGCGTCCGCTGGAGCGGGGCGAACTGCGCAAACTGCTGGATATCGACGATGCGCTACTTGGCGAGAGTTTGCGCGCCCTGGAAGGCGAACTGGAAAGTCGGAGACGCGGCATCCGCCTGCAGCTTCTGGGCGAGCAGGTGCAGCTGGTGACGGCCCCGGAAAACGCGCGCTACGTTGCCGCGCTGCTCGGCCTGCCCATGACGGCGAAATTGACGACGGCGGCGCTGGAGACGCTCTCCGTCATCGCCTATCGCCAGCCCGTGACGCGCGCGCAGATCGAGGCGGTGCGCGGCGTCAACAGCGACCGCGCGCTGATCAGTCTCGTGCAGCATGGGCTGGTCGCCGAGGTCGGGCGCGCGCCGACGGTCGGGCGGCCCGCGCTCTTCGCCACCACCGCCGAATTCTTGCAACAATTTGGCCTGACACGGCTGGATCAATTGCCCGGTGTCGACCTGCCTCCGTCATTCAACGAGCAGGAACCGGGCGGAGGAGAGGAATAATGCGTCTTGGTCGCCACATGCCGCTCAACGCGAAGCCGGTCAGGGCCGCCGCCATCGCGCGCGACATCGGCTGCGACGCCATCCAGATTTTTGCCAGCAACCCCACCGGCTGGCGTCCCCCATCCGATGATGGGAGGGCCGCGCTGGCCTTCGCCGAAGCGGCGCGCCAGCACGAGCTTGCGCCGGTCGTCATCCACGCGCCCTACCTCATCAACCTGGCCTCGCCCGAAGAGGAAATTCGGGGCAAGTCGATCAACCTGCTGCGCTGGACATTGCAGCGCGCTCCGCTGCTGGGGGCCACCTCCGTCGTCTTCCATACGGGCAGCCATCGCGGCGCGGGCGTGGAGGCGGGCATCGCGCGTATCGCCGAAGCCATCCAGCGCATCCTGCCCGAAACGCCGCCAGAGGTCATGCTGCTGCTGGAGAACGATGTCGGCGCGGGTCACGCCCTGGGCCACAGCTTCGAGCAGATCGGCATGGTCCTCGACCTGCTGCCGCAATGCGCCGACCGGCTGGGCGTCTGCATCGACACCGCCCATCTGTGGGGCGCAGGCTACGACATCTCCACGCGCCGGTCAACGCTCGACGTGCTGCAACGCTTCGACTCCCTCATCGGCCTGCCGCGCCTGAAGGTCATTCACCTCAACGATACGGAGAAAGCCCTGGGCAGTCACCGCGACGTGCATGCGCGCCTGGGCGAAGGCATCATCGGCGCGGATGGCCTGCGCGCCCTCCTCACCCACCCCCGGCTCTCCCACGCCGCTGTCCTGCTGGAAACCCCCATCAAAACCGACGCCGAAGAGCAAGAAGACTGGGAACACGATAAACAGCATATGGCATATGCAAGAAGCCTGATGGTAGAACACCCTATGACGGCGGAATAATAATCGTTACCGGCACTGTCAGCGGGCTGCCCTGCACGGCTTCTCCCGTTAATGGATCGGTTGCCTGGATGGTGATGCTGGTATGGTAGGTGCCGCTGGCGACGGTGGTGGGGTCGATGAGCAGGGTGATGGTGGCGTTCGCATCGCCGGAGAGGCTACCGGATGAGGTGGCAAGCGTGAGAAAGGTGGGGGCGTCGGCAGCGAGCGTGGCCGTCCAGTTGAGCGATGCTTCGCCGGTGTTGGAAATGGTCAGCGTCCGCGAAGGGGTTGCCGTCGCTGTTGCCGTTGGCAGAACGCTTTGAGCAGGGGGAGTTGCGGTAAATGTGAGCTGCCCTGCTGTAGAGGCGAGCGAGAGCGCGGGGGGCGCAAGCACGGTGAGGGCCACATTGATCGTCTGCGGGCTGCCCAGCACGGTGATGCCGCCATCAACGGCGCTAAGAGAGATGGAGCCGCTGTATGAGCCATCGGCCAGCGCAGTCGAAGTAACAGTGATGGTGATCGTAAAGGTCTGATTGTTTCCCGTCATCGCCTGCGTGCCGGGGGTGATCGCCAGCCAGTTTGTCCCCGCTCCCTGCGTGACGGTGGGCGTGAGCGTCAGATTGTTGCCGCAGGAGCCACTGACGCTGACGGTAACGGTCTGGGACGGCGGGTTGATGTCATCCTCGGTTGTGAAGGTTGCGTTACTGGCGGAGGCTGGCTGCAAGGTACACGCCGCCGCCTGAATGTTCAGCGTTACCGGAATGGCAATGGGCGTGCCGACGGGCGCGCCGCTGGCGCTGTCGGTCGCGCTGAGCGTAATGGTAGCGGTCGCGCCCCCGGCCTGCAAGCCGCTCAGCGAGACCGCCACACTGGTCGTCGCCGCCGTAGTAAGGCTCACCGTACCGCTCGCGGGCGTCGTCGTGAGCCAGCTCCCCCCACTGACGCCCGCCGTCCAGGTGAGAGCATTGGCACAGGCTCCACTGGCTGTGATGGTGACCTTTTGCGCGGCTGGCGATTGTCCCCCGACCACGCCGGTGAAGGAAAGCGCGCTCGCTGAAGCGGCAATGGCGCAGGGGGCGTTGACCACGAAGGTGACGGTCACCACCTGCGGCCCGCCGGGGAGAGGCTGCCCGCTGCCATCCGTCCCGCTGACGGTAATCGTGCCGCTATAGGTGCCGGGAATGATGCCCGGCGGTAAATTCACCGTCACGCTGATCGTCGCTGCCTGCTGTCCGGTCAGGCTGCCAGAGGTCGGCTGGACAGAGAGCCAGTTGCCGCCTACCGTCGTGGCAGTGGCGGCAGTCCAGTTCAGTATTCCGCCGCCCGTGTTGCTAATCGTGAATGATTGGGCCGTCAGCGCCTGTTGTCCGGGGACGGCGCTGAAGGACAGCACAGCCGGAGTGATGCCCATGCCGGGCGCGGACGGCTTCCCCACGACATAGGTGACCGGCAGCGATTGCGTCCCGGCCTGCGAATTAAAGAGAATTGTGCCGTTGTATGTGCCGGGCTGCAACCTGTCGTTGACCACTCTAACCGAAAGCGCGGTCGGCGTTCTGCCGCTGCTCGCGCTCACAGAGAGCCAGGATGGCGCGCTTGCAATATTCCACGCCAGCGCAGAGGTGCAAGATGGCGAGCCGGTTAGCCTGACCGTTTGCGCTGGCGGGCCGTGCTGCCGGTAGCCGCTGCTGTATGAGAGCTTGCCCGGAGAGACTTGCAGGGTGCATTGCGGCAGCACGGTCAGGCTGACAAAAACGCTCTGCGGGCTATCCTGCACCGGCTCCGCGCCCTGGCTGGTAAAGGTCACCGTGCCGCTATAGCTGCCCGGCAGCAGGGAGCTGGTATTTACCGCGATAATGGCTGATTCGCTCTGGCCATGCGGGATGGTATCCGAGGCCGGGGAGACCGTCAGCCAGTTCTGCCCCATATTTCTGGCATTGACCGACGCGCTCCATTGCAAAGGCCGCAAGCCCGGGTTGCTCACCGTCACCACCTGAGCAGGAGGGTTGGTAGCACCATCGCTGGCCGTGAAGGAGAGGACGGCGGGCGAGATTTGCAGGATGGCCTCGTGCTGCGGCTCCAGCGCCGTCACTCCCATATGCACGGTAAGGGTGGCCTGCCCCGCATTCGAGGTAAAGAGGATCTGAGCGGTATAGGAGCCAATCTTCAAATTTGATCGCGCCCCGGCGACACGTACCGTGACACTCTGCCCCGCATTGATGCTGCCGCTCAATGGCGAAAATTGCAGCCAGGGCTGCGTCGCCGTCGCCTGCCAGGAGATCTGGCCGCCGCCCACATTGCTCAACTGCACCGCGCGCGTGCTATTCATCGTCTGATCGTCGGAACCGAGGTTGAGCGAATTTGTGGAGAGCAACAGGTGCGCGGGACGGAGCGAGGCGCTGTGCCCGCTCACCAGAATCGTGAAGGCGGCGGTTTTATGCAGCATGCCATCTTCCGCCTGGATCAGGTGCTGCCCCGCCCCCCAGTCGGAGTTGACGATCACGGTATCGCTGAAGGTGCCATCGGCCTTCGCCACGAGCATGCTCTGGCCATCGGTATCGGGCATGGCGAGGCCGCCGTCGCGGAAGAGGCCAATGTGCGCGCCGGAGCTGAAATTGGAACCATGCAGCGTAATCATCGCGCCCAGCGCCACGCTCGATGGAATCACTTGCAAGGCCAGCGTGCCATGATGCGGAGGTCCCTGAGAGAGGATACCGCGCCCCAGCGTGACCGCCAGACCGGACAGCCCACCCATCACCAGAGCGGCCAGCGCCAGCATGCTTACCCAGAAAAATAGCGAGGGCCGGAAGAAATGCCGCCTGAACTGCCCGACTGGATGTTCGCGATACAGCGGGGTAGAGGGGCCGGAGACGCGCGATGCGGAAGCCAGGGGAGATGGGGAAGGGTCAGACGGAGCGAGTTCTGGCCCCGCTACAAGCGTAGAGACAGCTCTGCCGGTCGCGAACGCTTGATGGGAGGCCGGATCGACCTCCTTATGCCAGTTCGCGTGCGCCATCGCCAGTGGCTGTGTTGTCCCAGATGCTTCCTGCGTCCGCGCCGCGACGCCCTGCGGCTGCCACGCCTCGCCACAAAGCGGGCAATAGCGGGCATTGTCCGGCAGCAATTCAGCGCAACGCGGGCAGATCATGCTTCGCACGTTATCTCCCCCGTGGTAGTCATCCTGCATAGCGCCTGAAAAAGCTTCTTCCCCCTAGAAGTGTACGCGGAAAACCAGCCGTCTGTCAATGCCTCAGGCATGTCGGGTCTGCGTCCTTCAGGGGGAAACGGTAGGGATGGTGCCTTGTGCCTGTCCCCAGAAGCGGTACCTTCAGGTCCCCCCTGAAGGATAGAGAGCCGACATGTCATGCTATAAGCATGGCTTTCTGTACTGGCCTGCGCCGCGCCGCGATGGTCGGCCAGGGCGCAGGCCGGGGGCCACGCCCATTCTTCTCTTTATACCGCGACGTTGGTGGAGCGGCCATAGGGCTTTTCAGGGTCGATGAGAACGTTGATGCAGGCAGGGAGGCCGGAGGCGAAGGCGCGTTCGAGCGCAGGGCGAATCTCTTCCGGGCGTTCGACCAGCTCACCGTAGCCGCCGAGGGCCTCCACCATTCTGTCATAGCGAATGCCGGGGCTGAGTTCCGCCGCCGTCGTGTGGCCGACGATGGCGCGCTGCGGGTGCTTAATCTGCCCCCACGCGCCATCGTTGCCGATGATGGAGACAACGGGCAACTTCTGGCGCACCATGCTCTCGAACTCCATGCCGTTCAAGCCAAATGCGCCGTCGCCGTGCAGGATAAGCACCTTCTGGCCAGGGCGGGCAAGCTGAGCGGCCATGGCGAAGCCGGTGCCGGCGCCCAGCGTCCCCATCGGCCCGGCATCCAGCCAGTAGCCGGGCCGGTAGACATTGATAATACGCCCGCCATAGCTCACGATGTCGCCGCCGTCGCCCACTACCGTCGTCTCCTCGTCGATGAAGTCGCGAATCTCGCGGCAGAGGCGCATGGGGTGGATAGGAACGGCATCCGAGTTTAACGCAGCCTCGTCGCGTTCCAGCGATTTGCGTTCCGCTTCGCGAATGGAGGTCAGCCACTCATCGTCTGGGCCGCCCTTGCGCTGCTTCGTCGCTGCGGCCACCTGGCGCATGCTCAGCCCGACATCGCCCACCAGGCCGACGGCGGCACCACGATTGACGCCCACGTCCTCGGCGGCAAGATCAAACCAGAGCAGGTTAGCATTTGCGGGAATGAGCGGCGGTTGACCGTGATTGAGGCGGAAATCCATGCGCGTGCCGATGGCCAGGATGGTATCGGCCCCCTCTAACGCTTTGCGACGCGAGGCGCTGAAGAAGAGGGGATGCGTCGGCGGCAGGCAACCGCGCCCGGCACCGTTGAGGTAGACCGGCGCGGAGATGCGCTCCGCCAGTTCGCGCAGTGGCCCGGCGGCATCGCACCACCAGACCGCCGTTCCGGCCATGATGACGGGCCGTTCGGCCTGCTCCAGCAGGGCCGCTGCCTTCTCCACCATCTGCGGATCGGGCGCGATTTTGCCGGTGTAGCGATAGTGTTCCGGCTCGCCCGGATCGAAAAGCGTATCGGTATCGGCGAAGTTGTTGAGGACATCCATTGGCATTTCGAGGAAGACGGGGCCGGGCTTGCCGCTCAACATCTGGCGAAAGGCCGAGGCGGTGTACTCGCCCAGGCGCGCGGTCTCATGCACCGTGCGCGCCCACTTCGTGATCGGGCGTAGCAGGTCAAGCTGGTTCATCTCCTGCAGCGCGCCGCGATCCCACAGGCCGAGCGGGGCCGCGCCGCCGATAACCAGCACCGGGCTACCTGCGAGGTAGGCATTGGCGACGCCGGTCACGCCATCGGTGACGCCAGGGCCAGCCGTCAATATGGCAACCCCCGGCCTGCGCGTGACCTTCGCCCAGCCTTCAGCCGCGTGGACTGCCGCCTGTTCGTGGCGCGTATCCACCACGCGGATGCCCTCGCGCACGCAGCCATCATAGATACCGGCGATATGCCCCCCGCTGAGCGTGAAGACAACCTCTACTCCCTCACGCTTCAGTATCTTCGCCACCAGCCAGCCCCCATGTATCAGTCCCATAAGATGTCTCCCTTCCGCAAGAATGCGCCTGCGCTATTTTAAGTAATCCATGGCGGCGCGGGCCAGCACCTCAACGGCGATGGGCAGGGCGTCCTCGTCGATGTTGAAGCGCGGGTGATGATGCGGGTAGTTCGCGCCCTTCTCTGGATTGTTCGCGCCCACGATGAAGTAGCAGCCGGGAACGGCATCGAGGAAGTAGGCCATGTCGTCGCTGCCGGTCGTCATCACGTCTTCGCTCGTGTCTACCGCCTGCTCGCCCACCGTCTCTACGGCGGCCCGACGCACTAACCCGGTCATCGCCTCCTCGTTGACGCAGGGCGGGCAACCGTCGAAGACCTGCACCCCGCAGGAGCCGCCCATCGCGCCCGCGACGCCGTTGGCAAGCTCACGTATGCGCCGCAGCAGCTTCTCACGATGCTCCCTGCTGAAGGCGCGCATCGTCCCCTGCAACTCCGCCGTCTCAGGAATGATATTGAAAGCCGAACCGGCCTGCACCCTGCCAATCGTAATCACCGCCGGGCGGAAAGGCGAGGTCTCGCGGCTGATCAGCGTTTGCAGCGCGGTGATGATGTAGGCGGCAATGACGATGGGATCAACCGATTCCTCCGGCATGGCAGCGTGTCCGCCTTTGCCGCGCACAGTAATGAGAAATCTGTCCGCGCTGGCGAAGACGGGGCCGGAGCGCACGCCCACGCGCCCAAGCGGGTAGTTGCTAATCAAATGCAGCCCGATGATGCCATCGACGCCCTCCATTGCCCCTTCTTTGACCATCGGCTCGGCCCCGCCGATCTGCTCCTCGGCTGGCTGAAAGACAAATTTCACGTTGCCGTTCAGTTCGTCGCGCCGCTTGCTCAAAATATCGGCAACGGCCAGGGCAATCGAAGTGTGGCCGTCATGCCCGCAGGCATGCATCTTGCCATCGATGGTCGAACGATAATCGATCTCGTTCAGTTCGTGAATGGGCAGGGCATCCATGTCGGCGCGAATGGCGATAGTTTTCGCGCCCGGCCCGCTCTTGCCGCCGCGCAACAGGCCCACCACCCCGGTCTTCGCCACGCCCGTGCGCACGTCCAGCCCCAGCGCCCGCAATCGCTGCGCGACAATGCCAGAGGTGCGTACCTCCTCGAAGGCCAGTTCGGGATGCTCGTGCAGGTCGCGGCGCAACGCCACAATATCAGGAACCATCTCATCAATCTCGGATTTCAGGGAATCCATGCTGCTCTCGGCCATTGTTCCTTCTCTTTCAATCCTTCAGTGCAAATCCTGCAATGCAAACGTGTAGCGAAACGTCAGGCAACTGGCCTGGAGATAGGACAGTCGCCTGACGGCGATCTCGAACAGAAGCTAGCGCGAGACGGGCGCGCCTGCGAACTCGCGGACGAGCTGGTTGAAGCGCGCGGCCTGCTCGGCCTGCAACTGCGAGCGGCTCTCCGGCAGCACGTGGACATCGACTTTGTTGTTGACCCGCTTGAATGCCTCGCTGGCCTCGGGCAGGACGGCGGTCTCCTCGCGCCCCCAGAGAATCATGACCGGCACGCTCAAACGGGCAGCAGCCTCGCGCACGTCCATGTCGAGGTAGCTGCTCAGGAAGGAGGCGACAGGATAGCGCGCGTTAGACTGGTGCGCGCTGGTGTAGACATACTCGACCAGTTCGTCGGTGACGAGACCGGGATTGTAGTAGCTCTTCTCCTCGTAGTAGCTGCGCAGCACGGGCCGCGTGGTCAGCAGGTTATAAATAAACTGGCCGAGAACAGGCATGCGCAGAATGAACTTCCAGGCCGCGCCCGGCAGGCCGGGAACGGTTTCCTGCAGCATGGACTGCGGCGGCGAGACCAGGATGAGCCGCTCAAACAACTGCGGGCGGCGGTAAGCGTCGTTCAGGACATAGGCCGCGCTCAGGCCATGCGCCACCACCACAGCAGGCTTGCCGATCATCTCTTTGATAAAATCGCCGATCAAATCGGTATAGGTCTCTGCCGTATAATCAATCGAGGGGCGATCTGAGAGGCCGAAACCGAGCAGATCAATGGCATAGACGCGGAACTGTTCGGCCAGCGCATCGATATTTTTGCGCCACTCGAACGAAGAGGCGCCGGGACTGAAATCATGAATGAGCAGCAGCGGCTTCGCCCCGCTCGCGCCCTTCACGGTATAAAACATATCGCCATACTTCCAGGGATAGCGGCGTTCCTCGCCTGTCAGCACCGTATCAAGCTCGCCAACGGCGGCCTCGATAAATGTGTTCGCGGCCACCATCGCGCCCACGACGCCGCCGGTCACCAGACCGGCCACCAGCAATTTTCCCTTTAACGACATCTTCTTCCCTCACACATCGTATTTTGAACGGAATGTTTGCTCGAAAGCGGACTTTCTCTCACTACTATACGGCCTGCCAAAAGCAGGCCCAGAGCTAACTATACCATCTTCCAGAAGCGAGTTGCAAATCGAGAAGCAGAATAGGAGGGTTGGACACAGCATAAGTTCGTAGCATACACGAATCAACTGGCGTGTGATATGCTTCATGTAAAGGTTTCCTCACCAGTCATGCTGAGCGCGAGCAAAGCATCTGAGCTATCCATCATCAGTCAGCAGGTTCACCTCAGGTGCTTTGCTCGCGCTCAGCATGACTGGTGAGAGTTACATCTCCAATGAGGAGTTCTTACATGCAACAACATTCATATATACGTCTTTCTGAAGAGGTGCGCGCTGCTCTGGAGGGACACGGGCCGGTGGTGGCGCTGGAGTCGACGGTGATTGCGCACGGGCTGCCGTATCCGCATAATATTGAGGCGGCGCGGGCGATGGAGGCGGCGATTCGCGCCGAAGGGGCAACGCCTGCGACGATTGGCATTTTCGCGGGCAAGATTGTGGTCGGCCTGAACGAGCAGGAGGTCGAGCGGCTGGCGACCGGGCGGGGGGTGCAGAAGGTGAGCCGCCGCGACCTGGCAGTGACGCTGGCGACGGGACAGACGGGCGCGACGACGGTGGCCGGGACGATGCTGTGCGCGCATATGGCAGGCATCCATTTCTTCGCCACCGGCGGCATCGGCGGCGTGCATCGCGGCGCGCAGACCAGCATGGATATTTCGGCAGACCTGACCGAGTTGAGCCGCACGCCCGTTCTCGTCGTCTGTGCCGGGGCCAAATCCATTCTTGATCTGGACCTGACGTTAGAATATCTGGAAACGCAAGGCGTGCCGGTCATTGGCTGGCAGACGAGCGAGTTTCCCGCCTTCTACGTCCGTTCCAGCGGTCGCCCCCTGCCTCACCGCGCCGACAGGGCCGAAACGGTGGCTGCTATCGCGCGCACGCAATGGCAATGCGGCCTCAACGGGCTGGTCGTTGCCTGCCCCATCCCGCAGGAATATGCAATGGAAGCAGGCCCATTAGAGGCCGCGACCGAAGAGGCGCTGCGGCTGGCCCGCGACCGGGGCATTCGCGGCTCCGCGACCACTCCCTTCCTGCTCGCCCACGTCGCCGAAGCCACCGGGGGCGAGAGCGTGGAAGCCAACAAAGCCCTGCTCATCAACAACGCCCGCCTGGCCGCGCGTTTCGCGCGGGCATATGAGGAATCTAGAAGATAGCATTGTAGCAGGTCACCCGACCCAGCCCAGGCCACCCCCAGAAGCGTTAACTAAAGCCGGGGCGGGCGCGACGCAGGCCACCCGAGCCCCCACAGGCCACCCGAGCCCCCACAGGCCACCCGTCCGCAGGCCACCCGCCAGGGGTGGCCCTACTATAGACGCGCCGCTCTACCAGGGGCGCGACCGCATCGTCTATAGTAGGGCCACCCCTGGCGGGTGGCCTGGAGGGTCGCCTCTTCCCCCTGCTCTGGCTTATTCGGTCGCCTTTGCCAGCTTATTGGCAAACTCCTCGTTGAACCAGATATTGTTGTAGCCATCGACGTGCAGGCCGTCATGGGGATGGCTATTTGAGGTGGGCGTGTGGTAGACAGAAAATTTGCCGCTGCTGATGTTGAACGAGCCGTAGAGACTCTGCATCGAATCATCGAACCAGACATTGCCCAGACCGTCGACGCTGATGCCGGAAGTATGCGTCCCACAGCTACTACAGAAGCGTGGGTAGAAAAACTCTTTGACGCCGTTATTTGTTCCCGGCACGGCCTGAGCAACATTCAACTCGCCGATGGCCCCCACGAAGCCCTCTGACCACCAGACATTGCCGCTA
>Ga0209810_1002758_pt1 | contig 20093 bp, 19 predicted proteins | sample Coa_R1_7_FD_187159 | JGI IMG/M metagenome (GOLD analysis project Ga0209810, IMG submission 187159) | Surface soil microbial communities from Centralia Pennsylvania, which are recovering from an underground coalmine fire - Coalmine... | ecosystem: Environmental > Terrestrial > Soil > Unclassified... | reverse complement strand
AATATTCTTTGTGAGTTTATGAAATCCTTTCACAATGCTAAAGACTATCATTCAGAGGGGTACCTCCTAACTGTATTTTACCCCTCTTCTAATCTATTCTTGTCTCATATCTTTCTGAACCTATTCATACATCGTTTCTTGACAACCCAGTGTGGTTTTGTGAGAATTATTAATCAAGGAGAAGGCCTATGAATCCATATAATTTTTTTCATCTTGACTCTATATTAGGAAACGTTTTTGTCATCAGCACTCTCAAGGGTGTCTCAAATGTTATATTTGGAAAAGATAGATTCAAGCGGTTTATTAATAATCTAAATGGAGTTAAGCTAATCGAGGGCGGGAGGGCGAAAAAGTCTGCAATGGAGATTAAGCTCTATATAGAAGGCGATTTAAAAGAGTTTGGATCGGATGTGGATTTATCTTCTGGAACCCCGTTCCAAGCCTCTGTGTGGAGAGAGCTTTTAAAGATTCCTTATGGCAATGTGAAAACATATGGGGAGATTGCGGAGGAAATCGGTAACCCTCATGCCGCAAGGGCTGTCGGCAATGCTGTAGGTGCAAACCCAGTTCCAATAATCGTCCCATGCCACAGGGTAGTTGGAACAAGCGGCTTAGGTGGATATTCATGCGGAATCCAGATTAAGAAGAAACTTCTTCAAATTGAAGGAGTGCTTTGATAGGTGAAAAGATGGATCGCGCAGACCATTGCGACCTTTTTTTACCTGGGATACTCCCCTTTTGCACCGGGGACGGTGGGAACGCTTGGGGCGATAGCGCTCTTTTATTTACTTTCTCATTTCTCTGCGCTGGTCTATACTCTGTTTTCCCTCGGGTTTACAGTTGCTTCTGTATGGGCCTCAGGCGAGGCGGAGAGTATGTTCGGGAAGACCGATCCGGGGCAGATAGTGGCAGATGAGGTTTGTGGATACTTAGTGACGATGTTTCTCATCCCGCCGAGTTTAAGAAATATAATTTTAGGGTTCTTTCTGTTTAGATTCTTTGATGTAATAAAACCCCCTCCGGCAAGAAGACTAGAACACCTCCCCGGCGGATTTGGAATTGTCATGGACGACATTTTTGCGGGCATTTATTCGAATATCATATTGCAGGTTGTTATAAGAGTGATTGGATAAATGCGGGTTATAACGTTATGAATATTGTTAGCAAGATGAAAGATTTGTTGAAGAGATGTAAACAAGGTAACAATCCAAATGAGTTACCTCTTAGTGGTGGGACGATACAACTTATAAATAAATCGTTGGAAGAGCTAATTGACGAGGTAGGTGAGTCCGATCTTAAAACTAACATAGGTTGGACTCCTGATACTGGTATGATTGCTCAGGCAACTAGGCAACAAGTGCAAATTGAGATGACCCGCAGGTTAATAGTTGAACTCAGGAACTTTAATAAAAGCACCACTCGTTTAAATTACATTTTAATAACTTTGACCATTGTTTTAGTATTTTTGACTGTTGTTTAAATCTTGTTGATATTTAAACATCATTAGTGCGGAAAATTTTAAATAGAAGTGGTACCTTACACATCTCCTCTCCCTTTGTGAGAGAATATGTGGGAAACTCCATTAGGGAGACAGTTAAATGAAATTAGAAATCATAACGACAGGCGATGAGATAATGGGCGGCGTGACTCTTGATACCAACTTTCACTGGGCGGCGGAGAAACTCGCCGTCCTTGGATTTAATCTCAGGTTTCATACAACTGTAGGGGATGATGAGGAGACCATAACCGAGGCATTCAGAACCGCCATGAGAAGGGCGCAGGCCGTGATTGTCTCAGGGGGTTTAGGCCCCACATCCGATGATTTAACGGCGGCGGTTGCCTCTCGTTTCTTCGGAGTTCCGCTTGAGCTTAACAGCGTTGCGCTTGATATGATAGAGAAGAGATTCAAGGAGCGCGGATATAGATTTTTAGAGATAAATAAAAAGCAGGCTTACGTTCCCCAGGGTTCAAAGATACTCAAAAACTTCTGGGGCACCGCTCCCGGATTTCAGTTTGAAAAAGAGGGCGTAATATTTTTCTTTCTCCCCGGAGTCCCTAAAGAATTTAAAGCTATGATTGAAGAGTATGTGGTTCCCGAATTGGATCGGAGGAGCACTGAGAGAAAAAAATATAAAACACGTATGATAAAGACATTTGGCCTAAGGGAGTCGGAGGTTGCGGAGAGGATTCAGGGGATTGAAAGAGAGGGAATAAAGATCGGATATAGACCCCATTTCCCGGAGGTCCATATAAGGGTCTCTGGATATGCGGATACTGAGGATGAGGCTGAAAAATTGGTATCGGTTGTTGTAGAGGAGGTTTCTTCGAGGTTGGGCGAATGTGTGTTTTCCACCGATGAAGCGACACTCGAGGAGGTTGTTGGAATGCTCCTCTCTCAAAAAAAACTCGCCATTGCTGTTGCCGAGTCCTGCACCGGGGGGCTTGTCTCCAATAGAATCACGAATGTTCCGGGAAGCTCAAATTACTTTGAAAGGGGGGTCGTCTCATACAGCAACGAGTCCAAAACCGAGATCCTCGGGGTACCAAAAGAGTTAATAGAATTCGTAGGGGCGGTAAGCGCGGAGGTGGTTGAGGCAATGGCCGAGGGTATAAGAAGACTCGCCCGCTCAGACATAGGCGTTGCAATATCCGGTATCGCCGGGCCGGGCGGGGGCACAGAGGCGAAACCCGTAGGAACAGTTTTCATAGGAATTTCCCACGAAAAAGGGGTGAGTTCTCGAAGATTTCAATTTAAGGGGACAAGGGAAGAGATAAAACTCATCTCCTCGGAAACTGCTCTCGACCAAATTAGGAAATTTATTCTAAAGGGTGTATAATTCAGGAATTCAGGGGTGTAGAACACTATGTCAAAAGACGGTTCTCCTAAAGAGGTAAATAAGGAAAAAGCGATAGAGCTTGCCGTATCTTCCATAGAGAAACAGTTTGGCAAGGGCGCGATTATGCGCCTTGGCACCGAAACCGCGGTCCCCGAAATTTCCGTAATTTCCACAGGCTCAATAGGATTGGATATTGCCCTCGGCGTTGGAGGTCTTCCGAGGGGAAGGATTGTGGAGATCTTTGGCCCTGAGGCTTCGGGAAAAACCACGCTCGCCCTTCATGCAATAGCCGAATCCCAAAAACTGGGCGGCATTGCCGCATTTATTGATGCGGAGCATGCGCTTGATTTGAGCTATGCCAGGAGGCTTGGCGTCAGAGTGGATGACCTTCTTATCTCACAGCCCGATTTCGGGGAGCAGGCGCTTGAGATTGTTGATACGCTTGTAAGGAGCGGCGCAGTGGATGTAATAGTCTTGGATTCGGTTGCGGCGCTCACTCCAAGGGTGGAAATCGAGGGCGAGATGGGAGATGCTCACGTTGGGCTTCAGGCAAGGCTCATGTCTCAGGCGCTGAGGAAAATCACGGCTACCGTTAGTAAATCCAAAACGATTGTGATTTTTGTAAATCAGACGCGAATGAAGATCGGGGTTCCTTCTTACATGAACCCCGAGACTACAACCGGAGGGACGGCACTCAAATTTTATGCCTCCGTGAGAATTGATATAAGAAGGATTGGCTCTGTAAAAGACGGAGAGGAGGTTTCGGGAAATAGGGTAAGGGCAAAGGTGGTAAAGAACAAGGTGTCCCCTCCCTTTAAAGAGGCCGAGTTTGACATTCTTTTCGGCACCGGTGTCTCTCTAGAAGGGGAGTTAATTGACCTCGGTTCTAGTTTAAAAACAATAGAGAAAAGCGGGGCATGGTTCTCGTATAATGGCGAGAGGCTTGGTCAGGGAAGAGAGAACACGAGGATATTCCTAAAGGAACACCCTGAGATTATGGGAAAGATTAGAGAGGAGATTCTCTCAAAGCGGGGTCTTATGAAGGAGATAAGGCCTGAGGAGGATTAAATGGCGGAGATTGAGATCAATGATATTCTGAGAGCTGCAGTTAAAGCAGGGGCTTCTGATATACACATAAAGGTTGGAAGTCCTCCAGCTTTTCGTGTAAATGGAACATTGATTTTCATCAAAGGGGCTCCTCGAATTACAAGGGAAGATGCTAACAATATGGTCCTTTCCATGATGAGTCCATTGCAGAGGGAAAGGCTTGACAAATACAATGAGGTTGATCTTGCATATACCTCCTCTGAATCTGAGAGAGATCTTAATAGTAACGTTGGATACGGTATTCCTGGACTTACGAGGTTTAGGGTAAATATATACAGGCAACGTGGTACACTTGCACTGGCGATAAGACCAATTCCTTATGACATCTTGGATTTTCATGATCTTAATCTTCCACTGGTACTCGAGAAAATTGCTCAAGAGGAGCGTGGATTAGTGCTTGTTACGGGAACGACGGGTAGTGGTAAATCTACGACCCTTGCTGCGATTATAGATTACATAAACTCAACCCGTTCATGCCACATAATCACAATTGAAGACCCACTTGAATACCTACATCGTGATAAAAGGGCTTTCATCAGCCAACGCGAGGTAGGGGTTGATACACTTTCTTTTGCAAATGCTCTAAGAGTAGCACTAAGGGAAGACCCGGATATAATACTGGTTGGTGAAATGCGAGACCTAGAAAGTATTGAAATTGCTGTAGCTGCTGCTGAAACGGGCCATCTAGTTCTTTCAACCCTTCATACACTTGATGCTCAGGAAACAATTAGTCGAATACTGGCGGTGTTTCCTCCAAATCAGCAAAATCAGATTCGTTACCAACTCTCTCATGTTTTAAAAGCTATAATTTCTCAGAGATTGATGCCTAGAGCAGATGGAAAGGGAAGGGTTCCTGCCGCTGAGGTACTAATCGCCACCTCGAGAATTAAAGAACTCATATCGGATCCGGCAAGGACAAAGGAGATCAGAATCGCTATCGAAGAAGGAAACTTGTACTATGGTATGCAGACCTTTGACCAGTGTTTATTCGATCTGTATAAAAAGGGCTTAATCACTTATGATGAGGCGATGAGACAGGCAACAAATAAAGATGACCTTGCGCTGAAAATTAGCGGCGTCACTTCGGGAGCCGATGCAAGGGCGGCGGAGATTGATCGTCTTGGAAAAGAGAAGTTGAAAAAGACGGAGGAACTGGAGATACGGAGATCTTAGTTTCAAACGAAAGAAATTGGCTGTGAATTTGGGCACTTACACCAATAAAAACTATCTACGAGTGTCCTCACCTCAGGGGGAGGATATATGTTTTTTCCATCTTCATATTTATCTCTTTGAGATAAATAAAACCGGGCCTCTTTTCATTTGTGTCCATTTGTGTTAACTTGTGGTTAAGTAATTCGCCCAATCCGTGTTATATTTTCTGGAAGTAAATATGAAAATCCTGGGTATTGAAACCTCAACTCAGGCGGGAAGCATAGCGTTTACAGATGACGATAGGGTTCTGGGAGAGCTTTTTCTAAACCTCGGTCCCGTGCACTCTGAAAAACTTATTCCTATGATAGATTGGCTTCTGGGGGAGGTTGGGGTGGAAAAGAGGGAGATCGGAGGGATAGCGGTATCTATCGGCCCTGGCTCTTTTACGGGGCTAAGGGTTGGACTTTCGACTGCAAAGGGGCTTGCCTTTTCTATGAGAGTTCCTCTGGTTGGTACTTCGTCTCTTGAGACCCTTGCCATGAATATTTTTACAAATTTCTCTATATGTTCTATAATAGATGCGAGAAAGAAAGAGGTGTTTGCAGCGTTTTTTAAACTCTCTGAAGGGGGTATTGTTAGGACCTCGGATGATGTTCTCATTTCTCCCCAGGGGCTTTGTGAAATGATACGCGAAAGAACTGTCTTTATTGGGGACGGAGCGGTGCTCTATAGAGATTTATTGATGGAAATTTTGGGAGAACTCGCGCTTTTTTGTCCTTTAAACCTTAATTTCCCCAGGGCTTCAAATTCTGCTCTTATTGGTGCCCGAAAATTGAGAGAAGGCTGTAGAGACGATCTGTCAACTCTCGCTCCCCGGTATTTAAGGAGAGCCGAGGCTGAAATATTTAGAGAGGGATGATAAAATGAAGGAATCGGAGATAATAGAAAGATTATTGCAAGGGGATGAAGAGTTTAACAGGTTGTACTTTGAACATAGAAAGCTAGATGAGGCAGTAAAGGAGCTAGAGATGAAGGGTTCTCTCTCTCTTGATGAAGAGTTGGAGGTTAAAAGATTAAAAAAGACTAAGCTTGCTCTTAAAGATAGAATGGAAGAGAAGATAAGAAAGGCTAGAAAAGGCTTATAAAAAGCTCGGGGCTCTTAGCTGGTAGTTCATAACCTATGCACCGTGAGCTAAGAGCTAAGATTACGGGAGTGAAATCAAATGGCAAGAATGATTGGCGCGCAGATGTTTTTTGAGACACTAATCCACGAGGGAGTAGATATAATATTTGGGCTTCCGGGGGGCTATGTATTAAAGGTATATGACGTTATGCCCAAGTATACAAACGTTATAAAACACGTTCTTGCAAGGCACGAGCAGGGGGCAACACACATGGCAGACGGTTATGCGAGGGCTTCCGGAAGAGCCGGTGTTGTCCTTGTTACATCCGGTCCCGCCGCGACAAACACCGTTACTGGGATCACGACGGCTCAGATGGACTCGTCTCCTGTTATCGTCTTTACGGGACAGGTTCCAACGCCATATCTTGGAAGCGACGCGTTTCAGGAGGCGGACCATATTGGGATAACTCGCCCCTGCACAAAGCACAACTACCTAGTAAGAAAGACGAGGGACCTTCCGCGTGCAATGAAAGAGGCGTTCCACATAGCCTGCACAGGACGGCCAAGCCCCGTCCTTGTTGATATGCCCAAGGATGTCTTAATTGGAGAAGACGAGTTTGAAATTCCGGACGAGATTAATTTAAGGGGATACAAGCCGACGACCAAGGGTCACATAGGCCAGATAAAACGTGCGATTGAGATGATTCTCTCGGCAAAGAGACCCGTGCTCTTTGGAGGCGGTGGCCTTATCTGGTCTGAGGCTACACCGGAACTCATAGAGTTTGTACACAGGCTCAAGATTCCCGTTGCGCTTACACTGATGGGGCTCGGCGCATATCCTGCCAATGACCCGTATTTTATGAGCATGCTGGGGATGCACGGCTCATATAAGGCAAACATGGCCGTACATGAAAGCGACCTGATTATCTCAATTGGGGCAAGGTTTGATGATAGGGCCACGGGTGGGAATTTCCCCAAGTTTGCCCCGAACGCGAGGATTGTCCATATAGATATTGATCCCTCAACGATTGATAAAAATATACGCGTTCACTGCCCGATAGTGGGGGATGCAAAGCAGGTTCTCAAGCAGATGCTTGAGCTTATTCCATCGGACCTTAAGGTAGATAGGAGAGAGTGGTTTGGAAAGATAGAGCAGTGGGGGCGTGAGCACCCTCTTACGTATAGGCAGAATGGGGATAAGATAATGACATCGTTTCTTATAGATACGCTCTGGAGGGTTACAAATGGAGAGGCCATCATTGTCACGGATGTTGGCCAGCATCAGATGTGGGTTGCGCAGTTCTATAAGTTCAACCGTCCGAGAACCCACATTACATCGGGTGGGCTTGGCACGATGGGATTCGGTTTTCCTGCTGCGATGGGAGCGAAGTTCGCGCGTCCGAATGAAATGGTGGTGTGTGTATCGGGTGATGGGAGCTTTCAGATGAATATGCAGGAGCTTGCCACGGCCGTTGAGAATAACATGGATTTAAAAATCGTTCTTATAAACAATGAGCATCATGGAATGGTGAGACAGTGGCAGACGCTATTTTTCAACAAGAATTACTCGGCATCTCATTTTGAAGTGCTTCCTGATTTTGTAAAACTCGCCGAGTCATTTGGTGCCAAAGGACTCAGGGTTACAAGACCCGACCGTCTTGAAGCGACTCTCAAAGAGGGGCTTTACACGGAGGGCGTGGTTCTTATAGAAGTAGTTGTGGACTACGAAGAGATGGTCTATCCGATGATTGCTCCCGGAGGGGCGATGAACGAGATGATTCTTGAGCCCGCGGATATGACATAGTCGGGTTTTAGGTCTAGGGCGCTGGGTATTTTCCGCCAATACCTGATTCCTGATTACCCCTTAGAATCAATTAAAATTGGGATCTTAAGATGCGGCTCATGTTTATTTAAATTTTTAATTCTTAAATGGAGGCTTAGGCGTGAGGCACACAATTTCAATTCTCGTGGATAATGAGCCGGGGGTTCTTGCGAGGATTGCCGGACTCTTTAGTGCAAGGGGATTTAACATTGAGAGTCTATGCGTGGCAGAGAGTCTTGATGCGACAACATCGCGTATAACTCTGGTGACAACCGGAGAGGACTGGATAATAGAGCAGATTATAAAGAGATTCAATAACATGATAAGCGTTATAAAGGTGCAGGACCTCACAGAACTAACCAGCGTTGAGAGAGAGATGGTGCTTGTAAGAGTGGAGGCCACTCAGGAGACCAGGGCAGAGATTCTGAGGACGGCTGATATATTCAGGGCAAAGGTAATAGACGTGGGACCTAAATCGTATGCCCTTGAGTTGACGGGAGATAAAGATAAGGTCACAGCTTTCTTGGAACTCCTCAAGCCTATGGGAATTAAAGAGATTGCCCGTACAGGGGTTGTAGCTATGGCAAGGGAAATCCAAAATTATAATAAAAGAGGGGGAGATACATGAAGGTCTACTACGATAAGGATGCGAATGTAGAAAAGCTGAAGTCGAGAAAGATTGCAATAATAGGTTATGGAAGCCAGGGGCACGCGCACGCTCAAAACCTAAGAGATAGCGGCATGAATGTGGTAGTGGGGCTGAGAGAGGGAGGGAGCAGTTGGGAAAAGGCCAAGAACGCCGGATTCAAGGTTCTCCCCGTAGACGAGGCTGCCAAGTGGGCGGATGTTATAATGATCCTTGCCCCGGATTCAGGCCAGCCTGAGATTTATTCAAGCCACATTGCAAGTAATCTCAATCCAGGGGATGCGGTTGTATTTGGTCATGGGTTTAATATCCACTTTGGACAGATTGTTCCTCCTCCGAATGTAGATGTTTTTATGGTGGCTCCGAAGGCTCCCGGTCATACAGTTCGAAATGAATTTACACAGGGGCGCGGTGTTCCCATGCTTATTGCTGTTCATCAGAATGCGACGGGACAGGCAAAAGAGATCGCCCTTGCCTATGCGGGAGCAATTGGGGGCGGGCGCGCGGGTATAATTGAAACTACGTTTAAAGATGAAACTGAGACAGACCTTTTTGGAGAGCAGTGCGTACTTTGCGGGGGGCTGACAGCTTTGATTCTCGCGGGGTTTGAGACGCTGGTTGAGGCTGGTTATCCTCCTGAGATGGCTTATTTTGAGTGCCTACATGAGGTCAAGCTTATAGTGGACTTGATTTATGAGGGCGGGATTTCCAATATGCGCTATTCAATAAGCGATACGGCAAAATATGGAGATATAACAAGGGGACCACGGATTGTAAGCGAATCCGTAAGACAGGAGATGAAGCGAATACTTAGAGAAATCCAGTCGGGGGAGTTTGCAAGGGAGTGGATAATTGAAAACAGGGCAGGTCGTCCTGTATATAATGCACTTCTCAGAAAAGGTGAGAGTCATCAGATTGAGGAGGTTGGGCGAAAGCTCCGCGAGATGATGAGTTCTCTATTTAGGCAGAGGCTCGTTGATAAGACAAAGAACTGATGGGCCGCAAGTTCGCATCGGAAATAGAGCTTGCGATATTTTGATTGGTGATTAGACTATTTTGTAGGGGCAGGTTTCAAACCTGCCCCTACAAATTTTACGATGACAAATCCGCGAAGTATAATAGCTGTTGAGGGGCTTCCGTACGTTGGTATAGCCGGGCTTCTTGCATGGGTTACGGCGCTCTTTGGTTTTCCTATCTTGTCAATTTTCCTTGCCGTCGTCACCTGCTTTGTCCTCTATTTTTTTAGAGACCCCGAAAGAGTAACTCCGCAAGACCCTTATGCTGTGATTTCTCCCGCCGATGGTAGGATAGTAGAGATTGAAAACTCGCTCGAAGAGAATTTTTCTAACCGCGAAATGAAACGGGTGGGTATCTTCTTATCAATTACGGACTGCCATATAAACAGGTTTCCTGTGGCGGGAAGGGTGATTAGTACCAAGTACACCCCGGGGAATTTTTACATGGCGGACGCGAGGCGTGCCTCAACCCAGAATGAGAGGCTTGCAACTCTGATTGAGACCGAGGATAAAGAACAAATCGTGGTTGTTCAGGTTGCGGGGTTTATTGCTCGAAGGATTGTTTCTTATATCTCGATTAGCGATTCGCTTCAAAAAGGCGAAAGATTTGGTATGATTAAGTTCGGCTCAAGGGTAGATATCTATCTGCCGCTCGGATGCGATGTCTCAGTAAAGGTTGGAGATAAAGTAAAGGGTGCCGAGACAATAATAGGGTGGCTAAGGAGAGGGTAAATGAAGAAGAAAAAATCAAAGCGACAGAAGATGGTGCCGGTTTTACCTAACCTCTTTACAACTGCGAGTCTTTCTTTCGGACTCCTTTCGATTATAACCTCGATTCAAATCGCGGCGTTTCGCGAGGTTCGGGACGTCTCATCTGAATGGGTTTACAGGAAATTCTGGCTGGCTGCGGCCTTTATTGGAATCGCTGGGCTTCTTGATCTAGTTGACGGGAAAATAGCAAGGATTCTTAAGTCACAGACGAGATTCGGACTTTCTTATGATTCACTCTCTGATCTAGTCTCTTTCGGCCTTGCTCCAGGCGTGTTGGTTTATGTCTGGGGGCTTATGGATTCTGGAAAGCCGGGGCTTATGGTGGTATTGTTTTATGTAGTGTGCACTGCGCTGAGACTCGCTAGGTTTAACGTTCAGTTTGAGGCCGGGAATCGGTCAGGCTTTGTAGGTCTTCCAAGCCCCGTTGCGGCAGGACTCATGTTCTCTCCGATCTTTCTCCTTTCTGAATTTAAGATTCCGTCTGATGATAGGATGATGTGGTTTTATCTCATCGCTGCTCCCCTCGTGGGGCTTCTTATGGTGAGTGACGTTTCCTATTGGAAAAATCTGGGCTTTAGGAGAATGAATACATTTAACTTGCTCGTTGTTGCGGCAATTATAATTGCGGCTCTAATTACAAACCCGGAGATTACAGTGCTTTTAGGGGTTTATCTCTATTGTCTAGCCGGGCTTGCGTTCTATATAGTCAGGCAGTTTAAAGAAAAGCCCAAGGTTCCTGAAGATGTAGAGCCTGAAGAAATTTCTTAAAAAGGATATGAGTTTTCAAAGTAACTCGGATCACTTTGGCCGTTACATCATTTCAATTTAGTAAGGATTCAATTGTATGTGAGTAGGTTTTAGGGGCGACTCGGCAGGTCGCCCTTCCAGTTTCTTATTCTGTAAAAGGAGAAAAAGTTTAAAATAGGTGTAACTTGTTTCTCAAAAGATACTATTGGGGGGCTTATGCGATATTTCTATATACTTCTCTCAGGTATAATGATATTCACATTTTTAGTAGAGGAGAAAGGAATGGCAGTTGAAATCAAGAAATCTGAAGACCTTCGCGAGTCTCGGTCAAACAGTGAAATGGGTGTTATGAAGTTTCAACTTGAAAATGGCCTTACAGTACTCTTAGAAGAGAACCATTCCGCCCCGGTGGTGGCCGTAAACGTCTGGGTTAAGGTAGGAAGCGCATGTGAAGAGCCGGGTGAGTACGGTCTTGCCCATGTTCATGAGCACATGCTTTTTAAAGGTACGCAAAAGAGGGGCGTTGGAGAAATAGCCAGGGTCATTGAGGGCAATGGCGGGGATATTAACGCCTTCACTTCTTTTGATGAAACGGTTTACTACGTGGTAATTGCAAGCAGGTTCCTTGATACTGCGCTCGATGTACTCTCGGATGCGGTCGCAAATTCTACATTCGACCCTGGGGAGTTGAAAAAGGAACTTGAAGTCATACTCGAAGAGATCAGACGCGGCGAGGACACCCCATCGAGGAATCTCAGTGAGAGGCTTTTTGCCGAAGCCTATACGGTTCACCCTTATAAAAGACCCGTCATAGGGACTGATGAGAGTGTAAAGAGCTTTACGAGGGAAAAGATAACGAACTTCTACAAAAAATGGTATTCGCCGAATAATATGACGCTTGTTGTAGTGGGCGATTTTGATTCCCGCAAGGTTGTATCGAGAATTAAGGAAACCTTTGGCGACCTGAAATCAAAACCGATTCCTAAGTGTATTATCCCAGAGGAGCCTGCTCAAAAAGAAACAAGGGCGTTTGTATTTGATAAAGAGATACAGGAGGGATATTTTTCTCTCGCCTTTCACATACCAAATGTGAAGAATGAGGATACCCCGGTGCTTGATGTGATTTCAAACATTCTCGGCGGCGGGGATAGCTCGAGGCTCTACAGGCGTGTAAAAGAGGAAAAGGGGCTTGTAAATAGCATTTATTCATATTCCTTTACGCCGAAAGACCCGGGTCTCTTTAGCGTAGGCGGAACTATTGACCCTGCAAAGGCGAGGGAGGCTTTATCGGAGATTATAAAGGAAACATACAAACTAAAATACGAGCCAGTAAGCTTTGAAGAACTCTCAAAAGCCAAGGTCAACATAGAGAGCGATTCCATATATGCAAAAGAGACCATGCAGGGGCAGGCTCAAAAACTCGGCTACTATGAGGTAGAAGCGGGGGATTACAGGTACGAAGGTGACTATTTAAGTAGGATCTCTCAGGTGACTCAGGAAGACATAATTCGAGTGGCAAGAAGGTATTTTAAGAACTCGAATCTGACGGCGGGATTTCTCCTTCCCACGGGAAAGATAACAATAAGTGATAAGGAAATAGGTGAAATAGCCGATGCTTCAGCCAAAGCGGTTGAAAGGGAACTCAGCCCCCTATCCTTCGAGTCGTCAAGTGACGTAAAGAAAATTGTTCTTAAAAACGGCGCCACCGTTCTCATAAAGGAGAACCACTCTGTGCCCCTGTTTGCTGCCCGCGCCGCTTTCCTTGGTGGGGTGAGGTTTGAGAATAGTGATGACAACGGGGTTTTTAACTTCATATCTGAGACTCTTACACGCGGCACGACGACAAGGAGCGCGGAGGATATTGCAAGACAGATTGAATCCATTGCGGGTGAGGTCAAGGGGTTTTCAGGAAGGAACAGCTTTGGAGTAACAGTCGAGGCGTTAAGCAGAAACTTTGATAAGGCGATGGATATATTCTCCGATGTCATTTTAAATCCGTCTTTTAATCCGGAGGAGGTAGAGCGCGCAAGAAGAGATATTCTCTCGGATATAAACCGTGAAGGGGACAATCTTGTTAGGGTTGCGATAAATCTCTTTTTAAAGGCGCTCTACCAGGGGCATCCTTATGGATTTAACGTTCTTGGAACAAAGGAGACTGTGGCCAAAATCGGCAAGGATGATTTAATTAAGGTTTATAGAGAATACGCCCGTCCCGAGAACATGGTCATTGCCATAGTGGGAGATATAAGTGAGAGGGACGCCTTAGACATAGTAGAGAGGTCTTTTGGAAGGATGGAAAAAAGGGGCTTCTTCCCTCCTCAGATCAAACCGGAGCCTGCTCCAGATGGTATAAGAATGGCGAAGGTTGACCGAAAGGAAAAGGCCCAGACCCATATAATTCTCGGTTTTCAGGCCCCAACGCTTCGAGACCCAGACCAGTATCCATTTGAGGTATTAAACGCGATTCTCTCAGGACAGGGGGGGAGGCTATTTGTGGAACTCAGGGATAGGAAAAGCCTCGCCTATACGGTGACCTCATTTCTCACATTTGGACTTGAACCCGGCTTCTTCGGCGTCTATACGGCATGCGCCCCTCAGAAGGAGAATGAAGCGGTTGAGGGGATAAAAGAGCAACTCGCCCTTGTTTTAAAGAACGGAATAACCGAAGACGAGCTTAAACGCGCACAGAATTATCTTGTGGGAAACTTTGAGATAGGGCTTCAGCAGAACTCATCCCAAGCCGCAAAGATCGCTTTTGACGAGCTTTATGGAATTGGCTGGGACGAGTACAAGCGCTATCCAAATCGGATCTACTCTGTAACGAGGGACGATGTGATAAGGGTGGCTAGAAAATACATCGATCTCAATAAATACACTATCGCCGTGGTAAAGCCCGAAGGGAATGGGTAGCAATTCCGAGATAATCACCTGCACCAGGTTGGAAATGACTTACCGCCACCTTTTGTCAGCGGGCGCTGGTTTTCTCCATTGAAGTACATTATATAGATATTCTCAGACCCGCCTCTTGTCGAATCGAAGGCTATGTAATGGCCGTCTGGAGACCAGGAGGGATTTTCATTTCTTCCCGAACCCGAAGTGATTCTCTCTTCATCCGACCCATCGGGGTTAATGGTATAAATATTTGCTTCGGCTCCTTCTACTTTTACGAACGCTATTTTGTTCACCTCGGCATTGGGAGACCAGGATGGGTCGGTGCTGTAGCCTCCTGAGGTAATCCTTCTTAGATCACTGCCGTCGGAGTTCATCACATAGATCTGCGGCTCTCCGCTTCTATCAGAAACGAAGGCGATTTGCTTTCCATCAGGAGACCATGTGGGGGAAACATCTATTGCGGGATGGTGAGTGAGATTTACAGCCCCGCTTCCATCCGCATTTGCAACGAATATGTCGCCATCTCCACCACTATAGGCTATTTTCCTTCCATCCGGAGACCACACGGCGGTCTGTGCCAGTCTGCCGGCGTGTATAATTCTCCGCTCCTGCATTCTCGGAGTGAGGCTGAGCACGTATATATCCTGATTCCATACCTTGTCGGAGTTAAAGACTATATTTGTTCCATCGAGAGAGCAATTCGGCGAAAGAACAAGCGCGTGGTGGCTAGTAAGCCGTCTCACGTTATGCCCATCATAATCCATTATAAACAGGTCTCTATTTTGCTCAGTGCCTGACACAAAAACGATCTTTGAATTGAAAAATCCGTCTATCCCTGTGAGCTCTTTCATAACCGCGCTTGCAAACCTGTGGGCAGCCCATCTTACCGTTCCGGCGGGAGCCTCATAAGACCTTCCTAGAAGCTCCCTTTCCTGGACGACGTCAAAGAGTCTTATTGCAATTGTTATCATGTCTCCTGAAGATTGGTACTCACCCATTACGAGTGCTTCGGCGCCAGCATCGAAAAACGCTTGGAAATCTATACTTCCGCTGCTATTGAGAGGAATTCCCATTGCGTCATGAACATCAAAAAGCCCGGCATTGAGGAGATCATTTCTTAAAACGTCAACAAATTCGAGGGCTTTTTCATCTCTGCTGCCCCCAACCGAGGTCAGGTCCGGAACAAAAACTGAAATCTTCTTTGTGATTGGTCCGGTAATCGGAGGAATGAGAATTCTTGCAATGGAGACAGTAGAAAAAATTATTAGGGTGACTACGACTAGAATTGGTATCTTGTATTTCATCATTAGCGGTCATCTCATCATGAACATAACCTTCGCGATAGTTTCGTCAGCCGATCTTATATACCAGTTCTCTATAATAATATCACAAAAGGAAATGAGAGTTAGGAGGCTGTTTCCTCTTACTCTCTAGAACCAGCCTCATAAATAGCATCCGTCATTCTGAGCGAAGCGAAGAATCAGCGAAGCGAAGAATTTTAGATTTACGCGTATTAAGCAAGATTCTTCAGTCGCTTCACTCCTTCAGAATGACAATAGCGGGATTTATGAGACTGCTTCTAATACAATTGGATTTGTTGATTGTGCATGAACAGTGATATACATTTGGGTGAACGTAGGCTCACCCCTCTCTTTGAATCCACTATTATTGAATTGGTATTGGCTTTTTCTAAACATTTCTCACTCAGGTAGGTTCTCAAAGGGCAAATTAATATGCTTTTGAGTGATGTTTGTGTATCATAATACATACCATATAGACTGATAATGTTTGAAAAGATGAGAAGGGCGGAAAATCAGTAATATGAGACCACAAAAAGGAAAACTATAATGGGATTTGAATTTATCATTTATGAAAGGGAATCTGACGACATTGGGATTCTTACAATGAACCGTCCAAAGGTGCTCAATGCTCTTAACTGGCAGGCACTTCGTGAATTGAGAGAATTTTTCGAGGATATACTTCCCCGTGAGGACTTAAAAGCATTAATCGTCACAGGCGCAGGAGAGAAAGCCTTTGCTGCCGGAGCGGATATTGAAGAGATGTCAAGGATGAAAGACAGGGAGTTTCAGCAATACGTAGACCTTGCGCTCAAGGTCACTGAACTCATTGAAAGCGATCCAAGTCCGTGCATTGCGGCAATAAACGGGTATGCCCTTGGAGGTGGATGCGAAATTGCACTTGCCTGTGACATTAGAATTTCTTCTGAGAGATCAAAATTCGGTTTCCCTGAAGTAAAACTTGGAATATTTCCGAATTGGGGTGGAACTCAGAGAACAACGAGGATACTGGGACTTGGAAAAACAAAGGAACTTATCTTTACCGGAGAGATGATAGATGCAACGGAAGCACTTAGAATCGGTCTCGTCGAAAGGGTAGTTCCACACATCAGAGTGATGGAAGAAGCAAGGCATATTGCCCGCACGATTGCAAAGAGAGGGCCCCGGGCAGTAAGGCTTGCAAAGGTTGCGATTAACACAGGCTCAGAAATGGACCTCAAAAAGGCTCTCCTTCTTGAAAAAACCCTCGTTTCCCTTTGTTTCGAGAGTGAAGATAGAATTGAGGGGATGAAAGCTTTTCTTGAAAAAAGGGAGCCGTCTTTTAAGAGCAGGTAATAATACCAATCTTCTATCGAAGTGCACCATTATAATAAGACAACGAGCAAGACTCGTTGTCTACCCAAGTATATGTGGGGAATTATATTTATTAATGCAATATTTCATAATGAAAACGGTAAAACGGTATAAGGCATCACTTGGAAGGCAATTATAGAGGAGAAATCTATACATCCAAATACTCTGTCTCAATCGTATTATAGAGGTAGAAACGAAATAAGGGGATTTTTGTAATGAGTAACTTTTCAAAACAGTTTGGAATAGTTGTAGTGTTATTGGCATTAGCGACTTTTGCGCTTGTCTTGTGTGTTCCGACATCAACTCCGACAACGGCTGGCTTAAAACCAGTCATACGGCAGGCTGCTGCTTCTGTGCCGATGCAGGTTGATATTAAGCTCTTTACCTTTAAACCCCAATCCCTTGTGGTGCCGGTCGGAACTACAGTAGTATGGACAAATAGGGATGCAATTGAGCACAGTGTGACACAGGGGACACCGGAGAAACCCGGAGGAGCCTTCGATTCTGGTTTTTTCACACAGGATCAAACCTTCTCATTTACCTTCACGAAGGCAGGGGGTTACCCATACTTCTGTAAACGCCATAATTTCATGCATGGCGAGATAAAGGTCGTCCCTACTCCTTGATTGAGGGACAGGCTTGCTGTAAATAGACTGAGAAATGGAGCTACGACGGAAGCAGGACATTCTATCTACACATCCCGAAGTATCCGTGAGAGAAATATCTGACAAAAAAGATAAAGATTTTAAGTTAAAGATTAAGGAATTTGACAATCATCCCAAATTAAGAACTTTAGGGATAACAGCATAGTAGGGATTGTCCTACTTATAACCCTCTACACATTACAAAAACCTGCTAATTCGGCAAGTTGGGAACTTTACTCGTTCAAGTGAATGATATCAAATCCGGTTAATTACTGTCCGTTCCTGTGATGTCCTTGGCCACCAATGGAAAAGAGTATGAGAGTGAATTAGCTCTGGTTTTGATTTAAGCACTAAACATCTATAAGTCTGTGCCTCTTCCAGTGCATCCAAATTCTCAAATCTCTTGTTTGCAACTCCCTAGTCAATCTCCATAACCGCTCTGCCGGCTGTAGCTCTGGTGAATATGGTGGCAGAGGTATTAGATGAACCCCATCAGGTTCTACTACTTCATGGCTCATATGCCATCCGGCTCTGTCCATTACCACCATCACTTGTTTACCTCTACCAACTCCTACAGACCTAGCAAAATCAACCAAAGCTAAGTTGAATACCTCCACATCCACTCTAGGTAATATAAGCCAATGGCTCTGCCCTGATTCCGGATGTACAAAAGCACAAAGGTAAAGCCACTGATAATGGTGATGAACTGGAACTTTTAGTCGCTTTCCCTTTAGTGCCCAAACTCTCCTCAGTATAGGCTTTAGTCCCAAACGATGCTCATCAAATCCCCATAATTCTACAATATCTTTCGAATGTTCTTTCTTTACTTCCTCCACCGTCTGACACAGTTTTTTTAAACTCCTCCTGCTCTTCGTGAATCCCCTTAAGCATGTCTGGGACGGGGACTATGTAGGCTAAATCCCAGGCGCTTGAGATATTCCCAACCCCTATGAGGATGAATATTATGTCCGCTCTTCTGAGCTATCTATTCAGCCACTTTTCGGCAATTCCATAGCCCTTTATCTGGGTCCTCCGGTTTAACCGTTTAACCGGAGGATGCTTCCCATAGCTCAATTTGCTGATCCTCAGATAATATGGGTTTTACCCCAGAATTATTATGCCTTCTATCTTCTAAAGCCCCAGTTTGGTTATAGCACCTTGCTATCTGGCGTATCCATTTGATTGAGTATACCGTTATTTCTGCCACTTCATTAGTGGTTTTGCCTTGAGCTAATAACCACACGGCTTGGCATCGGGTTCTTTCCACTACATCTTTTGACTTGTGGTATCTGGCTTCCAGTTCTGCCAAACTCAAATTTGGTCCAATAATTATACGTTTAGGCATACAAAGAGTTTATATCAGACACTTCTCTCATACGACTATACTTTATCCGGATTTGATATAACTTATTTCTCCGGAGAATACACTTTTTTTATAAATCCGAATTTGAATTTCAAACGTATTATAGTTTAGGTGGGGGAAAAATTAAAAAGAAAAAGGAGGATTAAGTAATGTTAGGACTAAATTTTAAGCGTCGCGATTTACTACGAAGTTTGGTTACGGAAGTCCGAGCCAGAGCGGGAAACAAAGTGATTGAAGCGGAATCCAACGACGGTATTATGTCAAAGCTACTGAGCCGCCGTAGTATGATACAGGGTATAGGGCTTGCGAGCGCGGGCATAGCTGTCGGCAACATAATTACCGCATGTAATGATAACGACAACGGGAGAGCGGAGATGAAAAACATTGACACTGATGTCCTTAACTTCGCTTTGAACCTAGAGTACCTGGAAGCCGAGTTTTATCTGCGCGCTGTAAATGGAATGGGATTGAGCGATGCAGACCGTGGATCGGGAGCGGGCACGGTTATAGGCGGCAGCCAAGTGGCCTTTACCCCTAATGGGAATATCCAACAGTACGCCATCGAGATTGCCAATGATGAACTGGCTCATGTCAGATTCCTGCGCTCTGCCCTGGGGAGCAAAGCGGTGTCTGAGCCAAACATTGATCTTACAGGTGCCTTCAATACAATTGGATTTGACCCCTTCGCAAGTGAACTGAACTTTCTACTCGGAGCATTTGTCTTCGAAGATGTGGGTGTGACTGCCTATCATGGTGCAGCTCCGCTAATCACAGATAAAAACATCCTCGCCGCCGCAGCAGGTATCTTGGCTGTTGAAGCCTACCATGCATCGAATATTCGTACAGTGATATTTGCGCTTGGTCGTGCGGGCAATCCCAGCCTCATCACTACTTCCACAGTGATTTCAGACACGCGCGATACGCTCGATGGGGATGGAGACCAGGACCAGCCGGTTACAGATGATGGCACAGCTAATGGCAAGGCTAATATCGTTCCTGCCGACCCGAATGGGCTTGCATTTGCTAGAACTACGACCCAGGTGCTCGACATTGTGTATCTTAACTCCAATGCACAACCAGGTGGATTCTTCCCGAATGGCCTAAATGGCAATATTAAGTAAAAACGATAGCGCACATCGCTAAAGATTCCTTATACCAATTCCAAGTTGAATATGGTTAAATTTATGAATGGGAGGAAGAGCAAGTATCAAACCAAATAAAAGCATTTACTCATTAGAGGAACTAACAAAACTCTACAAGAAGGAGAAGGACACAAGAGTGCAAAAAAGACTTCTTGCAATGAAAATGATGTTAGAGGATCA
>Ga0209810_1002757_pt1 | contig 20094 bp, 15 predicted proteins | sample Coa_R1_7_FD_187159 | JGI IMG/M metagenome (GOLD analysis project Ga0209810, IMG submission 187159) | Surface soil microbial communities from Centralia Pennsylvania, which are recovering from an underground coalmine fire - Coalmine... | ecosystem: Environmental > Terrestrial > Soil > Unclassified... | reverse complement strand
TTCTCCAGCGGCGAATACGATGTGCTGCTCTCCACCACCATCATCGAAAACGGGCTGGATATTCCGAACGCGAACACCATCATTGTCAACAACGCCGCCTACTTCGGGCTGGCCCAGCTTTACCAGCTGCGCGGGCGCGTGGGTCGCGGTACGCATCAGGCATATGCCTACTTCCTCTACAATAAGGATGCGAAGCTGACGCCCATCCAGGAGAAACGCCTGCGCGCGATCTTCGAGGCCACCGAACTGGGCGCGGGCTTCCGCATTGCCATGAAAGACCTGGAAATTCGCGGCGCCGGTAACCTGCTGGGCGCGGAACAGTCCGGCTTCATGAACTCGGTCGGCTTCGACCTCTACACGAAGCTGCTGGCTGAGGCGGTACAGGAAATCCAGGGCAAGCAGGTGGAAGCGGCCACTACCGCCAGCGTTGACCTGCCGCTCGACGCCTACCTGCCCGACGAGTACATCGGCGACCGCACGCTCAAGGTCAACTTCTACCAGCGCCTGGCAAACCTGACGCGCATGGAGCAGGTAGAGGCAATGGAGGCGGAGCTAAGCGACCGTTTCGGGCCGCCGCCGCCGCCGGTCAAGAACCTGCTGGCGATGATTCGCCTGAAGGTGGAGGCAGCCAGCCTGGGTTTCGAGGCCATCGCGCTCAAAGACAACGAGTTTGTGCTGACGGTCAGGCGTACCATCGTGCCAAACCGCATCGCGCTCTACCGGCGCTTCCGCAACGAGGCACGGGTGCAGCAGGGCGTCATTCGCATTCCGCGCCGCCTCTTCGGGCCAGACTGGCTCAAACAACTCGGCGAATTGCTGCCGGGCATCACCTCAGCAGCATAGCAAACGACAAAAAGTATGCGCAAACGTGTCATGCTGAGCGGCAGCGAAGCATCTGGGCGACCACAAAGGGGCTACCTCAGATGCTTCGCTGCCGCTCAGCATGACACGTTTGCGTCGGTTTTTGCCGTTTGCCCCTGTGCGAGGAAGGATTGAAAGCGGAGAGTAGAATAGATAGACCGGGTAAGAAATCTCCAGTCGGCAAGGGTACAGGTTTTTCGTTCGTGCAATCACGAATGAAACGCTAGATCGTAATAAGGCCGCGCTCGCGTAGCTCAGAGAGCAGGCGCTCAACCTCCTGCAAATTTTTACGGGTGCAGCGGGCGAGATCAGCCACCGTTCTGCGACCATCGATCAGCAAATAAATCGAACGCTGCGGGCGAGTCAGCGGCAGTTCCATCACATCACGGTCGCTGCCTGCCTTACGTGGAACGATCCATTCAAGGCCAGGGGTGGTACTGACTGCCTGCGGCGCTGGCTGCGCGGGAAGCGAACCACTTTCCTCCGCCGTGCCCGTTTGTAAGAAGCTATTGCCCCCCACAGAGGGAAGGCCGGGCGAGGTGAGCGTGCGAACAGTCGGCGAAGCGCCGTTCACGTTCGTCCTTGCTATAGAGGAACCATTCGCCGTCACACGCACTGTATCTGGCAGAAAGGCAAAATATATTTGACGCCAGCTCAGTAATTTCGTAAGAGCTTCCTGACCGGTAAGTGAGCCAGTCTGCGCGTACACCGGCTGGCCGAACTGAACGTAGACTTCGCCTTCCTCATATCGACCGTCGTGCAGGCATTCGATACTTAATAGTCCCGTTTGCCGCCTCATGCGCACCAGTTCCAGCACGTCGTTGAGGGCTTCGGCCAGATTATCTCTACCCTTTGTCATCAGACGCAGTCCTTCCTTCTTTCCGTCGTCGAGTCAACCTCGCTTTTGGCTTTCAGGACATGAAAAAAAACACATAGCTTCCCTGTGCAGCCGTAATGAATGCACAGATACTGTTCTACTTCCATATACGTTTATACCATAGAGGAGCATGGCTGCGGAAGTGGGAAAGGGGACGATTCTGGCATTCTTAACGGTTTTTTTATATTCCTGTGCAACAAAAAAAGTGCCTGCATTTCAGGTGATGAAATACAGGTATTGAAGTTACTTATCGCTATATGATAAGTACCCGGCCATGTCGTGCTGAGCGGTCGCGAAGCATCTGACAAGCCATGCTTGATGGATTGACGAGCAGATGCTTCGCTGCCGCTCAGCATGACACGGGCGAACCGCTTTTCTTTGTGGTTACGGTGATCCGGTTCACGTGGCAGTAAATACTGCCGCTCAGCATGACACGGGCGAACCGCTTTTCTTCAGCCTGCGCCAGGGCGCTGTTACGATCAGCGCCTTGAGCGGGTGTGCATCAGATGGAACATCATCGCTTGCTTGTAATCGAGCAGGCTGGCCTGACCATTTTTCATGACCTGACCGGCGAGGTTGAGCAGGTTAGAGACAACTTGCAGGTGCGTCTCGTCAATACTGCCCTGCTGGCGCAGCAGGTCGAGCAACTGAGCGGCGCTCTGGCCAGAAATATCCAGTCCGCATTGTACTGCCTCGATGCGCAACCAGAGGAGCAATTGATGGCGTAATTGCTCAAAGATGGCCACATCTTCCCCGCTCAGCGCCGCCGTCGTACTTTCCCGTTGTGCCGGAGCCATGCTGGCCGAAGCAGGTGTGGCAGGCTGCGGTACTCCCCGTGACTGAGCAGGTGACGCGGCCACCGCCTGAGAGGGAACAGGATCGGCAGTTTTCACCTGTCCCGGAAAAACTGGCTTGACAGGAACTGCTGTTTGCGCTTCGCGAGCCTCGAATGGCGCAGCAGGGGAGGGCATTGCAGGCGCCGCCGAAGCGACAGCCGCCTCTGGCGTAGCAGGGTATGCAGGCGATGATGCGAGCGGGCCACTTTTCCCATTCACTGTCGCGCTCTTACTGGCAGAGGGAACAGGGACGGCGGGTACTGCTGGCCTGACAGGGGCGTTGGCCGCCTGCTGCACAGGGGGCGGTAAAGGCCCGCTCCCCTGTGCAGCGGGTGCAGGAGCGGGCGGATACAAAGGCCCGCTTGCTCTTGCTGCCGGAGCGGAAGCCGCATTGCCATTGCGCGCCGCCTCCTGCAGCGATCCCGCCGAGACCGCTGCCGCATGATCTTGCTGGTTGCCGCCAGCGCCTTTCGCCGTTCCCGTTGTCCGTGCCGGTCTTCTGGGAGCCGGAGCAGCGGTCGCGGGCTGCTGGCGGGCAGTCTCGCTCTGGCCGGGCGTCGGCAATTGTGGTATGCCCTTGATCTCGCCGCGCCACTCCTGTATCTGTTGCTGGAGCAGAAAGGTAGACCGAGCAATGCGTTCCCAGTTTGGCTCCGCCTGGCCGGTGGCGCTGGTGGTAGACCACGAGGGAACCGGGCGCGGGCTGCCAAACGGTGGTCGATTTCTGGTCTGCCCCGTCAAATGTGCGCGCAGGTCTTCCGCTACGCCGACGGCGCAGCTACTTATCAGCATACGCACATCTGAGAGGCGTTTGCGGCCCTGCTCGCCAAAAAAGCTGCGATTCCTCTGCACAAACTGGATAAAGAGACGCTCAATCTGATACTGGAAATCAGGCGACAGCAGATCAACGCGATTCCAGGCGCTGAAGTCGAATGAACTGAGGTAGAGCCAGACCTCCTGACGCCTGGAACGATCGACCGGACGCATGCGCAGCGTTCCGGTACGATAATCGTAAAAACGCGGGTAGCAAAAACTGGCAATGAGCGTCTCTGCCAACTCGGCCTTCAGCCGCGCAAGCTCCGCCGGTGGTAGTTGACCAAGATAAATGCTCATTGTAGCCTCCTTTTCAGACGCCCCCTGCTATCCCTCACAATGCCAGGTCTACGGGGTAATGGTTATCGCCGCCAGTTGTAATGCTTTCGTGTCCGTGGTCGTCACCCCTGACGGCGCGTTCACAATCTCGCACGGGACACGGGCCGATACATCTAACAAATTGTTTAACGGTTGAGTCAGCGGAACGAGCGCAATAGCAACATGTGCTAGCCCATTCGGTACATGCCCCGGCTTGAAAATCCTGCTCGCCAGTTCGTAGACATGGCCGGGCTGCCAGGAATTGGTGGGACACCAGGTTGCAGCCGGGAAATCGAGGCTTTCAAAGTGTTCTTTGCCGTTCGCGTCTTCCATCACCACCGTCAGGCGCAGGGGCTGCGGCGTGGGTGCGTTGACCGTCCAGTATGTCTTCACCTGCATGTAACCGGACGTGTCGCTGAATGGATTGGCGGCAGAGACGTTGTAGCCTACGAGATTGAGACTGGTAGAGCCAGCCTGGAAGGTCACATTCGCCGTATGCTCGATTTGCTGCCGCGAGACCTGCACATACGAACAGAACTGCGGGGGCAGGTCGGGCAACGCATCATTGATATCGCTGCTCGTCTTCACCGGCGAATAAGGCGAGATGCCGGGCGGCGGAAGACCGCGTTTCAACAAGAGGTAGCCATCCTGGGCCGCCACAATGCCATAGTTGCCGCTCAGCAAGACCTTTTTCACTTCAGGGATATAGTCAGAGGAGCCGTAGAAGGGATAGACATCGCCCGTCACATCAAGAAAGATATAATCGGCCCGATTGTCCTGATAGGGAAAGAGGTAGATACTGGAGCGATGGCTGATATGCGGCACCAGCTCAGATTGCGCCGAAACCGAGGCATCCGGTGGAATCATGTCGATAAAACGCTGCGCCAGTTCGGTATGGGGCGTGACCTGCGGCCAGGTAAAGCCCTGCGCGAACGGCATATCGCTGCGGGCGGCATCGGCCCGCACGGCAAAGCCGAGCGCGTAGACCAGCAGCAGGCTTAACAGCCCCACGTGCAACAGACGCGGCCAGTTGAAAGCCCATCCTGCCGCCGACTGTCGCTTCCGTTGCTGCTTCCCTTCCTGCCAGCTCTCTTCCTGCGCCACCCGGTTGCCTGAGCGCGCGCGGCTCGTCGCCCGCTGCAACAGCCAGAGGATCAGCACGATGGCCTCAATGGTGGAGAAGATCAAGACAGGCACAATCTCGGCGCTGTACTGGAAGAGGCCGCTGTACATCTGCGGATCAGAACTGAAGAGGTTCAATGCCAGCGTTGGCAGCGCCAGCACCAGTACCCAGGGCGCGAGCAGGGGCAGGTAGCCAGCCGGTGTCAGCAAAGTACGGATATAAAACAGGTGGGCGTGATCCAGCACGTGCTGCTTGAGCATGCTCAGCGGGTGGGCCAGCACGTTAAGCACGATTTTGAACGGGCTGTTGCCCAGATAGGAGTAGCGCGAGGTCAGCAGCGAGTGACCGGTCGGGCTGAAGAGATGCATGAAGAGCAAAGCCGCGCCCACCCAGGCCGCGCCCAGCGCGATCAGACCCAGACCGCTGCGCCAGCGACGCTGGAAGACAATTGACCACAGGCCAAAGAGGGCGACGATAACGGGAATCTCCTCTTTGCAGGCCATCGCCAGAAGAGCAAAGACAAAGAGCCAGACTGTGCGGCGCGTGTACATGAAATAGAGAACGAAGAGCAAAAGCGCGGCGGTGAAGGTGACGGCATGAAAATCATAGATGGTCGCTTCCTGCTGCGCGGGATAGAGCAGGTAGAGAACGGCAATCGCCACGCCCGCGAACTCGTTGCGCAGGCGCAGACGGGCCAGCCAGAAGGCAGGAAAGGCGCCGCTCGCCACCACCAGCGTTTGTAAAACTAAAAGCGTGCGCGGGTCGGGCCAGAGCAAGTAGAGCAGTGAAACCGGGAAGAGAATGGGTTCAAAGTGGATCGCAAAGCGTGAGATACCGTTATAGCTATAGCAATTGGTGTCATGCAGTGTATTGCAGATCGTTTGATGCGGCATCTGGTTGTGCAGGATGCTCCAGACGGCCTGATCCATAATGCCCAGGTCTTCGGCGTTGGTCTGATAGGCCGCGTGGCGAGTGATGAGATAGATAATGAAATAGGCTGAGAAGAGTGCGCTGAACAATGCTACCATGCCCAGCGCCAGCCAGAACGCGCGCGTTCGTGGCATGGGCCGGGGTGGCGGATAAAGATAGAGACGACTGTCCCAGACAGAGAGCCACTTGCGCCACTTTGATTGCGCCATCACTGCCCCCCTTCTCCGCTGACCGAGACAGCCGCGTCCTGCACTGCCTCTGCTTCATCAGCGGCGTTCACAGGACCAATCTTTTCAGCTTCTTGCGTTTTCTCCTGCCCTGCCTGCTCAGCCTCTTGCAGGGCGCGCACCTGCTTGCTGCCATCGCCGCTCAGGTAGGCCACGCTGACACAGAGCAGCTCGGCCAGCGTCGAGACGAAGCGCGAGAGGATAGCGATGATCGCGCTCAGCCCGGCGGGCAGGGGAAAGGCCAGGGCGAACAGGGCCACAATTGCACCTTCGCGGAAGACCAGCCCGCTCGGCGTGATAAAAGCCAGGAAGCCGATATCCCAGGCGATGGCATAGATACCGATGCAGACAGGCAAAGCAGCCAGCGGAGCCGAGGGCCAGATACCGAGCAACAGCACAAAAAAGGCGCAGCCGGCAATGAACCAGCTTCCACACCATGCCAGTGTCACCAGCAGAATATCGCTATAGCGCAGGGTCAGGGTGACAGGCTGGCGTTTCAGAACGCGCAGGGCCAGGTTAATCAAGCTGTTGAGGACGGGCGGGTAGAGAATCACAAGCAGGGCGACAATGGTAGCAACGCCGACGATCATCACCAGCGAGCCATGCAGCAGCGAGCCAACGGCGCTGATATCGTGCCAGAAGAGCAGGCTGGCGGCAAAGATCAGCACACCGGCAGCCAGCTTGGTAATCAACTCAACCGTCATGCTGGCAAAGGCAACGGGCCGCGAGACGCCGTACTTGCTCACCCAGAGAATGCGCGTCAACACATGCCAGACATTGCCGGGGATATAGCGCACGAACTCTGAGGCCAGATAGATACGCAGCGTGACGCGCAGCTTGAGCCGGTGGCCCAGGCGAATCAGCACGGCGCGCCAGATCAGGCCATAAGAGAGTTCTTGCAGCACAAAGCCGAAGAAGGCCAGCGCCAGCAGCCAGAAATCCCAGTGGAAGGTATGGGCCGTCAAGTCATGCCAGACGCCGGTAATATATCTCAGGAAGAGGGCAACCACCACGATGGGCAGGCCGATCTGGATTACTCGTTTCCCGATTTTTAGCAGTGTTGCCCTCTGCATCAGTCAAGTTCCTGTCGAATACTGTACTCTTCCCCTGGCTTGAAAGCGTAATGGCGGATCATTTCGCTTTGCAGGCCCGTCAGCACAAACTGCACGCCGAAGATCATCAGCAGGATACCGACGAAGAGCAGGGGCTGGTTGTGAATGGGTTCATGCGTGAAGAACATACTGCGCACCACCACGAAGAAGTCGACCAGCACGCCCAGCAGGAAGGTCCAGAAGCCCATTGGCCCGAAGAGGCGCAGGGGCGTGCGCAGGAAGGTGGTGAGGAACAGCACGTTGAGCAGGTCGATCAGGCCGCGCGCAAAACGCTTCGCGCCAAACTTGGAGACGCCATACTTGCGCGGGTGATGTCGGACTTTGATCTCCGTCACGCGGTAGCCGCGCCAGTGGGCCATCACCGGCACAAAGCGGTGAAACTCGCCATAGAGCTTGAGGTTGCTATCGTCGATCACCTCGCGCCGGTAGGCTTTGAAGCCATTGTTGATATCGTGCAGGTGGATGCCTGTCAGCGTGCTGACCATAGCGTTGAAAATACGCGACGGGAAGGTCTTTGAGATGGGATCGAGGCGCGGATATTTCCAGCCGGAGACCAGGTCGTAGCCCTCGTCCAGTTTGGCGAGGAATTGCGGAATCTCCTCCGGGTCGTCCTGCAAATCGCCATCCATCGTGAAGACAATCTCGCCCCGGCAGCGACTGAAGCCGGCCACCAGCGCGGGCGTCTTGCCAAAATTGCGGCGGAAGCGAATCACGCGCACTTCGCCGGGGTGTTCATCATGCAGCTTCTTGATCTCGGCAAAAGTGCCGTCGGTGCTACCATCATCCACAAAGATAATTTCATAGCTCTGGCCCAGCTCATCAAGCTTCTGCGATAGTTTCTCATAGAGCAGGGCAACGTTTCGCTCCTCGTTCATGACCGGGATAACGAACGATATAGCAACTTTTTGCGCTGGCAATTCAGGTAAAAGTGAGTCTGGTTCAATGACCGTTGTCGGTACGTGTGTCTGTTGCATTACTTGGTTCTCCACTTACGGCAGCGGGAAAGATCAAAGCGCCCGCGCCATTCATGCTGATATATCGCCGCCCATTATAGCATACTCGGCCAAAAAACCGATAACAGAGGCATACCAATGGTACCTTTGCATGCCTCCTCCCTGTAATAGAACGCACAAAGTCCCCTGGAGGACACGAAAATTACCGAAATTCCCCTGAAAATGAATTTGTACCATCGTAAAACCGGAATCATGCCATCAGGCGCCGATTGAGCGCGCCTACGGGAGTCCCTTACCAATTCTGGTCATCAAATTTCATTTTCAGCGTGTGACCCAGATTTTGTCGGCGGCGGCTTTGCTGATGCGCACTTCGCGACCCGTTGCCTCCACTTTGAAGGTCTCGTCGTGTTCCCCGCTCTCGTCGTGGGTCAGCACGGTGAGCCGGGTCTGTGGGGTAAGGCCCTTGTCGTGCAGGTAGCGGATCAAGCCTTCCTCGTCCTCCACCACCTCGGAGATGCAGAGGATAGTGGCCTGTTCGCCAATGTTGATTGAGGAGAGGCGAACGGCATTGTGATCTTTCAGGTAGTTGCGGGCATCGGGTACCTGACCGGGAATCGGGTTGCCATGCGGGCAGGTGGTGGGATTGTTCAGGCTGGTGATGACACGGGCCTCGACCGCGCCGGAGATGAAATGTTCCAGGCGGCACGCTTCCTCATGCACCTGGTGCCATTGCATGCCTAGCATATCCACCAGGAAACGCTCCGTCAGGCGATGGCGGCGCAGCACAGCCTCAGCAGCCCGGATACCGCTCTCGGTGAGCGTGATCTGCCGCCTGTTATCCATCTTGATGAAACCATCGCGCACCAGTCGCTTGAGCGTTTCGGTCACGGTTGGCGGAGCCACGCCAAATTTTTGCGCCAGCCTGGCCCCAATAACCGGCTCACCTTCCATACTGATGTTATAAATCGTCTCCAGATATTCTTCCACCGTCGGGCTGAGTGGTTCTTCCGTCTTCATGGTCTCTCTCTTCCTTCGCTGGCACAAGCCACGCTCAACCGCCTCTCTTTACCGCTCATTGTACCACGTTCTCAGCATCTCCGCAGGGGTGGAACAATGAAACCACCCGCAGGCTGCATTCATCTTTCTCGATTAAGCACAGGGATATAGTGAAAACGAGAAAGGAGTCACCTGAGCATGAGCGTACAGCTACAGAAAAGCAATCACATACCTGCAACCATACAGAGGAAAAACAGAGAACAGAACGAATTTGGCCGACAGCAACCGGAGCGCAAACGGGGCTATTCGAAGTTTCACCTGTATCAGCACAGCATATTGCTGCTTTTAGCCGCGTGCCTGCTCTTCGGCTCCGTGCTGGTTGCCAGCAACCAGCCGACGGCACACGCAGCCAATCCCGGACCCGGCAACGGCTGCAACTGGTATCGCGTCCAGCGAGGGGACACGCTCAGCGGCATCGCCTGGCGTTACCGCAGCAACATCTGGACACTGGCGCGAGTCAATAATATTCGCAATGTCAACCTGATCTTTGTCGGGCAGAATATCTGTATTCCCTATCGACTGGGAAGCGGCCCTGGCAACGGGAATACGGCGAGCGGTCTCTTGCCCAACGGCACAGTACGCTGGTATGCCTACAACGCGCTGCAATGGTCAACGCGCCCGCAGGTGACGGCGATGCTGCGCCGCGCCGCCGCCATCTATCATCTCCCGGCCAACCTGCTGCTGGCCATTGCCTGGCAGGAAAGCGGCTGGACACAGCACGTCATCGCCCGCGACGGCGGCATCGGGGTCATGCAGCTCATGCCCTACACCGCGCAATCGCTCAACGTCAGCACCGGCGTGCGCCGCGACCCCTACCATCTGTGGGACAACATCAGCCTGGGGGCCATCTACCTCAGCTATCTCTGGCACAATTTTGGCGGCAACCTGGTCAAAGTCATCAGCGGCTACAATGAAGGCGGCTGGGCCGTCATCCATCGCGGCATCTTCAACTGGCGCTATGTGAACAGCGTGCTGTATTTGATGCGGGTGTATCGGTAAACCTCGTCTCTGTTCCAGGCCCTTCCAGCGGCAGGCTAAGCGAAGCCTCGGCCTGTTCGACGTATAGAAGGGCCTGGGATCGACGAACCAGCAATTTTCCAGTTGCCTATCCCTGCTCGCTCATCGAGCCGGAGCGATCAATCAGGAAGGCATAATCAAAGGGAACTTGAGAAACCTGGCGCACTTGCTGAACTTCAGCCCAGCTCATATTGCCCGCGTTTACTCGCACGCCTGATATCTGCGTTGACACCTGTACGGCAATGTTGAGAAACACTCTCTCAAGCAGAGGAAATGCGCCGATGGTAATGGCGAGGAAATTGCCATAATCTCCCATAGTGGCAAGAGCATGTCTATCAATCTGCCGTCCTTCGCCCACACCGATCACGAAAATGAAGTTGGAAGGCTCGTGGTTGAAGCGCGTGGCGATATAGTGTCCAATAGCTGCCGGGTTGCCCTTATACTTGCGGCTGGCATTGTCCTGTCCATCAGTAATCACAGTCAGCAGCCAGGGGCGATCACGCTGTCCATAGCTCCAGAACTGCTGAATGACATCTTCGACCGAATCGTATAAACGAGTTCCTTCATCGGTAATTGATCGGGGAATTCTGGACAGCGTGGAATGTAGATTGCTTTCGTAAGATGTAAAGCCTTGCTCTACACGAAAGCCATTGCCGAATGTGGCAATCATGCCTCGATCAAAACCTTCACGATGAAGATGATAGCTGAACAACCCTGCTGCGCCAACCGCATACTCGATTTTCTTCATAAGGGTCTCCTTCCCCTGTGGACAGGCTATTCTGTAAGAGCAAAACCGACGGTGAGCGAAGAATGTACGGGATGATTCTACAGGTGACACTTCAGGTGAACGAGTGATACGATAGAAATACGTTGATTTTTAACAAAACTCTCAGGACATAGTATATACAATATATTTGATACAATCAAGATATTTTCATGTGAATTTAATGACTTCTCAAGCATTGTTCGTCGATTTACTTATTTTCCGGTAAGCGTGGCTGCTCGCAACCGAAAAAAGAACTTCCTCCATTTTTGGGTCAAACCATACTTGACATCTCAGTTAAATCCCCGTATACTCTTCTCAAGAACACAATTGAATACCTGAAAGCTACGAACAGGAAGAGTATATGGCAGTGGCCGGGTGCAGAGAGTCGGGAATGGTGGAAACCGGCACCGGTCGGTCATAGAATGGGCCTGGGAGCTAAGGAGCGAACACCCTTACGGGTTAGTAGGACTCCTGCGGTATGTCCGCCGTTACCGGGGACAGGATATCATCGACAATCTTGCTTTGAGTAGATTCTTCGCTACGCTCAGAATGACAGCGTGGTTGGGAGGCAGATTGTTTAGATTGTATCCGGCAATAAGGGATTATCGCTTCTGTTGTGGAAGCGGATAATCTGAATCAGGGTGGCACCACGAAAGCTTTACGCCTCTCGTCCCTTGCAGGGAATGAGTGGCGTTTTTTATTGTCTGAACATTTTTGCTTATGGAGGTGTATGTATGCCAGTGGATTTGCATCAGGAGACGAAAACCGCAGCAGCGAACAGCAGCGCGCCGGTGAAGAAACGCACCTTTTCCGGCATTCAGCCGACGGGGAATATTCACCTGGGCAATTACCTGGGGGCCATTCGCAACTGGGTTGAGATTCAGTCGCAGTATGACAACATTTTCTGCATTGTCGACCTGCATGCCATTACCATGCCCATCAGTCCGAAAGAACTGCATGACTCGACGCGGCAGTTGGCGGCGCTCTACCTGGCCTGCGGGCTGGATCCGCAATATTGCAAGTTCTTCATCCAGTCGCACGTGCATGAACACGCCGAGATGAGCTGGATCATGGAGTGCTTCACGCCGATGGGGTGGCTGAACCGTATGACGCAGTTCAAAACGAAGGCGGGCGAGAATCCAGACACGGTCAGCACTGGCCTCTACTGCTACCCGGATCTGATGGCCTGCGACATCCTGCTCTATCACACGAATCTCGTGCCGGTAGGGGAGGATCAGCGGCAGCATATCGAGTTCACGCGCGACCTTGCGCAGCGTTTCAACTCGCTCTATGGGCAGCAAATCTTCACCATCCCGGAGGCGCTGATTCGCCAGGTTGGCGCGCGTATCATGTCGCTTACCGAACCAACGAAAAAGATGAGCAAGAGTGATGAGAATCCATTCTCGCGCATCAATCTTCTGGATAACGCGCAGACCATCAAGAAGAAGATTGCTCGCGCCACAACGGATTCGGAGCGGCTGGTCGCCTTCGACGAGAACCGTCCCGGCATCACCAACCTGCTGACCATCTACCAGTTGCTGACGGGACAGTCACCGCAGGAGATCGAGGCAGAGTTCGCGGGCAAAGGCTATGGCGAGTTCAAAGCCGCGCTCACCGACCAACTGGTCGCCACGCTGGAACCCATCCAGCAGCGATACTACGAACTGATCAACGACATGCCCAGGCTCGAAGCCATCCTCAAACAGGGCGCCGATGAGGTGCGCCCGATGGCGGCAGAGACACTGCGGCGCGTCAAAGAAGTTATCGGACTTGGATAGCGTACCTGATACCACCCGCAGCCGGCCCCGCCGCAGGCCACCCGCGCCGGGCAGGCCACGTGGCGGAGAGAGGCCACACGGATGGCAGGCCACCCGCCGGGTACAGGCCACACGGATGGCAGGCCACCCGCCGGGTACAGGCCACACGGATGGCAGGCCACGTGGCCCCGTCGCAGGCCACCCGCAAGGGGTGGCCCTACTATACGCGATTCGTTCGCTCGCTACGCGAGCGAACGGGACGTGGGGATTACGGGGCGGTCGTATATAGTAGGGCCACCCCTTGCGGGTGGCCTGCGGCGGCCCGGCTGGCCTGCGGCGGCCCGGCTGGCCTGCGGCGGCCCGGCTGGCCTGCGGCGGCCCGGCTGGCCTGCGACGGGGCCGGGTGGCCTGCGGCGGGATGGTACCGGGTAGCTAGCAAAGGAAGCAGGTGCAAAATGGACTATCCGACGTTTGCTGAGATTCAGCAGTTGCGCGACGCCGTAACGGAGGGTGACGAAGGGAAGCGACCGTTAATGCCGCTCTTTCGCGACATTCTGGCCGATATGGAGACGCCTGTCTCGGCCTATTGCAAGACGGCGCGCGGCCCCTACAGCTTCTTGCTGGAAAGCGTGGAGGGCGGGGAGCGCATCGCCCGCTACTCCTTCATCGGCATCGACCCGTATATGGTGATGACGCTCCGGGGCGAACACGCGCTGCTACGGCACATTCGACCTGCCGGAGAGCGGACACGCAGTGAGGAAGTGGTGGCCTGCCACGATCCGCTGCAATTGATCGAGGCCGAACTGGAGCAATACCGGCTGGTCGCGCCAGCCAGCTTGCCGCCTGATGCGCTGCCGCGCTTTCATGGCGGCGCTGTCGGCTACCTGGCCTACGAAACGGTGGCACGTTTCGAGTCGCTGCCCGTGCCAGAGCATGACGAACTGGGGCTGCCGCTGGCCGTGTTCAGTTTTACCGAGACCATGCTGGTCTTCGACCATCTTAAGCATCGCGTCAGGATTGTGACCCATCTGCACCTTGACGCGCCTGATCTGGCAGCCGAGTACCGGCGCGGGCTGGCAATCCTCGACGATGTACAGCAGCGATTGCAACAGCCGGTGCGCCTGCCGGAGGAACCGGAGCCGGTAGAAGACATAAACGCGCGGAAGGTGGTTTCCAACCGTACACGCGACGAGTTCGAGACGATGGTACGGCGCGCCATCGATTATATCCGCGCGGGCGATATTTTCCAGGTGGTGCCGTCGCAACGTTTGAGCCGCCATGTCAACGCCGCGCCGTTCACCGTCTATCGCGCGCTGCGCGCTATCAACCCCTCGCCTTATATGTTCTATCTCGATCTGGATGATTTCCACATCGTCGGCGCGTCCCCTGAATTGCTTGTGCGAGTTGAGGATGACGAGATGACGATTCATCCTATCGCAGGCACGCGGCCTCGCGGGGCCGACCGGGAAAGCGATCGGCGCTTCGAGGAGGAACTGAGGAACGATATTAAGGAACGGGCCGAGCATATCATGTTGCTTGACCTGGCACGCAACGACGTGGGGCGTGTCTGCCAGCCGGGCAGCGTGCAGGTCGGGCAGTTTATGGAGGTGGAACGCTATTCTCACGTCATGCACCTGGTCTCTAACGTCACCGGCAAACTGCATCGCAGCGTTACGCCGTATGACGCGCTGCGGGCCGGTTTTCCGGCGGGAACGGTCAGCGGCGCGCCCAAGATTCGCGCCATGGAGATTATCAGCGAACTGGAACAGACGCAGCGCGGCGTCTATGCCGGGGCCGTCGGCTACTTCAGCCATTCCGGCAACCTGGATACCGCCATCGCCCTGCGCACGATGGTCATTCGTAACGGGCGCGCCTATATTCAGGCGGGAGGTGGCGTGGTCGCCGACTCTGACCCCGGCGCGGAATACCAGGAGAGCCTGAACAAGGCAAAGGCCCTGCTGCGGGCGCTGGACGAGGCGGAAGTACTGGCGGCGGAACGAAGGAGGGAACGTAATGCTGCTCTTGATCGATAATTATGACAGCTTCACCTACAACCTGTATCAATACCTCGCCGAACTGGGAGCCGAGGTGCAGGTGCGGCGCAACAATCAGGTGACGCTGGAAGAGATCGCGGCCATACGGCCCGATCAAATCGTCATTTCGCCGGGGCCATGCACCCCCGACGAGGCCGGGCTTTCCTGTAAAATCATCGAAACCTTTGGCCCCGCTATTCCCATTCTGGGTGTCTGCCTGGGCCATCAGGCCATCGGGCAGGTCTATGGCGGGCGCGTCGTGCGCGCCCCGGAGCCGATGCACGGCAAAACAACGCTGATGTATCATCATGGACAGGGGGTCTTTCATGGCCTGCCTGTCCCCTTTGCCGCCAACCGTTATCACAGCCTCATCGTCGAGCGTTCAACCCTCCCGAAGGAACTGGAGATCACCGCCGAGAGCGCGGACGGCCTGATTATGGGCCTGCGCCACTGCACGTACCCTGTCGAAGGCGTGCAGTTTCACCCGGAGTCGATTCTGACGCCGGTGGGCAAAGACCTGTTACGCAATTTCCTGAACAGAAGGAGCATGGCATGATTCGTGAAGCAATCGTACACATCGCGGCAGGCGCAACGCTTAGCGAGCAAGAAGCTGCGGCAGTCATGGAAGAGATTATGACCGGAGTGGCAACCCCGGCACAGATGGGTGCGTTTCTGACGGCCCTGCGACTGCGTCCGGGCGGCGAGACGGTGGAGGAGATCGCGGGGCTGGCGCGGGTAATGCGCGAGAAAGCGGTGCAGGTGCAGCTTGACGGGCCAGTCGCGGCACAGGCTATCGATACCTGCGGCACGGGCGGAGATGGCGCGGGTACCTTCAACGTCTCAACGGCGACGGGCATTCTGGCGGCGGCGGCTGGAGCGCACGTCGCCAAACACGGCAACCGCTCGGCCACCAGTCGTTGTGGCAGCGCCGACGTGCTGGAAGCTCTGGGGGCGCGCATCGATCTGGGGCCGGAACAGGTAGCGTTGTGCGTCAAAGAGGTCGGTTTCGGCTTCATGTACGCGCCCGCCTATCACCCGGCCATGAAGCACGTTGGCCCGACGCGGCGCGAGATCGGCATTCGCACCGTCTTCAACATCCTCGGCCCGCTCACCAACCCAGCCCACACGCCATTCCAGGTTCTCGGTGTGGCTGATGTCTCCTTGATGCGCAAGATGGGCGAGGTGCTGCTGCATCTCGGCTGCCAGCACGCCCTCATCATTCACGGCGAAGACGGCATCGACGAATGCTCGCTGAGCGCGCCCACGCGCATCTGTGAGGTGCGCAGCGGCCAGGAACTGCGCGAATACACCATCACGCCAGAAGACGTTGGCCTGACCACCATCAGCGATAAGCAGCCGTTTCAGGGGGGCGACCCCGCCTACAATGCTGCCCTGTTGCGTAACCTGCTCAGTGGTGACAGCAATAGCCCCGCCGTCGATATGCTCTGCCTGAACGCAGGCGCCGCTTTGCTGGCAAACGAACTGGTGGACTCGCTGGCCGATGGCGTCAAGCTCGCCCGCGCCACGCTGCGCGAGGGCAAGGCCAGGCGCAAACTGGACGATGCCGTTGACTGTTCCCTTTCAATCCCAGACGGGAGCTGGTAAAGGGCCTGATTCCTGCCGCCCTCAGCCAGAAATTTATCATCAAACCTCAGAAAGTCAAGTGCAAAGTCATAGCCTGGAGAAAGCAGAAACTATGTTTCTCGAACGCATCGTCACTCAAACGCGCAGCGATCTGGAGCAGCGCAAAAGCGAACGCTCGCTGGCAGAGGTGCAACAACTGGCGGCAGAGCAACCAGCGCCGCGAGACATGCTGGCCGCCCTGCGCGATGAAGCGGAGCGAGCCGTGCGCCTGATCGCCGAGGTGAAACGCGCCTCGCCCTCAAAGGGCCTGCTCGCACCGCACCTCGACCCGGTGGAACTGGCGCGCACCTACGAGGCCAACGGAGCCGCCGCCATCTCTGTGCTGACCGAGCCGCACTTCTTTCTCGGCTCGCCCGCGTACCTGACCGCCATCAAACATGCGGTCAGCCTCCCGGTTCTCTGCAAAGATTTCATCTTTGACGAGTACCAGGTTTACGAGGCCCGTTCGTGGGGCGCGGACGCCATCTTGCTCATCTGCGCCCTGCTCGAGGACAGGCAGTTGCGCCACCTGCTCGGCCTTGCTCGCTCACAGGGTATGCACTGCCTGGTCGAAGTTCACAGCGTCGAAGAGGCCCAACGCGCTGTAAAAGCGGGAGCCAGCATCATCGGCGTGAACAGCCGCGACCTCGTAACATTTGCAATGCATCCCTGCCTCATCCGCGACCTGCGCCGTCTGCTGCCGCCTGACCGTGTTGTAGTAGCCGAAAGCGGTATTCATAATGCGGCGGATGCCCGCAGATTAGCGCGCTACGACGTGCAGGCCATGCTGGTGGGCGAATCGCTCGTCGTTGCTCAGGACGTGCCGGAGCAGATGCGCGCGCTGCTGGCGGGAGCAAACGAGAGTACGCAGGTCAAAATCTGCGGGCTAAAAACGGCAGAACACATTGACGCCGCCGTAGACGCAGGGGCAGATATGCTCGGCTTCGTCTTCTACCAGCCGAGCCATCGCTATCTCTCGCCAGAGCAGGCCAGCGCGCTGGCGCAGGGTAATGCGCGCCTTGCACGCAAGCACGGCGAACCAGACCTGGTAGGCGTCTTCGTCAACGAGGAGGCCGAGAAGATCAATGACATCGCGGAACAGGTGGGCCTGCACTTTGTGCAACTGCACGGCAACGAATCGCCCGAATTTTGCCAGCAGATTCAGCGCCCGGTCATCAAAGCTATTCCGTTGAGAAGTCTGGACGATCGAGAGGCCATTGACGCTTACAGGAACGTCACATGGCGTATCTTACTCGATACCCCCTCGGCAGGCTGGGGCGGCAGCGGCGTTGCTCATGATTGGAGCGCGGCACGAACTATAGCGCGAGAGCTACCCATCCTGCTGGCCGGCGGTCTCACGCCGGAAAACGTGGCCGGGGCCATCGCGCAGGTTCGCCCATGGGGCGTCGATGTGAGCAGTGGCGTCGAGACGGAGAAGCAGAAAGATACAGAAAAAGTTCGGAAATTTATTGCACAGGTACGAAAGCACTGAAACATGCAAATACAACAGCAACAGACAACGTATCAGCATCATCTCTACCCGGATGAGCGCGGACGTTATGGGGATTTCGGCGGCAAGTTTGTTCCCGAAAGCCTGATGGCCGCGCTGGCGGAGTTAGAGAGCGCGTATCAGGAGGCGCGCAGCGACGCTGTCTTTCAGTCGGAATTGCAGCGGCAACTGCACAGCTTTGTGGGACGACCGACGACGTTACATTACGTGCCGCGCTTCTCAGAGATGGTCGCGCCGGGCGTCAAGGTCTATCTGAAACGCGAAGACCTGGCGCACACCGGCGCGCACAAGATCAATAACGCGCTGGGGCAGGGGCTGCTGGCGAAGCGCATGGGCAAGCGGCGTATCATCGCCGAGACAGGCGCGGGCCAGCATGGCGTGGCCACCGCGACCGTCTGCGCCATGCTCGGTCTGGAATGCATCATCTACATGGGCGAACTGGATATCCAGCGGCAATCGCTCAACGTCTTCCGCATGAAGCTGCTGGGGGCCGAGGTGCGCTCCGTCACCGGCGGCAGCCGCACGCTCAAGGACGCCATCAACGAAGCCATCCGCGACTGGGTGACAAACGTGGAGACGACTTTCTACCTGATCGGCTCGGCAGTCGGCCCGCACCCCTACCCGCGCATCGTGCGCGACTTCCAGTCCGTCATCGGCAGCGAGGCATACCGGCAAATCCTGGCGCAGGAAGGACGCCTGCCCGATATCGTCATGGCCTGCGTCGGCGGCGGCAGCAACGCCATCGGCATATTCTACCCCTTCGCCGACACTCCCGAAGTGCAACTGATCGGCGTCGAAGCCGGTGGCACCAGCAGCGCCGATCACAGTGACACAACCGACAAGTCAAGCCTTGAGCCGGGCAAGCACGCGGCCACACTGACGGCAGGACGGCCCGGCGTGCTGCACGGAGCCTTGAGCTACCTGCTGCAAAACGAGGACGGGCAGGTGCTGGACACGCAGAGCATTTCCGCCGGCCTTGACTATCCCGGCGTCGGCCCGGAACACAGCTATCTCAAGGAGACAGGGCGCGCCACCTACGTTTCCGCCAGCGATGCCACAGCCCTGCGCGGCCTGCAAGCCCTGAGCCTGAGCGAAGGCATCATCCCCGCGCTCGAACCCGCTCACGCCCTCGGCTATCTGCTGCAAATGGGCGAGCAGGCTATGCTCCCCGCCGGGTCGCTGGTAATCGTGAACCTCTCCGGGCGCGGGGATAAAGATATGCTAACGGTGGCTCAGACGCTGAATGTCACGTTGTAAGGAAGGAAATAATGGTATGCAACAGGCATCGACACAGGCAGGAGCAGTGCCAGCGCAAAGAATTACACGAGCTTTTGAACAGGCGAAAACCGAAGGGCGCGGCGTCATCATCCCCTACTTCATGTGCGGCTACCCGACGGCGCGGCAAAGCGTTGAACTGGCGCTGGCGGCGGCAGAAGGCGGGGCCGGGATCATCGAGCTAGGCATGCCCTTTAGCGATCCTCTGGCGGATGGCGCGACGATTCAGCACGCCGGGCATGTCGCGCTTGAAGGTGGCATGACCATCGCGGGCTGTATGGAGGTCGCTCGTCAGGTCTCGGCCCGCAGCGATGTGCCGCTGCTCTTGATGGGCTACTACAATCCCGTGCTGGCTTACGGGCTTGAACGTTTTTGCCACGATGCAGCCAGCAGCGGAGTCTGCGGACTCATTATCCCCGACCTGCCTCCCGAAGAGGCCGGGCCATTGCAGGCGGCAGCCTACCAGCACGGCCTCTCGCTCGTCTTCCTCGTACCACCCACCACGCCGAATGAGCGCATCGCCTCCATTACGCGCCTGACAGCCGGGGGGCCAGGCAGCTTCATCTACTGCGTCTCCCTGAGCGGCGTCACCGGCTCGCGCACTTCTCTACCTCCTCATTTGAAGAGTTTCATAGAGCGCGTTCGCGGCTATACGAAAGAACATGGCATACCATTAGCCGTCGGCTTCGGCCTCTCCACACCAGAGCATATCGCCGAAGTGACAGGCTACGCTGATGGAGCCGTGATTGGCAGCGCCCTCGTCAATTTGATTGACCGCCACGAGGAGAGCGTGCAGGTGGGGGCTGTGAAGGAGTATATTCGTAGTCTCGCCGAGCGTTGATTTAAGTAGTTGGTATCCACCCGGCAGGCCACCCGCAAGGGGCTTACACGGGGAGGTTTTTTGGGAAAATTTGTTGTAAAGTCGCTTGAGAGGCCGACGGAAAGGGTGGCATTGGGAACGCTTCTCCATCGGCTTCCCAGGCCGATCCATCCAAAAACCTCCCCGT
>Ga0209810_1002756_pt1 | contig 20104 bp, 20 predicted proteins | sample Coa_R1_7_FD_187159 | JGI IMG/M metagenome (GOLD analysis project Ga0209810, IMG submission 187159) | Surface soil microbial communities from Centralia Pennsylvania, which are recovering from an underground coalmine fire - Coalmine... | ecosystem: Environmental > Terrestrial > Soil > Unclassified... | reverse complement strand
GGCCGAGGCGCTGCAGGTGGCTCATCGCCATCACGCCCACCAGGTTGCCGACGTGCAGGCTGGGGGCGGTCGGGTCGTAGCCGACGTAGAACGTGGTCGGCCGCTCGAGCATCTGGCGGAGCCCGTCGACGGGCTCGGAGGCATCCTGGACGTAGCCGCGCTCGACCAGGACGTCGTAGGCGTTCATGAGCGTCGTACTCGCTGCGCTGGCTGGACACCGGTATAGCACACGCGCCCGGGACGGCCAAGACATCCCGCGGCGCGTATCAGCTCAGACTCCGAGGGATGAGTCTTGCGGGGAGGCGAGGGACGCGGCGCGCGAGCGCCGCTACGGGGAACGATGGCGCCCTCGCCCCGCGTGGCACGATGAGCGCGAGAGAGGAGCGCGGATCATGGCCAGGACCGAAGACGAACGGCGCGTCGAGGCGGACGAGCGGCTGCCGCCGGTCGTGGAGCTAACCCGCGAGGAGGCGCGCGCCCTGTTCGATGCGCGCGCCCGCGAGTGGATGGGCATGAGCGGCGAGGAGTTTCTGCGGCGCTACGATGCCGGCGAGTTCGACGAGATCTTCGACGACCCCGACCATCCAGAAGTTCTCGATCTCGTGATGATGCGTCCCTTTGCCCGCTAGGACGCCAGCTCGGGCCGTTCGGGTGTTCGTGGAGCCGTTGCAGCAAGCGGTTTCATGTGTCACGCGCTCCGTGCTGATCCACGACGGCCATGAGCCCGGTCGTTCTCACATGCTGACATTCGCGGGTGGTAGGAACGCTCCCTTGCGTGCCCGGCAGGCGCTCAGCCTGAGGTTCGTGTACGACTACGCCATCGTCTCTCACGAGGGCCGGACAGGGAGATGGGCAGTACAGACCCTGAGCTATATTTACAAGATCCAGCTCGTCGGTGCAGGGAACATCATCGAGTTCCACTGGCACCCCGTCGGCCGCAGTTCGGTCACCTGGCCGCACGTGCACACGCCGGCCTACACCGCCCCCGTCGACCTCTCGCGGGCGCACGTGCCGATGGGCCACATCACGCCACAGGCGGTCCTGCGCTTCGCGATCGACGAGCTAGGGGGCGAGCCGCTGCGCGACGACTGGCGCGCGGTGCGGGACGCGACCGAGCGCGCCTACCTGGCGGACCGGATCTGGGGGTAAGCGCGGCTTAGCGGGTTGGCGCGGCTCAGGGGCCGAGGACGACGAGGGTGTACTGCTCGGGGTCGAGGTAGGCGTTGGCGACGCGCTGCACGTCGTCGGCCGTGACGGCATCGATGCTGGCCAGGTAGTCGTCTAGCGGTTGGTAGTAGCCGAGCGAGATGCCCTGGGCCAGGTCCTGCGCCTGGTCGATCGTGCGCTCGAGGCCGCGCCGCGTGCTGCCGCGCACGTAGGCCTGTGCCTCGGCGAGCTGGTCGACGCTGAGGGGCTCGTCGCGCAGGCCGCGCACCTGGTCGAGGATACCCGCGACCACCGCGTCGACTTTGTCCGGCTCGGCGGCGGCGGCGATCAGCCAGGTGCCCACGTCGGTCAGCTCCCAGTAGCCGCTGTCCACGCGCGTCGCCAGGTGCAGGCGGTCGCGCAGCTCGCCGGCGAGCTGCTGGCCGCCCGGGCCGACGGCGGCGTTCAGTACCTCGAGCGCGTAGCGGTCGGGGTTGTCGTAGCCCGGGCCGGGCCAGCCCATGACGATCTGCGCCTGCCGCGCCCCGACGGACAGGCGCTCGGTGCGCTGCTTGGCCTGCGGCAGCGGCGCGGGCGTCCAGGTCTGTGGGGGACCGCTCGGCATGTCGGCGAAGGCGGCAGCCACCTTCTGCTCCACCTCCTCGTGGTTCAGGTTGCCGACCGCGGCCACCACCATGTTCGACGCGCGGAAGAAGCGGTCGCGAAACTGGAGCAGCGTGTCGCGGCTGACCGTGCGCACGGTGGCGCGATCGCCGGCCGGCATCTGGTGGGCTGGGTGGTCGGCGAAGACCGTCTTGGCGTAGGTCTCCAGCGCGTAGGCGTAGGGATCGTTGAGCAAGCGGTTCAGCTCCTCGATGACCACGCGCCGCTCCTTCTCCAGGGCGGCGGGCGGGAACGTCGAGTTCACGAGGATGTCGGCGACGACGTCGAGCATCACGTCGAAGGCGTCGTTGGGTATGGCGGCGAAGAAGTCGATGCCCTCCCAGCCGGTGGTGGCGTTGATCCAGCCGCCGCGCTCGGTGAGCGGCGCGTCGATCGAGCGACTATCGGGGTGTGTCGGCGTGCCCTGGAAGAACATGTGCTCCATGAAGTGCGCGGCGCCAACCGTCGCCGGGTCCTCGTTGCGCGAGCCGCCGCGGACGAACACGCTGAGCGCCGCGACCTGGGCCTCGGGCCGCTCGCGCGTGACGACCTGCATGCCGTTGGGTAGCGTGGCGCGGTACACGCCGGCCTCCTCCTGGGCGGCGGCGGGGTGGTTGGTCGTGGGGGGCAGCGCCAGAGCAGCGCCCGCCGCGAACAGGGCCAGGGCCACCACCAGCGCTCGCGACCCCACCGCGCGGCGCCTGCTGCCGCCTGCCGTCCGCTCAGCTCGACTCATGATCTGCTCTCCTCGGAGCGTCCTTCGAAACCGGCGCTACGTGGGGTGAGCCGGCGGCTCACCCCACGTAGCGGCAGCTCCTCCTAATCCGGGCGCAGCTCGACGGTAATCAGCCGCTCGGGCACCAGGTAGCGCCGCGCCGCCGCCTGGACGTCCTCGGGTCGCACGGCCTCGATCTGGCGCAAGAACTCGGCGCGCGGCGGCGCCACGCCGTACAGCGCCTCCCGACGGGCCAGGTCGCTGGCGCGGGCGGAGTTAGTCTCCAGGCTGACGATCTGGCCGTCCACGATGTAGGAGATCGACTGGGCGACTTCATCGGCGCTCGGCGGCTCGTCGCGCAGCCGCGCCAGCTCCGTGCGCAGCAGGTCGGCCACGACGTCGGTGCTGGGCGGCTCCGTACCAGCCACCGCGAGCAGCACGCCCGCGTCGCGCATCTGGAGCAGGCTGGTCCCCGTGCCGTAGGCGAGGCCCCGCCGGTCGCGGATCTCCTGGTAGAGGCGCTGGCCGCCCCCGCCCAGGATCGCGGACAGGACGACCAGCGCCGCCCGCTCCGGGCTCGCCGCTCCCGGCGTGCGCACGGCGACGGCCAGGTTCGACTGCTCGCTGCCGGCCGTGCGCTCGACGAGATCGGGCGGCTGAGTCTGCGGCAGGGGGCGCGGCGTGCTGCGCGGGCCGACCGGCAGGGTGGCGAAGGCTCGCTGGACCTGCGGCAGCACGTCGTCGCGCCGCGTGTCCCCGGCGATCGCCACGATGACGTTGCCCGACACGACCTGGCGGGCGCGGTAGCCGAGCAGCGCGTCGTAGCCGAGCGCCTCGACCGTCTCTGGGCTGCCAGAGGGCAGGTAGCGCAGGCGCGGGTCGCCGAGCGCGGTAGCGTCGGCGACATCGTAGAGGAAGTCGGCCGGCGTGTCCTCGCGCTCGGCCAGGTTCTGGAGGATCAGCTCGCGCTCGGCCTCGAACCGCTCGCGGCTGAACGTCGAGTGGAGCACCATGTCGGAGAGCACGTCGAGGGCGAGCGGGAAGTCCTCGCTGGCGACCTCGGTGCTGAGCTGGACGGTCTCCCAGCCGGCGGAGACGCTGAGGTCGCCGCCGCGGCTGGTGATCGCGCGCTGCACGTCGCGGCGGGTGGGGCGGGTGGGCGTGCCGTCCTGGAGGAGCTGCTCCATGAACTGCGCGGCGCTGGCCGTGTCGGGGTCCTCGTAGCGGGCGCCGGCGAGCAGGGACACTTGCAGCGCGACCAGCCCGCTGCCGGGCCGCTGCTCGACGAGCACCACCAGGCCGCTGGGCAGCACGTCGCGGCTGAACTCGGCCTCCGGCGAGTACTTGCCCTGCGCGCGAGCCGCCGGCGGCACGCCGGCGGGCAGCAGCAGCGCCAGCGCCACCAGCGGCGCCAGCCGCACCCAGCGCGGCCCCCACTCGCGCTGCCGCCCGCGCCACCCCCCCGGGCGCGACCAGCCCGGGCTCGTTCTCGTCATCCGGCTCCTCCCTCCACACGGCTGCGCAGGGCCAGCAGGCGCTCGGCTAGCGCGGCGCGGGCCGCCAGGTAGCGATCGACCTGCTCCTCGAGCCGCGCCAGCATCTCCGGCTCGTCCAGGTTCATCACCTCGGGTCGCGGCTGCAGCGTATCGTTGCACCAGGTGTGGCCGTCGGCAGCGTGGCTGCGGTGGGCGCCGAACTCGCGCGTCACCAGCAGGTCGGCCAGCGGGTCGGGCGCGGCGGCGATGGCGCAGAACACGTACCAGCCGCGCGGCGAGGGGATGAAGCTCCAGCGGCGCTCCGGAAAGAACGTGTTGATGTCGCGCACGAGCTGGCGCGCGGCGGGGCTCACGTTCTCGCGCACCAGCAGGCGGAAGCCGCGGTAGTGGCGCTCGGCGACCAGGCGCCAGACCGGGCGGTAGCGCTCGGCGCCCCGCGGGGCCGGCGGCTCGGGTTCGCGGCGCTCCGCCCGGTCGCTCATGAGCCAGTACCTCGCCACACGTAAACGTAATCTGAGGTGTGTTGTGCGCGCACAACACACCTCAATTCAGTGGTGACAGCTCGCTAGCGGCTGCCGTGGCCACGAACCGCGCCGGCGCCGACCAGGGCGAGTTCCCACCGGCGGTGCGGGCCTTAACGCGCCAGTAGTACTCGGTGCTCTCCGCGAGCGGCCGCGGTATCGCGTAGTCGGGACGCTCGGTGGTGGTGTCGACGACGTACTCCCCGAACCCCACGTCGACGAACCCTCCCCGCGACTCGTACACGGCGGCGGTCTCCACCTGCACATAGTACCCGAAGGCGGCCGGCACAGGCTCCCACGCCAGCGCGAGCTGCAGCGGCGCCGCGCTGCCGTCGGCGGGCTGCCGCGGCGCGGGCGGCTGCTCCGTCCGCGGCCCGTCCGCCGCGCCGTACATCGCGCGGATCTCCCGCACGTCGTCCTCGCCGAGGTCGGTCCACAGCGCGCTGGGGAACATCGCCGCCGTAGGCTGGCTGGCCTCGCCGAGGCCGAGGGCGTGGCCCAGCTCGTGGGTGAGCAGGGCGGGCACGTACACGATGTCCAGCGGCCGGCGCGGTCGATCGTTGCGCAGGCGCTCGCGGTTGAGCTGGACGACGGCGTTGGAGATCTGCTGGGGCGCGAGCTGGTAGACGAACGGATAGGTGCAGGCCGCCGGCTGGAACTGGCCGCCACAGGTCATGATCTGGTCGAGGACCTCCAGCCGTACGGTGTTCGCCCCGGCGCTCGCCGGATCCGCCTCGAGATACCAGAACCGCGCCCCGGCACCGTTCCAGGTCGTGAGCGCGCGGCGGGCGGGGGCCTGCCATTCCTCGGGTAGCTCGCTCAGGTCGACCATGACTGGCAGCGACACGTCCGGCCAGCGCACGCCCTCGACGATCGGCTGGCGCGGCGGGGCGCTGGCCCGGACGGCAGCGGCCGGCGCCGGGAGGCCGCCGCCGAGCGCGACCGCGGCCAGCAGCAGGCCGATGCCGCGCGTCGGCTTGCTAGCCAGGGACAGGGCCACGGCGTATACTGGTAACACGAGCGCAGGCCACGGCACCCTGGCCGCGGGCACGGCCACTGGCCGTCGCGCGCCGCGGCCGGGCGGGTGGGTACCCAGCCTCTTCTGGCTCCTCGATCCTGACGAGAGGGTGCGGAGACCGATGGTGCTGTTCATTATGACGTGGGACTTGCCCACCCACCGCGAGAACCTGCGGGTGTACGCGAACAAGGCGCGCAACGACTGGATCCCCACCGTGCTTAGCCACCCGGGCGTGGAAGAGTTCCGCACCTTTCGCAACCCCATGGAGAGCACGCCGCAGGTGATGGTGACCATCGAGTTCGACTCGCTCGACTCCTGGCGCGCCTTCGTCGAGAGCGACGACAACCGCCGCATCATGCGTGAGGTGCGCATCGTCGGCGCTACCAACCTCACCGCCCAGGTCTGGCTGCCGTCGAACATCACGCCCGAGCGGGCGGTCCACCCGCCGGGCTAAGAGTGCCTAACAAGGACCTGCGTGAGCCGCGCGCTCACAGCAAGTCCGCCCGGTTTCCCCGGGGGCTCTGGGCGGTGCGCCCCGCTCCCGCCACAGCCGCGCCAGCGTGGCTGTGCGCAGCAGCGCGGCGTAGGCCAGGTAGCTCGCCAGGAGCAGGCCGAGGGCGCCGTCGCGGTAGCCGCCGAGCACGACGTAGCGGCGCCAGAACTCGCGCAGCGGCTGGCCGACGTAGGCGCGGGCCCGGGCGCGCTCGCCCCGGCGCCAGCCGGTCCAGGCCTCGAGCGCGGCGTAGCGTCGCTGCTTGGCGACGAACTCGGCGAGCGTGTCGTAGTTGTAGTGAATTAACGGCGCGGCCAGCCAGCCGGCAGGGCCGTCGAGCGTCGCCACCTCGTGCACGAGCCCCCCGGTCGCGTAGCGCGCTGCCGTGCGCCGCAGCAGGCGCAACTGGTAGTCGGGGCGCCAGCCCGCGCCGCGCACCCAGCGCCCGCAGATACGGTTGCGGCGCGCCACCCAGTAGCCGGCCGTGCCGGCCGCGTTCGTGACGGCCTGGCGCACCTCGGCCGCGAGCGCCGGCGGCACCCGCTCGTCGGCGTCGACGAAGAAGACCCACTCGCCGCCGGCGAGGGCCAGGGCGCGGTTGCGAAAGCGGGGGAAGCTCTCGAAGGGGAGGACGTGCACCTGGTCGGCGTAGCGCCGGGCGATGGCGGCGGTGGCGTCGCGCGTCCGCTCGTCGACGAGGACCAGCCGCTCGTCGGCCCAGGCCAGGCTGGCCAGGCAGGCGCCGACGAAGCGCGCCTCGTCGCGGGCCAGCACGGCGGCGGTGACCGAGCCGGGCGTACCGCCAACGGTCAAAAGCTGACCTCGACCTGCGCGCGCCCGACGCCGTCGTCGTAGTAGCGGTGGCCCTCCTGGACGAGCCCGGCGTACAGCCAGATCTTGCTCACGCGGTGCAGGATCTCGATCGTCCCCTGGACCAGCACCTCCTCGCCGGGGGCCAGGTCGTGGCCGAAGCCCCAGCGGTACGGGTAGCGCGCTCCCGCCGTGATCGGCGCGCCCTGCCAGTCGATGCCCACCCGCCAGAACCCGGCGCGGTCGATGTACTGTCCGTCGGCGATCGAGCCGAAGCTCTCGTAGCTGTTGTAGCCATAGCCGGGGTCGGGGCCCTGGGTGCGGATCACCGTGTCGCCGATGTTGCGGACCCCGACCTCGACGTGGACGACGCCGCCGAGCAGGATCTGCCGCGGGGCGATGTGCACCCAGGTGATCTTGGCTTTGGGGACGCCGCCGGCATCCAGGCGGATGGGGATGCGCCCGACCGTAACGTTGCCCGCGGCGTCGCGCGCCTCGACCGTGTAGTAGTACAGGCCATCCCGTAGCGGGCGCTCGTTGACCACTCCGTCCCACGTCTCGGCGTAGGCGCCGGCCTTGCGCTTCTCATCGCGCACGCCGACGTACGCCTTGCGGCCCTGCTCGTCGGTAGCGTAGATCGAGACGCGCGCGTCCTTGGTCAGCCGGAAGCTGATCTGGGCGACGTCGTCGATGGCGTCGAAGTTCGGCGAGATCAGGTCGGGCTGCGCCACCAGCTCCTCGATCCGCGGCGCCTCGACGTCGGCTTCGATCACCGCCACGTCGGTCGCCGCCTCCTCGCGGTAGCCGCGATCGTCCACCGCCTCGACCCGAACCTGGTACTGGCCGGGCGGCACGACGCGCCGCTCAAGCGGGTCGCGCGGCGTTCCGTCGCCGGTCGGCGTCGACGCGGGCTCGTAGGTGCCGTCGAGGGTGAGCTGGTAGTCCTGGCCCGGCGGCCGGTGCTGCTGGTCGCGGATGAGGAACTGGCCGTTCGGCCCGCCCGCGAGCCAGACCGACACCGCGGCCGGCCGCGACAGCGAGTAATGAATGATCGCCGTCTGGTCGGAGCCATCGCCCATGATCCGCAAGGCGGCGCCGGTGGCCTGGACGCCGCTCAACAGCGGCTCCCCCGCTCGACAGCTCGCCAGGAGCACGGGGAGGCTCGCCAGGAGGGCGAGGAGCGCTCCGCCACGTCGCACGGTCTTTCTCCGCGGCCCGCGCGCCGGTCCCCGGCGCCTGCTCGCGCGCCTTTCCGGCGCGGGCCACGGAGATGCTAGCAAACGGACGAGGGCGTCTCAAGGAATCGAGTCTCAAGGAATCGAGAAGTATTGACGGCCGCTGGCGGGCGGACTATCGTGTGCTTCAACCAAACCGCCGGCGCGATCGAGGGCGCTCCGGACGGCGAGCGCCCCGGGGCGAGGGACAGCGCTCGGGTAGCCCGTAAGGAGGCAGCGCGATGCCAGGCCCGGTCGAACGCGGACGACCTCTCCGATCCTGGTCCAGTGGCGCGGTGGCGGCGCTACTGCTGCTCGCCGCCTGCGCGCCGGCCGGCCCGGCCGCGCCGAGCAAGCCCGCCGCGGCCAGCCAGCCGGCCGCCGCGGGGCAGCCGGCGGCGCAGGCGCCCGGCGGGTCCGCCACACCGTCGCAGATCCGCCTCGTCTACCCCCAGGACATCACGGGGATGCACCCCTACGCCAACAGTAGCAGCCCGGACTATGCGCGCTGGTCGCAGATCTACGACACGATCTCCCAGTTCGACCCCGAGAAGGTCGAGTACGTGCCCAACCTCGCCGAGTCGTGGTCCACGCCCGACCCGAACACCTGGGAGATCAAGCTCAAGCGCGACGTGAAGTTCCACAACGGGGACCCCTTCACCGCCGACGACGTGCTGTTCAGCCTCGACCGCATCGCCAACGATCCGCAGAGCCAGCAGACCGAGAAGGTCAAGAACGTCGCCGAGGTCGTCAAGGTCGACGACTACACGATCCAGATCAAGACGAAGGTGCCCGACGCGCCGCTGATGTCGGGCCTGTACAACATCTCGATCCTGGACAAGGCGCTCTACGACCGGCTCGGCGCGGAGGCGGCGGACCGCTTGGCCGTCGGCACGGGGCCCTACATGTTCAAGGAGTGGGTGCCGGGCCAGCGCCTGGTGCTCACGCGCAACCCGAACTACCACGGAACGCCGAAGCCCACCATCGACGAGGCGATCTACCGCGTCATTCCGGAGGCCGAGGCGCGCACCACCGCCCTGCTCAACGGCGAGGCGGACGTGATCTTCGGCGTGCCGCCGCAGCACCTCGAGCGCATCCGCGCCTCGGGCGTCGCCGACGTGCGCGGCTCCCTCGAGGAGCGCCCGGGGTTCATCGCCATGAACCCGAACTACAAGCCTTGGGACGACAAGCGGATGCGCCTGGCCGTGAGCTACGCGATCGACCGCGAGGCGATCGTAAAGGGGATTCTGAACGGCGAGGGCCAGGCGCTGTTCACGCCGATCGGGCCGGGCTCGATCGGCTACGACCCGAACGTGCAGCCCCAGTACCACTACGACCCGGACCGCGCCCGCCAGCTCGTGGTCGAGGCCGGCTACCCGAACGGCATCGACGTCGAGCTCGGCTGTCCGCTCAATCGCTACATCAAGGACAAGGACATCTGCGAGGCGTTCGCCTCGATGTTCACGCAGGTGGGGATCCGCACGAAGCCGTCGACGCCCGAGTACGCTACGTTCTTCGCCGCGATCCGCCAGGGCAAGCAGCCCTTCTACATGTTCAGCCGCGGCAGCGTCGTGGATCCCAGCGAGTACCTGCACCAGTACTTCCAACCGGGTGCCACCAAGCGGCTGCAGTTCGAGGACCCGAAGATCACCGAGCTGCTGACCAAGGAGCTCGGCACCTTCGATCCCACCGAGCGGCTCAACGTGCTGCACGACCTGCAGGTCGCGATCATGGAGCAGGCGCCGATGGCCTTCACCTACGTCTACATGCTGAACTACGGGGTGTCCAAGCGCGTGGAGTGGAAGGCCCGCGGCGACGAGTACATGCCCGCCGCGGAGATGCGGCTGCGGTAGGCGGTGGCGCTATCCGTCGCGCAGTGTCCGGAGCGCCGCGAGCAGGTGCTGCGGCGAGAGCGGCTTGCGCAAGAAGCCATCGGCGCCGGCGTCGAGGGCGCGGCCCATCGCCTGCACGTCGTCGACGCCGGTGAACACCAGCACCCGGGTGCTGCGTGCCACCGGGTCGGTCTTGATGGCGCGGCAGACCTCGATGCCGTCCAGGGTCGGCATGCGCAGGTCGACCAGCGCCAGGGAGGGCCGCTCGAGGAGGGCCAGTTGCAGCGCCACCCGGCCATCGGTGGCCTGGAAGACCTGCCAGTCGATCGCCGCCTCGGCCAGGGTCGCCCGAACGAGACTGCGCACGGCGGACTCGTCGTCCGCGACGAGGATCCTGATCACCGGCGCTCGCTCCCCTCGCTCGTGGCCCCGGCCGCGCAGTGGGACGCGGCCCACGCTCAGTATAGCCGCTGGGGCCGGCTCGCTCGCCAATACAGGTGCAAGCGTTCAGCCCGAGGAGAACGCGATGACCCTGCTGCTGACCACGGATGACTGCGAGCGCGTGATCTCCATGGAGCGGGCCATGGCCGCCCTCGAGCTGGCCTTTGCCGACCTGGAGGAGGGACGCGCCGCCGACCGACCGCGCGCTCGGGTCTACACCAACCTGGGCCCGGAGCTCGTCTACCTCTACAGCTCGATGGACGGCTCGCTCCCGCGCTTCGGCGTCCACGGCATCCGGATGACCTCCGAGCACATCGCCGATCGGCGGGTCGAGGACCATCTCAGTCTCGAGCAGTCGGCCGCGGCCCCCGGCGGCCGCTACGTCGGGCTCATCCTGATCTTCTCCTTGCACACGCTGGAGCCGCTGGCGATCCTGCAGGACGCCGTGGTGAACCGCTACATGGTGGGCGCGACCAGCGCGCTGGCGGCGAAGTACCTGGCGCGGGAGGATGCCCGCCGCGTCGGGCTGATCGGCACGGGCTGGCTGGCCGGCACGCAGCTCCTGGGCCTGCGGCTGGTGCGGCCGATCGACCACGTGGCGGTCTACAGCCGGCGCGAGGCCCATAAGCTGGCGTTCTGCCAGGAGTGGAGCGAGCGGCTGGGCCTCCCCGTCGAGCCGGTCGCCTCCGCCCGCGCGGCCGTCGCCGGCGCCGACATCATCGCCTGCGCGACCAGCGCCCTGGAGCCGGTGCTCGAGGGCGCCTGGCTGGAGGCGGGGCAGCACGTCGGTTCGCTCCAGGGGCGCGAGATCGACTGGGAGGTCCTGGAGCGCGCCGCGCTCCTGAGCTGCCGCAGCGTGGAGAAGGAGACTTTCTGGTACACGCGCGGGCCGCTGCCGCGCGCGTACGCGCAGCGCAAGGACCTGCCGCCCTGGCTCGCGCACAAGTACCGTGGTCTGGGCGAGATCATCCTGGGGCGCGCGCACCGCCACAGTGCGGAGGAGATCACCTTCCACGGCGGTGGCGGCACAGGGGCCAGCGGCGGCCTCGGAATCCAGGAGCTGGCCGTCGCCTACACCGTCTACGAGGAAGCGAAACGACAGGGCATTGGCCGGGAGATCCCGACCGAGTGGTTCCTGGAGACGCCGCATCCCTGAGCCGCGCCGCGGGGAGCCTGCGCCGGTCGACGCGCCGGCAGGCGGCCGTCTCGCCAGCGTGTGCCGCCGCGCCCGCGGCTCCCGAGGAGGTGGGTGCATGCCCGAGTCCAGGTGGTTCCACAGGTCCCTGCCGCTGCTCGCCTGCGTCCTGCTGGTCGCGTGCTCGTCGGCGACTCCGCCGGCGCCCACGCCCGCCGCTCAGGCGCCGGCCGCGCCCGGCGCGGCCGCGGAGCCGACCCGTCCCCCCGCGCTCACGCCGCTCACGGTCGGCTACGGTGCCGTCACGGGCGTGTACATCCCCCTCTGGCTGGCCCTCGACCAGGGGTATTTCGAGAAGCATGGCCTGGCCGTCGAGCTGGTCCACCTGCCCGGCAACACTGGCCCGCAGTCCCTGATCGCCGGCCAGGTGCCCGTGATGGGCCTGAGCGGCTTCGCGGCGGCCCCCTCGATGATCGAGGGCGCCGATCTCGTCGTCATCTCGATGGCCGCCAACCGCATGACCGCTCAGGTCTACAGCGTGCCGGCGGTCGACGCGCCACCGGCGCTGCGCGGCAAGCGGATGGGGATTACCCGGCCCGGCACACTGACCTACTTCGCGGCGCTGCTCGCGCTGCGCGACTGGGGGCTTCGGCCGGACCAGGACGTGGCGCTCGTCAGCTTCAACGAGGTGCCCAGCATCCTCGGGGGAATGCTGGAGGGCGCGGCCGACGCCGGCATCCTCACCGAGCCCACGGCCTTCCAGGCCGATGCGGAAGGGCTCCGCCTCCTCGCGGACCTCGCCGACTCTCCGACTGAGTACCTGACCTCCGGGATGACCACGACGCACGCCTACGCGCAGCAGAACCGCTCAGTCCTCCTGAGCCTCCTCGAGGGCTATGCCGAGGGGACCAGGCGCTACTTCGACGATCGTCCCACGGCCCTGGAGACACTCAAGAAGTACGCGCGGATCGACGATCCGGCGATCCTCGACAAGACCTACGCGCTCTACGCGGAGAAGTATCTCCTAAAGAACCCGTTGCCGAGCGTGGCGGCGATGCAGAACATCCTCGACGACTACGCCGAGGTAAACCCGAAGGCCCGCGACGTGGACGCCTCGAAGCTGGTGGACCCGAGCTTCGTCCAGGAGCTCCAGCGAGAGGGCTTCCTCCACGCGCTCGGCCTGGAGTAGCCGACAGACCTGGGACGCGCGAGGCGCGGGAGCTATCATGGGGAGCGCCCAGCCGCCGGGTGGCCGAGCCGGGGTGGCGGCGCCGCAGCGAGGAGGAGGAAGCGATGGCGGACAGCCTGACTCTGCAGGAGGGCCTGCGACTACTTGAAGCGTGCCTGGAGAAGGCGCGGAGCATGGGAATCAACGTCTCAGTCTCCATCGTCGACGCGGCCGGCATCCAGGTCTGCGCGGCGAAGATGGACCGTGCCGGCCTGCTCACGCCCGACATCGCCTACGGCAAGGCGTTCGCCGCGGCGGCGTTCAAGCGCTCGGGCCGCGAGATGGGCGAGCAGTGGGCGCCCGGCGCGCCGGTGCCGGCGGCGATGATCGCGCGCACCAACGGACGCTTCGTGCCCTCGCAGGGGAGCCTGCCGCTCAAGGTGGGCGACGACGTGATCGGCGCCATCGGCGCCAGCGGTGCGCGGCCGGCGGAAGACGAAGCCGTGGCCCAGGCCGGCGTCGACGCCCTGCGCCGCTAGCGGTCCTCAACGAAGCCGGACATCCCTGGTGTGAGCCGCGCGCTCACACCAGGGATAAGATGCCTTAGCAGCACGGCTCCTTGTAGCCGCAGTTGCGGCAGATCGCCTGCTTGCTGCCGGCGATCGCCACCATCGGGTAGTCGCACTGCGGGCAGGCCTGGTAGTTCGGCGGCAGCGCCTCGCTCACGGTCGCCTCCGACGCGGGTTACGACCATCATCGGCCGCTCGCCGGCCGAAGTCAAGAGCGGCCCGCGCCGCCTACGCGCAGGGGCAGCCGCCCTCCAGCGCCAGCGGGTGCGGACCCTGGTAGCCGACGCGCTGGTCGCGGTCGAAGACGACGCGGCCGTCGACCAGCGTGGAGACGACCTCCACGTCGCGGATCCGCTCGGGCGCCACGGCCAGCGGGTCCTCGCCCAGCACCACCAGGTCGGCGAGCTTGCCGACCTCGACCGAGCCCTTCTGGTCCTCTTCGAAGGCCACGTAGGCGCTGCCCAGCGTGTACATGCGCAGCGCCTCGGCCGGGCTGACCGCCCACTCGCGGCCGAGCACGCCTTCGAGCTGCGTCTCGCGCGTCACGCAGCTCCAGATCCCTAGCAGCGGCGGGTAGTCGCCGACGTCGGCACCGCCCCCGACGATGAAGCCCTGGTCGAGGTACCAGCGCAGCGGAGTGCCGCGGGCCGCCCGCTCGCGGCCCCAGTACTTCAGCCAGCCCGGCGCCAGGCTGTACATCAGCGGCTGCTGAGCCGCGACGACCAGCCCCAGCCGGTGGACCACCTCGGCGTGCTCCGGGTGGGGCAGGATCATGTGATGCAGCGTCCAGCGCCGGCCGACGATCGAGCGCCGCGCGTTGGTCGCCTCGAAGCCGTCGAGCACGGCGTCAATGGCCGCGTCGCCCACGCAGTGCACCCCCACCTGCCAGCCCAGGTCGTTGGCGAGGTCGCAGACGGCCAGGAAGTTCTCCGGACTGATCAGGAGCTGGCCGTAGGGATGCGCGGGATCGTCGGTATAGGCGAACGGCTCGCGGCTGTAGTTGGCCTCCACGCCGCCGTCCATCACCATCTTCAGGCCGGCGAGCTTCACCCAGTCATTGCCGAAGCCAGTGTGGAAGGCCAGCCCACGAATGGTGGCGAGGGCCATCTCCAGCTCCGCCGGCGTGTGCCCGGGCGCGACGCGCAGCATCAGGCGGGCCCGCAGCGTCAGGTCGCCGTCTTCCCACAGCTCCTGGTAGGCGGCCATCTCCTCTGGCGCCAGCGCCGGATCGACCACGCTGGTGACGCCAACCGAGTTGAAGATACCGATGATCTCCCGCAGCCGCTGCACGCGCTCCTCACGGGTGGGACGGGGCAGCAGGCGCAGGAGCGGCGCGAAAGCGCTCCGCTCGATGATGTGGCCCGTGAGCCGGCCGTCGGCGTCGCGGACGTAGATGCCCGCGGGCGGGCTCGGGCTGTCGTCGTCGATGCCCGCCTGCTGCAGGGCCAGGCTGTTCGCCACGACGTTGTGGCCGCCACGCAGGATCAGCACCGGGTTATCGGGCGCGACGGCGTCGAGCTCCCAGCGCGTCGGAAAGCGGTTCTCGCGCAACTGGCTCTCGTGCCACAAGCTGCGCGTCTTGATCCAGGCGCCGGCCGGTGTGGCAGCGGCGCGGTCGCCGATCAGGCGCAGCACGTCGGCGAGCGTCTGCGCCGCCGAGAGGTCGACGTCGGCCAGGCTGAGGCCGGCCGGCAGCAGGTGGTAGTGGGAGTCGTAGAAGCCGGGCAGCACGGTCAGCCCGCGCAGGTCGCGCACCTCGGTAGCGGGGCCGACGAGCGCGCGGACGGCCTCGGCCGGTCCGACGGCGGCGATCAGCCCGTCGCGGATCGCTACGGCCTCGGCCCGCGGCTGGCCGGCGTCCAGCGTCACCACGTTGGCGTTCAGCAGCACCAGGTCGGCGGGGTCGCTGGGGCCGACCCGCGCCGCGCGCTGCGCCCGCGCCCTGGTCGGCACGCTGGCGACCGCCGTCCCAGCCGCCGCACCGGCCAGCATCCCGATGAACTCGCGGCGGCGCGCCTTTGGCTGTGCCATCCTCTACCTCCCTCCCCCAGCCCGAGGCCGTACTATGGCGGCGTCGGAGTCCGTCGTCAAGGGCGCGGCCTGGCGGGGAGCGCCGCGCGCGACGCTGCGCCAGCGGGGCGCTGGTGGGACGACGGCCGCTACGAGCCCTGGCTGACGCTGATGCTGCCGTTATTGGTGTGGGCCTTGATCACCGGGCCGCCGGGCCCGACGGTCGTCTGTACGCGGCGGCCGCCCTGGGCGCCGGGCGCGCTGATCGCCCCGTTGGTCGTCTCCAGGTCCAGGCTCGCACCGGCGCCGGCGGCCAGGCGCACGTTGATCGCGCCGTTCGTCGTCTGCAGGGTGGCCGGGCCGGCCGTGCCGCCGACGTCGATCGCGCCGTTCGTCGCCTGCACGTCGAGCGCGCCGCGGACGCCGCTCACCTTCACCGACCCGTTGGTGGTCTTCAGGTCCAGCGCCAGGTTGGCGGGCACCCGCAGCGTGTACGACTCGGCGCTGGCACGGTTGGGTGGCAGTTCCAGCTCCACGCGCAGCGTCCCACCGTCCGGGCGGAGGGCGAGTCGTACGGCGTCTAGCCGCTGCTGGACCTCGGCGCTCGACGCGCCGCTGGCCCGCACGCGGACGCTGACGCTCACCTCGGGCTGATCGGCCGCGTCGACGACGATCGACGCGTTGTCCGTGGCGAGGCTCACGGCGCTAAGGCCCGTGGCGCTCGCCGTCTCCTGGCGGGTCACTTCGCCGCTGGCCTGGCCGGAGCCGCAGCCAGACAGGAGCGGGAGCCCGAGCGCGGCGAGTGCCGCCGCGACGACGTCCACCAGGCGGCGCGGCGGCGCGCCAGCCGCGGGCCGTCGTAGGGCCGCGCGCTCGCTCCCGCCGCTAGCCCGCGGTGCGCCCAGCCGGCGCCTCACGGTGCCCCCTCGCGGCCCATCGCCCGCCAGTAGGCCTGCCGGATCTCGGGCGGCTGGCCGGCCTGGAAGACGAACTCCTTGGGGAAGACCGACGCGCCCAGCAGTGGAGCGCCGGCTGTAGGAACGTCGGCGAGCGAGTACCCCTTCAGCAGGCGGTCGCGCCCGATGATCGGCAGGCGCACGCAGCAGTTCTGTGCCGGGTCGCGGATCAGCCCCTTCGGCTCGCCGCCGGCGGCGACGACCTCCGCCTCCTCGAGCAGCCGGCGCCGCATCAGGATGATGCCGCGGTCGCTCTCGCCGAGGTGCTCGCCCGTGCGGTCGGAGACGGTGCCCTGGCCCACCCAGGCCACGAAGTCCTGGTTCATCACGTGGCTGGTGATCCAGCGCCCGGTCCGCGGATCCTTGAGCGGGCCGTACCAGTAGGGGATGCGCTCCTGGACGTAGGGCTCCATCTCGTTGGGCACGCGATCGAAGAACCAGCCCACGCTCAGCGTCGTGTCGTCGTCGATCGGGACGCGCCACTCGAAGTGGGCGCCGGTGAACAGCGCGTTCGGCCAGAGGCAGACGCGGCCCACGGTCCACAGCTCGTCGTCCTCGGACTGCCCCTCCAGGATCCGTCGGTAGCGGAAGCCGTGCTCGAACTCGTCGAAGCCGACCCGCAGGTGGGTCGGCGACCGCGGGCCGTCCTCGCCGTTCAGGTAGCGGGTCCAGTTCGTGTGCTGCCACTCGAAGTGGACGGGATCGATCGAGTTCTCCTGGCACTGGAACCAGTTGCAGGGCACCTCGGACAGCACGATCTGGCGGAAGCCGTTCGGCCAGGTGAACGGCTCCCAGGTTGGTACCAGCGGCGCGGGCGCCGGCCCGAGGTAGGCCCAGACCAGGCCGGTCTTGACCTCGACCGGATAGGCTTTGAGGCGGACGCGGTCCTTGAAGCGCGCGGCCGGGTGCGCGATCTCCTCGAACGGCTGCTCCAGGCAGGTGCCGCAGGCGTCGAACAGCCAGCCGTGGTAGCTGCAGCGCAGCCCACGGGCCTCGACCATGCCGTAGGTCAGGTCGGCGCGGCGGTGGGGGCAGTGCCGCTCGACGAGACCGTAGGTGCCGCCGCGGTCGCGGTAGAGGGTGAGGTCCTCGCCCAGCAGCCGGACCGCCTTCGTGGGGCTATCGTCTAGCTCGGTCTCGGCCGCGATCGGCATCCAGTAGCGCCGCAGGAGCTCGCCCACGAGCGTGCCGGGGCCGACCCGCGCCAGCGTTCGGTTCTGCTCTTCCGTCAGCATCGGCTCTCGTCCCCTCCGCCCGCGGGTCAGGGCCCCGCGCACCCCACGCCGTCCGGCTCGGCCCGGCGCCGCTCCGTTATACCCAACAATCGCCGGCTCTGGCAGAGCGGCCTTCAGCCGTCAGCTCTCAGCCATCAGTTGCGGCTGGTAGCCGATCGCTGACCGCCGATCGCTCGCCCGGCTGACGGCTGAGCGCTGATTGTTGGTACAATCGCTGCGCTCCGGCGGGAGCTTCGCCCGGCCGGCACGCCGCGAGGCCGCGGGTCCGCGCCCGGCGAGCGGTCGGCTGGTGCCCCTGGCGATGCTCGGACACGCGGGCTTTCGCTCGCGGAGCGCGCCGGGCGCGGCGTGCCATCAGGAAGGAGAGGTGAGGCCGTGAAGGTCTGCATGTTCCACCTCATGCCCTATCGCGACCTGCCGCCGGACTTCGACCAGCGGTACCAGTCCGCCTACATCGACCCGATCTGGTACGACGTGGCCGACCCGGACCGCGTCGGCCAGTACTACAACTGGACGCTGGACGAGTTCGTCCACGCCGCGCGCCTCGGCATCCACGGGCTGTGCACGAACCAGCACCACCAGAACGTCTACGGCTTCATGGCCAACCCGAGCTTGATGGGCGCGACGCTGGCCAAGCTGACCCAGGACCTGCCGGTGGCGATCATCCAGCTCGGCTCGACGCTGCCGTCGACCAGTCCGCCGACGCGGATTGCCGAGGAGTACGGGTTGATCGACTGCCTCAGCGGCGGCCGCCTGGTCGCGGGGTTCCCCACCGGCCTGCCCACCGACGCGACCATCTCCAACGGCATCGTGCCGATCGAGCAGCGCGAGCGCTACCGCGAGGCGCTGGACCTGGTGCTGCGGGCCTGGCAGGCACGGGAGCTGTTTACCTGGAACGGCAAGCACTACCAGCTCCCGGCGGTCAACCTCTGGCCGCGGCCGATCCAGCAGCCGCACCCGCCCGTCTGGGTTCCCGGCAGCGGCAGCCCGACCACCGCCGAGTACGTGGTCGAGCGCGACTACTGCTTCTGCCACCTGAGCTACTTCGGGGCGAAGAACGCCGAAACCCTCGGCGACTACTTCTGGGACATGGTCGCGCGGAAGGGCCGCGACGCCAACCCCTACCGGCTCGGCTTCCTGCAGCTCATCGGCGTCGCCGAGACCGACGCCGCGGCCGAGGAGTACGCGCCGCACGTCGAGTACTTCTTCCACAAGCTGCTGTACACGCCCACCCACTACCAGGCGATCCCCGGCTACCAGGACTATTCAAGCCTGGTGCGCACGGCCAAGACGCCGCTGCGCGAGCGCGTCGACCTGCGCGCCCTGCGCTACAAGGACTTCGTCGACCGCGGCTTCCTCATCGCCGGCAGCCCGGCCACGGTGCGGGAGCGGCTGATGGAGGACGTCCAGCGGCTCCGCGTCGGGCACCTGCTGGCGCTGCTGCACTTCGGCTCGATGCCCCACGAGCTGACGCTGAAGAACGTCGAGCTGTTCTGCCGCGAAGTGCTGCCCCACCTCGAGGGGTTCTGGGACGACGAGTGGGAGGACCGCTGGTGGCCGGAGCGGCTGCGCGGCCCGCGCCGCGTGGCGGCGGGCGCGGCCGATCCCCGCGCCGACGCCAACTAACGGAGGGAGCGGCATGGCGGCGGTAGAAGAGCGGCGGCTGCGGCTCTGGCAGGAGACGATCGAGACCGAGGTGACGATCCGCGGCAGCGGGCCGCCGCTGGTGTTCCTGCACGGCCAGTGGGGCCTCCGCGCCGACGCGGACTTCCTCGACCGGCTGGCGCAGACGCACACGGTGTATGCGCCGCGCCATCCCGGCACCACTGCGGGCGATCCCGAGGCGATCCACCGGCTCGACAACTGGTGGGACCTGCTCGTCTACTACGGCGAGCTGTTCGACCGCCTCGCCCTGCGCGCGCCGGCGCTCGTCGGCTACTCGTTTGGCGGCATGCTCGCCTGCGAGCTGGCGGCGGCGCTACCCGAGCGCGTGGACCGGCTGGTGCTCCTCGCCCCACTCGGGCTGTGGCGCGACGACCTGCCGGTCCGCAACCCGATGATCGTCGCGCCGGACGAGCTGCGCCGGCTGCTGTTCGCCGACCCTGAGGGCGAGGCGGCGCAGCGCTTCTTCGGCCTCCCCGACGACCCGGAGGCGCGGGTCGCGGCGGAGGTGAGCTTCACCTGGTCGCAAGCCTGCACCGGCAAGTTCGTCTGGCCGATCCCCGACCGCGGCCTGAAGAAGCGCATCCACCGCGTGGCGGCGCCGACGCTGATCGTCTGGGGGAACGAGGATCGCCTGATCGCGCCGGCCTACGCCGACGAGTTCGCCCGCCGCATCGCCGGCGCCCGCGTCGAGCGGGTCGACGGCGCCGGCCACCTGCCCCACCTGGAGCAGCCCGAGACGGTGGCACGCCTGGTGCGCGACTTCCTCGCCTGAGCCATCAGCCGGACGGGCTGCAGCCATCAGCCGTCAGCTATGGCTGAGAGCTGACGGCTGATTGCTCGCCGGTCAGTCCGGACGCGGCAGCCAGTCGGCGGACCAGCCCTCGGCGGCCGCCATCAGTGGGTAGAACGTCGCGCCGTCCAGCGATTCGCGGATGACGTCGGCGTGCCCGGCGTGGCGGGCGGTCTCCTCGATCAGGTGGAGCAGCACCCAGCGTACGGACCACGCCTCGACGTCCC
>Ga0209810_1002755_pt1 | contig 20108 bp, 15 predicted proteins | sample Coa_R1_7_FD_187159 | JGI IMG/M metagenome (GOLD analysis project Ga0209810, IMG submission 187159) | Surface soil microbial communities from Centralia Pennsylvania, which are recovering from an underground coalmine fire - Coalmine... | ecosystem: Environmental > Terrestrial > Soil > Unclassified... | reverse complement strand
GCCTGTTTCAAAACCTCTGTATGCTGTCATTCTGAGCGAAGCGAAGAATCTCATATTCAGCACTAAGGATGAGACCCTTCGCTTTGCTCAGGGTGACATACTTAGGAGGTTTTGAAATGACTTCTAGGCTTGCGCCTTCTTAACGAATTCCTGTCTTCCGTTTGCCCGTCTCTTAACCAAGAAGTATGTGCGTTCGAATTCCTGGCGGGAGATTATCCCCCTATCAAAGAGCACCCCAATTAAAGTCCACGTGAAGCTCATTTCATCAATTTTAAATCCCCTCTTTTTGAGGATTAGGAGTATGGTATCTATAGCCTCTTGGGCGGAGTAATCTCTAAAATCCATCTCTTATACTTCTCCTCTGCCGATTACTCGTTATACCCTTTATTTATCGGCCAGGTAGTAATCCATTAACCTTGTATCTATATCATTTCTATCTTCATCTATCATTGTTCTGATTGCACTCCCCTTATGATTACGTATCTTTTTATTTGATCCTATCCGTTTCTCTATACGTTAGCCATTTTTCTACCCATAATTTTGTCTTTTCAGCAAGCTCTTTGGTTGACGTATGGGATATATATGTATTGTCGAGATAAATTCCCCAGTAGGTGATAGGTGGGTAGCTTGCTTCTTCTTTTCCATATCCGAGTGGTGGTGCTTTAAGATTGCGGTTTGAGTCAATTGTGAAAGGGGCTATCGTTATAGTCATTTAAGTTCCCTCCGAGTGTAATTGAAGACCCGAAATGTTTGTGTAGTTGTGCAACATTTATGCCAATAGGTTAATAATACTAATTTCTTGTATTTACAAATTCTTGTGGTTCAAAACTCTCACTGGAAAACAAAAAACGCCCTTCAATTGTGTAGTAATACACTACAAAAACTGTGTGCATTTGCACAAACATTAATCTATGGAAGGTTGAGAAAATATCTCCTTAGTGGAGAAACCAAAAAGATTATCAACGTGCCGAAACCTAATCTTACCAAAGCAGAGATGAAAGTAGTAAAGTTGTTGGTCGAGGGTGGTTTGAGTAATAAAAAAATCGCAAAGAAGCTTTCAATAGATGAGAAAAACAGTGCTAGCTTTTGGCATAAAATGTGTTTTCATATATAAATAGAACAAATGATTTTTAAAGGAGCAACCTATGGGAAAAGAAGCACGTAAAAACCGGAGTGTAGGTGATAAAGCAAAGCCAATTGTTAACCAGCATACAGTAGAGATCCAGCCGTATGGAATGGTTGTGAAGCTGCCAATCGCTCTATCTGAGAAGGTATGTGCCAAGAGCGCCGGGAATCTGAATCAACTCTTGGCTGACACCATAACGCTCCGTGACCTCTACAAGAAGCACCACTGGCAGGTGGCTGGTCACACCTTCTATCAACTCCATCTTTTATTTGATAAGCACTACAAAGAGCAAGATGAACTAGTAGATGCCATAGCCGAGCGGATTCAGATACTGGGCGGTATCAGTATTGCGATGGCACACGATGTTGCGGAGATGACAATGATACCCCGTCCCCCGCGAGGACGCGAAGAGGTTCCTGTTCAGATCTCGCGCCTACTTCGTGCCCATGAGACCATTCTATTAGAGGCTCGATCAATGGCTAAGCAGGCCAGTAGTGATGGCGATGATGGGACGAACGATCTTCTAGTCAGCGATGTTATTCGTACAAATGAACTCCAGGTGTGGTTTTTATCTGAGCACGTGGTTGACATCCCGGTTGTTCGAGCGGATTAGAGGATAGGTTTGGGCTCACGCATATATAATCTCTCTTTAGCAAAGCCCATTAAGAAAGTCGGTATAGAGATATTATACCAATTCTATTATTTGATTGTGCATAACATAAATAAGAGCAGTCATTGCGAGGAGCCCTTTAATTGAGGATAAACTCCGCGACGAAGCAATCCTGCCTTTGAGATTGCTTCACTATCGTTCGCAATGACAACCTCTTTTTCAATGCACTTTTAATCCATAGGTTGGTATTGGACGCTTCAAAGAAGTTGCGTTCGGTGTTCTAAACTCTGCTGAATAACTCCCCTCCTCAGCAAAACCCATTGTAAAAAATTAAATTTTCTATAAAATTTAGGGATAAGTTATGAAGACTCTGTTTAATGATGAGAAAAAAGGATTATTAACCATAAAAGCAGCGAGCTTTTGGGCAAGTGAATATTTAAATAAAAATGTCACCGAATCAAATATTTCTTATCTCATTCAATATGGAAAGATAAGAAAGATAGAAAATAATGGTTCGATTTATATTGATAGAGATGAGTTAAAGAAATACTATGACTCTTTCTATGGAAAAAGAGAGACTAACTGGAAAAATCAATTAGGTGATGACCTTAATTGGCATTTATCTTTTGACTATCTAAAAGAAGCAGATACAACCAAGCATGTCCACAGACTCCATCCATATAAGGGCAAATTTATTCCTCAGCTTGTAGAATATTTTCTTGATGAGCATACTGACGAGTTTAAGAAGGAAGTTTACTTCAATAAGGGAGATATAATTCTTGACCCGTTTTGTGGCAGTGGAACAACCCTAGTACAAGCTAACGAAATGGGAATTCATGCAATAGGAATTGATATTTCGGAATTCAATTCCTTAATCTCCAATGCCAAAATTTTTAAATATGATTTGGTTGATTTAAATGAACAAATCAAAAAAATAACATTAGCTTTAAAACAGTTTGTTTATGACTCAAATTCAATTGCGTTTGAAGAAGAGTTGTTGCAAGAGCTTAATATTTTTAATTCTCGGTATTTCCCAAGTCCAGAATTTAAAATTAAGGTAAAACGAAAAGAGATAGATGAAGAAGAATATGCAAAGCAAAAAGAAAAGGAATTTTTACCAATATACTATAGTTTGATAGATAAATATGGGGTGAAATTGCAACAAGAGAAACAAGAAACGTTTGTAGACAGATGGTATTTTCAGTCCATAAAAGATGAAATCAATTTTATATTTGAGCAAATCAAAAAAATTGAGAACAAAAGAACAAAAAAAATATTAGCTATTGTTTTGAGTCGAACAATTCGTTCTTGCCGAGCCACAACTCATTATGACCTGGCGACCTTAAAAGACCCAATTTTTACAACTTACTATTGTGCAAAACATGGTAAAATCTGTAAGCCACTCTTCACAATTACAAGATGGTGGGAAACATATTCTAAAGATACTATCAAAAGACTTTCTGTATTTAACAAGCTGCGTACAAACACTCATCAGATTTGTCTTAGCGGAGATTCAAGAACAATTGATATATTTGCGGAACTAGAAAAGAGAAATCCCGCTTTTGCTGAGCTTGTAAAAAATCAAAAAATTAAAGGTATCTTTTCAAGTCCGCCTTATGTAGGTTTGATTGATTATCATGAACAACACGCTTATGCCTATGATTTGTTCGGTTTTGAAAGAAAAGACAATTTAGAAATCGGGCCTCTATGCAAGGGGCAGGGTAGAGAGGCCAAAGAGTCTTATATCCAAGGAATAACAGATGCTTTAAACCATTGCAAAAAATATTTAGTTGAAGGTTGCAACATTTTTCTTGTGGCAAATGATAAATACGATTTATATCCTACTATAGCAGAAAAAGCAGGAATGAAAATCGTCAACCGATTTAAAAGGCCGGTTTTGAACCGAACCGAAAGAGATAAGGGTGCGTATTCAGAAGTGATCTTTCATCTAAAATCAAAATAATGGCACTTTCACAAAATCAAGCGACCTATATTGAGGGAGTAATTAAGAGTTGTCTAAGAGCTAAGTTTCTTAGTTATAAGCCTGAAACAAGCAATATGCCTTTCCACTACCGACTTCTCGGTAAAGACAGAATGGCTTTATATTCTTTTATTCACTCCTTAAGTACAAGCTTTGGAACGTCAATTTTTGAACCTGTTGCAGTAGCACTTGCAAAGCAAAAATTCAAAGATGCAAAGAATAAGGTCGTAGTAGGTACTGAAATCAGTGAAGAAGCACATAAAACAATTCAAAATATAATGAACAGCTTAACGACTGCCCAAAAAGCACCGAATAAAGAAAGTGAGATTCAATTGATCAGAAGCGTTTGTCGCACAGGAAATATGAACAAGGTTGGTCTTCCAGTAGCTGATGTATGGGTGGAAGACTATGATGGAACCATCTTTTTATTTGACCTTAAAACAGCAAAACCCAACATAGGAGGCTTTAAGGAATTTAAAAGAACACTTTTAGAATGGGTTGCGGCTACTTTGGCTGATAATCCTCAGAAGCAAGTCAAAACAGCTGTTGCAATCCCATATAATCCCTATGAACCAAGACCCTATGAAAGATGGACAATTAGAGGAATGCTTGATTTAAAGGAAGAGTTATTTGTAGCTAACGAGTTTTGGGATTTTCTTGGTGGAAAAGATAGCTATGAAGAATTACTGAATTGCTTCGAAAGAGCAGGAATTGAACTGAGGCCGGAAATTGACGCATATTTCAGGAAATTTAAATAATGGGGTCTAAAACTATGAATCCAAGAGATAGGGTTGTTTATTCCATCAATGTTGAGGACTTACAAAATGTCGCCGAGCAAGAGTTAGCAAGAGAACTCACTGATGAGGAGATAAAAATCGTTGAAGAACGCCTGGGCGACCATATTGACTGGTATGGAGCAATAGCTTTGACTTTAAGCGAGTTAAAATGTAAAAACAAAAAAGCAAGGGGTTAAGAATGGGTGCAAAGGAAGCAAAGGGAGAGGTATTCTGGATGGCCTTTATGAGCCTGACAAAAATTGCCGAAAGAAAAAACTGATTATTAAAAACCTCCCTTGATTGTTAGTTTAAACAGTGTAAATTCCTCTTTCCTATATTGAGCATTATATTTATGTCGTATTCAGCATAAACCTCAGGATGATTCCCTGAAAAAATGAATAATGTAGCACGCCGAGTTACATCCAATTTTATATGGCTTCTCCTGAGCGATGTTTTTTCGGGAGGCGCGATATTTTTAGGCAACCTCTATATTGCCCGCGTTCTAAAGACCGCCGAATTCGGCATATTCTCATTTGCACTGGCGGTCAGCAACTATATGTGGATAGCGGTTGACCTGGGAATCACACTATACGGAACGAGGGAGGTGGCTAAAAAACCGGATGAGGCGGAGGAAATACTCAGCGTTTTAAATTCCATGCGCTTTTTTACATCCATTGTAGTATTTAGCCTACTTTTCCTCGCGCTTACAGTGGCACATGTCCCTCCACATAGAGAGAGCGTCCTCCTTGCAGCGGGGTTCTATGTAATTGCCTATGCACTCAGCCCGGATTGGCTCTTTCGCGGATCCGAGACCATGAAATACCTGGCCATAGGGGATATAATAACAGGCTCCTTTTTCCTCTCCAGTATTCTCTTTCTGGTGAGGGGGCCTGAGAACACTACATGGGCGGCCTTTCTCTGGTCGTTTTCAACTTTAGTTGGAAGCATTGGAACGCTTTATCTGCTCTGGAAAAAACTGGACATAAGGTTCTTCTTTACATTCTCCCTTTCCAAGTGGAAGGGGCATATCAGGGAATCGGTCTACTTTGCCCTGATCGCCTCGCTGATGAGGGGGTATGCTTACATACCGATACTCCTGCTCGGCTTCTTATCCACGCCTGATCAGGTGGGTATATTCTCTGCGCCACACAGGTTTGTCTATATGCTGAACCGCTTTAATTTCGTATTTCCCAGGGCCTTTTATCCAGTGCTTGCAAGCCTCGTCGGGGATATAAAGGCCTTTAAAGAGGCTAACTACAGCCTTCAAAAGATCATGATGGCTATAGGGCTTCCCATAGGTGTGGGCGGTACTATACTGGCGAGGGACATAATACACCTCCTCTATGGAAGCTCTTATATTGGGTCAACCGATGTTTTTAAGGTTTTAATCTGGGTAGTTCCTATAGGCTTTGTGAGATCGAGTTACAGCAATCCCCTTTTGGCGCTTGGGCTTCAGAGGCTCAACGCCCTTGCGACGGGTTTATCGGTTTTCATAACGGTTATACTCAATATCGTCCTCATACCAATTTATGGTATTTACGGCGCTGCAATAGCCTGTGTGGCGTGCGAGGTTATGATTCTATTTTTTATGACATTGATCTTCTCAAAGAGGGTTTATAGGTCTATTCCTCTTGATGCCTATTTTTTTAAAATTTTTATAGCCTGTGTTCTTATGGGAGTGGTAATCGGAATAGTGAATGTAAATGTGGTAGTCAAGGTAATTTTAGGGGCGCTTTCGTATGGAGTCTTGGCAATAGCCCTTGGAATAACGGACAGAAAGGCCATCTTAGGTTTTTACTCGACTGTTGTTAATAAAAGGAAAAAGGTGTAATTTTAAATAATCAATGGGCAAGATTCAGCCTCCGCATATACTCATTATCGGTATGGATGGAGCCACCCCAAATTTGATCATACCCTGGGCGCGTGAGGGAAAGCTCCCCAACATAGCCCGGCTAATCTCAAATGGGAGCTATGGGGAGTTGCTCTCCACCATTCCCCCAATTACGCCCCCTGCATGGACGTCCTTTATGACCGGGGTAAACCCAGGCAAGCACGGGATATTCGACTTTGTAGACAAGGTTCCCGGAACCTACGACTTCAGGTACATAAACGCCAGGATGAGGAGGATTCCATCCATCTGGCAATACCTCTCAACCCTGGGCTTAAGGGTAGGCGCTTTAAATATTCCCATGACATTTCCCCCCGAAGAGGTAAACGGTTTCATGATATCCGGCTTGGATGCACCTGATGAAAAGGGAGCGACTTATCCGGCGGGTTTATACGGGGAGTTATTTAGGGAGGCGGGCGGCTTTCAACTGGATATTAGAAACCTGGGGAATATGAAGACCGATGAGCAGAGAGAGCTTTTCTTAAAGGAGTCATTGGATGCGGAGGAGCAGAGGGTAAGGGTTCTTCTATACCTGCAAGAGAGGTACGCGTGCGATGTTCTTATGTTGGTGTTCAATGCTACAGACCAGGTTCAGCACCACTTCTGGCACTACATGGACCCCGCGCATCCGAAGTATGACCCGGTTGGCGCTCAGAGGTTCGGTGACGCGATATTGAGGGTATATTCCAAGATTGATGGACTCATAGGCAGGTTATTGGAGGAGATCCCTCCAAGGGATGCGGTAATGCTCATGTCCGATCACGGAGCCGGTGCTACAAGCAGGTATTACCTCCATACGAATTTCTTGTTGGAGCAGTTGGGTCTTCTCAGGTTTAAGAAAAAGAGCCTTTTTGTGGACGCTATAGGGGGATTTGAGAAGCTCTTAAAATCGAACCTCTCAGACGGGCAGAAAAAGTTCATGGCAAAACTCCTGCCCGGCGTCCGAGGGAGGATTGAGAACTACAGCCAGCTTGGGGCAATAGACTGGGAGCACACAAAGGCATTTGCGACTGAGCTGACGGGTATCGCCCCTTTTATATGGATCAACACGGGCAAGGACTTCCCAAGGGGTTCTGTTCTCTTTGAGAAAGAGAGGATGCATATAGTCGAAACGATAAAGGACGCCTTCCTTAATCTCAAAGACCCCGAAGGGAATTCAAGTTTGGGAGTCGAGGCCTTCTCCAAAGAGGAGATATTCAGCGGCCCCTATATGTCAAAAGCCCCCGACCTTATACCGGCTGCGTGGTCGGAGAGGGGGTTTAATCTAAAGAAGGCTCCCTCTCATAATGGCTCTCCTTTAAGGATGGAAGAGGGGTCTATCGCGAGCGGTTCCGAGTGGAGCGGAACCCATAAGATGGAGGGTTTTTTCCTCGTATCGGGAGAGAAAGCGGCAAGCGGAAAGGTACTGAGAAACATAAATATAATTGATGTATTTCCAACGGTGCTCACCATATTAAACCTTCCGGTTCCTCAAGGTGTAGATGGAAGGGTTATAAAGGAACTGATTAATTAAGCATGCGCCTTCTCCTATTCCTCCTTCCGTTTCTGCTCATTTCCACCGGCTCCGGGGCGGAAGAGGTCTGGACGCTTCAGGATTTAATTAAATACGCCACTCGGAATTCCCCATACCTCCTTGAGGCAACAAAGGATATTGAGATAGCCAATCTCGACGAAGACATTGCCTGGCAGAACCGCGTATTTGGTTTTTCGTTAAATTTGGAAGCCCTGAGCGGCGTTGCAGGCGGACAGAGGAGGCTGGTGTCGGGAGGAGGGGTCGTTATTTCGAACACCATAGGCGGAACCAACGTCATAGTGCCGTTCTTTACTGCGCACCTCGATTATCCATTGCTCAAAGAAGGGAGGTTTATTTCCCAGAGGTCAATACCCGAGGATATAGCCAGGGTTAATTATAATGAGACCCAAGAGTCATATCTCATGAGGAAAGCGGACGTGATCTCTTCCATCTCGGACCTGTTTTTACAGATAGCGCTCAAGAAAAAAGAGATAGAATACCTCAAACAGAATGAGGCGCGTTTAAAGACAATCGTAGAGCAGAGCAAAAAGCGGTTTGAGAGTAAATTGATTACGCAATCGGATTTTTTGGAGGCTCAGCTTCGGTTAACTGATATACAGACCAATATAAGGGTTGCCGGGATGGATTTGGATGTGCTTAAAAAGCAACTCGCTAATCTGATAGGAATGCCTCTTGACCAAAATCCTCCGGATGTGGACGGCGACGTTTCCACATTCGAGGACATAAGCTCTCTCATTCCCAGTCTGAATGATCTAAAGCCCCTGGCACTTGAGCAAAATCCGCGCCTCTCCGTAGCAAACATGGATGTTGAAAAATCCCAGTTGAACCTGAAATTGGTGCAAAAAAGGATATATCCCATTCTGTCTCTCACCTCGGCTGCTGCAGTCAATACGAGCCTTGAAAGTTCTGAGTTTGGAGGTCTGTCCCTTAGATTTCCAATTGATGAGTTGTTTAGGAGATTCTTAACCAAAGACCCGGAGCTTCTTAAAATGCGGGTTGCGGTCGAGAAGAGCAGAATAAACCTTGAGCTTGTTCAGAACTCTGTAGAGTTGGAACTCATACAGGATTATACGAACTGGAGTAAAGCAAAGGAATTTGCTATGAGCGCGTGGAATAGAGTCAAGGTGGAAGAGACAAGGGTAAATGAGGGGCAGATGCGCTCAAAAGAGGGATTGATTACTGTGGGCGAATATATGGGGTATATAAACTCATATCAGGAGGCGTATAATGAATTTGAGGTAAGAAAAAGGGAAGAATATAATGCGCTTTTAACGCTTCTCAGAAATGCCGGGATGGTTGACAGGTTTTTGGTGCGCTGATTTATAGGGAAAGGGTAGAACCGGTCTCATAAAATAGTATCTGTCATGCTGAGCAAAGCGAAGCATCTCAGATTTACGAGTACTTAACTAGATTCTTCAGTCGCTTCGCTCCTTCAGAATGACAGCAGTGGGATTTATGAGACTACTTCTAATCATTTTTGATGGGAGAATAATCATGAGAAAAATTATATGTGTTCTAATGATTGCTTTTTTTGTCCCTGGGGCGGTGTTAAAAGGTTTCGCTGAGGCTCAAACCCCAGCTTTTGACCGCCCCAATGGTTCCCTAAATACCCTTCCTCAGGACTGCTACCACAGCCCCTGTGGAATATATATACTTGACAGCAATCGAGGCACTTTTAACGATGCCAATATCCGGGATTATCCCTTTGTCACAGGATATGTGTTAAGGATGAGTTGGGCAGACTTTGAAACAACTGAGGGCGTGTATGACTTCTCGGCAATTGACCATATCATAGCTAAATTGGATTCCATTGGACAGAAATTAACCCTTCTTCTGGGGGGCACCGATAGTGCTGAACCCGCCTATATCGCCTCTACGCCGGGCGTGACAACATGGACGTATACGGATCCTCAGACGGGGGCATCTGTTGTCAGGGCGGTTCCATGGGATCCGTTTCTCCTTGATCGGTTTAGTGCATTCACGAAGGCTTTAGGAGACCACTTGGTTCCCAGTGCCGCAGCCGGTGGACATCTAATCCCGCTCAGAGACCACCCTGTGCTTGCAAATATCAATTTTGGGGTTGCGGGGCTTGGAGAGATAAGGGACAGGTCAGTGAAGATAGCCGATATACCGGGCTATACACGCCAGAATCTTACAGGCGCAGTGAACCAGAGCCTCCATGCCCAGGTAGATGAGTTCCCCAATAAGTTTGTTGCTGTCGGATTATGGAAGGTTACGGATAGTAATTCATCACCGGCGCTGTGGAAGATTGTTCGCACCTCGATTCTCAATGAATTTGACGGCATAAAAAATCCCAGGGTTGGATTTTTCGAGGACAATCTGGCTGCCAGTAAAGACCTCAACACGGGTGCAGTAACTGGTTATCCTTCAACCAATTTCGCCGCCCCTTTATCCATTTCCAAAGGGGTCACCTTTATTATGTTTCAAGCCCTTCAGTCGTGGGTTAGCAACACTGGTAAAACCGCCAATGCCACCCCTGCCGATGGTATCAAGTATGGCTACAATACATATGGGTGCACCTACTTTGAGCTTTACGTTGCCGATATTGATAACCAAAATAATTGGCCCTCATTCCAAAAGTGGCACGATTTCCTAATGAATGTTAATTAACAGAGCTTGAGGAATCGCAGTTTATATTACAGGACTCAAGATTACAACTTTGTAATCTTCCTATTATGATTCTGTAATGTTCATCGGATAGAATTTCCAATTTGTCTCTATATAAGTTTTATAACGACCCGAAAAGGCACAGACCAGATTGATGCCTCAATTCTTCCCTGAAAAAGGGATCAGAAGCCTGTTATTAAAGCCTGTACTTAGCGAATCTGTAAAAAGGTTCCGTCTCAATAGATTCTTTTCTAAGATGTCTCTGGATAGATGGATTCTACTGTTGATTTGTGTGAGTTTGTTCATGCACTGGGTTAAATTTCCGCTGTCTGGAGGGATAAATTCTTTTAAAATTAATTCCCCCATTCTCCTGCCTTGGGGGTTATTGCTTTTGCTCGCAGTTGTACTGATTATCATAAGGGGCGGATGGTTTTTATTTATTCTCCTGGTGATAGTTTTTTCTTTTCCCTTGCACATTCATTGGGATTATAGATTTGCCCGAGACATTGTTTCAGAGGTCAGGCAAAAGCAGGGTATAAAACAATTTGCTGAGAATTATATATACGAACCAAATATCTCATGGGAATACTCACCCACACTGGTAAGCTCACCAATACTTTCTTCCGATGTCAGCGATGTTTGGGATAATCCTTTGTCAAGGGTCGTCCTTACTATGGAGTCCCTTGGGATTGGTTTCTGGATAGCCCTCACGGGAACTATAATCGTTTCAAGGAGGCTTGGAACAAGGAGGATTCTCATTGCCTTGCTCCTTTCTCTTATTTTATCGCTCCCGGGAATCTTAACTGCTTCTTTTCTGACACTGGGGAGAAACGCCTTTCTTGCGGGCAATTATTCAAAGTCGGTAAATATGTATAAGCGCGCTATGAGTATAAATCAATCCCTTGGAAACAGAACCCTAAGAGGACTGGGAACCTACTACTCGTGGCTTGGCGAAAGCCAGTTCCATATGGGGATTAAAGATTCGCCCCCGGTCTACTTTTTTTTAGGAGTCAACCTGGAAGATAAAGGGTTTTTTATAAAATCTAAGGAGATGTACCAAAAAGCACTGAGCCTGCCGCCCACAAAAAAGGCCCTGGCCAGGACTGTTGTGAGAGAGGCCCTTGATGACTTTAAGGGGAAGGAGTTTGGGTCGGCTATGGAGAGGCTTGAAGAGGCATTTAAGCTGGACAACAATCAGATTGAAGCCCTTTTCTATGCAACCTACATATCCTCTGTTCTGAAGGATCAGAAATCAACCCTCTACTATTCTAGTCTCCTGTTTGACAGGTGCAGAGAAAAGCTCCTCCTTTCCGATTTGTATAATATCATCGGTGATACATATCAAAGGGTGGAAAACCTCCCTGAGGCCAGAGTTATGTATAGAGAGTCTGTAAGCAAATTTGATAGGGTAAAGAATGGGAACTACCACGCCTGGGTGGGGATTGCGGGGTGGTAGTATGGGAATGAGAAGGCTCCTGACAGTACTGCCTATTGTGTTATTCTCCGGGTTGTTTGGATTCTTTCTATGGGAGACATACTTTGTACATAATAGCCCCGGATATACTCCATTCGAGCATGGGCAGTGGATAACCTCATCTGAGTTAAATGGGGATGTGTTCTATTTTAGAAAGAGGTTTAACCTATCTGACAACATAAAGAACGCCTGGCTCCTGGTGTCGGCGTCTGATGGATTTAAGGCATATTTGAATGGGGAAGCCGTTGGGGTAGCGGATCTGGACAGTTGGTATCCTGTGGGGATATACGATGTGACGGATAGGGTTAATGTAGGGGCAAATGAACTGGCGGTAAGGGTGGAGAGGAGGAGCTTTGCGGGTTCCACCAAAGTGGCTGTAGAACTGGGCTATGAAGATACCTATGGCAATAGGCACTATGTTGTCTCGGATCAGACATGGAGGGTATCAAATAAGGAGGAGAGGGATTCAGTATCTGGTTTTATGTGGAATGACTTAAAGTTCAATGATGGTGGGTGGGCAAGTGCAGAGGTATTAGGGAGACCCAAGGGGCTGTGGTTGGAGATTGATCCCAGGATTTATACCACTTCTGCGGATGGGCAATGGTTTTGGGGGGGGGAGCAGAAGGAGATATCATGTCGAGCGGAGATGTATATTCCTAAGAGACCCAGGACAGCATGGGTAAGATTGGCCTCAAGGGGTGGGTTCAGGCTCCTTATAAATAAAAATCGAGTGGGCGTTCAGGAAGCCACAATAGGGACAGAGACCGAGAGGGTAACAGAGGATATATTAAAGATATATGATATAGGCCCCTTTCTAAGAGGGGGCGATAATATTATATCAATCTCTAACTATGCCGGGGGACCAAGGCGCGGGCTATACATAGATGGAATAGTTGAAGGAGACGGTTGGAGCAAGGCACTCAATGAAAATGACTTTAGGTGTTTTTATGTGGGAGGCTCAACCCCTTTAAAAATCTATAAGGGCGACCCCGGCTGGGTTAGTATTAGAAATAAGATTATAAAACAGGATATATACATACCTATAGGACTGAGTCTTTTATCCTATTCTACATTAGTGCTTATTTTTTGTATTAGTCTGGTGGTATTTATAGGGCTTACTGTTGTCTTTAGCATTATAACTCCCCTATCGTTTTATTCCCTCTCAAGGGCGTATGTTATACCCTCTTTGTTTCTGATATTCATATATATTCTACGGTATGATGTGAGGTTTTACTTATCATTTCCATTTCAGTGGAAGTTCTTAATCATCTCTGTGTGCCTACTCTTTTTACTCTGGCTGGTCAGTCCTTTAATCAATAGGGTTGAAATCAGGACTATACCGAAGTGGGTATATACATTGACATTCATCCTTATACTCGCAATGGGAGCATTCTTAAGGTTTAAAGGCGTAGATCAGGAACCCCTGTATTGGGATGAGGCGCAAATGACATTCAAAGCCCAAGGGGTCTTAGATCACGGTTATCCCAGCCTTAAACTCGCTCCAGAGCTTCCTACTCGGTATGTTCCAACAAGCGAACTGGCTTTGTATCTGCAAGCCTTATCGTTTGTAGTATTTGGAAAGAGTGAATTTTCTCTAAGGCTACCAATGGTTTTATTTGGTGTCTTAACCATTCCCCTGCTCTACTATTTTGGTAGGATGATTGGCGGAGAGAGGGTGGGCCTGCTGTCTGCGGCCATTTGTTCTCTTTTGCCTTCAGCCATAGGCATGAGCGACTTTGGCAGGTACCCATCACAGGTGGCTTTCTTTGGATTTTTAACTGCTTTTATAGCCTTCGTCTATTTGAAAACGGATAGGGCTAGATACCCGTATCTTTTCGCCCTGTCCTTCTTGCTAACCTATTTCAGTTGGGAGGGATCTATTCTCATGGTTCTTCCCCTATTGTTGTCTTGCCTTACTATGTGGAAGAAGGAGAGGATTTTTAAGGATATATTGATTTTCGTTTTGATTGTGACCCCTGTTATTGGCACTCAGCTTGTAATCAAATTCTTACAGGCTAGCTCTATAGGGAGCTTTTTATTTGGTCCCGGTATTTCCGAAATTACCCCTTCATTGATGTTTCTATCCCCGGTCTACGATCCATTCTTTTATGTAAAGTACTTTTTCTTTATAGAGGGACACCAATTTTTATCAATTCTGTTTTTTGCCGGCATTCCTCTGGTCTTTATAAAGTTTAGGAGCTATAGAGACCTCCTGTTTCTATATATCCTTCCATTGGGAGTCCCGTTGATTATGTCCAATATATTAGAAATTGCCAGCTACAGGTATGCGTATTACATGGTTCCCTTTCTTATACTCTGCGCTTGTAGGGTTTTCTTTGTCTTCCTCGATTATCTGGGATACACTAAGGAGAATAAATCTCTAAGTACTATTAACTCCGTCTTTGCTTCCATTATGTTAATAGTTGTCTCATCCGGTCTGTTTCTCAATCTCAAAAATTTTCCACAAATCACGGAGGATATAAAAACTGATCAGAGCCTCAGATATTCTCCCCAAACGGACGAGGCATCGGAGTTTATTAAGGCAAGTGCGGAATCCGGGGATATAATCGTATCGTTTCAGCCTCACTTGCTTGGATACTATCTGGGTAAAGATAGGGTGAATTATTTTTTTGAAAGCATACTCGGTCAGTCGGTATACATTGTTCCTCGGAAACCAGATTTTATTTTCGTCCACAGGGTAACTGGAACCCCGGCTATTCTTTCGCTAAACGAATTAAGGAGGGTCATCGGTGCCGGCAGGAGGAGGGTGTGGCTTGTTGCGACCCCAGGGTCTCCTGATCGTTTGGATAATGATAGCAAGGAGTTTATTAATGAGAATAGGAGAGTCGTTTTTGAAAGGTATATAACCCGTATTTACTTAATAGGCGGTGACTGATAGTGCTCATCCTTCTATTTTTTATCATTTCTCTTTGCAATCAAGGGCTGGAAAAATCGGTTGAATATACATTTAATCACCCGTGGAGGGCAGATGCAACCGATCAATTGGCATTAGAGTCGAAGGGTGCCACAACAACGGATCCGGCGGCTGTAAAGGGCGTTTACAGCCTCATGAAAGGAATGGAGCCTGTCAATCCTGCTGTATTGAGACTCCCTTTTGTAGAAGGGGTTAGTATTAGAATCCACTGGGATGACATCGAACCCGAAGAGGGGAGATTCGACTGGAGCTATTTGGATAATGCGTTGCATGAGGTTGAAAAGGCCAATAAGAAAGCGATGGTGAGAATCCTTCCTGGAATCCATTCTCCCGAATGGATATACAAAAAGGGGATTGCCTCTATAGAGTTTAAGGATGCCAATCCGCATCATAAAACGTACGGCAAATTGCTTAGGATGCCTGTGCCGTGGGATGAGTCCTATATCAAGGAGTGGACGAAATTCGTCAATGTACTTGGGAAGAGGTATGGTTCTAATGATGCATTGGTACTGGTTCATATGGCGGGTCCAACGGCCAGTTCCGCAGAAATGCACATACCCAAAAAAGGCGAGGGTAAAACGCTTATTCAAGAGGCCGGTTATTCAAGGGATAAGATTGTTGAAGCATGGAGGGAGGTAATAGATGCCTACTCGAATGCCTTCCCTCAAAAGGCGCTCGCATTGAATATAGCCGTTCCTTTCAGGAGGGATGGGGCATTAGAAGAGGTGGTGCAATACGCCGTCTCTAAAATGGGAAAGCGATTGTGTGTTCAGGGAAACTGGTTGAGTGCTCATACGGCGAATTCCTTTTATCCATATAAGGTGATACTCGACATTCAAAAGAATAATAGCGCGAATATTGGATTTCAGATGTTAGGTGCATCTAAACACGAATCCCGACAGGGATCACTCGATATGTCTGTTGAGAAAGGACTACTCGCTGGAGCGATGTATTTTGAGATATATCAGGTAGACATATTAGAGCCGGACAACAGGCAATTTTTAGAAGAACTCGATAAGAGGCTTACAGCGGTGTCAACTGGTTTTTAGATCAATGCCATTTCGACTTGAAAAATTACCATGTTATTCTGAGCATGTTCATTGTTATTCGGTAGAAAAAATTTTCCTTTGGGGGCGCGGAGAAGAAACCAGATTTATACGCCCCTGTTTTACGGCGCGCCATAGCTGGAGGGTTTATGTTGCGGTGTATTTGAACTACCTCCAAATATGACAAGGTCATTCTTCTTCAGATGCTCCCGCACCTTTTTAAGGGTTTCGGCTACCTCAGGGCGATAGTTTTTGCTCTTGGGATTGCTGACTAGTATTTCGGGCACTTGCGAGAAGAGGATAGTAATTGGAATCTCAGGAATGCCGCCTGTGCCGCCGAATGCGTTGGTTAGCGATTGGCCAAGGGATTGCTCATCCCGGTTTCTCGTGGCTTTCTTCCCGCGCCTCTTTTCAGGAACCCAGAGGGGCCAACCGTTTCCAAGGCCGATCCGTGTGATTCCACCCCTGGCATACGGAACTACTCCGGACAGGTTACTGTAGACTCGCATCATGGTGGCGGTCCTATCCGCTTCTAGGTGCAGGTGGAGTATGCCAACGCCCTCCTTTCCGAATTCTGTGAGCAATTGGCCTGCCTCCCTTCTGTAGTTGTCATGATTGGAATCCTTTATGAATATCCCGGCAGCCTTCAACAATAGTGGAGTCTTTGTGAAATTCCTACGATATACACCCATAATACGCCTGCAGTAACTCTCCCACTTCTCAGCACTAAACCCAGCCTCAACGAAAGCCCGTCCCCCATCCTCTGAAGGCTGGGCAGTCAGATTCCCAATATGCCCTAGACCGGGCATTATATACCACACGTATGGATTCCCATTGAATCTCTTTGCAAATGCCTCAACCATAGGCTCTACATACCTCTGAACAAACCCCTCATCCCAGACAGCCGGAACCCGAATCCTCTGCCCCTTGGCTGTGCCTCCCCCCTTGAAGTATATTGCACGAACCCCAGGCTGATCGTATATCCATTGAGGGGTCTGTGGATTATCAACAGATTGACCATACAGGGGAAGGTTGATGACCACCCCCTTTCCTGCCTTTCCCCACTTATTTACCTCATCCATGAGTGAATCGAATGAGTATACCCCTGGTCTTGGTTCTACCTCCTGCCATGAGGCTGAAATGACCACTGCATCCACAAGGGGGTGACTCATGATGAGGTCTAATGCCTTATGCCTCTTCCTTGTTCCCTTATTTAGGTGGACATAAATGCCCGATTTGCCCTGATGAAGGGCCTTGAGATTGGACGTAGCATCATTGCCAATGTCATCCCCCTGGGCTTTTACCATGCCGATTATGAGCAGAAAAAGGACTGCAATGGCTAATTTATGAGTAGTACCGCTTCCAATCACTGATCGGCTCATGTTTTTTGATCGTCCGCTAATTTACTTAATTACAAAGACACTGAGGAATTGTATAAAATCCGATTACCGATAGCAGAATTCCTCTCTTGCTGCCATTGATATTTTAATCGCGTTTATTAAAAATGGCACAACGTTTTTTCACGCTTGCCTCCATCAGTAAATCGTGAGTCTTCACTGAGGATGGACAAACAGTCCGTTATTAGTATACTTTGGGGACTGAAGAGGGTTTCCTTTTAATTGAAGGGGGGTAGAGAGATGCCAACATTAAGGGTGTCCAGTTTGCTTGTTGTATTCATCTGCTGTTTGTTGATTCCATTTTCTGCTCTTGCTGGTAAGGGAAAGAAGCCCTTTTTTAAGGAGGTGGGTGGAAAAGCGGGCCTTAGAAACCAGATGCACATCAATGACGGGTGTTACACAGCGGATGTCAATGGAGACGGCTATCCTGACCTGTATATCAGCAGGCATCAGGCCCTGCTCCCTCTTTTGGCGACAAACAACGGCGATGGCACATTCACTGTAGATCAACTATTCACATTCACGAACGATCGCCACGGCGTCGCTTGGGGTGACTTCGATAATGATGGAGACGAGGATGTCTACATTTCGGTGGGGGCTCCGGACAGGGTAAACGTGCTAAAGAAAGAACTGTGGCGTAATGATGGCAACGGCGTCTTTGTCAATATCGCGGATGCTGCTGGTGTCGCCGCCGTTGGATTACGAGGGCGAACTGCAGCTTGGCTCGACTACGACAATGATGGTGACCTGGACCTCCTTCTTGTAGTTGATGGTACACAGGAAAATCACTCAATAGTCCTGTTCAGAAACAATGGTGACTATACATTCACCGATGTCAGCGCTGAAACTGGTATGACAAACGCCATAATCTATTCAAACGGCGGAGTCGGACTGGCTGACTATGATGGGGATGGGGATCTGGATATCCTTTTAACCTCTTCATTTACATCGGAGAAAAAACCAAATGACCTCTTTACGGAATTCAGTTTATTATTAAAGCATAGTAGCGATGGCACGTTTAAGGATGTGGCCAAGCAAGCCGGCATTGGGGAGCTTACTTTGGGGCGCGGAATTGCATGGGGAGATTACGACAACGATGGCGATCTCGACCTCTATGTCTCTCGCGGAGTGAGGGATGAAACGGTCTTTCAGGATGGTGTCTTCATTAGGAGTCCGAATCAGATAGAGTGGTTAAGCTCTGTCAAATTCGACGAATTTGAAGATGGCCTCGATTTTGTCCCCAATGGTGGCACCAGTGTTACATTTGATTTCTGGAAAAACCAGGACAATCCGCTGCCGAGCCTCGATAAGGTCTTTATTGGAGCCTCGGGTGCGCATCCCACCTCGATTCCCTTCACATTATTAAAAACGGGAGGCTCGATTAATCCCACGGGCAAGCCGTCCTTTACCCCTGGGACGGATGAAGGGGTGTATATCTGGCAGGATAATGCGGGCACATGGCATCTACGGGTGCTGCAAATTACTCCATTTAGGGGAACCGGGGCTGTTGGGAAAGATACCTCAGGCTTTATCACCACGGACGGTCAATTCACCAATGTCACTCCGGTCGGAATGGAAAAGAGCAAATTCGATATGTGCAATAAGCTCTTTCGAAACAATGGGAATGGTACATTCACCGACGTATCTGATAAAGCGGGCGTCGGAGATTGTCACGACGGCACCTCTACATCCTGGATGGATTTTGATAATGATGGCTACCTTGACCTCGTTGTTATCAATGCCGGTTATGATGTCACCAATGACACGATAACGAATAAACCAATCATATTATATAAGAATAATGGCAATGGCACCTTTACCGATGTGACTGATCGGGCTGGATTTGTCCCTGAGTTGTTTTATGTGAGGACAACCGCGGTCCTGTTTGATTATAATAACGATGGCTTTATGGATATGTTCGTATGCGATGACGATGGCCCACCCCCATATCATGGTAAGCCCCTTGTTCTCTATAAGAACAATGGGAATGGGAATCATTGGCTGACGCTAAAGCTGGTGGGGACGGAGAGCAATCGGGACGCCATCGGGGCTAAGGTTACACTGCAGACAGGCAAGAAAATCCAGTTTCGTGAGCAGAACGGAGGGTTTAACCTGATAGGGCAGAACGATACGCGACTCCACTTCGGGCTGGGCGCGAGTACTAAGGTCGATCGGATAACTGTGGAATGGCCTTCGGGTCAGGTTCAGGATTTTAATAACATAGGTGTTGATAAGATACTGGTAATTACCGAAGGGCAGGGGATAACACCCTAAAAGTACCTATGTCTTGCCGCACCCATGGCACAGTAAGTGCTCTATTTGTTTCCAAATATAGCGACATCATTTTTCTTCAACTGGTCTCGCGCCTTCTTGAGGGCCTCAGCCACTTCAGGGTTATAATCCTTGCTGCTGGGATGGCTCGCCAGTATCTCAGGCTTTTGTATGTAAAGAATGGTAGTCGGGATGGTGGGAATGTTATCAATGCCGCCGAATGCATTGGTTAGCGATTGGCTAAAGAATTGCTCGCCGCGATTCTTAGTCGGCCCCTCATGCTTGCGCCTCTTTTCAGGGACCCAGAGGGGCCAGCCGTTTCCAAGGCCGATCCGTGTGATTCCACCCCTGGCATACGGAACTACTCCGGACAGGTTACTGTAGACTCGCATCATGGTGGCGGTCCTATCCGCTTCTAGGTGCAGGTGGAGTATGCCAACGC
>Ga0209810_1002754_pt1 | contig 20115 bp, 21 predicted proteins | sample Coa_R1_7_FD_187159 | JGI IMG/M metagenome (GOLD analysis project Ga0209810, IMG submission 187159) | Surface soil microbial communities from Centralia Pennsylvania, which are recovering from an underground coalmine fire - Coalmine... | ecosystem: Environmental > Terrestrial > Soil > Unclassified... | reverse complement strand
AATTTTGTGGATAATTCTTTTGGGTATTTTCATTTGAGACCTCCTTGTGTTTATTTATCCAATAATGATAGACACTAAGGAGGTCTTCTTTTATATCTCTCTCCTTCCCTCAAGTGTTAATCTCCAGGATAGACTAACTTGAAAACCCCGCCCTCAAAGGCTAGACTTTTACAATTAATGATCGAATATGACGAAGGGATTCACATAAAGGGAACGGATCTTTGGTTTGATTCAAAGAGGAAGGTTCAATTCTCTTTCCTTTCAAATGCAAATGTAAATCACTTTGCCTCGCACGAAAAGGTGATTGCCACTCCTCAAACGCTAAAGCTCTCGGCGGAGAAGATTAAAAATTCTGTTGCCCTTGCTTGCCCCTTCAACCATCCTTTTACACTCGGCAAGGTTCAGGTAGAGCTTATCCCCGCCGGATATATACTCGGCTCTTCTCAAATAGTCGCAGAGCTTGACGGAAAGAGAATCATATACACCGGGGATTTTAAACTGAGGCGCACAGAAACGGCAGAGATGGCAGAGGTAAAGCGTTGCGACACCCTCATTATGAAATGCACGTATGGCCTTCCAAAATACGCCTTTCCTCCTCCGGAGACTGTAATTGACTCACTTATAGCTTTTATAGACGAATCCCTTTCTTCAGGAAATGCGCCTGTGCTTCTTGTTGAGATTCTGGGAAAAGCCGAGGACATCGTGAAGGTTCTGGGAGACAGAGGATATAAGCTCAGTGTCCATAGGTCAATTTACAAGGTTATCAAGATTTATGAGGAATTCGGAATCACTTTTTCAAATTACGAGAGGTTCAGACCAAGAGAACTGAAAGACCGCATTCTAATCGTGCCGCTGTATCTCAGAGGTTCAGACATAATAGAGAAAATAGAAAGGAAGAGAATCGGAGCCGTTATGGGATGGGCTGTGGATAGGGCATTTGTAAAATCGGCGTTTGGAGTGGATGAGGCTTTCCCGCTCAGCAGTCATGCAGGATATGAAGAGCTGATTCAGATTGTAGAGATCTCAAGGCCCAATGAAGTGTACTTAATTGGCGGCTTTAGTGTTGAATTTGCAAGAACTCTCCAGAAGAGGGGATTCAACGCAAAGCCACTTGAGACACCTTCGCAACTGAAGCTTTTCTAGTAAATATTTACCATCTACCTTTCTCAGGAGGAATAAGATGTCTGTAAAAACCGTAAGCCTGAGATTACAAACAAAGGGAGAGACGGACTTAATAGATATAACCTCGATGGTAGAAAATTCGGTAAGGGACTCCGGTATTTCTTCTGGAATAGTCACGGTGTTTGTCCCAGGCTCTACTGCCGGAGTTACAACAATCGAGTATGAAAGCGGAGCGGTAAAGGACTTTCAAAGAGCCATAGAAAGGATTGCACCCAAGGGCATTCACTACGACCACGACGCAAGATGGGGAGACGGAAATGGATATTCCCATGTAAGAGCCGCGCTCCTTGGGGCGTCCCTCACGGTTCCCTTTTCATCGTCAAGGCTCCTCCTCGGAACTTGGCAGCAGATCGTGCTTGTGGATTTTGACAACAGAGCGAGAAAAAGAGAATTAGTCCTTCAGATTATGGGGGAGTGAGCATATCAGCTTTACAAATAAATTCATGGACAACAAGAAATTACATAAATCTCATAGGAGAGACAGCGATGAATGTGAAACGGCTTCTTGACCTTACCGATCGGGTAGCTATAGTCACAGGCGGATACACAGGAATTGGGAAACAGATGTCCGAGGCCCTTGCCGAAGCCGGAGCGAATGTGGTCATCTGTGCAAGAAACTTAGAGGGGTGTGTTAACGCAGCGGAGGAGATTAAAAAAAGCACAGGGGTTAGAACCCTCGCTCTAAAGTGCGACGTCTCAAATCCCGATGATGTTGAAACCGTAGTAAAAGAAACCATTGGTAAATTCGGTAAAATTGACATACTTGTTAACAATGCTGGAATAGCTATGGGCGGGCTTCCAGAAGACACAGCGCTAAAGGATTGGGAAACCGTGCTTAAAGTAAATCTGACCGGTACCTTTCTCTGCTCTAAGGAAGCGGGAAGGTTTATGATTCAATCGAGAAGGGGAAAGATTATTAACCTGGCTTCAATTATGGGATTTCAAACCACTGAATTGGTAAGCGCACCTGCCTATGTGACAACTAAAGGGGCAATCATTGCTCTCACACGTGAACTCGCTGTCAGGTGGATTCGTCACAATATAAATGTGAATGCAATTGCTCCTGGGTGGTTCCCAACACAAATGACAGATCCAGTTCTTAGCCCTCATAAGATGGGGAAGGGAGATGAACTACTACGCTCTATCCCGTCAGGAAGATTCGGCGGGGAGGATGACCTAAAGGGAGTTACAGTCCTTCTCGCTTCCTCAGCCTCGGATTACATCGTGGGACAGACAATCATTGTAGACGGTGGTATTTTAGCGAGATACTGAAATTCTCACACAAATTTCAATGAAAATTCCTGCTTATACCTCATGTTTAAATTGATTATGAGTGGTGTAACGGCCTCTATCATCATCGAAGACTCAAGCGGTCCGGCATCGAGCGCTTTCAAATCCGCTATATCCTCGGTGATTCTCTTTACCACATCCTTCGAGTCTTTATCATCCCCACATATCACAACGTCATAGTTCAGTACATGGTCTATTTCCCTTAACGCCTTTGCAGGAAGGCTGTGGTAGGCGGAGACCAATTTTACAGTCTCAGGCAAGGCCTCTTTTATCTCAAGCGCAGCAGAACCTTGAGGAGGGGGAGAATAGACAAAAACCTTTCCCTTTTTAACCATCGGAACTACAGGGGAAATCACGATCTGGCTTGTAAAGCTATCCCGGATTTGACGGACGGTTGAAGCCGCATGCTCGAATGGTATGCTTACTACGACCACCTCGGCCGCGCGGGCAGCCTCAGCATTGACCATACCCTCTATGCGCGAACCAACACCGAGCTTAGAAAGCACTTCTCTATATTCGGATGCGATTCCCTTTGCTTTTTCATCGCTTCTTGAGCCTATGAAAATCTCGTGCCCTATCTTCGACCAACGGAGTACCAGTCCTTCAGCAACGTCGCCTGTGCCGCCTAAAAGAGCGATTCTCATACTCGATCTCTCCAATTTTAGTTTGGGTTTTCATTATCTAATGAATTCTAAATCAGGTCAAGTCCTCTTGAGATTCTACATCAAATACGTCATCTATTCTTCCGTCTCTTACAATCCTCTCATCTACAAGGATTTCATAAGAATCGGCATAAAACGTATTTTCACAGCACCGGAACTGGGGAAGGTAGAATCTATCGCTATCGAGAATCTGATCAAAATACTCCTTTGTTCCCTCAAAAATGGTTTCTTTATAAGTCGCTCCACATTTAGGACAAACTTTTTTAAAAACGAGTTTAATCATATTCATCTATTGATAAAGGTCTCAATAGCTTAGACGCTCCTAACTCGAGGCTCTAACGTTTATAGCCCTCGGTCCGCGCTTGTCCTTCTCCACATCGAATTCCACCGAGTCTCCCTCCTTTAAGCTCTTAAAGTCAATTCCCTGGAGACCCGTAATATGAAAGAAGAGTTCCCTCCCATCCTCCGCCTTTATAAATCCATAGCCCTTGCCTTCCATTACCTTCTTTATTTTCCCTTTAGGCATGTGCCTCTCCTCATTATTAATTTCATCCCCCATTCAACTACCTTATCCTTCCTTTTCCGTCATGCGATTTTCCAGACCAGGGTGCAGTGAACCTTTTACAGTAGTGATATAGAGTCCTGTATTTCTCCTTATCTGCCTGCGTATTATTGAGCCGCGTATAGCACTCAAAACAGGCTATCTTACCATCAATGTGCCTGTCTCGAAAATTTCCCTCTAGGACTGGAGCATCGCAGAAACGGCATTTCTCCGATTTCATTTTTTATCCCTCTTTACTAAGATTGCTATTTTCGTTTTATCTGGATTTTAAACTCCTCTAGAATCGCTTCCCCATTACATGGCTCTAAGATGTGTGAAAGTTGGTGTCTTACCGATAATCGGATACATTTCAATCGGGTTCTCAGATTCTCTAAGGGGTTGTAATATAAACATAATTACATATATTATGAATTATTTTGGTCAATAACTCAATCCCTATTTATTTTCAAAATTTTGACTAGCAGAAGGCTGAGGAGAAGGTAATCCTGTCCTATATTTACCCGTTTGATAAATCACCAGCTTTAACCCTTTTCATAAATAAATCAAATTTATTATTTTGACCAACGCCCAGGACTCTAATGGTCTTGAGTCTCGATGTCTCTCCTCTTATAATCTGCACACTCGATTTTGAAACCCCAAGTGCTTTTGCAATGATTTCCCTCAGCCTTTCATTTGCCTTTCCACCTTGAGGCGGAGCGGTAACTCTCACTTTGACCCTTCCGTTTTGAAGCCCGACTATCTCATCGCGCGATGCTTTCGGCTGAACCTGAACCTCAATATTTACTCCAGACTCTTCCCCAGAATCGAGCATTAAAGTGTTCCCGTTTTTAATCTGAATCCAAATTCCCTCAAGCTCCCTACGAGGAACTGATCTAAAAAAACAATTACTATGAGAACTAAAATTGGAGACAGATCAATTCCGCCTAGAGGGGGTATGATTCTCTGCACATACCTCAGCACCGGATCTGTTGCCCTGTATAGAAAATTTACAATCGGGTTGTATGGGTCTGGACTTACCCAGGAGATTATGGCTCTTGCAATAATGAGTAGCATATAAACATTGAGCAAGAGATGAAGCACCTGCGCAAGCGCCATAACAAGGTTTCCAAGAACAGCCATAGTCATCTCTTTTCCTCCTTGGATAATTCTTTTGAACGCCTCACGGCAGCCTCGACAGCCGAAATGACAATACCTCTAAGCCCGCCTACCTCAATCTCCTTTATTCCTTCAATTGTCGTTCCGGAAGGAGAGGCAACTCTATCCTTGAGTTCTGCGGGATGAATCCCGTCATCGAGTACCATCCGGGCTGTGCCATAAACGGTCTGCGCCGCGAGTCTCATTGACATACTCCTTGGAAGCCCCGCCTTTACCCCGCCATCTGCGAGAGCCTCAATAAAGATAGACACAAAAGCCGGACCGCTTCCGCTAAGCCCTGTAACAGCATCAAGAAGCCCTTCGCTTTCAACAATATACGTAATTCCTACAGAATCAAAAATCCTCTTTACGTCTTCCCTCTCTTCCTGAGTTACAGAAGGGACGCAGTAGAGAGCCGAGGCTCCTGAAAGCACGAGCGCAGGGGTATTGGGCATCGCGCGAACTACTTTTATTTTTTTATCATTTCTCATGATAGAGGCCGTAGAAATTCCCGCCGCAATTGATATGAGAATCTTCTTATGAGTTAAGTAATCACTTATCTCATCCATAACACTTCCGACTGAATTTGGCTTTACGGCAATCACGACGAAATCGGAGAACTCCACAACCGCCGGATTCTTTTGGGTGACCTCAACGCCATAAATGGAAGACATAAGGTCTAATCTCTCCTGTAAGACATCGCTCATAATTATCCGGTCTTTTGTAAACACCCCGGATGAGAGAAGCCCCTTTACAAGAGCCTCAGCCATATTTCCCGCACCCATAAAACCAATCTTTTTCATCTCTTTCCCCCGATATTGTTAATCGAATGCCTCTTGATAATTGTCATTATGAAGGACGAAGTCTCCAACCAATCTCAAACAACGGGGTTGCTTCGCTATCGCTCGCAATGATAGGTAATGAACTCGTTCCTTAATTGCTCCTCGGCCCAAAAATCGCCGTTCCAATCCTTACAATCGTTGCTCCCTCTTCAATTGCGACCTCAAAATCCCCACTCATCCCCATAGAAAGCTCCCTGAGTTTTGGAAACCTCTCCTGGAGTCTGTCCCTTAGTTCTCTTAATTTCCTGAAATATGGCCTTACCATTTCAGGATTATCAAAAAATGGGGGCATTGTCATAAGCCCATTTACCTCGATTCGCGGGAAACTACTTAGCACAGACAAAAAATCGTCTAGCTGTCGGGACTTAATTCCGCCCTTTACCCCTTCTTCACCTATGTTTACTTCAATGAGAACCGGAACATTAGTCTCCAATTTTTCCGCTCTCTTATTTATCTCTTGAGCGGCGGAAGCACTGTCGAGCGAGTGAATAAGACTCACACCGTCTAAATATTTCACCTTATTCTTTTGAAGACGGCCTATAAAATGCCACTCAACCTTTCTCCCAATGGCTTTTTCAACAAGGTCGCGCTTGCCTCTAAACTCCTGGGCGTAGTTTTCCCCAAATGCATTGATGCACAGCCCTGCAGCTTCAATAATCCTTTCTGCATTAACCCCCTTTGTTACCGCGACGAGCTTTACTTCCTCGACGCCTCTTCGTGCTCTATAAACTGCCTTCTCGATTCTCTCTCGGACCCTTTTTAGATTTTCAGATACGCTCATACTCACCGAATAATTTTAAAACTCCAAGCCTCGTAAGCACGTCAATTACTTGGGCAATGGGAAGTCCCACGACGTTTGTATAGGAGCCGTGTATCTCCTCAATCATAAACGCACCGATGCCCTGCGCTCCGTATGCCCCCGCTTTATCCATAGGCTCCCCGGTCTTAATGTAACCTTCTATCTCACACGGCGCAAGGGTCTTAATCTTAACTCGGCTCTCTACAAGATTCCTGTATAGAATCTCCGCCTCAGGCTTTACAATCGAAAACCCCGTAATGACCCCGTGCTCCCTTCCCGAAATTTTTTCAAGCATAATTGTTGCCTCTTCTTCGTCTTTAGGCTTGCCCAATATCTCTCCGCCTATCACGACAATCGTATCAGCCCCAATAACTACAGAGTCACTATCGAGGCTTCTGGAAACGCTCAGGGCCTTTTCAGTAGAGGTTCTGAGCGCAAAATCCTCCGGTGATTCATCACGGAGCGGAATCTCATCTATGAGGCTTGGTATGACCTCAAACCTCAATCCGAGCCTTTCCAGGAGTTCTTTTCTTCTGGGGGATGATGAGGCAAGGATTATCTTGGAGACCATCTTCATGATTTCATCTCAGACTTACCTATAACTATATCACGTAAGTCAATTAAAACCCGTCTAATCTTCACCAACATAACAGTGGGGCAGGACAGTTATATAAAAAATCTTATCAATGTATCTAATTGGAACCCGGCGCTCTCCGTATTTAAAGTTGAACTGAAAGGATAAAAGCAATATAATTAAGGTCGACCTGCCTCAGGGGGATGAAGATATTAAACAAATTCTACTATACGTTATCAAAAACTCAAGTTGGTATTAGCCGGCCTTATTTAAGCAATAAGATAATCCTCCGACTTGAAAGATATCCCCACAGTTACTTCGATTTAGTAAATTTAGAGAAGTAGATGATTAAGGAGAAGACTATATGATAGAATTTTTAAAAAGCCTCTTCAGCTCAGAAGGGTTTATGCCCCATGGGCATTGCCTTCTCTGGAAACCATCAGCAGTGTGGCTTCATGTAATATCGGATTCCTCGATCACGCTTGCTTATTATTCAATTCCAATCACATTGCTCTACTTCGTTCGCAAGAGACGAGATCTGGCCTTTCAATGGGTGTTTCTTATGTTCAGCGCATTCATCTTCGGTTGCGGCACTACCCATCTTATGGAAATCTGGACTCTCTGGGTGCCCACGTATTGGCTGGATGGAATCGTCAAAGCACTTACCGCTCTGCTTTCACTGGTTACTGCTGTGGCAATTGTGCCCTTAGTTCCCCAGGTGCTCTCCCTAAGAAGCCCGGCAGAATTGGAGGCAGCTAATCGCGAACTAGAAAAACAAATTGCCGAGCGCAAGCAGGTGGAGGAAACATCGTATGAGAGTGAAAGGCGCTACCGTTTACTTGCCGAGAACTCGACAGATGTCATCTGGACCACGGATATGGACCTGCGGTTTACATATTTGAGTCCTTCTGTTATACGCCAGCGGGGCTATAGTGTCGAGGAGGCTATGGCCCAGACATTGGATGAGGTCTTAACCCCGTCCTCATTCAAGGTTGCCATGGATGCCTTTATGGAGGAATTGGCAATAGAAAGAACGGAGCAGAAAGAGCTGTTTCGGTCACGGACGCTAGAGCTTGAACTCAGTCATAAGGATGGCTCTACAGTTTGGACTGAATCCAAGGTGACATTCCTACGCGACCGAGATAGCCGTCCTGTGGGGATTCTAGGGGTCACACGTGACATCACAGAGCGTAAGCAGGCGGAAGAGCAAATCAAAGCATCGCTTGAGGAAAAAGAGGTGCTTCTCAGGGAGATTCACCATCGGGTCAAAAATAATTTGCAGGTCATCTCGAGTCTTCTCGACCTTCAGTCCAGATACATCAGCGATGAACAGTCCAATAACATATTCAAAGAGAGCCAGAGCCGTATCAAATCAATGGCCTTTGTCCACGAAAAATTGTATCAATCCAAAGACTTGGCAAGAATCAACCTTGCCGAATACATTCGAGACTTGGCAACTAATCTGTTTCATTCTTATGGAGTTAGTTCCACTGCTATCAAACTGAAAATAACTGCTGATGATACTTTACTGGACATTAATACAGCCGTTCCTCTAGGTCTGGTTATTAATGAGCTTGTCTCAAATTCTCTCAAACATGGCTTCCCGAAAGAGAGGGAAGGGAAAATCAACATTGAACTTCGTTCAGATAATAATGGTAAGTTTACCCTGACTGTGAGTGATAACGGTGTTGGCTTCTCGAAAGATTTGGACTTTCAAAATACGAAATCGTTGGGTCTGCGATTAGTACGCACCTTAACCGACCAGCTAAAGGGCAACATCGAGATTCGCAGCAACGGTGGAACCGAATTTAAGATTATATTTGAGAAACCAAAATATCGGGGAAGAGGATAAGATAATGACAAATGCACAGATACTGGTTGTCGAAGACGAAAGCATCATTGCCGAGCACATACACGATGGTCTGAATAGATTGGGATATACTGTTTCTGCCATTGTCTCTTCGGGGGAGGAGGCTATTCAGAAGGTTGAGGAAACACATCCAGATTTAGTTCTTATGGATATTGTTTTAAAGGGCAATATTGATGGTATAGAGGCTGCTAAAGAAATCCGTACCCGTTTCAATATTCCGGTAGTATATCTCACTGCTTATTCAAGCGATAGCACATTTCAGAGGGCTAAGATAACGGAACCTTATGGCTATATAATCAAACCCTTTGAGGAAAGAGAATTACGCACCACTATTGAGATGGCCCTCTACAAGCATAAGATGGAAAGGAGATTAAAAGAGAGCGAAGAGTGGCTTACTACAACACTCAAAAGCATAGGCGATGCTGTAATTGCCACCGATAAGAATGAACGCGTAGCATTTATGAATCCAGTTGCCGAAAGGTTAACAGGATGGAATCAGGAAGACGCATTGGGTAAAGATTTAAGGGAAATATTCAATATCATAGATGAAGAAACACGCAGCGTTATGGAGAGCCCCGTAACGAAAGTACTTCGGGAGGGCATTGCTGTTAATCTGGTAAGTAATACAACACTCATCCCTAAGAATGGAACGGAAATACCCATTGATGATATTGGTGCACCCCTCAGAGATGAGAGGGGAAACATCATCGGTGTCGTCTTGATTTTCCGTGACATCACCGAACACAGACAGGCAATAGGGGCGTTGATGGCAGAGCGGGAACGGCTGTCAGTGACACTACAGAGTATCAAAGATGGCATCATTATGATAGATACCAATGGCCGCATCATATTGGCCAACCGGGCCGGTCAGGAGTATTTAGCACTACTGACCAACGTAGGCATCGGGGATGCCCTGACCCATATAGGAGAGAAACCCCTTACGGAGCTACTGGATCCTCCTAAGGGGAAAATCTACCATGAGGTGATAATCCAGGGTCCGCCACACCGAGTATTCGAACTAACTACTCAACTCATCAAAGTAGGACCTCAAGTCAGCGGCTGGGTGGTTATCATTCGGGATTCCACTGAGGAAAGAATAATGCACCAACGCATGGTGACTCAGGAACGCCTGGCCGCCGTGGGTCAATTGGCTGCCGGCATTGCGCATAACTTCAATAACGCCCTTACTGCCATAATTGGCTTCTCTCAGCTTTTACTAAATGATCCAAGCCTCTCTGACAAAGCTCTGAAGCGGCTCAACAGCATCATCGAGCAAGGACGCCGGGCCAGCCATTTCTCTTCCCAAATCTTGGACTTCTGTCAGCAGTCCGTATCTGAACAATATCCCCTGAATCTCCTGCTATTCCTGAAAGAGAATGTAAAGCTCCTGAAGCATTTTATTCCAGAGCACATTAAAATCACCCTCGATTTTACCCCTGAGGAATACTGGATTCTGGCCGATCCTGTTCAGGTATACCAGGTCCTTATCAATCTGGCACTCAATGCCCGGGACGCCATGCCCGAAGGCGGGGAACTCAAGATTCAGATTACCAAAATATACATCGAGTCTAAGATGCACCTACCATTCATACCGCCTGGGAATTGGATCAGGTTGTCCGTTTCGGATACCGGCACCGGTATCGCTCAAGAACATATGTCATACATTTTTGAACCCTTTTTTACTTCGAAGGAGGTAGGCAAAGGTTCAGGACTGGGGCTTGCACAGGTGCATGGTATAATCAAACAGCATAATGGCTTCATTGACGTTACAAGTAAGGTGGGTGAAGGGACAACCTTCAATATCTACCTGCCTGCTATACTGGAGAAAGAAGTAGTTACACCAGAACTGCCTGAGAAAGAGACATTAGGTGAACCGAATAGGTGACACTGTTAGTGGAAGACGATCCGATAACGCTTGAGATGAGTAGAGCTATGGTGAAGAAGCAGGGATAGCAGGTGTTAACTACCTCTAATGAACATGAGGCGTCGAAGGCTTGCCCGTTTCTACTAGACATCAACTTGAAAACCCACATTAGACTGAATAGAATCTTTCTGTCTTAAAATAATGAAATATGGAGATGGTGTATTTTTAAAGGAGCTTTACCTTTTAGGAAGAGATTTATTAAGAGAATCCTCTGTAGAAAGTCCAGAACTCGAATCCTCGCTCTTGCTCTCTAAGGCTCTTGGCATAAATACGGTTGATATTTACGCTCATCCTGAGAGGAAGGTGGAGTCGGATAAGGTTGAAGAATTTAAGCAACTTCTGGAGAGAAGGCTAAAGAGAGAACCCATTACCTATATTCTGGGCGAAAAAGAATTTTATTCAAGACCTTTTATTGTAACTCCTGATGTGCTCATTCCGAGACCTGAAACTGAAACTCTCATAGAGGAGGGTTTGAAACTAACTAAAAGCATCTCCCATCCTTTGGTCGTTGACGCCGGCACGGGGAGCGGATGTATAGCAGTAACAATAGGGTGTGAATGCAAGGATGCTCGAATATTCGGTACTGATATTTCTTTTGAAGCGCTTTTGATTGCAAGAGCAAATTCAGGGAGGCATAGGATCGTGGAAAGGATTTCGCTGATTCAAATGGATTTTTTAAGCGGATTCAAAGAGGAATCCATTGACATAGTCATCTCAAATCCGCCGTATGTAGCCGAAAGCGATTTCTCTGAACTCGAACCCAATGTGAGAGATTTTGAACCAAAGCAGTCGCTTCTCGGAGGAGAGGATGGCTTAGACTGTATAAGAAAAATCATACATCAGGCGGGAAGGGTTTTAAAAAACGGCGGATGGTGTATAGTTGAAGTTGGAGCCGACCAATCTGAAAGCGTGTCAAAAATCTTCGACCACGTTGGCTTTATAGACATCTCATCTGTAAGAGACCTATCAGGAATGGAAAGGGTGGTTAAAGGAAAATGGATAAGATAATCATTGAAGGTGGAAGAAGACTCGAAGGTGAGATTACAGTAAGCGGTGCTAAAAATGCCGTGCTCCCTCTTATGGCGGCATGCATTCTTACGGAGGGGCGCTGCACCTTTACAAACGTCCCGGATTTAGACGACGTTAAGACGATGTCAAAACTCCTCCGAATACTGGGAGCAGAGGTTGAATATGAAAATGGGGTTCTTTCAATTGATGCGGCCCGCCTGAGTAGCTGGGTCGCTCCTTATGAGCTTGTAAAAACCATGCGCGCCTCGGTGCTTGCCCTCGGCCCTCTCATTGCAAGGTTCGGCCACGCGAGAGTATCCCTGCCCGGGGGATGTGCGATTGGAGAAAGGCCGATTGATCAACACCTGAAGGGTCTCGAGATTCTTGGAGCGAATATTAAAATCGAAGCGGGCTATGTAGAAGCCGTCGCCCCCAAGCTTTGGGGAGGTGTAATCCCGTTTGATGTTTCAACCGTCACGGGCACGGAAAATCTCATCCTCGCCTCTGTATTTGCAAAAGGGGAGACGATGCTCCTTAATGCCGCTTGCGAACCCGAGGTTACGGAGCTTGCACATGTGCTCAACAAAATGGGCGCAAAAATCGAGGGGGCAGGAACAGATATAATTACGATTCGGGGCGTGGATAAACTCCACTCCATAGAAGGGCATGAGGTTATGCCTGATAGGATCGAGGCAGGAACCCTGATGGTCGCTTCGGCTCTCACACAAGGAGACCTTTTTATAAAAAGGTGCAGGTTTGAAAATTCGGGCGTCCTCATTGGGAAGCTAATTGAAGTGGGGGCGGAGGTATCGAGGGTAAATGGCGGCATAAGAATTCGGGGCACAGACAGAATAAAAAGCGTTGACATTACCACGCTTCCCTATCCGGGATTTCCCACAGATATGCAGGCGCAGATGATGACATTGATGAGCGTTGCAAGTGGTCTTAGCGTCATAACAGAAACCATTTTTCCACAGAGATTCATGCATGCAGGAGAATTAAGAAGAATGGGAGCGGATATAAAACTCGTAGGGAATAGCGCGGTAGTAAGGGGAGTGCCATATCTTAGCGGCGCTCCGATTATGGCAGGAGACCTGAGGGCAAGTGCATCTCTGGTTTTGGCCGGACTTATGGCTCGCGGAAAGACCGAGGTATCGAGGGTTTATCATCTCGACCGTGGATATGAGAGGCTTGATAAAAAGCTCGAGGTCGTGGGGGCCAGGATCTGGAGGGAGAGCGAGTGATTACGGTTGCAATCTCAAGGGGAAGGATTCTAAAAGAGGCATCTGCTCTTCTGAAGAAGGCAGGATTTTCCGTTGGAAGAATGTCAAACGGTTCAAGAAAGCTCGTTTTTGAATATCCCAGGGACGGAATCAAAATTTTAATCATTCGCCCTACGGATGTGCCGCCTTATGTAGAATACGGTGCGGCGGACTGCGGGATTGTGGGAAAGGATACGTTGATCGAAGAAAATCACGACCTCTATGAGCCACTGGACTTGGGGATAGGGAAATGCAGGCTTGTCGTTGCGGGTCCGAAGGAGTTTAATTTCTCATCAAATAGAATTCTGAGGGTCGCCACGAAGTATCCTAGAATCGCGCATGATCACTTTGCGAAAAAGGGCATAGGGGTAGAGGTTGTGAAGCTCTATGGCTCCGTTGAGCTTGCTCCCATTGTCGGGCTTTCGGACATCATAGTAGACCTAAGCGCAACGGGAGAGACATTGAAAAAGAATAGACTCGTTGAGATTGAAACAATTGCCGATATTACGGCAAGGCTCGTTGTAAACAGAGTCAGTATGAAGGTAAAATCAAGTGAGATAAAAGATTTTATAAAAAGGTTAAAAGGAGTCCGGGAGATTTAGATGAGCATTATTTAACTCCTCCCTAAGCTCACGTTTCAATCCATCAACTATCCACATCTGCACCAGGGTTTAGTACGGGATCTCCTTAGATTTAGGTTCATGTCCTTACACGAATCGTTGTATATTCACGAATAGCCTCCATAAGAGTAGCCTTCTTTACCGGCTTGGTAATATGGGCTGTACACCCCGCATCTATGCTCCTTTGCCACTCCTCCTTACGTGCATACGCCGTTAAGGCAACTATGGGCGTGCACTCTACACCCCTGTCCCTCTCCCATTTCCTAATCACCTGCGTGGCACTGTAGCCATCCATTACAGGCATCTGCATATCCATCAGCACCAGGTCATATCTCCCAGACTTAAACTTCTCAATGGCTACCGCTCCATTCTCTGCTACATCTATCCGATATTGTGTCCTCTTTAGATATGACTGGATCAGTAAACGGTTATCTGCTGAGTCCTCCACAAGGAGAATTCTCAGTGCACGTTTATCTTCTGGTACATCAGCCATTGCAATCATCGGTGGACTCTGAACCGTTGTCTTTGATTTACCTACTGTAGCATTGATAGCCTTGAGCAGGTCAGACCTCTTAATCGGCTTTACCAGATAAGCTGAAATGCCTGATTCCTGGCGGCGTTTGCCATCGCCTTGACGGTTATTGGAGGTGAGCATCATAATAGCCATATCCATAATGCCCAACTCTTTGCTGATGTGCTCCACCACCTCAAACCCGTCCATGTCCGGCATACGGCAATCCAGTAACAAGAGTTGGTATCCTTTTCCTGATTCTCTGGCACGCTTAAGCTCAGCAAGCCCCTCCCTGCCACCCTCAACCTCTGTCACAGATGCTCCCCACCCAGCCAGTGTCTCCCTCAAAATCAGACGGTTTGTGGCATTGTCATCCACCACCAGTGTCTTTAGTCCCTTTAAATCCACACCTAAACCAACTTGCTCCTTGCTCTCAGTCCGAATCCCAAATCGGACTGTAAAGTAGAATCTACTTCCACTGCCTTCCTCACTCTCAGCCCATATATGTCCACCCATCAGTTCAATCAGTTGTTTAGAAATAGCCAGTCCCAGTCCAGTCCCTCCATATTTGTGTGTGATAGAGGAATCAGCCTGTGTGAAACTATCAAAGATTCTCTCCAGCTTATCAGGAGGAATGCCTATGCCCGTATCCGATACTGAGAATAGAAGAGAGCCACACTCTTTAGCTCTCCGGTCATTCTCAATACTGAGCATTACCTCTCCCCTCTCTGTGAATTTGATGGCATTGCCTATGAGATTAAACAGAATCTGACTCAATCTGTCCGGGTCTCCTACCAGGTTATTTGGTACATCAGCCATGATATTGTAGAGCAACTCTATATCCTTCTCATGGGCACGTACAGCCATAACTTCTACTGTCTTCTCAATCAGTTCGCTAAGATCGAAATCAACCCTCTCCAACTCTAGGCGCCCAGCCTCCACTTTAGAGAGATCCAGCAGATCATTAATCAGGTTCAGAAGGGTATCCCCAGCCCTCCTGAAAATCCGCACATACTCCTGCTGTTCGGGTGTTAACTGTGTCTCCCACAGGAGATCAGCCATACCAATGATAGCATTCATAGGTGTACGGATTTCATGGCTCATATTGGCCAGGAACTGGCTCTTGGCGCTGTTGGCGATTTCAGCTGATTCTTTTGCCCTTTGTAATTCCTCCTCTGCCCTCTTGTGATCTGTTATATCGCGAGCTACCCCAACAACAGCAACTTCTTTTCCATTTTCATCTTTAATAACCGATCTGGAAAGAGAAACTGGAAATTCACTTCCATCTTTTCGCTTATGGTAAAGTTCATCTTTCAAGCCAACTTCCCCAAGAACATGACTATCTCTGCCCAGAATATCCTCTTCCTCGTATCCATAGGTTTTGCAGAATGCTTTATTAACGAAGATGATCCTATCATCCATATTGGTAATGTAGACACTATCGTTAATATTCATAATGGCATGTGATAGCATTCTGAATTGTTTCTCTGATTCCTTGCGTTTGATTGCACCATCTACTGTTATCGGCAGGACCTTTAGATAATTGCGCTCCGGGTCCTTTATGAGATAATCGTGAGCGCCTCTTTTCATGGCCTTAACAGCGATTTCTTCATCCCCACTTCCAGTGACAATAATAATCGGAGTGTCTTTTATCAAATCGAAAACATCGAATGCTGTGCCGTCTCCAACGGCGTAGTCAGTAATTACAATATCGAATCTTTTGGAATCTAAAATTTTCTTCACCTCTGAAACAGACCCAGCTATATCGTAATCGTATGAAAGGTTCTCATCCTTAACGAGACGCTTAAAGGCCATCTGGTCAACCCTATCGTCTTCAATTACCAAAATTTTTATGTTTTCCATGTCCTCTCCGAGTTTTTGATTCACTGCTCCACCCACTCGGTTCTATCGTTTCTACTGAGGTGGTTATCTAGCATCTATCCATTATATCCATAGTTCCCAAAGGTATTTTCTTCTTTAAGGGCTTAGTAATATAACCATACGTCTCATTCTCAACGCATTTATCACGATAGCGCTTCATAAGCATGCCGTGTCCTTACACGAATCGTTATATATTCACGAATAGCCTCCATAAGAGTAGCCTTCTTTACCGGCTTAGTAATATGGGCTGTACACCCCACATCTATGCTCCTTTGCCACTCCTCCTTACGTGCATACGCCATTAAGGCAACTATGGGCGTGCACTCTACACCCCTGTCCCTCTCCCATTTCCTAATCACCTGCGTGGCACTGTACACAAATTTTCTCGGATAGAAGTTCATATCATGCTTCCTGTGATATAGACAATCCCTAATCTATCAGTTCAGTCCGTATTGTTTCTACTGAAATGGTCGGTCTAGCACCTGCCCATTTCTCAACCGTCTCTAGAAGCATCTTCTTCTTTAAGGGCTTAGTAATATAATCATCCATCTCATTCTCAATGCATCTATCACGATACCCACCCATAGCATGTGCGGTAAGGGCTATTATTGGAGTATGTTTCAAGCCGTGCCCCCGCTCCCACTCCCTTATCTCCCTTGTTGCACTAAACCCATCCATCACTGGCATCTGTACATCCATCAAAATTAAATCGTAGTGAGACCTACGAACCGACTCTACCGCCACTTCTCCATTCCATGCTATGTCCACATTATAACCAGCATTCTCCAGTATCTTTTTTCCCAAGTTCTGATTGTCTACGTTGTCTTCTACAAGCAATATCCTTAGCCCTCTCCTGTTACTTATCTCCACGGGCTTTGTACTACTACCAACCTTCTCCTTTTTACGAAAACGTAATACCCCCATCAACACATCAAATAGCTTTGATTGCTTCACAGGCTTGACAATTGACTCTGAAATACCCAATTCTTTTATTACATCTGATTTCAACCCCCCCCAGGAGGAAAGCATAATCATCTTTACATCTCCGAGGTTCGGCTCCCTCTTTATAGCCCGCGCTAGCTCCACCCCATCCATCACTGGCATCTGATGGTCCAATATTACTAAATCAATCCTATTGTCTCCGCCTTTTATATACTCCAATGCCTCAATACCACTTGACGCTTTTATTACGTTAAATCCCCATGCACTTAGCGTCTTCTCTAATATAACTATGTTGGTTTTATTATCATCAACTATCAAAACAGATACCTCTTTAAAATCGGGATAGCTAAACTCTATCCCCTTCTCTCTATCTTCTTCCCTTTTCTCAAACCTCAGGGCTAGACTAATATGGAATGTTGCCCCCTTACCCTCTTCACTCTCTATCCACATTCTTCCCCCCATCAGTTCAACCAGTGACTTTGATATGCTCAGTCCCAGCCCTGTTCCCCCAAACCTCCTTGTAGTAGAACTATCTACCTGTGAGAACTTCTCAAATATCTTCTTCTGATTCTCCTTTGAAATCCCCATGCCTGTATCTATTACCATAAAGTGAAGTCCGACTCTCCCCATCTCATCCGACTCTACTTTCTCTACCTTAACCGATACTTCTCCCCTCTCCGTAAACTTTATTGCATTACCTACAAGGTTTACCAGCACCTCTCTTATCCGAATTGGATCTCCTATAACCCATGTGGGTATTCCCGGCTCTATATAACACATCAGTTCAAGACCTTTATTATGTGCACGAACACTCAACATCTCTACCACCCCTTCTACCATTTCCTTGAGATTAAAGGTAATCTCTTCAATCTCCATCTGTCCCGCTTCAATCTTTGAGAAATCAAGTATGTCATTTATCACTCTAAGAAGCGCCTCGGAGGAAGACTGAACCACCTTCAGGGACTCCCTTTGCTCAGGTGTCAAATCCGTATCCAGGGTTAATTCCGTCATGCCGATGATAGCATTCATGGGCGTGCGAATCTCATGGCTCATGTTGGCCAGGAACTCCGATTTCATTCGGTCTATCTCTTTGAGCCGGCGTATCACCTCCAGCTTGGATATAGCGGTAGTTATCTCAAGCCCGATTCTGCTCAGCATATCAATCTCCTCCTGATTAAAAGGCTCCTCCTGTCGGCTACCAAATAACAAAACGCCGATAACCTTATCTTCCATAATGATTGGAATACCAAGCAGGGGATGGTAATTGAGCATTCGTCCTGCGGGTCCGAGAGATGGGTCTTTTTGCACATCAGGAATATGGAGCATCCCTGCCGATTCAATAACCCTCCAGGTTACACCGCGTCCCCGCGGAATGCGGCTAGCCCGTTTGAGATACTCCTCGTTAAGGCCGTGGTGGGCTTTTAGTACCGCCTCTTCCTTTTCCACCAGATAAAGCCAGAATAGATCGATATAACCAAGTGTTTTCAAAACATGGTCAAGTGCCTGCTGTACAACCATCTCTATATCCATACCGCTATGGACAATCCGACCCAGTTCATATAACAGTGTAAGATCACGGTTTTTATTTTCTAGAGTATCCGAGAGTTGCCGTAAAGATTCAGCACTGGCCTGTAGAGCTTCTGCCCGCTGTGCATTATTGATTGCTACCTCTATTTGTTGTGCCACAATTTCCAGCAGCCTTAATTCCTCTTCATCAAATGAATCCTTCTTCAAAGAGCCTATGTTTATACAACCCATTGTCTTGCCCCCAAATTGAATAGGCATAGACAAATAACTCTTTATTCCCATTTCTCTTCCAGCGGGACCAATAAACTCGTCTCTGTCCACGTCTGCACAATATCGTGGTTTTCCCTCTATAATTGTCTTCCATGTAATTCCCTTCGGATGGGAGATTCTTCTTGCCCGCTCAATATACCAATCGGTGAAGCCTCTATAGGATTTTATAACTGCTTCTTTTCCTTCGACAAGGTAAATTGCAATGTTGTCCGCCCCATTTATATTCTCACTCATTGCTTCAACAGCGTTCTCTAGAACGTCCTTTAGATTAATTGACTGATGGACACTTCGAGTTACGGTGCTGATGATTGTCTCGTAACGATTCTTTTTGGCTAACTGATCAAGATTTTCTCTGAGGGCTTTCTCTACCCGCTTGCGCTCAGTAATATCACGCACGATGCCAATAAAGATGCGTTTTTCATCTAGCCGCATCTCGCTTATGGCCAAATCCATAGGAAACGTTAAGCCGCCTTTGCGTTGGCCTACGGTCTCATGCCCTACATCCTGTCCATCACTCGGATACTTACTCACATCTTCACCCAGTTCGGGGATCAACGCATTTCTGATATATTTCCCCAGCTCAGGTATCAACTTATCTATACTTTGACCTATTATATCAGTAGCACTGTAACCGAATATTCGCTCTGCTGACGGATTAAATGACTCGATGATACTGTTTTCATTCACAGTGACAATACCATCTATCACATTGTCCATAATCGCTTGGACTCTAGCTTCGTTTTGTTCTCGAATCTTTCGATTCAGTTTCAAAAGCTCCTTGGACACAAGCTCCATCGAACGGTCAGTCAGTCGTCGCTCCCTGTCAAATTCCTCGTATGTCGCATTGACCATATCAAGCAAAATATCGTAATCAACCTTATTGTCGGCTGAAGAGCGTAGAGCTTTTTTTAGCTGTCTCTCGAGTAATTTATGCATTGTTAGTGCTCTGAAAGCAGGGTTATTGTCATGGTTTGGTTATGCAATTCACAACTCCCCGTAGAGACATGAGGTGAGATTTCCCCATAAGAATAAAAACCAATCTGAGCGACATCCTGCCCCAGTATTTCATGCACCGCCTCAACTTCATCGGCAGTACGTTGACCAAGAATCATCTTACGTCCCACACAACTAATTAAAATCGCCAACTTGGCTCCATTACCCCTGCTTCCCTCACCCGCGATTTTGGCTGCCGCTCCTGCACCATCAATCAAGCGGTCAAAATTCGCCCGCATAAGCTGTGCTGTAAAGCCCTGAG
>Ga0209810_1002748_pt1 | contig 20147 bp, 17 predicted proteins | sample Coa_R1_7_FD_187159 | JGI IMG/M metagenome (GOLD analysis project Ga0209810, IMG submission 187159) | Surface soil microbial communities from Centralia Pennsylvania, which are recovering from an underground coalmine fire - Coalmine... | ecosystem: Environmental > Terrestrial > Soil > Unclassified... | reverse complement strand
ACCGTCAGTAAAATGAAATGTCCCGCCATTGGCCGCGGATTGCGCAATGGAGCCCAGCGAGGCATTGCTCTCCATCTGCCGGCCGACGCTGATGGATCCTTCGAAAGCCTGGCCAAAAACGAGCGAGGAAGCGCCCATGACGACGGCCATAAAAAGTGCTCTGTTCATTTCGCTCCTTCAAAAAAGGTCAGATGCCTGTGCGGCAAATCAGGTTACCGATTGTTAGCCGCAGGATCAGACCGGGGAGACGAGAATTACGGTAACCTGACCGGGTCCGTGAACGCCGCGCACGAGAATCTGTTCGATGTCCGCGGTGCGGCTGGGACCGGTAATGAAGATCATCGCGCTGCTCTGTTCCGCTGGCGCCGGCACGCGCGTCAGCAGCTCGTCGAGACCGGTGAGGAGGCGTGAAAGCGGGACGACCGCGATATGCGCGGGCGGCAGCAGCGACACCAGGCGCGACTCTTCATGGCCCGAAAACATGACCAGTGAGCCGGTATCGGCCAGCGCGTAATCGGCGCTGGTAATGCCGAAGTCAGCGCGCGCGCACGCCTCGCGATACTCAGCGGCATCGCTGAAGTCAGAGCGCACGCCGGGAAGGCCGGTAATGCCACACTCCTTCAGGAATGACGCGCCGGAGGCCACGGCCGTTGCCGCCCCGATCCTGTTCGCGACGACTGCGCGCGCCTCGTCGCGGGTGGAGACACGAATCACGGACCCGGCAAGGTTCTCCAAAGCGGCGGTGAACTGGTCGATGCGCGTTTCGAGATCCACAACGGGAGTGCGTAGATATGTTTCGGGCGGCGCAGCGGCCGGCTGCCCCGCACTGCGCCCAAGCGCGGCGCGTACCCGCCCGAGAACCGATTCCCGAGATGACGATCCGTTACTCACGAGCTCTGCCTGATGCGAGAGCGCGCCCGCCACCACTGGCGGAAGCTCTGTTTCGCGGGCGCCGGCAGATCGCGCTGGCTGAGCCAGTTGCGGAGCGCGCGCGGGCGTGGCGGCGGAATACTGCGCAACCAACCGTCGTGGCCGTGCGGCGCGAGGATGGCTGCCAGCGCGGCGAATCGCGCATACAGGCCGGGATGCCGAGCCACCCAGGCGAACATACGAAACGCGGTCCTCTCGGCGCCGTTGCCGCCCTGCGCCGTCTTCTCCGCAACAACCTCGCTGCGCAGCTCGAGCAGCAGCCGCGGTATGTCGATCTTCACCGGGCACACCTCGCCGCAGGCGCCGCACAGACTCGATGCATAGGGAAGCCAGGGGTCGTGCAGAATGCCGTGATACTGCGGGGTAATGACCGCGCCAATAGGGCCGGAGTACACCCACGGGTAGTTGTGGCCGCCGATCTTTCGGTAGACCGGGCAGGAATTCAGGCAGGCGCCGCAGCGGATGCAGAACAGCGATTCGCGTTTGGCCGCGTCGGCCAGCAGCTTCGTGCGGCCGTTGTCCAGCAGCACGAGGTAAAACTCACCGGGCCCATCGCTCTCGGGCGAGCGCCGCGGGCCGGAGAGGAATGAGGTATAGACGGTCAGCGGCTGCCCTGTGGCGCTGCGGCCGAGCAACTTCAGGAACACGCCCAGATCCTGGGCGCGCGGGATCACCTTCTCGATGCCCGCCACGGCGATGTGAATCTTCGGCGCCGAGGAAGTCAGCCGGGCGTTGCCTTCGTTCTCCACCACAACCACCGCGCCGGAATCCGCGATCAGGAAATTCGCCCCGGTGACGCCTATGTCCGCGGCCAGAAACTTTTCCCGCAGCACGGATCGCGCGATCATCGTTTGCTTCTCGATGACCTCCTCGCGCGGGACGCCCAGTTTTTCGGTGAACAGCCGCGCCACGTCGAAGCGGGTTTTGTGCAGCGCGGGGGCGACGATATGATACGGCCGCTCGTCCGCGAGCTGAACGATATATTCCCCGAGATCGGTCTCCACGGCCTCCAGGCGATGGTGTTCCAGCCGCTGGTTGAGATGGATCTCCTCGGTGGTCATCGACTTCGATTTGACGATCAGCCGGGCGCCGCGGTCTTTGGCGAGGCCGAGGATGAAATCCGCGACGTCCTCACCGGTATCGCACCAGATGACTTTTCCGCCGTGAGCCTCGAGACTGCGCTCGAGTTGTTCGAGGTAGAAATCCAGGTTATCGAGGGTGTGGCGCTTGATCCGGTTGGCCTGCGCGCGCAGCTCCTGGTAATCCGGCAGACCGTCAGCGGCGACCGTACTGCGCCGTTTGTCGATGAGCCGGCCGGTGGAAGCGTAGATCGCCGTCTGCAGCTTCTGATCGGACAGAGTCCTGCGAATGTCCTCGACGGGAATGAGGCTCATGTCGCGGCCAGCACTTCGGCCAGGTGCAGAGTGCGGATGTTCAGGCCCGCCCGCCGGATCGCGCCCTGCAATTGCATGAGGCAACTCGAGTCCGCCGAAACCACGGTGTTGGCTCCGGTGCGGCGGATGGATTCGATTTTTGTCCGCGCCATGGCCCCGGAAACCTCGGGAAACTTGACGCTGAACGTTCCTCCAAAGCCGCAGCACTCTTCCGCGGCATCCATTTCACGCAGCGTCAGCCCCTGCACCCTGGCCAGCAGCCGCCGCGGGCCGTCTTTAATTCCGAATTCGCGCAGCGCATGACAGCTGTCGTGATACGTCACCACGCCGTCGAAGCGGGCGGCGATATCATCGACGCGCGCTTCGTTCAGAAGAAACTGCGAGAACTCGAAAACCCGGCTTTGGAGGTTATGCGCCTCCGACAAAGCGGCGGGGTCATCATGAAACAGGTCGGCAAAATGATGGGCGATCATCGAGGTACACGATCCGGACGGGACAACGATGCACTCGGCGTCCCGAAACACGTCCAGAAAATGCCGCGCCACGGCGCGCGCCTCGTCGCGATAGCCGGTGTTGAAGGCGGGCTGGCCGCAGCAGGTCTGCCCTTCGCGGAAGTCCACCGCGTATCCGAGGCGCTCCAGCACCTCTGTCATGGCGATGCCGACCGCGGGAAAGATCTGGTCGATGATGCAGGTGACGAAGATCGATACCCTGCGCCGCGTCATGAAGTCCGATTGTAACCCGCGGCCTGCGTACAATGGAGCAGAATTCATGCGCGATACATATTCCGCCCAGCGCGTTTCCGTCGATTCGGTCGATGTGGTGCGCCTCGAAGACCGGCAGCGCAACATCCGCGTTTCGATCGCGCCGTCGGTGGGCAACAACGCTTATGAGATGGCGGTCAATGACCGAAATATCTTCTGGTTCCCGTATGGCAGCGTGAGGGAGTTCCGCGACAAGCCGGTGATGCTGGGCAACATCTTCCTGGCGCCGTGGGCCAACCGGCTCGACTCGGAAGGATACTGGGCCAACGGCAAGCGCTTCACGCTGAACCCCGGGCTGGCAAACTATCAGCACGATCCCAACGGCCTGCCAATCCACGGGCTGCTGCGGCACACCTCCGCGTGGCAGGTTACCGGCATGCGGGCGGATGAGGCTGGAGCCGAGGTCACAAGCGGCCTGCAATTCTGGCGATATCCGGAGTTCATGGCGCAGTTTCCGTTCGCGCACGAGCTGGAAATGACCTACCGGCTGGCGAATGGAGCGCTCGAAGTGAGGACCGTGGTGGCGAACGTCGGGTCCGAACCGATGCCCCTGTCACTCGGCTATCATCCTTACTTCACGATCGCCGACGCGCCCCGTGACGAATGGACGGTGCAGATTCCCGCCGCCGAGCACGTCTCGCTGTCAGACCGTCTGATCCCTACCGGCGAGCGCAGTCCGCGCGAGGACCGAGGCCCGTTTTCGCTGCGCGGCCGGGCGCTGGATGACGTCTACACGGCCCTCGAGCATGACACCGATTTCTTCGTACGCGGCCATCGGCAGCAGATCGCGTTACGGTATGGCGCAAGGTACGCCGTCGCGGTTGTCTATGCGCCGCAGGGGAAGGACTTCATCTGCTTCGAACCGATGACCGGTCCGACCAACGCCTTCAACCTGGCGCACGAGGGCGTCTGGAAGGATGTGCAGACCATCCCGCCCGGAGGCCGCTGGGAGGAGAGCTTTTGGATTCAGCCCAGCGGCGATGAGGAGTGACTCAGCGCTGAATGCGCGCCATGGTCGCTATCGGTTTCTGCGCGTTGAGTTGCCCGGCGGCGCCGCTTTGAACCGGTCCACGCGAGCACGGCACTGCTGACGATCTTAGTGTCCGCTCGTGCCGGGGGCCGGACGAGTGGATCCCGGAGCCGGCCGTGCGCCGGTTCCCGGCGCGATCGGACGGGACGCCGAACCCGTTGCCGGGGCCGGCGAGCTCATCGCACCGGCGTTCTTGTCATACAGATCGATGATGTCCTTGGTGACGTCGATGGCGTTGGAGGCGAACAGCACGGGCGTCTGCGGCGAGCTGACATCGATGATCAGCGAATAGCCGTTGTCCTGGGCGTACTTGTTGATCACCACCATGATCTTCTGGCTGAGATCGCGAAGCAGGCGGTCCTGCTCGGACTGCATCTCGGCGTTGTCGTCTTCCATGGTGCGGTTCAGGCGCTTGGTCTTCTCGTCGATGTTGCGATAGAGCTCTTCCTTGGCCGTATCGCTGAGGGTATTGGCGCCCTTCTGGAGCTGGTCCTTCAGGCCCTGGATTTCGGCCTGCTTGCTCTCCACGTCCTTACGGCGCGGGGCCATTTCGTTCTCCAGCTCGGCCGCGGCCTTCTGGCCATCCTTCGTGCCTACGATCGCGCTCTGGATGTTAATCACTCCCACTTTGCCCATGGGCGAAGTCTGCGCGCCCGCGGCCATAACCACACCGATCGCACCCATGGCGATCATCAATGCCTTACTCATAACGTCTCGAAACTCCTGTCGGTTTAGCTTATAGTTTAGCAATCCAGGGGCTCAGAATGTCCGTCCGATGGAAAACCGGAACATGGTGTGCCGCTCGGTATAGGGGATCGCCGTGCCATAGAGTCTCACGGCGTAATCGTAGGTCTGCTCGTTGGGGAACATGGAGCGGTCCAGGGCCAGCGGCGGCACCAGCGCCGTGTTCAGGAAGCTCGGGTTATACGCCCACCACAGCCGGAACGGGGCGTTTACCACGGGCATCATTACCTGCAGCTCCAGCCCGGTGGAGCCGCGCCATTTCTGCGACTGCGGCACGATGACCGCACGCTCCCCGAAATTGGCCTGCGGGAATTCCGAATTGAGCTGCGCCACACGATCCGGATTCAGCTTCAGCTGATTACCCAGCGCCAGCTTATCGATTCCGGCGTCGAAGAACGGCGCCAGAATGACCGGCCCGAAGATCGGGATGCGGTATTCGAAATTGGCCACCAGGTTGGTGTCGCCGCCCGGCAGCGTGAGCTGATAAACGGGAATGTGTTGCTGCACGGTGGCATACGACACGCTGCCGTCGGAGTTGATGATCTTCTGCTGCCGCGTGGTCCCGTCCGGATTCAGCACGGGCACGAAAGTGTCGCTGGGAATAAAGGCGATCGGGCTGACGGTCCAGATGTCGAACCCGCGAATGTCGTTCTCACCGCCCATGTAGAAGCGCTGGAATGGAGGCGCTACTTTGCCGCCATAGCCAGTGAGAAACCGGCCCAGGAAGTGCATGCCGACGACGTGGCCGTTGCGGAATCCGCGGCGGAAGTACTTGGCGTCAATCTGCGGCTCGATGGTATTCACGTTGCCCCCCAGCACGCTCCCGGAAAAGCCCACTGTGGCGAACAGGCTCTTGCCGCGGCTGGGCGTGATGGGATGGTCCACGGTGTTGTATTGATATGAAGGCGTGATCTTGCTGGTGCGGATGCCGCTCAGCGAGTTCGGCCCGCCCACGCCCTGGAAATCCAGGAAGTCGAAATAGGTCTTGGCCGCCGTGCTGATGGTCTGAATGTTGGAGATGTCGTATCCGTAGGTCAGGCCCACGCGGGAGAAACTGCGCCGCAGCGGGTAGCTGATGAACGTGGTGAACCCGTACCCGTTGGATATATAGTTCAGCAGATTGTTGGTCCCGATGGAATTGAAGTATGGGATCAGGTTCGTGCCGGCGAGGAGCGATTCCTGCTGCGCCTGGTTGAAGTTGTACCGCTGCGTGTAGACGGTGAAGCCGCCCTGCATGGGCTTGCCGAACAGGTATGGCTCGGTGAAGCCGAACTGCACCGACCGCAGTATGGTCCCCAGCTGCGCGCTGATGCTGAGCGTCTCGCCCAGTCCCAGGAAGTTGTTCGTGGCATAGGACATCCCCAGGAACGTGCCGGCGATGCCCGAAACGCCGCCGTTGAGCTGGATTGAGTTTTTCCCGCGCTCCTTCACCTTGAGGGTAATGTCCACGGTATCCGTCTTGGGATCGCGCGTCAGGGTGGCCGCCTCATTTTCCTTCAGCGGCTCGAAATAGCCGAGCTGGTTCAGGCGCAGAATGCTCAGGTCCCACAGGCGCGAGTTGAACAGGTCGCCCTCGTCGATCATCAGCTCGCGGCGGATGACCTTGTCGCGCGTCGTGGTATTGCCCTGGAAGTCGATGCGGCGGACGAAGAACTGGTGGCCCTCGTCGACGGAGAGATTCAGATCCACTTTGTCGGTGCCGGGGATGGGCTCCGGATCCGGCTCGCCGACGAAATCGATATAACCAAATTCGCCGTACAGCTTGCGCATGTTCTCGATGCCCTTGCGCAGCTTGGCGGTGGAAAAGGTGTCGCCTTCCGACATGGCGAACAGCGGACGCATCAGCGTCTGCGGCGTGCGGAACAGCTTCACGCCGGAGAAGGTGACGTGGTTGAGGTGGTACTTGCGCCCTTCGTTAATGGCCAGATTGATGTCGGTGCGCTTGCCGACATGGGGGTGAGAGATCAGCGGAAAACGAAACTTACCGCCGGGCACGTCGTAGGTGTGCGTCTTGGCGCTCTCCACGCGCGCCTGCAGGTATCCGTGATCCATATAGAACTGGCGCACCCGCTCTTCGTCTTCTTCCAGCTTGCTTTGGTCGAAGGTGCGCGCGAACAGGTTCTCGAACAGGATCGAATACGGAATGCCGATGGGGTGCAGGTTCTTCATGGCCCGAATCACCTGCCGGTCGGTCATGGCTTTATTGCCGGCGATGTCGATTTTGCCCACCTTCACCTTGGGCCCCTCGTCGATGCGAAAAACGACGTTCAGCGAGGAAGGGGGCACGGGGTGGATCTCCGGCGTGACTGTGGCGAACTGATGTCCACGTTCGGATTCGAGCTCCTGGAGCGTGTTCTTCGCGCGCTGGATCTTGTTCGGGTCGTACTGCGACTCCACGCTGAGGCCGACCTTGCGCTCCTTGTAGCGGTCGAGAATATCGGAGACGCTGACGCTCTTGTTGCCTTCGTAGGTGATGGACCGGATCACCGGCCGCTCCACCACGACGAAGCGGATAATCCAGCCTCGTTTCCCGCGCTCGCGCTCCAGACGGATATCGTCGAAGCGGTTGGTGTTCCACAGGGCCATGAAATCCCGATGCAGCACGTCCTCGTCAAGCCGGTCGCCAGGCTTGCTGTAGATGAGAGCGCGAAGGGTATCCTGGGGCACGCGGCGCGAACCGCGAAATTCGATCGATTCTATGGTGTCGCCGCTGGCCGGCTGCTGCGCCTGCGGCGGTGTTTGCAGACCCTGCTGAGGTTCCGCCTGCTGGGGCGCGGTGGGAACGGTTTCGAACGGATTCTGCGTGTTCTGCTGCTGCGGCGGATTGGTTTGCTGCGCCGGCGCCGCGGAAGGAGCGTTTTGCGCCGGAGGGGGCGTGGGAGGTTGCGCCGGCTGCTGCGGAGCAGCCTGTTGCCCCAGCAGCGCGCTTCCGGGCAGCGACAGGCATACCAGGAGCAGTCGCAGGCCTTGCAGCCTGAAGGACTTCTTCAAAATGATTCCCTTTCCTCCCTGAGCTAACCCGTCTTGACGTCCACCCCTGAAACACCGTTTCAGCAGGCGCTTACACAGACGTGAGGACGAAAGCTCTATTCTAGCGGAAGCCGCCGCGCAGCCGCGACTGTGGCGAATACGCGCCACCAGCGTCGCGGCGCTCACACCCAAGCCATTGAACGCGCTGAGCTTGCCATGCGTGCTCATGCTGTGAAGCACCGCACATGCCAGTCTCCGGCCGGGCGAAACCGGCCCCGCTGCGGCGCCGTCCACAAATACATAAGATATTAGGGAGCCGTCGCCGCGGGACGCTCACCATCTGATGCTTCCACAATCCGTCACTTGCCCCGCCCCCGCCGAGCAGTACTCCGCGCACGTGAATCCGCAGTGGGTTCGCCTGCTCGAGGTGCTGCAGATGAATGTTTCGTACGAACGCTGCGAAGGCGCGGAGCTGTTCACTACCGGCGGCCGGCGGATTCTCGATTTCCTCTCCGGCTACTGCGTTCTGAATACCGGCCACAACCATCCACGAATCGTCGCCGCGCTTCGCGACGAACTGGACCGCAGCGGACCGGCAATGCTGCAGAGTCACGTGCCGGAAAACGCCGGGGTGTTGGCCGAGCGCTTGTGCCGCAGCGCTGCGTTGCCGGGTAGCGGCGCATCCCTGAACAAAGTATTCTTCTGCAGCTCCGGAAGCGAAGGCGTCGAAACGGCGATCAAATTCGCGCGCGCGCGCACCGGACGCTCGGGCCTTCTGTGCGCTGAAGGCGCCTTCCACGGCCTGACCTGCGGCGCGCTGTCGCTGATGCGCGATCCCTACTGGCGGGACGGTTTTGGACCGATGCTGCCCGACACCGACGCCGTACCCTTTGGAGAAATCGAGCCGCTCGCAAAGAAGCTGGCCACCAAACGCTTCGCCGCATACATCGTCGAGCCCATTCAGGCCGAGGGCGGCGTTCGCATCCCTCCCGACGGCTACCTGGAAAAAGCGCAGGAGCTCTGCCGCCGATACGGCACGCTTTTCGTGCTGGATGAAGTGCAGACAGGCATGTACCGCACCGGGCGCTTCCTGGCCGCACACCGCTTCGGCGTGGCGCCCGATATGGTGATCCTCGCCAAGGCTCTGAGCGGCGGGCTCGTGCCGGTGGGCGCGGTCCTGATGACCGATGCGGTCTACGATTCCGTTTACGACTCCTTCAAGCGGGCCATCGTCCACACCTCGACATACAGCGAGAACGGGCTGTCGATGCGCGCCGGTCTGGCCGCGCTCGATGTGCTGGAGACCGAGAACCTCGGCGACCGCGGCGACCGCCTTGGCGATCTGCTGCGGCAGCAGCTCCGGGAGAAGCTGTCCGGCTTCGAAATGGTGAAGGAAATCCGGGGCGCCGGCATGCTTTCCGGCATCGAGTTCCGCGCCCCCCGCGCGCTGCGCCTGCGCGTGCCTTTTGAAGCGTTCCGCCGCATTCACGAAGGCATGTTCGGACAAGTCCTGGTGATGCGGCTGTTTCGCGACCACAACATACTCACTCAGATCTGCGGCAACAATTTCATGGTCCTGAAAGTCGCTCCCCCGCTGATGGTCACGGAAGCGCAAATGACTGAGTTCGTCGACGCGATTCATGAGGTGCTGGACCTGGTTCACGGATCTAATCTGGTGTGGAACGAAGCGCTGGGGCTCGCGCGCCGGGCGTTGAATCTATGATGCGTACACTGCTCCTGATCGGCGCCCTCGCCCCCGCCGGCATCGCTGCCGCCGAGCCGGTAACCGTCGAGCAGGCCTACCGGCAGATGTACGATCTCGATTTCGCGGGTGCGCATCGAACGCTGGCGGCATGGGAGGCCTCTCATCCCGCCGATCCGATGGGACCCGCTTCGGACGCCGCGGCGTGGCTGTACGGCGAATTCGACCGCATGCACATCCTGCAGTCGGAGCTCTTCGTGGACGATAACAGCTTCTTCCATTCCCGAAAGCAGTCCGCCGATCCGGCAGTGAAGCAGAAGTTCGAGGACGACCTCGCAAAAGCGCGGCAACTCGCCGATGCTGCGCTGAAGAACGATCCCAGCGACGGCAACGCGCTGCTGGCGCGCATGCTGTGCACCGGTCTCCACTCCGATTACCTGGCGCTTATCGAGAAGCGTTATCTCGCGGCGCTCAGCGAAGTGAAAATCACCCGGGCCATGGCCGAGAAGGCCCTGGCCATTCATCCCGATCTTTACGACGCCTACATCGCCATAGGCGAGGAGAACTACATCCTGAGCCAGAAAGCCGCTCCGGTGCGCTGGATACTGCATATGAGCGGTTCGGAAACCGACAAGCAGACCGGCATCGAAAAGCTGCGGCTCACCGCCGAGAAGGGGCGCTACTTCGGCCCCTACGCGCGCCTGCTGCTGGCCGTTGCCGACCTGCGCGACAAAAATAAAGCACACGCGCGGCAGAAACTGGCCTGGCTCGCCGCGCAGTTTCCACACAACCGTCTGTATCGCGACGAGCTCGCGAAACTGCGCTCGTGAAACCGTAAGACGACGCGGATCGTCAGTCGGAGCGTTGCTCCCGAAAGCGTGACTCAGTGAAAATCATCAGCGCCGCAAGCGCGTTCCCCCGCCATTACTACCCGCAGCGAGTTCTGACCGAAGCGATTCGGCAATACTGGGGCGACCAGCTGGAGAATTCGCGCATGCTGGAGCGGCTGCACGCGCGCACCGGCGTGGACGGCCGATTTCTCGCCCTTCCGCTCGAGCGATACCTGCAACTCGGCGGCTGGGGCGAGGCGAATAACGAATGGATCGAGGCCGCCGAAGAACTCGGGCAGCAGGCCATCTGCCGCGCCCTCACGCGCGCCGGCCTGCATCCAGGCGATCTCGGCGCGCTCCTGTTCACATCCATCACCGGCGTGTGCAGCCCTTCCATCGATGCGCGGCTGATCAACCGCATGAAAATGCCGCCGGACATCCGCCGCACGCCGATCTTCGGGCTGGGCTGTGTTGGGGGCGCGGCCGGAATCACGCGAGCAGCGGACTACGTTCGCGCGTACCCCGATCAGATTGCGGTGGTGCTCGCCGTGGAGATCTGCTCGCTCACGATTCAAAAAGACGATTTGTCCATAGCCAACCTGATCTCGTCGGGACTGTTCGGCGATGGCGGCGCGGCCGCTCTGGTGGCCGGCGACGATTGTGATCTTCCCGGGCCCGAGATCGTCGGCACGCGCTCCGTGTTTTACCCCGACACCGAAGAAGTGATGGGCTGGGACATCTCCGAGAAGGGATTCCGGATCGTCCTCACGCCGGAAGTCCCGGACGTGGTGCGCGGCCATCTGCGCCACGACGTCGACGAGTTTCTGACTGACTTCGGGCTGACGCGCGCCGATATCGGCTGCTGGGTCCTGCACACCGGCGGTCCGAAAGTGCTGGAAGCCACACAGGACGCGCTGCAGGTCGATCGCACCGCGCTGGCCGCTTCCTGGGATTGCCTGCGCAGGACCGGCAATCTCTCGTCCGCCTCCGTGCTGTGCGTGCTGGAAGAAATCATGTCCCGGCGCAGGCCTGCTCCGGGCACATGGAGCGTGCTGGCGGCCATGGGCCCCGGCTTCTGCTCCGAACTGGTTTTACTGCGCTGGTAATGGTGAACAGAAAGACTGACGTGTTTATCGCCGGCGGCGGACCCGCCGGACTCGCCGCGGCGATCGCGGCCCGCCGCAAAGGCTTCGAGGTGACCGTTGCCGACGGCATGCGGCCGCCCATCGACAAGGCCTGCGGCGAGGGCCTGATGCCCGATGGCCTGAGCTCTCTCGGCGCGCTCGGGCTCTCGATTCCCCAGGAGGGATCGCACCCGTTTCGCGGGATCCGCTTCGCTGCCCCGGGAGTTGCCGTCGACGGCAGCTTCCCGCACGGCCACGGACTCGGGGTCCGCCGCACGACGCTGCACGCGATACTGGTCGAACAGGCCGAGCGCTGTGGCGTTCGGTTGCTCTGGGGAACTCCGGTGCGCGGCATCGACGCTGAGGCAACACTGGGAGCCCGCTGGGTAGTCGGCGCGGACGGCAGCCGTTCCCGCGTGCGGCAGTGGGCGGGGCTCGAGGCCGCATCGCGCGTATCGCATCGATACGCGTTTCGCCGGCATTACCACCTCAGGCCGTGGACGTCCTGCATGGAAATGTGGTGGGGCGACGGTTTTCAGATATACATTACGCCGGTTGCATCCGACACGGTTTGCGTGGCGCTGATGTCGCGCGATCCTCACCTGCGCCTTGACCGTGCGCTCGCCTCCCTTCCCGATGTGGTGGGGCGGCTGGCCGGGGCGCCGATCGCCAGCGCGGAACGCGGCGCGGTCACATCGACGCGGCGTTTGCGAGCGGTGACACGAGGACGCGTGGCGCTGATCGGCGACGCATCCGGATCGGTGGATGCCATTACCGGCGAGGGGCTGTGCCTGGCATTTCGTCAGGCTGTGGCGCTCGCCGACGCGCTCGAAGCGGGCGATCTTCGCCTTTACCAGGCCGAGCATCGCCGCCTTGCGCGCCGCCCGGCGTTCATGGCCGATTTCATGCTGCTGCTGGACCGGCTTCCGTATCTCCGCGGCCGCGCCCTGCGCGTGCTGTCGCGCAATCCCTATATTTTCGAGCGCCTGCTGGCCATGCACGTCGGCGAGCTGCCGCTTCCGCAATTCGGCGCAACCGCCGCCACGCTCGGCTGGCGCCTCATCACCGGCTCATGAACACGAATCCCACGCGCTCAGCAATCGCAGGTTTTTGGGGGGCAGGCGAACGCCGGGCCTGGCTCCCCATCGCCCTGCTGGTCGCCACCCTTACCCCCGCGTTCGCCGATAACATCGCCGTGCACTTCGACCCCGCGCACACGGAAGTCAACTTCACCCTCTCCGATGTCCTGCACACGGTCCACGGCATCTTCCATCTGAAGACGGGCGACATTCAGTTCGACCCCGCCACGGGCAAGGCAACCGGACGCCTCGTTGTCGACGCCGCCAGCGGCGACAGCGGCAGCAAAGCGCGCGATGGCCGCATGCACCGCAATATCCTCGAGAGCTCGAAATTCACCGAGATCACCTTCACGCCCGATCGCGTCGACGGCAAGGTAACCCTCGACGGCGACTCCCAGGTGCAGGTGCACGGAACCTTCAACCTGCACGGGTCCGCGCACGAACTCACCATCCCGGTGCAGGTTCATGCCGCGAATCAGCAGGTGACCGTAGCCACGCGATTCAATGTGCCGTATGTGAAATGGGGCCTGAAGAACCCGAGTACTCTGTTCCTGCGCGTCGGCGATCAGGTGCAGATCGATATCCGGGCGGCCGGGACCATCACTTCGACGAGCTAGCCGCACTAGCCACGAATTTGGCCGCCGGCGGCGCCTGCGGGCGCGCTCCGAAACGAATGTCCACCGCGGCATTGTTTCCGAACGTCACCTCGCTGCCTCGCGCAACGACATTGGTGTAAACCGACCAGGCCAGTCCGTACATCCCCAGCGCGCTGCCGATGGTGGGCGAAATCTGCGCCGCGCCCATGCCCAGCAGCCCGAGTCCCGAAGCTCCACCGAGAGTGCGGCCGCCCGGGTTCCCATCCTGGGCAGCGTTCGCCTTACCCGCATCGTTGTCCATCGACTTCGTCGCGATCAGCGCGGCGATTGCTGGCGCCAGCAGGCGCGTCTTCGATTCGGTAGCCTTCACCCCGCCTTCGTCATCCACCTTGATCGAGTTCGGCCCGCCCTGCTCGGCGGCGCTCAGCGTCGCCAGAGTACTTTTCGGCCCTCCGGGAGCCGAGGCCAGAGTGGTTACAGCGGGCGCGGCGGGCGCCACTCCCGGCGGCATCTGCAGGTCCTTGAAGTTGAACCGCAGCCTGCCGCCGCGATGAAAGAACTTCGCGTGCTCTGCAATCGTGACCGCGCCAACCAGCCGGGCGCCCTCGGGCAGAATCAGCTTTCGATCGGCCGTGAAGAGGGGCTCCGAAATGACCGCCTCCACGCGCTCACCCGGCTTCGACGTCCCCGAATCCAGGGGCGTCACTAAGCGCGCGTGCACGATGCTGTCCGGCGGCGGTTGCGTGCCCAGCAGGCGGAGACTTTCGGTCCTGACCTCCGCCACGCCGAAGTTCAGCGGCGCGCGCAGTTCGGCGTCGAAACGCGTCCCTTTGCGAATCCATTGCGGATGCCACGGCAGCTTCGCCACCAGCAGTTCCTCGAGGTGCTCCTTCTTGTCCGGACCGCGCACCACGTCGGCGACGCCGCGAGTGCGGCTGTTGATACTGCGATTGATCGCGTCCGTCGCCTGCTGCCTGCCAATGCCCAGAACGCCGGTGGTCGTCTTCTTCTTTTTCGGCGGATTCAGGGTCGCGATGGTGGACAGGCCGGTTGTTTCCGCGGTCTTCAGTGGGATGCGCCGGCCATCCGGCAGGACCAGCGTGTCGAATTCGACCTCGGCCCTGTGCAGGGGCGTGAAGTCGCCGTTGAGCACTGCCGAAACGCGCCGTGTCTTCGACACCGGCTCGAGACGCGCGACGTGGCCCAGCACCTGGCTGCCGGCCGGAATCACCGCGCGGTCGAAGGCGAAAACCGGCTCGAGCACTTTCGCCTGCACCGGCTCATTCTCGCGCTTGCTGAGACGCTTCGTCAGGTAGAGCCGGATCGGGACGCCGGAGCTGACTACCAGGGGAACCTTCGTTGTCGGCTGGTTTACCGCGTCCTGAGCGAACACAAACAGGCCGGATACGGCGAACGGCACAAGAACTGCTGTACTGCGCATTGCTGTTTTCAGAAGATAATAGCATCCTGGACTTATGGACCGGGTGCTGATTTTCATGGTGTTGCTTTCGACGGGTGTCGCTGCCGCGCAGGTTTCAATTAGTGCCCAACGGATGAGCGATACACCGGTGTTGAAACCTGGCTCGCAGCCGTGGATGTCCGCGGGCGTGTTCAATCCGGCCGCGGCTATCGTCAACGGCCGAACCATCCTGCTGTTTCGCGCCCAGGACGCGCACGGCACGTCGCGTATCGGCTACGCCGAATCCGCCGACGGACAGCACTTCACTGTCGCGCCCCAACCGGTGCTGTCTCCCGAAACCGCTTATGAAAAGGACGGCGGCGTGGAAGACCCCCGCCTCGTGCGCATCGGAGATCTCTGGTACCTCACCTACACCGGGTACAACACCCGGGACGCGCAGCTTTGCCTGGCAACCTCGAAAGATCTGAAGCACTGGGATCGCAGGGGCGTGATCCTGCCCGCGTACAAAGGCTCGTGGAACGAGAAGTGGACCAAGTCGGGCGCCATAGTGCCGCGGCAGATCGACGGCAAGTGGTGGATGTACTACCTCGGCACGAAGCATGACTCCGATGGCCAGGATCGCGATTACATGGGCCTCGCCAATTCCACAGACCTGCTGCACTGGTCGGACGCAACGAGCAAACCCGTGCTCGACCGCCGCCCCGGCGCGTTCGACTCGCGCGTGATGGAGCCCGGTCCCCCGCCGATCATGACCGGTGCAGGCATCCTGCTGCTGTATAACGGTGCGGATGACAAGCTTGTTTACGGTCCGGGCTGGGTGCTGTTCGATGCCAGGGACCCACGCCGCGTTCTGGAGCGCGCCGACAAGCCGTTCATCCTCCCGACGCTCGAATGGGAGCGGGTCGGCCAGGTGCCGAATGTTATCTTCCTGGAAGGAATCGCAGGGATGTCCGCCGCCCATTTAGGAGTTGCGACCCAATTCGGCGCCACCGGCTATTACGGAGGCGCCGACAAATACATTGGCGCCATGAATATCGGCTTCAGCGTCCACTAACTATGCGCTGGACACCCGGAGGAATGAGCAGTGACATCGACGACGAGCGGGACTCGAGCGGCGGCGGAGGATTCGGCTTCGGCGGCTACGGCCCCCACCTCGGCATCGGCGGGACCATCATCCTCCTGGTCCTGAGCCTGATCTTCCGAACCAATCTCTTCCGCTTCGTCACCGGCGGGCCGGCGGCCACAACCACGCGCTCGGCCTATCGCTCCACGCCGGCCGCCAACGACCGCGAGGCGCAGTTCGTCTCCTTCGTCCTGGATGACGTGCAGAAAACGTGGGACCGCCTGCTGCCTGACCAGACCGGCGTGCCTTATCATCACGCCAAGCTGGTCCTGTACCGCGACTCGTACCCCTCAGCCTGCGGCATGGCGCAGACCGCCACCGGCCCGTTCTACTGCCCCGCCGACGAAAAGGTCTACCTCGACCTCGGTTTCTATGATGAACTGCGAGAGCGTTTCGGGGCGCCTGGCGAGTTCGCACAGGCTTACGTCATCGCCCACGAGATCGGCCATCATGTGCAGAAGCTCCTGGGCATCGAAGGCAAGGTGCAGCGGCTCCGTCAGCAGGATCCGGAGGAGGCGAACCCGCTCTCCGTCCGTCTCGAGCTTCAGGCCGACTGCATTGCCGGCATCTGGGGCAACTCCGGCGAACAGCGCAATATCGTGGAGCAGGCCGACATCCCCGCGGGTTTGCAGGCCGCCGCGGCGGTCGGCGACGATCGGCTGCAGCGCATGGCCACGGGTCACGTCAGCCCGGAGACGTTTACGCACGGCAGTTCCGCCCAGCGCGTGCACTGGTTCAGCCGGGGACTCGAAACAGGCCGGGTCGCCGGGTGCAACACGTTCGCACCAGGGCGCCGCGAGTAGCCTGATCCACCGACCGCGGGCGATAGAGTAAAGTTCTGACCCCGCTTCGCACCATCTGCGCCACCCGCTACGTCACTCCGCTGCGCGAGGGCGGGTCTTTGCCCGCGATCGTGGAGGCCGACGATCTCGGCTTGTACGTACTGAAATTCCGCGGCGCCGGGCAGGGGCCTCTGGCGCTGGTCGCGGAACTGATCGGCGGCGAGATCGGCCGCGCGCTCGGTATCCGCGTGCCTGAAATCGTGCTGATGGAGGTTGATGAAGCGCTCGGCCGCAACGAGCCGGACCCGGAGATTCGCGAGTTGCTGCTGGCCAGCGCGGGCCTCAACCTCGCGCTCGATTTCCTGCCTGGCTCCCTGATGTACGATGCGGCGGCGCGCCTGCCGGTGGACCACGGCTTCGCCTCAGCGGTGGTCTGGTTCGACGCCTTCATCAGCAATGTCGATCGCACCGCACGCAATCCGAATTTGCTCTGGTGGCATAAACAGCTCTATTGCATCGATCACGGCGCGAGCCTGTATTTCCATCACGACTGGTCCAGTATCGGCCGCGCCGCCGCCAGTCCGTTCGCCGCCATTCGCGATCACGTGCTGCTGCCCTGGGCCGATGGCATCGCAGCGTTTGAACCGCGGCTCACCGAGGACGTCTTCACCGGCATTCTTGCGCAGGTCCCCGATTCCTGGCTGCTGCCCGAAGAAGGCGCCGCCGAGCCGTTCCAAAAGCGCCGCGCCTATGTCGACTACCTGCTGCGCCGTCTTGACGCCGCGCCGCTGTTGGTGGAGGAGGCCATTCGTGCCCGCGCCGCTCTCCTTTGATTTCGCGGTGATCCGCATCGTGCCGCGCGTTGAGCGCGAGGAGTTCATCAACGCCGGCGTCATCGCGTTTTGTATTGGCCGCCGCTGGCTCGGCGCTCTCGTCCACTTCGAAGAAGCACGGGTAAGAGCGCTCTGGCCGGACATCGATCTCGAGCTGGCGCGCCGGCATCTGGAGGCGATCCCGAAGATCTGCGCCGGTGACGCGGACGCCGGACCGATTGCAAGGCTCTCGGCGCGCGAGCGCTTCCACTGGCTCACCGCTCCGCGCAGTACTATCATTCAGGTCTCGCCGGTGCACAGCGGCCTGTGCGACGACCCCGAGGTGGCGCTAAAGGAGCTGTTTCAGCAATTCGTCACGGGCTAAACGCGCGAAACTCGCGACGCGTTCCGTACCATTCCGGCTTACTTACGGGTCTACTCCCTCTGCTCTCGCCGCGGTAAATAAGCTCAGATTGATTCTGCACCGGCCAGGGTCCTGGAACGCTTCTGCGCCACGAACGAGACAGTTTGTCCCGCTCCGATTGCCGCCCGCGCGTACAGTAACGACAGCAAATCGGGGCTCTGTTACGTGAGCGGGCAGGTCCCGCGCCATTTTGTCCTCTCCCGCGGGGCCGCGCGAACGGTAAGTACCGATACCAAAGCCCTGTTTGCTGGCTTCCCGTGTGCTCTAAGACAGGCCGGAGAAGACGAAATAATGGCATCCAACTTATTCCGATCGCGATGGAGTCGTCCAACGGCTATCGCGGCCCTGACATTTTTCGCTTCCTCGGCTTGGGCGGGCACAGGGAAGCTCGCCGGCTCGCTGCAGAATGCGACAACCACGCAGGACGTCATCATTCAATTCACGACGACTGCGAACAACACGATTTTGAACGGAATCACGAAAAACGGCGGCAAGTTCAAGAAGAACTTCAACCATGTCCGGAGCGGCGTATTCAACCTCCCGCCTGGCATCATCAAACAGCTGTCGAACAATCCTTATGTGAAATTCGTAACTCCGGTCCGCCAGATTCAGGGAAACCTGGAATTTGCCGAGCCGACGGTCGGCGCCAACATCGCCCTGCAGTACGGCTTCGACGGCACGGGCGTGGGCGTGGCGGTGTTGGACAGCGGCATTTCACCGCATCCTGATCTGACCGACGCCAGCGGTAAGTCGCGCATCGTCTATGCCCAGAGCTTCGTCGATGGCGATAGCAGCACGAACGATGCCTATGGCCATGGCACGCACGTGGCGGGAATCATTGGCGGCAACGGCAGGCAGTCCTCCGGACCGGGATTCCAATATACGTTCCGCGGCATCGCGCCGAACGCCAACCTGATCAATCTTCGCGTTCTCGACGCCAACGGCGGGGGCACGGACGCCGCGGCAATCGCGGCCATCGATCAGGCCATTGCGCTGAAGGACCAGTACAACATCCGCGTACTGAATCTCAGTCTGGGACGAATGATTTCCGAAAATTACGATCAGGATCCGCTCTGCCAGGCCGTGGAAGCAGCGTGGAAGGCCGGAATCGCCGTCGTTGTCGCCGCCGGAAACGACGGCCGCGATAATTCGATGGGCACTAATGGCTATTCAACGATCACCTCTCCCGGCAACGATCCTTTCGTGATCACAGTCGGCGCCATGAAGGACATGGCCACGCTGGGCCGCGGCGACGATCTGATTGCCAGCTACTCCGGCAAGGGCCCGACGCTGCTCGATCATTTTGCCAAGCCGGACCTCGTGGCGCCGGGAAACGGAATTGTCTCCGCGCTGGCGCCAAACAGCACGCTCGCATCCGAGAACCCGGCGGGCGTCGTTCCGACCAGCTATTATGCGGGTTCGGGCACGGCCGTACCCAATCAGTACATGCGCCTGAACGGCACCAGCATGGCCACGCCGATGGTGGCCGGCGCCGCGGCGCTGCTCATCCAGAAAGACCCCTCGGTAACGCCCGACACGATCAAGGCGCGCCTGATGGCGACGGCAACGAAGAATTTTCCGGCCTCCAGCGTCGCCTGCGACAGCTCCATCAATCAGTGCTTCACCGACTACTACGATCTGTTCACCGTCGGCGCGGGGTACCTCGACGTAATGGGCGCCCTGAACGATACCGAAGTGGTGCCGTCGAACCTGAGCGCGCAGTCGCCGCAGGTGACGATTGATCAAAGCGGTACGGTGTCGCTTGTGAACTCGAACCAGGTGGTGTGGGGCACACAGGTCGTCTGGGGCACGCAGGTGGTCTGGGGTACTCAGGTCGTTTGGGGTACCAGCACGGGCACGAACGTCGTGGAACCGACCCAGGTGGTCTGGGGTACGGGCACTGTGAATGGCAACCAGGTTGTCTGGGGTACGCAGGTGGTCTGGGGTACCCAGGTGGTCTGGGGCACCAACAGCCCGTTTGCGCTGTCCATCGCGGTAAAGGGCGAGTAGCGGCTGCAGATCGAAGGACATGACGAGGTGCATACAATGATTCCCAAACTTTGCTCTCTCCCTGCATCCCGCGCCGCGGCGGCGCCCTGTCTTGCTGCCGCACCTTGCTGTGGCGCGCCGGACATCGCTCCTGCCCCATGGCGCGCCTCCGCCGTCTGGGGAACCAAGCCGGCCTCTGATTATTTCATCCCGCCCGGCCGATCTTCCGCTCGTGACCGTCTTCTCGCCCTGTTGCTGGACGAGAACAGAAGCAACGCACGTTTTGGCAAAGGGCCCTGCCCGATGCTGATCCAGTAGACTCAACCGCGGGCTCGCGCCGTCCCCTCACGGCGCGAGCTTCCGCATAAAGACGGACTATGCCTCTCAAAGGCAGGATCTACATCGCAACCATCACCGCAGGCGGCACCGCAGTG
>Ga0209810_1002747_pt1 | contig 20160 bp, 20 predicted proteins | sample Coa_R1_7_FD_187159 | JGI IMG/M metagenome (GOLD analysis project Ga0209810, IMG submission 187159) | Surface soil microbial communities from Centralia Pennsylvania, which are recovering from an underground coalmine fire - Coalmine... | ecosystem: Environmental > Terrestrial > Soil > Unclassified... | reverse complement strand
CCCGAAGAGGACGACCCGACCGCCCGGCCTGACCAGGTCGAGCGCCGTCGGGAGCTGGGTGCCCACCGCGTCGACCACCGCGTCGGCCCCGATCCCGCCGGTCGCGGCTCGAACCGCCTCCTCCACCGGCTCGCGGGCGGGGTCGACGACCCGTTCGGCGCCCAGGACGGCCGCCAGCTCGCGGCGCCGGGGGGCGGGCTCGACCGCGATCACGCCGCTCCCCGCCAGGCGCAGCAGCGCGGTGAACATGAGGCCGATGGGTCCGGCGCCCAGCACCAGGGCCGTCTCGCCCGGCTCCACCCGGGCCAGCCGGACCCCGTTGACCACGCAGGAGAGCGGCTCGGCCAGCGCGGCCAGGTGACGGGGCACCGCCTCGGAGATCCGGTGGCAGGAACGCGCCGGGACTACCGCCCGTGGGGCCAGGCCCCCGTCGACGAAGATCCCGTGCGTGGTGAAGCGTTCGCAGTGGCTGGGCAGCCCTCGCTGGCACCAGCCGCACTGCCCGCAGGCCACGTTGGCCTCCACGACCACCCGGTCGCCCACGGCCGGGGCGGCGACCGCCTCCCCCACCGCGCGCACCCGGCCCACGAACTCGTGGCCCATGATCACCCCGACCCGGCAGGGGTGCTCGGGAGGCGAGGACAGGATGTGGAGGTCGGTGCCGCAGATCCCGCAGGCCTCCACCTCCAGGAGCACCTGATCGGGCCGCTCGATCCGGGGCGGATCCCGTTCCTCGATGCGGAGCCGCCCGCCGCTGGCCAGCGTGGCCGCCCTCATCCAGGCCGCCCCACCCCGGTCGCTGGCCGTCGCCCGGCGGCCTCGGCCCCGCCCGACCCGGGAGGGGCCGAGGCCCGAGGCCGGGCCCGGGCGGGGGCCGGGACGTCAGTTGCCGGCACCGATCGGCTGGTCCAGCTCGTGGGCGAGTTGCTCCAGCTCGGCGCCGCCCGCCATCCTGCCCACCAGCTCGTCGCGGCTGATCTCCCCCTTTCGGTAGTCGCCCACACAGCGTCCCAGGTTGAGCAGCACGAAGCGGTCGCCCACCAGGTACGCATGGGCGGGGTTGTGGGTGATGAAGATCACGGCCAGCCCGCGTTCGCTCGCCCGGGCGATGTAGCGGAGGACCACCCCGGCCGCCTTCACCCCGAGGGCGGCCGTGGGCTCATCGAGGATGAGGACCCGGGCCCCGAAGTAGACGGCGCGGGCGGTCGCCACCGACTGCCGCTCGCCCCCCGAGAGGGTGCTGACCGGCTGCTCGGGGTCGCGGATGGTGATCCCCATCTTGCCGATCTCCTCCCTGGCGATCCGCCTGGCGGCCTCGACGTCGAGGAAGCGCAGGGGACCCACCCGCCGCCGGGGCTCCGCCCCCAGGAAGAAGTTGCGCCAGACCGACATCAGGGGGACCACGGCCAGGTCCTGGTAGACGGTGGCGATGCCCGCCTCCCGGGCGCTGCGCGGCGACTCGAAGACCCGCGGCCGGCCGTCGACCAGGATCTCCCCCTCGTCCGGCTGGTAGAAGCCGCAGAGGATCTTGATCAGGGTCGACTTGCCGGCTCCGTTCTCCCCCAGGACGCAGGTGACCTGGCCGGCCTCGGCCGCCATGGAGACGCTCTGGAGAGCGATCACGCGGCCGAAGTACTTGGAGACGTTGCGGGCCTCGATCACCGGCGGGGTCATGCGGTGACCTCCTGGTAGCGACGTCGCACCGCGTTGTTGATGAGCACCGCGAAGAGCAGCATGATCCCCAGGAACAGGTCGAACCAGTTGCTGTTCCAGCCCGCGAAGGGGATGCCGATCTGGGCCATGCCGAAGATCAGGGCGCCGATCGAGGTGCCCACCACCGAGCCGTAGCCGCCCGTGAGCAGGCAGCCGCCGACCACGGCGGCGATGATGTACTGGAGCTCCAGCCCGACCCCCTGGGCCGCGGTCACCGAGGTGAAGCGGAGCGCGGTCATCATCCCCACCAGCCAGGCCGACACCGCGGTGCCGACGAACAGCCCGATCTTGACCCTGGCCACGGGAACCCCGACCCCGCGGGCGGCGACGGGGTTGCCGCCCACCGCGAACACCCAGTTGCCCACCCGGGTCCGGAGCAGGAGCCAGGAGCCGAGGGCGGTCAGCGCGATCCACCACAGGATGGCGACCTGGAACCTGGTCCCGGCCACGGTCACGGTGGAGCCCAGGAGCAGGTAGGGCACCCGGTAGCCGGGGGCGGCGTCGATGTCGTCCACCCGCACCGTGTTGGTCACCAGCTGGGCCACGCCGTTGTTGAGGCCCTGCAGCATGAAGAACGTCCCCAGGGTGACGATGAAGCTCGGCAGGCGGGTCCAGACCACCAGGGTCCCGTTGAGGAGGCCGACCGCGATCGCGAAGAGCAGCGCCCCGAGCATCGCCAGCCACACGTTGAGCTGCAGCTCCACCGCCAGCAGCCCCATGCAGAGACCGGTGGAACCGGTCATGACGCCGGCGGAGAGGTCGAACTCCCCGCCGATCATCAAGAGCGCCACGGCGATGGCGACGATGCCCAGGGTCGAGGAGGGATCGAGCCAGGTGGCGATGCCGCTGGGGGTCTTGAACTGGGTGGTGGAGATGGAGAAGAAGAGGAGGACGGCGAGGGCGCCGCCCACCGCCCCCAGGCTGGGCCGGCCCAGCAGGCGCTGGGCGATGGTGGCCGCTCGCTGGCGCTGGCCCGGGGGCTCTCCGGTGCGCGGCCCCCTTCCCGTGAGCAGCTCACGGATGGCCGTCATGGCTCAGCAGTTGCCCGCCTTCACGCAGGCCGTGATCTTGTCGACGTTGTTGGAATCGACGAAGCTGGGGCCGGTCAGCACCGGCTGGCCGCCGCCGACCACGTTCCCGTTCTCCTTGTACAGGACCAGGAAGGAGACGGGAAGGTACCCCTGCAGATAGGGCTGCTGGTCGACGGCGAAGAGGATCTTCCCCTGCTTGATGGCCGCCAGCACGTTGTTGCTGAGGTCGAAGGTCGCCAGCTTGGCGCCGCTGTTGGCGGCCGCGATCGCGTCCTTCGCCGCCATGGCGATGTCGGGGTCGAGGGTCAGGACCCCGTCGATGCTGGAGTCCGACTGGAGGGTGGCCTTGATCGACGCCTCCGTCCCCGGGATGTCGCTGGTCCCGGGCACGTACTGGTTGGTGACGGTCCCGCCGAACCCCTGCTTGGCGCCGGCGCAGCGCTGCTCGAGGGCAACGTTGAACTGCTGGTGGAGCACGCACAGGATGTGGTGCAGCCCGGCCGACTTGAGCCGCTCCCCGGCTCCCTGACCGGCCAGGGTCTCGTCCTGGCCGACGTGGGTGAGGGCGCCGACCTCCTTGTAGGTGGTCGATCCGGTGTTGACGGTGATCACCGGGATCCCGGCCGCCTCCGCCCGTTTGATCGCCGGTCCCTCCGCCCCCGCATCCGGGAGCGTCACGACGATCCCGGTCACGTGCTGGGCCACGGCCGCGTCGATGGCCTTGGCCTCGTCGGAGGTGTTGTTGCCGGTGGCCTGGTAGGTGGTCTTGACCCCGTACAGCTTGCCGGCGTCGGTGAACCCCTTCTGCACCGGGGCCCAGAACGAGTCGCTGGGCAATCCGTGCCGGATCAGGATGAAGTACTGGCCCTTCACCACGGCCGGCGACGAGGCGCCGCTCGACGACGATCCGCAGGCCGCCACGATCAGGGCGGCGAGCCCGGCCAGCAGCGAGAGCATGCGGTTGCGGTGCATCTTCACTCGCCCTCCAGAACGCGAATGGGTCGTCGCTCCAGCCAGGAGCGGCGGGCGGCCTCGGCCAGGCTCAGGGCGCGGGTCGCGTCCTCCCCCGTCACCTCCGGAGCCCGATCCTCGGCGACGGCCTCGACGAACGCCTCGATCTCGGCCAGGTAGGCGGGCTGGAAGCGCTCGGCGAAGTCGAGCACGTGGTCGCGACAGGCCCGCCCTCCGCTCAGCTCCTCGACGCCGGTGCGCCGGTGGGACGGAGAGCCGCCGATGCGGAGCGTCTTCCGCTCGCCCACCAGCTCGGCCGAGCACTCGTACCCGTAGCCGGCCACCCGGCTGTTGTCGATGACGCCCAGGGCCCCTCCCACGAACCTCAGCACCACCACCACGTTGTCGAGGTCGCCGGCGGTCCGCTCGGGGTCGGCGACGGCGCCGGCGATCGTCGTCACCTCCGCCACCTCGCCCACCAGCCAGCGGGCCACGTCGAAGTCGTGCAGGGTGACGTCGACGAAGATCCCGCCCGAGCTCCGGAGGTAGTCGGGGCCGGGAGGGCGCATGTCCCGGCAGGACTCCCGGAAGAGGTGGATGCGCCCGACCGCGCTGCTCGCCACCTGCCGTTTGACCTCCCGGTAGTCGGGGTCGAAGCGGCGATGGAAGCCCACCTGCAGCTTCAGCCCCCGGCTGGTCGCGAGGCCCGACAGCTCCGCGTCCCGGGCCCCGTCCAGGGTCAGGGGCTTCTCGCAGAAGACGTGCTTGCCAGCGGCGATCGCGGACGCCACCAGGTCGGCGTGGGTGGGGGTAGGGGCGGCGATCACGAGGGCCTGGACGTTCGGATCGTCCAGCGCCGCCTCGACCTGCGCCGACCAGGCGATCCCGCCCAGCCGGGCCGCCTGCGCCTCGGCCCGTCGTCGGTCGGCGTCCACCACCCGTACCAGACGGGCACCGGAGACCCGCCAGGCGAGGTTCTCGGCGTGCAGGCATCCCATCCTTCCCAGGCCGATCACCGCCACGTTGACCGGCCCCGTCATCCTGGCCTCACCTGGACGGTGCTTCCATGCCGATCTCGGGGCGGGATTATATCGACGAATATACTGAAGGTCAAAAGTCGGTTCCGGTCCCGGTCGTGGTCCAGGGCTCGGGCAAGGGAGCGCTCGATGGCAGGTGATTCGAGGGGGTTGAGACCGCGGGCCGCCCCGTCACCGTCGGCGGTGGCCGTGTCGGGGGGGCGATCGCCGGCTCCGCTCGCCGCCGTGCCCCGGGGAGGTGGCGGCCGGTGAGGGGCCACCCGCCGGGAAGGGGCCGGCGGCCGTCGGCCAGGGCTCCGGGCGCGGCGACGGCGATCTGGAGGGGATGGGGACGAGGGCCGGGCGCGGCGATCCGGAGGCGGTCGCCCGGCCGGGCGGTCCGGGCGGCCCTGGTCCGGCTCGGTCCGGGCGACGTCTTCGCCGCCCGGGGCCGGCCGGTGCCGCCGGTCCCGGCCCGGATCGAAGCGCTGCCCCGGAGCGGTAGGGCGCCATGCGCTTGACCGTGGCCCAGGCCCTGCTCCGCTTCCTGGCCAACCAGTGGGTGGAGCGGGACGGCCGCGAGCGGCGCTTCTTCGCCGGCTGCTTCGGCGTCTTCGGCCACGGCAACGTGGCCGGGATCGGTCAGGCGCTCCACCAGCATCCCGACCTGCTCCCCTTCCACCAGGGGTACAACGAGCAGTCGATGGTCCACACCGCTGCCGGCTACGCCCGGGCCCGGCGGCGGCTGGGGGCCATGGCCTGCACCAGCTCGATCGGGCCGGGTGCCACCAACATGGTGACCGGGGCCGCGCTGGCCACCGTCAACCGCCTTCCGGTGCTGCTCTTACCGGGGGACGCCTTCGCCACCCGCACCCCGGACCCGGTCCTCCAGCAGCTGGAGGTGCCGGGACGGGGCGAGGTCTCGGTCAACGACGCCTTCCAGCCGGTGTCCCGCTACTGGGACCGGATCGCGCGCCCGGAGCAGCTGATCCCGGCGGCGTACCAAGCCCTGCGGGTGCTGACCAGCCCGGCCGAGACCGGCGCGGTCACGCTCTGCCTGCCCCAGGACGTGCAGGCGGAGGCCTTCGCCTGGCCCGAGGACGTCCTGGCTCCCCGCACCTGGCACGTGCCCCGGCCCCTCCCCGACCCGGCCGCCCTGGAGCGGGTGCGGGCTGCGATTCGCGGTGCCCGGCGCCCTCTGGTCGTCGCCGGCGGCGGGGTGGTCTACTCGGAGGCCGAGGCCGAGCTGGCCCGCTTCTGCGAGCGAACCGGCATCCCGGTGGCGGAGACCCAGGCCGGCAAGGGGTCGCTGCCCTGGGACCACCCCCAGAACGTGGGGCCGGTGGGCGTGAGCGGGGGGCTGGCCGCCAACCGCCTCGCCCGTGAGGCGGACCTGGTGATCGGGATCGGCACGCGCTGGACCGACTTCACGACCGCCTCCCAGACCGCCTTCCCCGGGGCCAGCTTCGTCAGCATCAACGTGGCCGAGCTGGATGCGGCCAAGCAGCGCGGGATGGCGGTGGTGGCCGACGCCAGGCGCGCGCTCGAGCTGCTGGGCGACCTCGACTGGGGCGTGACGGGGTCGTACCGGGCCGAGGTGGGCCGGCTGCGGGACCTCTGGCGGGCCGAGGTCGATCGCCTGCGCTCGCTGGGCCACGGGCCGCTGCCCGCCCAGTCGGAGGTCCTGGGCGTGGTCAACGAGGCCGCCGGCGAGGGCGGGACGGTGGTCTGCGCCGCCGGCTCCATGCCCGGCGACCTGCACAAGCTCTGGCGGACTCGGGATCCGGCCGGCTACCACGTGGAGTACGGCTACTCCTGCATGGGCTACGAGATCGCGGGCGCCCTGGGGGTGAAGATGGCGGCGCCCGAGCGGGAGGTCTACGCGCTGGTGGGCGACGGTTCCTACCTCATGCTCTCCGACGCCGTCGCCACCTCGATCGCCGAGGGCCTCAAGCTGATCGTGGTGCTGGTGGACAACCACGGCTACGCCTCGATCGCCGGCCTCTCGCGCTCGCTGGGGACCGAGGGCTTCGGCACCGGGTTGCCCGCGGTCGACCTGGCCGCCCACGCCGCCGGGCTCGGCGCCGTGGTCCTCCGGGCCAAGACCGTGGACGAGCTGCGGGCCGCGCTGGAGGAGGCCAGGGGCTGCGAGCGGACGGCCGTGGTCCACGTCGAGACCGACCCACTGGTCCAGGTGCCGGCCTACGAGAGCTGGTGGGACGTCCCGGTCGCCGAGGTCGCGGAGGTGAGCGGGGTGCAGGCCGCCCGTCGTGCCTACGAGCATGCCCGTCGCGCTCGTCGCTGAGCCGGTCGCTCCCGGCTCGGTGGGCAGGGGCTGCGTCGGCTTCGAGGTCGTCCGCCGGCGCCGGGGGGGAGCGGCGGCCCATCGCCGGACGCTCCGGACGCTGCCCAGTCGTGGTCGATGGCCGGCGGGCGGAGGCTCTGGCCGACCTGGGGCCGGCGGTCGGCGGCGTCCCGGTCCGGGTGGGCGGGGAGGCCCGCTCCTGGTCCGGGCTCCCGGTGGTGGAGGACGTGGAAGGCCCGCTCACGGCCACCTCCCTCCCCGCCCCGCGCCGCGGCGGCGACCCCGGCCGGGCGGCAGACGGTGCCATCGAGACGGGTGGAGGCGATGCGGCTGCCGCCGCTGAGGGGGCTCGTGGCCGGCCGCGCGTCTCGCCACCCCGAGCGCGGTGGCGGAACGCGGGGCGTGGACAAGGTGGCGAGCGCGGTCGGGCGGAGCAGGCCGAGATGAGGGTCGCCGTGCTGGGGGCGGGCCGGATCGGCGTCAGGCGCGCAGAGCTGCTGGCTGCCATGCCGGAGGTGGACGAGGTGCTCCTCGGCAACCGGACCCCGGCCCGGGCCCGGGCGGTGGCGGAGCGGGTCCCCGGGGTCCGGGCGCTCGACCTGGAGGCCGCCCTGGAGGCGCCGGTCGAGGCGGCCGTGGTCTGCCTGGCCTCGAGCGAGCACCTGCCCGCCCTTCGCCGGCTGCTGGCCCGGGGGTTGCCCGTGCTCTGCGAGAAGCCGGTCGGGCTCACGCTGGCCGAGACCGAGGAGGCGATGGCGCTGGCGGCAAGGGGTCCCGGCCTCCAGGTCGGGTTCCAGCGCCGCTTCGACCCCGGGTACCGGGCGGTGCGCGAGCTGATCGGCTCGGGAGGGCTGGGAACCCTCTACTCGATGGGCATGGTCTCGCTCGACCACGAGATCACGCCGGAGGGCTTCCTGCCCTCCAGCGGGGGCATCTTCCGGGACTTGCTCATCCACGACTTCGACCTCGCCCGCTGGCTGACCGGCCGCGAGATCGCGACCGTGAGCGCCCGGGCGACGGTGCGGGTGGACGAGCGCTTCCGGCGTCATGGCGACGCCGACACGGCCCTGGCGCTGGCGGTGATGGAGGACGGGCTCCCCCTGGTGGTTCGCGCCTCCCGGCACGACCCGGTCGGCCACGACGTCCGCCTGGAGGTGCTCGGCTCCCGGGACAGCGTCGCGGTCGGGTGGTCGGGCCGGACCCCGATCCGGTCGCTGGACCCCGACGGCGCCCGCCCGGACCGTCCCTACCTCACCTTCCTGGAGCGTTTCGAGGCCGCCTTTCGGGCCGAGACCGAGGCCTTCGTCCGGTTCGCCCTGGGCCGGGACGTCAACCCCTGCCCGCCCGAGTCCTCGCTGGAGGCGCTCCGGGCCGCCCTCGCCGCCGAGCGGTCGGCGATCTCGGGAGCCCCGGTCGAGGTCGCCACCGTCGAGGATCTGCCGCCTCCCGGTTGACGGCCAGGGCCGCGCTCAACGGGGGAAGACGACCATGCACTTCCCCTGCTCCCGGTCGCGCAGCCGCTCCAGGCAGGCCACGGCCTCGTCCAGCTCGACCCGGGCGGTGACGATCCGGCCCATGTCCAGGGCTCCGGCCGCCATCAGACGGATCACGTAGCCGAAGGCGCCGGAGCCGGCGTGGCCCAGCGAGCCCCGCAGCCCGGCGCCGGATCGCACCAGGCCGGCCGGCAGGATGTCGGCCCGGTGCGGCCCCAGCCCGATCAGCACCGCCTGGCCACAGGGGGCGAGCGCCCGCGTGATGGGGTCGAGCACCCCCGGGGCCGCGCTCGCCTCCACCCACACGTCGAACCCCCGGCCACGGGTCTCCTCCCTGGCCACCGCGACCATGGCCTCCGCTTCGAGCGCGTCGTGGGCCTGGTCGGCTCCCATCGCCAGCGCCAGCTCACGCCGGGTTCGGGAGGGCTCGAAGACCACCACCCGGCCGGCGCCCGCGGCCCGGCCCAGCGCTACCGCCGCCAGCCCGATCGGCCCCGCCCCCACCACCCCCAGCGTCGCCCCCGGCCGCCACTGGGCCTGCACGAACATGCCGAGGTAGGCCACGCTGGTCGGCTCCACCAGGGCGCCGCACACGAAGCCCTGGTCCGGCCCGAAGCGAGCGATGATACCCTCGATCGGCCAGCAGTGCTTGGCCCTGGTGACCACCAGCTCGGCGTGGGCGCCGTTGAAGGTGAACCCCAGCTCCTCCAGCCGCTCGCAGTAGTTGAACAGCCCCGAGCGGCAGGAGTGACAGGATCCACACCAGGCGATCTCCTCCGCGCACACCGCATCACCGGGCCGCAGGTCGGCGACCGCGGAGCCGACGGCCACGACCATGCCCGAGAACTCGTGGCCGGTCACCACCGGGGCCGCGACCAGGCCGGGGTAGACCATGTACCCGTCCGGGTCGCGTTCGTACAGGTGCACGTCGGAGCCGCAGATGCCGCAGGCGCGGACCTCGATCAGCACCTCGTCGGGCTGGAGCCCGGGAGTGGGGAGGTCCACGATCGAGAAGCGGGGGTGGCGCCAGGCCAGGTTGCCGTTGGGCGCCACCCGCCGAGCGCCGAGGGGGCGAAAGCCTCGGCGTGGGGCCCATTCGCCCTCGAGCAGCATGGCCTTCATCGCTCTCCTCCGGAGACCTCCGTGTAACGACGGCGGAACTCGACGATGTGCTCGCGCAGGAGCCGGGCCGCTCGCTCGCCCGCCCCGACCTCGACCGCGGCCAGGATGGCCTCGTGCTGGTCGGCCTCCCGGCGGTAGCTGGCCGCCTGCAGCCAGGTGCGCACCGCCATCACCCGGAGCTGATCCTGGAGGCGATGGAGGAAGCCAACCACGCGGGAGTTCCCGCAGGGTTCGACCAGCTCGACGTGGTAGAGCCGGTTCAGCCGGGAGAGCGTGGAGAGCTCGCCCGCCTCGATCGCCTGGCGCGCATCCGACAGGATCTGGCGGAGCCGGGCGTGGTGGGCTGCGGTCATGCGCGGGACCGCGGCCCGGAGGGCGTGGGGTTCGAGCAGCTCGCGGATCTCGTAGATCTCGCGCGCGTCGTCGGCGGTGAAGTGCTTGACGCGCCAGCCGCGGAAGGCCAGGCTCTCGACCAGGCCCACCTGCGCCAGCGCCAGCAGCGCCTCCCGAACCGGGGTCTTGGAGACGCCGTAGCGCTCGCTCAGCTCGGCCTCGATCAGGGTCTCTCGGGGCAGGAGTCGCTGGTTCAGGATGTCCTCGCGGATCCGCTCGTAGGTGCGTTGGGCGAGGGGGATGCCGCCCGTCCTTGCCTCCACCGTCCTCCGGGTCGTCCGGGCCATGCCTTCCCTCAGCTCCCTCCTGTCCTCACCGCTGGCCGGGGTCCGGCGGTGCCGGAGCACGTCGGCCTGCCTCCTCCCCGGCGCTCGGCATCGGCCCCACGCCCGACCTCATGACGCCCGGGCCGACCGCCGCCGGGCCGTCGTCAGCGGAGCCGGGGCGAGCGCGTGGGTCGGCTGGCGGCCCCGCCTCCCGACGGCCCCGCACCGGGAGCCTCGCCCGCTCCGGCTCGTCTTCGCGCCGGGGGGCGAGGAAATATGACGGAAAATCACGCTCAGTATATTCTGCTGTATCTCGACTGGCTCCTCTCCCCGCCGGGACCTGCGCCGGATGCCCTCGGCGGCGGTCAACCAGGACGGCGCAGGACGTAGTGACCGCTGCGCAGGAAGGCCTCGACCCGGTATCCGGAGGCCAGCGCCCCGACCAGCGCCTCGCGCAGCGCGCGTCGCCAGGCCAGGGCCAGGGCCGGGTCGCGCCGCCGGATGGCCTCGATGTCGGCGGGCACCTGGCAGAGGACGGTCGCCGCGCCCTGGGGCGCCGCAGCCAGGGGCCGGTCCCCCGGTCCCACCGCCAGCGCCGTCTCGATCGGCGCCGCCCCGGCCAGCGCCGCCTCGTCCAGGCGCGCCCCGCCGGCAGCCGCCGTGGCCCGCCCGCCGGCCAGCCGCCAGACGGCGAGGATGCGGTCGCTCTCGTCGCCGGCGTTGATGGCGTCGGCGAGGTCGCCGTAGAAGTGAGGCAGGTAGCGGGCCGCCTCGGCGCCGAGGCGGGTCAGGTTCAGGTAGCAATTGCGGCTCACCAGAGGGTCGAAGGTCCAGGTGACGACCTGGATGCCGCGCTCCAGTGACCAGGCCCGCTGGTGGAGCTTGAGCACGTAGCCGATGCCGCGACCCCGCGCCTCGGCGGCCACCGCCAGCAGGTGGGAGTGGAGGGCGAGCTCGCCCTCGTGGAAGCCGAGGAAGCCGAACAGCCCGCCCACGATCCTGCCGCCGTCGAGCGCCGCGCTGGCGTGGCCGCCGGCGTGGGTCAGCGCCCGGAGCAGGTTGAGGGGCAGGTACGAGCCCCGGTCGGAGGCCCAGGTGCGGTCGAAGAGCTCGGTCAGGGACCGTAGCTCCCCCAGCTCGTGGAGGTCCCGGACCTCGACCTCGGCCCGCGCCGCGGCCGCCGCGGCCACCCGCCGCGCCTGGGCCAGGACCTCCTCGGGTCCCGCCGGTTCCCTCATGTCAGCAGTCTGCCAGCCCGGGCCGGGGAAGAGACGGCCGGTGCGGCGTCGGAGCCTCGGTGCGGCCGGAGGACACGGCGGCGGGAGGGCGTTACCATCGACGCACAGGGCCCGGGTCCGCCCGGGGCGTGAGCGGCCGCCGGCGGCGAAGCCAGAGGAGCGGTGGAGTTCGACCTCCTGATCAGGAACGGGACCGTCTTCGACGGGACGGGGGCGCCGCCGGTGGGCGCCGACGTCGGGGTGGTGGGCGATCGCATCGAGGCGGTGGGGGACCTCTCGGCGGCGACCGCCCGGTGGGAGGTGGACGCCACCGGCCGGGCCGTGGCGCCGGGCTTCATCGACACCCATACCCACTCGGACCTGGCCTGGGCGCTCGGTCCCGGGCTCGAGCACGTGGCCGCGGCGAGCGTCCGCCAGGGCGTCACCACCGAGGTCTGCGGCAACTGCGGCTTCAGCCCCTTCCCTCACCTCCCCGGCCACCGCGCCGACGTGGGTCGTCACCTGGGGTCGCTCTTCGGGGCCGCGGAGGCGGGCTGGCAGGACCTCGACGGCTTCGCCGCCGCGGCCCGGCGGGGGGGCCTGTTCGCCAACCTGGCGCCGCTCGTCGGCCACGGCGGCCTGCGCGCCGGGGTGATGGGGTTCGAGGACCGCCCTCCGCGGGACGACGAGCTGGCGGCCATGAAGCGGCTGCTCGAGGAGGCGTTCGAGCAGGGCGCCTTCGGCTTCTCGACCGGGCTGATCTACACGCCGGGCGCCTTCGCCAGCACCGAGGAGCTGATCGAGCTGACCGGCGCCGTGCGCCGGTTCGGCCGCCCCTACGTCAGCCACGTCCGGGGCGAGACCGACATGGTCCGCGGGTCGGTGGAGGAGGCGATCCGGATCGGTCGCGAGGCGGGCGTGCCGGTGCACCTCTCCCACCACAAGGTGGCTGGCCGGGCGAACTGGGGCCGGACCGAGGAGACGCTGGGCGTCATCGCCGCGGCCAGGGGCCGGGGCGTCGACGTGACCGTCGATGTCTACCCGTACACCGCCGGGAGCACGCTCCTCTCCGCAATCCTGCCCCGCTGGGCGCAGGACGGCGGCCCGGAGCGGATGCTGGAGCGGCTCCGCGACGGCGCCGTGCGCGATCGGATCGAGGCCGACCTCGCCGGGGGACCGCCGGGCTGGGAGAACCTGGTCCGGGCAGCCGGCTGGGACGGCATCGTCGTCGCCACCTGTCCCGGCCGGCCCGAGGCCGAGGGGCGCTCCATCGGCGAGCTGGCGGGACCGGGCCGGGAGGCCGGCTTCGTCTTCGATCTCCTGATCGAGCAGGAGGGGAGGGTGACGATGATCGTGCACCTGATGCACGAGGCCGACGTGCGGCGCGTGCTCGGCTTCGAGGCGGCGATGATCGGCTCCGACGGCATCCCGCTGCCCGGTAAGCCGCACCCGCGCTGGGCCGGCACCTTCAGCCGGGTGCTCGGCCGCTACGCGCGGGAGGAGCGCCTCTTCGACCTCGCCACCGCCATCCACAAGATGACGGGGCTACCCGCCCAGCGGTTCGGCCTCCGGGGCCGGGGCCGGCTGGAGCGGGGCGCGGTGGCGGACCTGGTGGTCTTCGACCCCGACGCCGTCCGCGACCGGGCGACCTTCGAGGAGCCGCTGCTGGCCCCCCAGGGGGTGCGCCAGGTCCTGGTCGGAGGGGTGGCGGTGGTGGCCGACGGGCAGCTCACCGGCGCCCGGCCGGGCCAGGTGCTGACGGCCCGGTGAGCGGCGCCGCCCCGGCCGAAGCGGAGGGCCTGCGGCTCCAGGCGGTCGAGCTGCGCCGGGTTCGCCTCCCCCTGGTCGCGCCCTTCCGGACCTCCTTCGGCACCCAGACCGAGCGCGAGGCCCTGCTCGTCCGCGCCCTGACCTCGGCCGGGGAGGGCTGGGGCGAATGCGTGGCCATGCGCGACCCCCTCTACTCCTCGGAGTACGTGGAGGGCGCCGAGCACGTCATCCGGCACCACCTGCTCCCGCGCCTGTTCCGGGCCGGGGCGGTGTGTGCGGAGTCGGTCGCGGGCCTGCTGGAGGAGGTCATCGGCCACCGGATGGCCAAGGCGGCGCTGGAGATGGCCGTGCTCGACGCTCAGCTGCGGGCCGAGGGCCGGTCCTTCGCCGCCTACCTGGGCGCGGTGCGGGAGCGGATCGAGTGCGGGGTCTCGGTGGGTATCCAGGAGTCGGTGCCGCGCCTCCTGGACATCGTGGCTGCCTACCTGGAGGCGGGCTACCGACGGGTCAAGCTGAAGATCGAGCCCGGCTGGGACCTGGAGCCGGTGCGGGCGGTGCGGGCCCGCTTCGGCCCCGAGCTGCCCTTGCAGGTGGACGCCAACGGGGCCTACCGGCCGGCCGACGCCGCCCACCTGAGGCGGTTGGACGAGTTCGGGCTGCTGCTGATCGAGCAGCCCTTCGCCGAGGAGGAGATCCTCGCCCACGCGCGGCTGGCGGAGCTGGTCGAGACCCCCGTCTGCCTGGACGAGTCGATCGTCTCCGCCCGGACCGCGCTGGACGCGATCGAGCTGGGGGCGGCCGAGGTGGTCAACATCAAGCCCGGTCGGGTGGGCGGCTACCTGGAGGCGCGCCGGATCCACGACCTCTGCCGGGAGCGAGGCGTCCCGGTCTGGTGCGGGGGGATGCTGGAGACCGGGATCGGCCGCGCCGCCAACGTCGCTCTCGCCGCCCTGCCCGGGTTCACGCTGCCGGGCGACGTCTCGGCCTCCAGCCGCTACTTCCACCGGGACCTCACGCCGCCGTTCGAGATGGAGGATGGCCGGCTGCGCGTCCCCGCCGGTCCCGGGCTGGGGGTGGAGGTCCTGCCCGACGTCCTCCGGGAGGTCACCGTCTCCGTCCATCTGGAGCGGCCGTAGGCCCGGGCGCCCCGGCGCCCCCATCCCCGCCCGGTGCCGACCGGAGCCGCGCCCGGACCGGCGGCCCGGGCAGGATCAGGACGTGGTCGTGCCCGCCACCTCGCGACCGGGGCCGCCGCGGGAGGGCGCCGGTCCGCTGGCCCTCCTCCCCGGGATGGGCCGAGGGGCGGGCCTGGCTCGATCCAGGGAGGTGGGGCGCGGGACCTCCCGTTGCTCGGGGGTGGCCGACGAACCCGCTGTCGTCGTCGGCGGGGAGAACGGCCACGACCTGGACCGGATGGCCATTCCGTGCATGCAGACGAGGGTCCCGGGAAATGCGGTCCGTTCGGCCCTGGGCGGCCGGGCGCCGGCACCCTAGTGTCGGGAACGATAGCGCATGCCGATCGATGACGGAGGTGGTCGGCGCGGTCCGGCGGGTGGCCGGTTCCGGGCACGTCGAGGAGGCGGACCGGCTGCTGCCCGATCCGATCGACCTGGGACGGTGCGCCGCGACGCTGCGGGAGTTCGGCCTCGACCACAGGAGCTGATGGCGCAGACCGTGACGCGGGCTCCGGGCCCGCTCCGGAACCTTCTCTTGCGTCTTGCGCTTGGTGCCGCGAGGTCGTTAGTCACGTCGGCGGGCCGGTGGGCGGGGTCATCGAGACGCGTGCCGGCGGAGGAGTGAGCATGGGACTGGTCGGTCGTGTCGTGGCCTTCGTCCTGGGGCTGATCGCCTCGGCCATCGCCCTGGCGGTGGACGTCCTCTACTCGGCCCTGCACCGGATCTCGGGCGGGCTCGGGGATGCCGGCCTCGATCGGACCCACGGCTTCGTGGGGTTCCTGCTGGTGCTGGTCGGGGTGGTGGGCTCGGTCCTGGCGCTGTTCGCACCCCTGCCCGCGGCGGTGCTCCTGCTGGTGGCCGGGATCGGGATGTTCTTCGTGGTCAAGGGGTACGCCCTCTTCAGCATCCTGTTCTTCGTGCTGGCGGCGGTGCTCTCCTTCGCGGCCCGACCCTCCCGCCGTGTGCCGCCGGATCGTGTCCCCAGATAGAGGGCGGGGTGCCTTCGCCCGGACGACCCGGCGGCAGGCGGGGCCGTTTTCGCCTCCCGCGCTGCGAGCGTTCGTTCCCACAGGCCGTACCTTGGAGGCGACCGACGAGATTCCAACCTGGAGGTGACCCGATGCGGATGATGATGCGAGTCCAGATCCCGGTGGGGCGCGGCAACGAGGCGATCAAGGACGGAAGTCTGCCCCGCCTCATGCGCGAGACCCTCGATGCGCTCAAGCCCGAGGCCGCGTACTTCACCACCACGGAGGGGCAGCGAACCGCGCTCATCGTCTTCGACATGAAGGACGTGGCCATGATGCCCAAGCTCGCGGAGCCCTTCTTCATGCGGCTCGACGCACGGGTGGACCTGGCACCGGTGATGGACGCCCAGGACCTGGAGCGGGGGCTCCAGCAGGTGCGCGAGCTGACGCGCACGGTGTAGACGCCGGCGCCGGGTCCTCCCGGCCCAACCCGGCGGCAGGACGGCCGGGCCTCCACCGGCCCGGCCACCGTCACGGTTCGCGTCCCGGCGTCAGGCGGTACGGAAGGTCGGGTCCTCGACCCAGCCCAGGATCCGATCCGCCACGTCGCCCGGTGTGTGCTGGGACTTGATGAGGTAGTCCCGCACCCCGAGCTGGGCACCCTGGGCGCGCAGCTCCGGCTCGTCGTGCGCGGTCAGGATCACGACCGGCAGGGAGCCGGTGACCTCGGAGGCACGGAGCGCCCGCAGCAGCTCGAGACCACCCATGCTGGGCAGCCGCAGGTCCAGGAAGACCAGGTCCGGTGGGTTCTCGGTTGCCTTTCGCAGCGCGCTCTCTCCGTCGGAAGCCTGCTCGACGATGTAGCCGTCCAGCTCCAGGCGGAGCCGGTACATCGCCGCCACATCGGGGTCGTCCTCGACCAGGAGGAGCCTCAGCGCCTCCGTCGGATGATCGCCCCTGGCGTTCGCCATTGACATCCCCCTTCATGCCGTGCTCGGCATTCTCCATCCAGCCGGTCGGTCGTTCGACCGGCGTCGCACCTTGCTTCTCGATCCTCGAGCGGGGTCGCCGGGACCGCGATCCCGGGTCCGCGGCGCGTCCGTCGGTCTCAATTCTTCACCCTCGGGCGCTCCGCCGGCATCGGGCTCGCCGGCGCTCGGGCCCTCCCGGAGCTGGTGGCGCCGGCCGGGATCGACAGCCGGACGACGACGGCCGGCGGGGTGCGGAGACCCCGGCGGTCTTCCGGGAGAGCCCGAGGGGGGGCGGTCAGCGCTGGGCAGCGACGGTGACCTCGTGCCACCACTGCCGGCGAGGTCCCGCCTCCAGACGGTCGAGCCGCTCGCGCGTGGCCAGGAAGGTCGGGCTCTGGTGCCATTCCTGCCAGTCGGAGCGGCTCCGCCAGGTGCCCACGATCACCCGGGTGCTGGTGTCGTCCATCGGCTTCATCACCTGCCCGGCGACCCAGCCGGGCAGACGGCGAACCGCTTCCAGACGCTCCGCCATGACCTGGTCCCAGGTCGTGCCGGTACCGTCTCTGAGCCTGACCTGGCTCACGGTGGTGACCATCTCCACGGACCTCCCGCCGGGCGGCGGCCCGGCCTACGTCGGCAGCCTGCTCAGGGTCAAAATAGCATCATCGCGGTCACACCAAGCGGGGGCCATCTGCGGGGAAGCGGATCGATCTCGAGCCGGCGGACCTCCGGGAGCTTCGGGCCGGGGGTGCCGGCCGTGGGCTGCCTCGGTTCGAGGCAGGGACCGTCCGGCCGTCCGCGTTCCGCTCGGCGCCGGTTCCGGGGCCGAATCCGGCATGCGTAGGGGCACCGGGCCGCGGCAGATGGAGGCGGTGCTGATCCGGGCGGTGGACGCCCTGGAGCGGGAGGGGATCGAGTACGCGCTGATGGGGGGCCTGGCCTCGGCGACCGTCGGCCGGCCGCGGCGGACCCGGGACGTGGACATCTTCGTCACCCCGGAGCGCGCGCTCCCCGCCCTGGAGGCGTTGGGGAGGGTGGGGTTCCGGACCGAGCGCACCGACGAGAGCTGGCTCTACAAGGCCTTCCTGGGCGACGTGATGGTCGACCTGATCTTCCGTTCCAAGGGAGGGCTGGTGCTCGACCAGCGGATGCTCGAGCGCCGCCGGGAGGTCACGGTTCGTGGTCGTCGGGTGCTGGCCCTTGGCCCCGAGGACCTGGTCGTGATCAAGGCCGTGGCGGCCGCCGAGCACGTCCCCAGGCACTGGTACGACGCCATCGCCATCCTGGAGCGGGGTGGGATCGACTGGGAATACGCCAGGTGGCGGGCGCGTCCCTTCGCCGCCCGGGTCCTCAGCCTCTTCCTCTACGCGCTCTCGGCCGGCGTCCCGGTGCCGGAGCCGGTGCTCCGCGAGCTCACCGAGTGCGCCCTCCGCGGCACGCTGGGCGAGGCCGCGGCCGAGGCGGATCACCACCTGGCGGCCCGCGTGCGCCAGGCCCTGGCCACCGATCGCCGGCTCTGCGAGGTGCAGCTGTCGGTGTCCGTGCAGGCCGGGGAGCTGGTGGTGAGCGGGGAGGTGGCGACGGAGCGACGTCGCCAGGCGGTGGAGGAGGTGGTGCGGCGGGTGGCCGGCGGCCGGCCGACGCGGATCGCGGTTCACGTGGCGTGATCCGCCTGGCCGCGGTCGGGGACCTGCACTTCAGCGACGACTCCAGAGGGCGGCTGCGTCCCCACCTGGAGGCCGTGGCGGGGCAGGTGGACGTCCTCCTCCTGGCCGGCGATCTGACCTACCGCGGTCTGCCCCGGGAGGCTGAGGTCCTGGCCCGGGAGCTGCAGGACCTGCCCTTCCCGGTGCTGGCGGTGCTGGGGAACCACGATTACCACCACCGCCGGGAGGCCGAGATCGCGGGCATCCTGGCCGGCCGCGGGGTTCGGGTCCTGGAGGGCGAGAGCGTGAGCCTCACCATCGCCGGGACGCGGCTGGTGGTGGCGGGGGTGAAGGGGTTCGGGGGCGGCTTCGCCGGAGCCTGCATCACCGAGTTCGGGGAGCCCGAGGTGAAGGCCTTCGCCGCCGAGGCCCGGCGCTCCGCCGAGCGCCTGCGGGTGGCCCTCCGCTCCGCCCCGGACGGCGACTGCCGCCTCGCCCTCCTCCACTACGCTCCGGTGGAGGGCACGCTCTGGGGCGAGCACCCGGCCCTGTGGCCGTTCCTGGGCAGCTATCTGCTCGCCGAGGCCGTCGACGCCGGCGGGGCGACGCTCGCCGTCCACGGCCACGCCCACGCCGGGAGCCCGGAGGCGGTGACGCCCGGCGGCGTCCCGGTCCTCAACGTGGCCCAGCCGGTCATCCGCCGTCCCTTCGCCCTGGTCGAGATCGGGGGCTCGGGCCGTGACCCAGGGCCCGGTCGCCCGCGCCTCCGTGCGACCGGCGGGCCGGTGGCTCGCCCGTCCTCGGCGCCGGCGGGCGGCCCGCAGGCGCCTCCGTCCCGCCCGCCCGGCCCGGTGTCGCTCAGCTCGTCTCCTGGGTTCGGTCGGAGCTGATCCAGCGGGCGGCCCCGGCCAGGTCCGCCACCAGGTCCCGGTAGGCCTGCTCCCGGCTCCCCGGGTCCGGCGACCGCAGCACGGAGGAGGGGTGGACGGTGGTCAGGGCGGGCGGGCCGAGCGGGGAGGGGTGGAGCCGGCCACGCTGCTCCAGGACCCGGACCTCCCGTCCCAGGACACTTCGGGCCGCGGCGGCCCCCAGCAGCACCATCAGCCTCGGCCGCACCAGCCCGACCTCGGCCTCGAGCCAGGGCCGGCAGGCAACGAGGTGCGAGACCGCCGGCCTGCGGGTGAGACGGCGCCCGCCCCGCCCCACCCAGCGGAAGTGTTTCACCGCGTTGGTGACGTACACCGCCCTCCGGTCCAGCCCGGCGTCCCTCAGGGCGCGGTCCAGGAGCTCGCCCGCCGGGCCCACGAAGGGGCGGCCCTCCAGGTCCTCTCGATCGCCGGGCTGCTCACCCACGAGCATGACCGGGCACGGGGCGCCGCCCTCGCCGAAGACGGTCTGCGTGGCCGCCCGCCACAGCTCACAGGCACGGCAGCCGGCCGCGGCCTCCCGCAGCCCCTCCAACGTGATCGGGGTGGGCAGCAGCTCCTCCACTGGCTGCCCTTCACGGCCCATCGCCGTCCCCTCCGACTGTGTCTCTTCGCGCTCGGCGCCGCCGGGCCGGGGTCGCCCGCCCCGCCGGTCCCTCACCGGCGCCGGTGCGCCTACGAGGTCAGCTCACCGGCGTGCGCGCTGGCGAGCCGGTGCGTGGCCTGCTCGGCCACCTGGAGGGCGTGCCGCTCCTGGTCCAGGTTCTGGTCGATCAGGGCGACCACCTCCCGCTTGCCGACGGCGCCGGCCATCTCCCGCAACGCCTCGTACATCGCGATCTCGTGGTGCTCCCCGGCCGCGGCCGCGGAGGCCACGACCAGGTCCTTGAGCGGGTCGGGCGTCTTCGCGGACAGCTCGACGTGCGACCGCTCCAGGCCATCCAGGGCCGGGCTCGGCTCCGCCGTGGGTCTGGCGTCGAAGGCCTGGAACATCCGTTCCACGTTGGCCACGTGTTGCCGGGTCTGCTCCAGGTGCTCTTGCAGGCCCCGCTTCAGCTCCGGATCGCTCGCCTCGATGATCAGCTTGGGGAGCATCTCGCAGAGCTGCCGTTCGGTGTAGAGCAGCGAGGAGAGCATGGCCGGGAAGGGCTGGTTGGGGATCTGGCCCGGACCCCCGGTCAGCTTGTTCACGACCT
>Ga0209810_1002745_pt1 | contig 20176 bp, 15 predicted proteins | sample Coa_R1_7_FD_187159 | JGI IMG/M metagenome (GOLD analysis project Ga0209810, IMG submission 187159) | Surface soil microbial communities from Centralia Pennsylvania, which are recovering from an underground coalmine fire - Coalmine... | ecosystem: Environmental > Terrestrial > Soil > Unclassified... | reverse complement strand
CAGCTCCTCGCGGGAGTCGGGCTGCTCGCGGCGCTCGCGCTCGCCGCCGTCGGCACGCACCTGCCGATCCGGGCGGCGTACCACCGCGACGCGCTCTCGGGCTGCCTGCCGCCGTCGGCGCGGTCGGGCTGCGACATCATCCTGCGCCACTTCCAGGGCGAGTTCGACGGGTGGGCGGCCGCGGTGCGCGGGCTCGCCGTGCTGCCCGCGCTGGCCGGCCTGTTCGTCGGCGCGCCGCTCCTCGCGCGCGAGGTCGAGCACGGCACCTACCGGCTCGCCTGGACGCAGGGCGTCACGCGGCGTCGCTGGCTGCTCTCGAAGACGGCGCTGCTCGCCGGCGCGACGGTGCTCGGCGGTCTCGCCGCGAGCGCGCTCGTGATGTGGTGGCGCAGCCCCTTCGACACGCTCGAGGGCCGCATGGGTCCGGACGCGTTCGACATCGAGGGCCTCGTCGTCCCCGCGTACGCGCTCTTCGCGCTGGCCGTGGGCGTGCTCGTCGGCCTGCTGCTGCGGCGCACCGTGGCCGCGATGTCGATCACGCTCGTCGTCTTCGCCGCGACGAGGCTCGCGGTGCTGGAGTTCCTGCGCCCGCACTTCCTCTCGCCGCTGCACCGCACGGTGATGGCCGACGACAGCGGCCGCCGGATCGGCGACTGGGTGCTGAGCGACACGCTCGTCGACGCGGGCGGCAAGGCGATCAGCACCGGGCGGGAGGACCTCGCGGTGCTCCACGCGCAGCAGGCGGGAATCGACCCGCACACGTACCTCGTCACCCTCGGCTGGAAGCGCGTCATCTCCTACCAGCCGAGCGGGCGGTTCTGGACGTTCCAGCTGCTGGAGGCGGGGCTGTTCGTCGCGCTCGCGGCAGCGGTGGTCGCCGTCGCGATCTGGCTCGTCCGCCGCACGCCGGCGTGACGGGCCGCCTCGACCGCGCGGCCGCGCTGCGTCTCGCCGCCGCGGCCGCCGCCGCCGCGGCCGTCCCGTCCACCGCGCGGGCGGCGCTCGAGAGCGGCGGGTTCCCGCAGCCGCATCCCCGCTGGCGCTTCGTCTTCGTCAACCATGCGCTGACGAACCCGTTCTTCGTGCCGGCGAAGTACGGGAGCGCGGACGCGGCGCGGCTGCTCGGGGTGAGCGCGGAGTGGACGGGGTCGGTGTCGAGCGACGTCGGCCAGATGGTGAAGGCGATGAAGCGGGCGATCGACGAGCGCGTCGACGGGATCGCGCTCTCGATCATCGACCCGACCGCGTTCGACGAGCTGACAGCCCTCGCGCTGTCGCGCGGCATCCCGGTCGTCGCGTACAACGCCGACGGTGGCAAGGCGAACCGCAGGCTCGCCTACATCGGCCAGGACCTCTACCAGTCGGGGCTCGAGCTCGGAGCGCGCGTCGTGGGGCTCGTCGCGAGCGGCGACGTCTATCTCTTCATCGCCACGCCGAACCAGGAGAACATCCAGCCGCGCATCGACGGCGCGCTCGACGCGATCCGCGACTCGGGAGCGCCGATCCGCGCGCACGTGGTCGCGAGCGGCGTCGACGTGGGAACCGAGCGGAAGCGGATCGAGGCGACCTATCGCGCGCACACCGGGCTGCGCGGGCTGTTCGCCGTCGACGCGGGCTCGACCCAGGGCGTCGCCGAGGTGATGCGGACGCACCGGCTGCACGCCGGCGGCGTGCGGGCGGGGGGCTACGACCTGCTCCGCCCCACGCTGCAGGCGATCCACGACCGCGACCTGGACTTCAGCATCGACCAGCAGCCCTACCTGCAGGGCTTCGTGCCGGTGCTCCAGCTGTTCCTGTACCGGTACAGCGGCGGGCTCGTCGCGCCGGCCGACACGAACACGGGCCTGAACTTCGTCACCCGTCAGACGGTCGGGCCGTACCTGACCACCCGCAGCCGCTTCGAGGGCAGCTCGCCGGCCGAGCGCTATCCGGTCGCGCCGCGATGATCCGGCGCGCTTGAACTATTCCCATAGGGGAGTAGGATTGGCGCGCAGTCCCCGGCCCCAGTCCGGTCCGTCAGGCTCGAGGAGGAGGCACAAGCGTGAGGAAGGTTTCCAGGAAGTGGTTCGCGATCGTGGGCGTCTTCGCCCTGGTCGCGTCCGCCGTCGCGGCCGGCGCGATGGCCAGCACGAAGAAGAAGAGTGCGAGCATCGAGGTCTGCGTCCTGCTCCCGGACACGAAGTCGTCCGTGCGCTGGGTCCAGTTCGACGCTCCGGACATCGCCAAGGCTCTGAAGAAGGCCGGCGTGACGTACTCGATCAACAACGCGCTCAACGACCCGCTGAAGCAGAAGGCGCAGGCGCAGGCGTGCCTGGCCGCCGGCGCCAAGGTGGTCATCGAGACGGCGCTCGACAACGGCTCCGCCTCGTCGATCGAGAAGCTCTTCACCTCGAAGGGCGGCAAGGCGATCGACTACGACCGCCAGGTCACGGGCGGCACGGCCTCCGTCTACGTCACCTTCGACGGCAAGGCCGTCGGTGAGGCGCAGGCGAAGGGCGTCATCGCCGCGATGAAGGCGAACGGCACCTACAAGGGCGGCACGGTCGCCGAGCTGTGGGGCGGCCAGACCGACCAGAACGCGTTCTGGTTCAAGAGCGGGAACGACGCCGTCTTCAACCCGCTGTTCAAGAGCGGTGCGCTGAAGAAGGGCCCGCAGCAGTTCGTGCCCGACTGGGACGCGAACAACGCGGCCACCATCTTCAACCAGATGCTCGTCAAGACGAACAACAACATCCAGGGCGTGCTCGCGGCGAACGACAACATCGCCGGCGCCGTGGTCGCCGACCTGAAGGCGAAGCACCTCAAGCCGATCCCGCTGAGCGGTCAGGACACGACGGCGCAGGGCGTGCAGTACATCCTCGCCGGCTGGCAGAGCGGCACGGTCTACAAGTACGTGCCGAGCGAGGCGAACGCTGCCGCGGCAGCGGCCGTCGCCCTCCTCCACGGGAAGAAGCCGAAGTCGAACGGCTTCCGGATGAACGGCAGCAAGAAGGAGCCGACGCTCGCGCTGCCGGTGCAGTGGATCACGAAGAAGAACTACAAGCAGCTCTTCGCGCAGGGCTGGCTGAAGAAGAACCAGGTCTGCATCGGCCAGTACGCCAAGTACTGCAAGTAGAGAAGTAGGATCGCAGGAGACGGTGGGGGCGTCCCGGCAGGGACGCCTCCACCGGGATCGAACGCCGGAAGGCTCGATGGCAGACACCCCGCTCCTCAAGCTCCGGGACATCTCGAAGTCGTTCGGCTCCGTGCAGGCGCTGAACGGCGTGGACTTCGAGGTGAGCGCCGGCGAGGTGATGGCCCTCGTCGGCGACAACGGCGCCGGCAAGTCGACGCTCGTCAAGTGCATCGCCGGCACGCACATCCCCGACAGCGGCGAGGTGCTCTTCGAGGGCCGCGAGGTGCACATCCACAGCCCGAAAGACGCCGCGCGGCTCGGGATCGAGGTCGTCTACCAGGATCTCGCGTTGTGCGACAACCTGGACGTCGTCCAGAACATGTACCTCGGGCGCGAGGCGCAGCGGTTCCAGATCCTGAACGAGGCGACGATGGAGCACCACACGTCGGAGACGCTCAGCTCCCTCGCCGTCACCACGATCAAGTCGGTACGGCAGACGGTCGCGACGCTCTCCGGCGGTCAGCGGCAGTCGGTCGCGGTCGCGCGCGCGGTGATGTGGAACTCGAAGCTCGTCATCCTCGACGAGCCGACGGCCGCGCTCGGCGTGGCGCAGACCGAGCAGGTGCTCGAGCTCGTGCGACGCCTCGGCCAGCAGGGTCTCGGGGTCATCCTGATCTCGCACAACCTCCACGACGTGTTCGAGACCGCCGACCGGATCACCGTGTTGCGGCTCGGGCGGAACGTCGGCGTGTTCGAGCGCCTCAAGACGACGCAGCAGGCGGTCGTCGAGGCAATCACCGCCGGCGTGCCGACGCGCGTGGCAGGCATCCCCTCGACCGCAGGAGCAGGGACGTGACGACTGCCGACGTCGTTGGGCCCGACCGCGCGAAGCCGCTCGAAGAAGAGCAGCTCGCCGGAGGCGTGCGCGGCCTGTACGAGCGCGCCTGGCTCAACCTGCGCACCGGCAACCTCGGCCCGGTGCCGATCATCGTCGGCGAGATCGCCGTCGTCGTCATCTTCGGCTTCACCGCGACGAACTTCTTCACCTCGGTCAACTTCGTCAACCTGATCGAGGAGACCGCCGGGACGGCGATGCTGGCGTTCGGCGTCGCCTTCGTCCTCCTGCTGGGGGAGATCGACCTCTCGATCGGCTACCTCGCCGGGATCGGCGCGCTGGTCGTGGCGGAGCTCCAGCTGCCGGGGAGCAGCTTGCAGATGAACGGCATCCTGGCGATGCTGATCGCGATCGCTGCCGTCGCGCTGATCGGCGGCGTGCAGGGCTCGATCGTCGCGTTCGTCGGGGTGCCGTCGTTCGTGGTCACCCTCGCCGGGTTCCTCGTCTGGCAGGGCGTGATCCTGAACAAGCTCGAGCAGCGCGGCACGATCATCATTCAGGACCGCTGGATCAACTACACCGACCTCTACATCTTCTCGCACCTCGCCGGCTGGCTGATCGCGGCGTTCTTCACCGCCCTCTATCCGATCAGCATCCTCTACAAGACGATCGTGGCGCGCGGCACGCAGATCGCGCAGCAGAACTGGCTGCTCGTCGGCGTCAAGGCTGCCGGCATCGCGATCGCCGCGTTCGGCACCGTCGCGATCTGCAACCACGGCAAGATCATCGACACGCCCGAAGGCCTGCCGCTCGCGTGCGTGATCATCATCTTCTTCTTCGTCCTGCTGACGTTCCTCGCCAAGTGGACGACGTTCGGGCGCCACGTCTACGCCGTGGGCGGCAACGCCGAGGCGGCGCGGCGCGCCGGCATCAACGTGCCGCGCATCCGCGTGCTCGTGTTCATGATCTCCGGCGCCACGGCTGCGATCGGCGGGATCATCTTCGCCGCGCAGGTCAACTCGGTCGCGCTGACCTTCCCGCCCGGAAACCTGCTGCTGAACGCGATCGCCTCCGCCGTGATCGGCGGCGTCTCGCTGTTCGGCGGCCGCGGCGAGGTGCGCGGCGCGCTGCTCGGCGCGCTGCTGATCGGCACGCTCCAGAACGGCCTCAACACGGCGAACGTCTCGAACGGCTGGATCTACATCGTCACCGGCCTCGTGCTCCTCGCGGCCGTGACGCTCGACACGGTCGCCCGCCGGCTCCAGGCCCGCTCGGGCCGCTAACGGCTCGAAACTGTTTCGGGGACATGTCCCCGAAACAGTTTCAAGGACATGTCCGCGACGCGCGCGCCGATGCGCCGGCCCTCGGCCGCGTCGGCGGGGAGCTCGGTCCCGTCGTCGACACCGAGCTGCTCCGCGCGCGCCGCCCGCTCGGCGAACGAGCGGCCGGTGAGCGCGGAGAGCACCCGGTTAGCGGCCGCCGCGAACGCCGCGTCCGCCGACGGCCAGCCCGGCGAGGCGGGCGTGGCGCCGGGCGGCGTCCAGGCGGAGCCCGACACCCAGCGGCCGCGGAGGCGGACCTGGATGTCGGGCGGCCACGGTCGTGTCAGCCCTCGCACGATCGGCAGCTCGCCGTTGAACGCGAGGTAGCGGATCATCTCGATCGGCCGCGGCGACTGGTACCGGCGCTTCGCGCCGAAGGCCGAGACCGCGGCGTCGTTGAGCGCGCCGTTGAGCACGAGGTCGAGCTGGACGTCCCGGCGCAGGCTGCCGCCGCGCAGCCCGTCCAGCGCGGCGTTCCACGCGGCGGGCGACGGATCGACGGCCGGCGGAGGAACGGCGCCGGCCGTCGCGCGGATCGCCGCCAGCGCGGCGTCCCGGTAGGCCTTGCCGCCGGGATCGCCGAGCGGCGGCGGGCCGACCGCGACCTTCCCCGCGAACGTCCGCACGCGGCCCCACTGCGAGCCGACGAAGGTCTGCACCTGCGCCGGCACCGCGCCCGAGCCGCGCGGCGAGACCTGCGCCAGCGCGAGCGGCTGCCAGAACGTCGCGTCGTGCACGGTCGAGCCCGACTGCGCGACGACGAGCGGCGCGTTCTGCGGTGCGTAGGAGGGATCCGCGTAGTGGAGGAGCTCGTTCGAGCCGTCGTGCAGGCCCGCTGCGATCGCCGCCGCCGCGACGCGGTTGCCAAGCGCCGCGCCGCCCCCCGCCCGGCTCGTGAACTCGGGCGAGTAGCAGAGCGCGCGGAGCTGCCGCTCGAGGAGCGCGAAGCTCGCCTGGAGGTTCGACAGGAACGACGCGCGCCACAGCAGCAGCCGGTAGGCGGCGTAGCTGATCGCCGCCACGCGCTCCGGCGGCGCAGCCAGCCGGTACGCCCGCGCGACCGCCGCCGACAGGTCGTAGAGATCGCGCGCCTGAACCGGCTCGGACGCGTCGCCGGCGCGGAGCACGGCGACGGCGGCGTCGTTCCAGACGCGCGCGACGGATTGCCCGTGCGTCGACGCCGGCGCGCACGATGCGAGCCGCGCCGTGGTCACCACGGTGGGCCTCGGCGCGGCGTTCCGAGGGACGGCAACCGTCACGATCCGGTCGGCACGAACGTTCACGAGACGGCTCGAGCCGCCCCACGGGTAGCGCACCGTGAGCCTCACGACACGCGTTGCCGCGCCGAGCCCGAGGTGCACGCGCGGATCCTCGGAGGAGAGGTAGCTGCTGCCGGCCTGCACCGTCCGCGCGAGCCGGCGGCCGTCCGGGAGGACGGCCGCGACGACGGCGCCGGGCGAGAACCGCGACAGCCGCACGTCGAGCCAGTGCCCGCTGGGCCCGCTCGCCCGCAGCAGCACGAGCCGGCCGCCGATCGTGTTCACGGCGACCTGCATGCGGCCGTCGTTGTCGACGTCGGCGGCAGCGAGGCCGCGCCCGTTCAGGGCGAGGCCGTTCGGGCCGAGGATCCTGGTCGCGTTCCCGTAGCCGTCGCTCCCCGCCGGCGCCAGGACGCGCACCTGCTCGGCGTTCCGCGCGAGGTTCGTCACCGGGATCGCGCCGGCGGTGAGCACGAGATCGGGGCTGCCGCTGTTCGCGAGGTCGACCCAGGAGGCGCCCCAGCCGGCGAAGCCGGTGCCGAGCGCACGGTCGAAGGCGGGCCGTGCGTTCGCGAACCGGCCCGGGCCCGTGCGCCGGAACGCAGCGGACGGCTCGCCGCGGGAGTTGGTGACGAAGAGGTTCCCTCCGGCGTCGGCGATGCCCATACCCGCGAACGGGTCGGCGACACCCGCGGCCGCCGCGCGCTCCTCGAACCGGAAGCCGAGGCCCGCGGGGTCGGCCTTCGCGCCGCCCGGCCACGGCACATTGACATAGAGCTGGTTCGGATCCTCGTCGTTCGCGACGTACAGGTCGGGGCGTCCGTCGCCGTTCACGTCGGTGAAGAGCGCGCCGAGCCCGTGCCGGAAGCCGGCCGCCTCGAGGCCCGCCTGCACGCCCACCTCGCGGAAGCGCGCCTGCCCGTCCGGCCCGTCGCCCTCGTTGAGGAAGAGCAGGTCGCGGACGCCCGCGACGTTGGTCGGGAAGCCCGCGAACGAACCGGGTACCGGATCGTTCGGGTCGGCGTACCCGGCGACGAACAGATCGGGGCGGCCGTCGCCGTTCACGTCCGCGACCGCGGCGCCCGTGTACCAGCCGTTCGCGGGCAGCGACGTGCGCGCGAACGTCCCGTCGGCGCGGTTCCAGAGGATGTCGACGCCGCTCGTCGTGGTGACGACGAGGTCGGGACGACCGTCGCCGTTCAGGTCGGCAGCCACGCAGCCGTCGCCCTGGACCGCCAGGCCCGCGTGCGCCCGGCGGGTGACGTTCACGAACCTGCCGTGGTCGTTCTCGAACAGCGCGGTCGTCGGCAGGCCGCCGCGCGCGTCCCACCGCGCCACGTCGTCGCTCGAGTACGAGTTGACGGCGAACAGGTCGAGCCAGCCGTCGCCGTTGTAGTCGAGCCAGCAGACCCCGCCGCCCATCATCGCCTTCGTCTCGCTCGAGATGCCGAACCGGAACGAGTCCTGGCGGAAGTCGAGCCCGACCGCCGGCGCGACGTTGCGGAGCGAGACGCCGGCGAGCGCGTCGCTCTGCGGCGCCTGCGCGACCTGCTGCGTCGTCCCGCCGGCGAGCGACCACGAGCCGTCGGCGGCGACGTTCAGCCGGTAGGTGTCCGCGCCGAGCTGGGCGACCGCGACCGGCGGCGACTGGTCCGTGCCCGGCACGAGGTGCAGGCGCAGCGTCTCGCCGGGCGAGGCGGGATGGACGGCGATCAGGTCGCGCGCGATCAGCTGCGCGGTCGGGCGGTCGAGCGGGGTCTGCACGCCCGGCGACGGCAGGATCGCGATCGGCGGCAGCCGCCCGAAGATCGGCCCGGCGGCCGCCGTCGACGGGCCCGGAGCGTTCACGCCGACGACGACCGCGACGTACGCGGCGATCCCCACGGCGCCGAGCGCGACGAAACGGCGCCGGTCGACGCGCACGGGCACGACGCGCAGCAGCGACTGCGCGAGGCAGACGAGCGCGAGCGACGCGAGCAGCGCGACCTTCGCCGCGAACTCCGTGCGCGTGGGGGCGATCAGGAGCGAGGCGCCGAGGCCGAGCGTCGTGCCGTACGCGAGCCTGGCGCGCAGGTCGCGCGGAGCCGTCTTCGGGTCGGTGATCATGAAGAACAGGAAGACGAGCACCTCCGGGGAGGTGACGAGGATCCACCAGAACGAGAAGCCCTCGATCGGCCCGAGATGCCAGCGTGCCGTCATCGCGTGACCGGCGAGCGCGAGGCCGCCGATGCCGACGGCGAACGCTCCCCAGAACGACAGCGCGACGCGCAGCAGCTTCAGGCGCGAGAGGATGGTGAAGCCGCCGGTGACGATGATCGCGAGCGCGAGCGCCATCCACCACGACATCGGCCCCCACCAGAAGTCGAGCGGCTCCACGCGGTTGCGGCCGAGCGTGAGGAAGCAGACGACGAGGCCGATGTTGGAAGGGTTGAAGACGTGCTCGCCGCGCCACGCGATCACGTACTTGGAGAGCAGCGAGCCGCCGGCCGTCAGCGCGAAGATCCACCAGCCGCGCGTCGTCCACCAGTCGCCGTGCCGCGTGCCGACGACGCGGAGGACGAACGCGACGCCGTTGCCCGTCAGGAGGGCGCTCGCCGGCCACATCAGCACGCGCTGCTTTCGCACCGTGATCGCCACCTCGAGCAGCGCGCAGGTAGCGAGCGAGATCAGGATCTGGCTGATCGAGAGGCGGAAGTGGAACGCCACCTGCCCGAGCACCTGCAGCGAGGTGATCGTCGCCGCCAGATGAAGGCGGGGGTCGCGCAGCTTCGGCAGCACGACCGGGTACGTCGTGCCACGGATCGCGACTGCCGCCATCCCGCCCAAATCTACTTCCGCGGCGGCGGAATTACTATCTCACTATGAGACTAGAGCGGGCGCGGGCGATCGTGGACGCCGTCGTGCAGTCGGCGCCCCGACCGGTGTCCGTGTTCGTCGCGGACGCGCACGGCGAGCTGGTCCAACGAGACGGGCTGTGACGTCGTCGCCGACAGATGCAACGCCTCGAGCGCACGCGCCTGCGCGACCGCGTCCTCGCGGCCGAGGAGCAGCTCGGCCTCGCCGCGGATCGCATCGCTGACGTTCTCGAGCTCGAGCCGATAGGAATCCTCGCGCGCGAGCTCGATCCGCTCCACCTCGCCGTCGCGCCGCAGCTCGATCACGGGCACGTTGCAGTGGAACGGGTCGTCGAGGAAGAGCGACGCCTCGCTGCCGATCGCCTCCAGCTCGTCGCGCTCCACCATCGCGGTGCCGCAGTCGAACACCGCGAGCACGTCGCCCGGGAAGCGCATCGTCCCGGTGAACACCCAGTCGGTTCCCGACGGCCCGTACCACGCCTCGCCCCACACGCGCTCGGGCTCGCCGCCGAGCAGCCGTGAGGACGAGACGTTGTAACAGCCGACGTCCATCAGCGCACCGCCCTCGACGTCCGTGCGCAGCCGGATGTTGTCCTCGTCGTAGAGGCCGTAGCTGAACGTCGAGCGGACGAGGCGCAGCTCGCCGATCGCGCCCTCGCGCACCAGCTGCGTCAGGCGCTTCGTCTGCGGGTTGTGCCGGTACATGAACGCCTCGCTGAGGATCCGGTCGTTGCGCTCGGCCGCGTCGAACGCCGCCTCGACCTCCTCGGGATGTCGCGACAGCGGCTTCTCGCACAGCACGTGCTTGCCCGCGTCGAGCGCGCGGATCGACCACTCGCAATGCAGCGTGTTGGGCAGCGAGATGTACACCGCCTCGATCTCGGGGTCGGCGAGCAGCGCCTCGTACGAACCGTGGGCGCGGGGGATGCCCCACTCGCGCGCGTAGGCGTCGGCGCGCTCCTGCGTGCGGCTCGCGACGGCGACGAGGTCGACCTTGTCCGACGCCTGCGCGCCCGGGATCACCTTCCGGTTGATGTCTGCGGTGGAGACGATGCCCCATTTGACTAGTGAACTGGCCATGTGCCTACTATCGCGGAAATGGCGGAGATCGGCATCGGCATGCTCGGCTACGCGTTCATGGGCAAGGCGCACTCGAACGCGTTCCGGAAGATCGCGTACATCACGTGGCCGCCGCCGCTCGAGCCGAAGCTCGTCGGGATCGCCGGTCGCGACGAGGAGGCGGTCGAGGAGGCGGCGCGGCGCTACGGGTACGAGTACGCGACCACCGACTGGCGCCGGCTGGTCGCCGACGAGAGCATCGGCCTGTTCGACAACGGCGGCCCGAACTCGCTGCATGCCGAGCCGACGATCGCGGCGGCGGAGGCCGGAAAACACGTCGTCTGCGAGAAGCCGCTCGGTCGCGACGGCGCCGAGAGCTTCGAGATCTGGCAGCGCGTCGCCGCGACCGGGGTGAAGCACCTATGCGCGTTCAACTACCGCTTCGTGCCCGCGATCCGGCTCGCGCGGGAGATGGTCGACGCCGGCGAGCTGGGGGAGGTCCGCCACTTCCGCGGCCGCTATCTCCAGGACTGGGGAGACGATCAGACGCTCGACACGTGGCGGTTCGACCCCGACGCGGCCGGGTCGGGTGCGCTCGGCGACCTGATGGCGCACGTCGTCGACCTCGCGCGCTTCCTGAACGGCGAGATCGAGACGGTCGCTGGCTTCGCACACACCTTCCTGCCCGGACGCCGTGTGGACGACGCGGTCGAGGCGGCGGTCGAGTTCGCGAACGGCTCGGTGGGCACGCTCGAGGCGACGCGGTTCGCGCACGGGCGCCGCAACGCGTTCCAGTGGGAGCTCAACGGCACGAAGGGGTCGCTCGCGTTCGACATGGAGCGGCTGAACGAGCTGCAGGTCTTTCGCGCCGACGGCGACAGGGCGCGCGGGTTCCGCACCGTTCTGGTCTCCGAGACGACGCACCCGTTCTGGGAGCACTGGTGGCCGCCCGGGCACATCGTCGGCTGGGGCGACACCTTCGTGCACGAGCTGCACCACATGCTGGCAGCGATTGCCGGCGACACCGAGGTGGCGCCCTACGGCGCGACGTTCGAGGACGGCTACCGCGCCGCGGAGGTCTGCGACGCGATCGTCCGCTCCGGCGAGACCGGACAGCGCGAGACGATCGAATACAGGGACGTCTGACACCTCACGGTGGCAGACGTCGTTTGCCGAGGCGCCGCCGAGCTCGAGCCCGTGTCGGCGCAGGACCTCCTGCGCGTCGGCGGCGCAGAGACTCGTGGTAGGTGACGACGTGCCTGCGCACGTAAGGGATCTCGAGCATCCGGCCTGCACCCGCGATCGGGTCGGCGAGCGCGAACACGACGACGGCGTCGGTGTCGGTGTCCTTCATCCACGGGTCGCCGTGCAGCTGTTGCAGGGCGGTGAGCTCGGCGTGCGCCAGTTGCGTGCCCGACGTGCATGAACGACGCGGCGCGCGAGCTGAAGCTCACGGGAAGTGTGGACGGGAGCCCGCTCACGTCGAGAGGGTGTCTGACACCTTACGGTGTCAGACACCGTTAAGGGGCGACCTCGTCGAGGACCAGCGTCGCCTTGCCGCCGCGGAACGCGAACGCGTCAGCGAAGCGGTCGAGCGGCACGCGCAGCGCCACGAGCTGCTCGAGCGCACCCGGAGACTCGCGGCGCGCACGGTCGAGCGCATCGACCGCGGCGTGCCAGTCGTCGCGGTGCGCGTTGACACTCCCGAAGAGGACGCGGTTCTCGAGCACGGTGTCGACCCCGATCACGCGCCCGTCGAGCTCCACCGTCTGCTCGCGCCCGTCGATCCCGAGCAGGCAGGCGACGCCGCTGCGGCCGAGGCGGCCGAGCGCTTCCGCCATCAGCTTCGCGTCGCCGGCAGCCTCGACGACGACGTCGAAGCGCCCGAGCTCGTCGAGCCCGGAATCCGCAAGACAGACGTACCGTGCGCCGAGCCCGTCCACGATCTCGTTCGAGGGCTCGAGGGAGGCGGTCCACACCTCGAGCCCGTGCTGGCGCAGCAGCAGCGTCGCGAGCACCCCGATCGGGCCTGCGCCCGTGACGAGCGCACGTCGCGGCCGCCAGGGCTGACGGCCCCCGATCGTGAGCGCGTGCCGGACGGCCCGCGCGCAGATGGACGTCGGCTCGGCCAGCACGCCGAGTCGGCGCAGTTCGCGCGGGATCGGCACCAGCTGCCCGGGGTCCTCGAGCAGCAGCTCCCGCGCGAAGCCGTCGAGGCGGACGATGCCGCGCTCGCTGTAGTCGCCGGTCAGGCACGAGTCCGGCGCGCCCTCGTCGCAGGCGACGCAACGCCCGCACGACCGCCGCACCACGGAGCTGACGAGATCGCCGCGCGCGAAGCCGCCGCCGTCGCGCTCGACGACGCCGAGCAGCTCGTGGCCGATGACGAGGCGGGGCTCCCCGTCGGGCGCCGTGCCGAAGTGGCCGTCGGCGATCTCCCGGTCGGTGCCGCAGACGCCGACCTCCAGCACCCGCACGAGCACGCCGTCCCCTTCCGGCTCCGGCACGTCCTCGACGCGCGCGGAGTTGGCGACGCCAGGCTCGACGACGAGCGCTCGCATCAGGCGGCCGTGAGCCCGCCGTCGATCACGAGCACGCTGCCCGTCACGAACGCGGCCCGGTCGGATGCCAGGTAGGCGACGGCTTCGGCGATCTCGTCCGGCGTGCCCAGCCGCCCCATCGGCTGCCGCGCCCGCAGCGCCTCGAGCGACTCGCCCGACTCCTCGCCCAGCCGGCGCACCCACGGCGAGTCGACGGTGCCCGGGCAGACGGCGTTGACGCGGACACCGTCGGCGACGTGGTCGACTGCGAGCGCGCGCGTGAGCGCGACGACGGCGCCCTTCGACGCGCTGTACGCGGCGCGGTTGCGCAGGCCCACGAGCGCGGCGACCGAGGCGACGTTCACGATCGCGCCGCCGCCGCGCGCGACCATGCCCGGGATCGCGTGCTTGCAGCAGAGGAACGTGCCGCGCGCGTTGACCGCGAAAACCTCCTCCCACGTCTCGAGCGCCGTCTCCGGCGCGCTCGTCGTCGAGCCGATGCCGGCGACGTTGACGAGCACGTCGACATCACGCACCACCTCCGCGACCTGTGGCTCGTCGCGCACGTCCAGGTGGACGACGCTGTCGCGCGGAACGAGATCCGTCGCGACGACGTCGTAGCCTTCCGCGAGCAGCCGTCGCGCCACGGCGGCGCCGATGCCCGAGCCTGCGCCGGTGACGAGCGCACGCTTCACGTGCTGAGCGCGCTCAGTGTCGCGCCTTCCGCGGCCGGGCCGACGAGGGCGCGATAGCGGCCGAGCACGCCGGCGAGCTCGCGCTGCGGCGGTCGTGTCCAGGCGGCGAGCCGTTCGGAGAGCTCGCGGTCGTCCACCTCGAGCCAGAGCCCGTCCGTGTCGGCGTCGATCGCGATGACGTCGCCGTCGCGCACGACGGCGAGAAGTCCGCCGCGGAACGCCTCGGGCGTGACGTAGCCGACCATCAACCCGCGCGTGGCGCCCGAGAAGCGGCCGTCGGTCACGAGTGCGACCGAGTCCGCGAGCCCGGCGCCGACGACCGACGCGGTCACGCTCAGCAGCTCCCGCATCCCCGGCCCGCCGGCCGGGCCCTCGTAGCGCACGACGAGCACGTCGCCCTCGCGCACGTCGCCGGCACGCACTGCCGCCGTGCACGCCTCCTCGGAGTCGAACACCCTCGCCGGGCCGCGGTGCGACCTACGGCCCGTCACCTTGACGAGCGCGCCGTCGGGAGCCAGGTTGCCGCGCAGGGCGTGCAGCGCGCTGCCGTGCTCGAGCGGCCGGTCGAAGCTGAACACCACCTCGCCGTCCGGCTCCCGCGCGCCGAGCATCGCGTCTGCGAGCGTCGCGCCGCTCACCGTCGGCGCCTCGCCGTCGAGGAAGCCGCCGCGCACGAGCTCGCGGATCACCGTGGCGGTCCCCCCGGCCCGCTGGAAGTCCTCCGCGGCGTACACGCCCGCGGGCAGCAGGCTCGCGAGCACCGGCGTGCCGCGCGCGACACCGGCGAGATCGTCGAGGGTCAGCTCCTCGCCCGCTTCCCGCGCAATCGCGAGCAGATGCAGGATGCCGTTCGTCGACCCGGCGGTGGCGGCGATGCCCGCCATCGCGTTCAGCAGCGCGCGCCGGTCGAGGAAGCGGCGTGCGCGCACGTCCTCCTGCGCCAGCCGGACGGCGAGCGCGCCGGCACGCGCGGCCGCGTCACCCTTCGCCTCGACGTCGTCTGCGGGGATGAACGCGTCACCGATCAGCGAGATGCCGAGGCAGTCGAGCGCGACCGCCATCGTGTTCGCGGTGAAGTGACCGGCGCAGGTGCCGCTGCCGGGGCACGCGACGCGTTCCAGCTCGTCGAGCTCCGCACGCGAGAGGAGGCCGCGCTCCTCGGCGCCGACGGCCTCCCAGACGTCCTGGATCGTGACGCGCCGGCCGTTCAGGCGTCCCGCGCGCATCGGGCCGCTGTACAGGACGACCGCCGGCTTGTCGACGCGGGCGAGCGCCATCAGCGCCGCCGGAACGGTCTTGTCGCAGCCCACGATGCACACGAGCGCGTCGAAGTCGTGCGCGTGCACCATCAGCTCGATCGAGTCGGCGATCACCTCGCGTGACACGAGCGAGGCGCGCATCCCCGGCGTGGCCTGCGACTGGTTGTCGGAGACGGCAATCGTGTTGAAGGCGAGCGGAACACCGCCCGCGCCCTCGACGCCCTCACCCGCGCGGCGCGCGAGCTCGAGCTGGTTGAGGTTGCACGGCATCGTCTGCGTCCAGGTCGACGCGATGCCGACGATCGGGCCGTCGAGGCGCTCCGGGTCGATCCCGAGGGCACGGAAGTGGGCACGGGCACCTGCGCGGGACGCTGCCGAGACGAGCTCCTCCCTGGCGCGCCGCCGCAGGTCGTCGTCCACGGAGGCGAGTGTACGCTCGGGCCCGTGAACGGCTGGGATCCGCGGCCCGACCTCGACGCGGCGGCGGCGCTCGGCGACGCCCTCCGCGCGCTCGGCTACGACGAAGACGCGATCGTCGACCGGCTCGGCGAGGACGGCCCGGCTGCCGACCGCGCCGACGCTCCGGTGCACGAGCGCCGGCTCGGCGGCGACGAGCTCGACGACGCGATGCGGCTGCTGCTGCTGCAGCTCCCGGTCATGCGGCGGCGCGTGTCGTTCGCGGAGCCGCTGCTCGCGCTCGAGACCGTCGTCGACATCGGCGGGACGCTCGTTCCGCGCGGCCGGATCGTGCCGACCGAGGGCCTGTACCTCGCGTTCGACGGCTTCTCCGAGGGTCTCGGCGATCCGCCCGGCTGGGTGGCGAGCTTCACCCCGACCTCGTACTGGCTCGCGTGCCTGACGCCCCGCCCACGGGTGCGTCGCGCGCTCGACGTCGGCACGGGGAACGGTGCGCACGCGCTGTTCGCCGCACGGCACGCGCGGCACGTGGTCGCCACGGACGTGAATCCGCGCGCGGTCGCGTTCACCGCGATCGGGGCGGCGCTGAACCGGCTGGAGAACGTGGAGACACGGCAGGGCAGCTTGTTCGAGCCGGTGGGCGACGAGACGTTCGACCTGATCACGTGCAACGCGCCGTACGTGGTCTCGCCCGAGCAGCGCTGGCAGTACCGCGACGCGGGTGCGAGGGGGGACGGCTTCTCCGAGCAGGTCGTGCGCGAGGCCGTCGCGCATCTCGCCGACGGCGGCTATGCGGCGCTCGTGATCAGCTGGCTCGGCGAGTCCGAAGACGATCCCGACGCGCACGTTCACGAGTGGCTGCGTGGCAGCGGCTGCGACGCATGGTTGCTCGGGCTGCGCGGCAGCGATCCCGTCGACCACGCTGCCGCGTGGACGGATCATCTCGCCGGGTCGCCGGCCGAGCTCGAGCAGGCGCTCGACCGCTGGATCGCCTACCTCGACGAGCTCGGCGCAGGCTGGGTCACCGAGGGCGTGGCCGTGCTGCGTCGGCACGGCGACGGCGCGACGCATCTTCGCGCGGACGCGGTCGACGAAGACGAGTTGGAGTACGCCGGCGGGCAGGCCCGTCGCGTGCTGGCCGGCCTCGAGCTGGTTGCGCGCGGTGATCTCGGCGGTCGCCGCTTCCGGCTCGCCCGGGACGCGCGGGTGGTCGAGGAGCTCGACCGCGACGGCGACCTCGTCGCGGCGACGCTCACCCTCGACGAGGGCACGCATCCGGAGCTGGAGCTCGAGCCGGAGGAGGTCGACCTGCTGCTCGACCCCGACGGGATCGACCTGGACGGCGTGGGGGAGGAGCTGCTGCGCGAGCTCCTCGAGCAAGGCTTCCTGGAGGTGCGAGACTCCCGTCCTTAGTTCACCAAGTGAATAGTTCACCAAGTGAACTAAGGACGCGGGTTAGGTCTTCTTCCCCGGGTTGAGGAGCCCCTTCGGGTCGAAGGCCTGCTTGACGCGCCGGTGCAGGTCGTAGCCGGCCGGGCCGAGCTGGCGCTCGAGCTGGCCGCGCTTCAACCAGCCGATGCCGTGCTCGCCGGTGACCGAGCCGCCGAGCTGGAGTGCGAGGTCGAAGAGGTCGTGGCACGCGTCGTCGGCGCGTCGCTGCTCGTCCGCCTCGTCGGCCGCGAACAGGAATGTCGAGTGGATGTTGCCGTCGCCCGCGTGGCCGAACGAGAGCGCGGGGACGCCGTGGCGCTCGCCGATCGCGAGCGTCTCGCGCGCGACGTCGCGGAGGCGGTCGAGCGGCACCGCGACGTCCTCGCTGAACGCCCCGCCGCGCTGCGCGAGGATCGCAAACGCCACACCGGCGCGCCAGCGCCACAGCTCCGTCACGTCGCCTCGTTCCGTCGGCGCGTGCACGGCGACCGCGCCGTCGGCGAGCGCCTCGCGCAGCTCGGCCGCGACGCGGCGCGCCTCGTCGGTCGCGCCGTCGGCCTCCGTCACGACCATGAACGCGCCGCCGTCGGGGATGCCGAACGGGTACGCGTCGCCGGAGAAGCGGAGCGTCACCGCGTCCAGGTATTCGACGGCTGCGGGAACGACGCCGGAGGCGAGCACACGCTCGATCGCGGTGATGCCGGCATCGAGGTCGGGGTAGAGCCCGACCACCGGCAGCTCGAGCTCCGGCGCCGGGAGCAGCCGCAGCCAGGCCGCGGTGATCAGTCCGAGCGTGCCCTCGGAGCCGACGAGCAGGCTCTTCAGGTCGTAGGCGGCGACGTCCTTGCGCAGCGGCCCGCCGACGACCACCACCTCGCCCGGCGGCACGACCGCTTCGATCCCGGTCACCCAGTGGCCGGTGACGCCGTACTTGAACGCGTGCGGGCCGCCGGCGTTGCAGGCGATGTTGCCGCCGATCTGCGAGAGCTCGGCCGCGCCGGGATCGGGCGGAAACCGCAGGCCGTTCTCGCGCGCGAGCCGCTGGACGTCCGCCGTCGTCACACCCGCCTCGACGTGCATGCGCCAGAGCAGCGGATCGAACTGCCGAACGCGGTTGAGCCGCTCGAACCCGATCACGATCCCACCCTCGACGGGGATCGCGCCGCCCGCGAGCCCGGTTCCGCCGCCGCGCGCGGTCAGCGGCACGTCGTGCTCGTAGCACCAGCGCATCACCGCCGCGACCTCCTCGGTCGAGGACGGCAGCACGATCGCGTCCGCCTGCCCCTGTACGCCGCGGCCCATCAGGTCCGCGAGGAACCGTCCCTCCGGCTCGACGATCGCCTCGCGCGGCAGCACCGAGGTCAGGTCCACGGCCCGGACTCTACGGGTACGCCGGAACCGCTACTCGAGCTCGATCTCGTCGGCGTCGTCGCGCGTCACGCGCCAGGCGCGCAGCTCGTCGTGCTTCAGGCCGTAGATCAGGAACACGCGGCCGGCCCACAGCCCCGACCGCTCGCGGTCGGTCCGCGAGGGCCGCGGCTCCGTCTCGGGATGCGAGTGGAAGACGGCGAGCTCCACGTCGTCGTCCTCGAGGAACCACACCTCGGGGTCGATCTCGAGCTCGTAGCGGTACGGCGACGCGAGCGCGTTATGTCCCCGGACATAACGCTCGGCGACGCCGTCGCGGAAGACGAGCACTCCGCAGCACTCGTTCGGCGCCTCCTCGGCCGCGTGCGCGCGCAGCTCGGCGCGAATCGCTTCCGGGACTACCACCAGAGCCTGCTCTCGTCGATCTCGTCGCCGCGCCAGAAGGCGGCCGAGAGGTACTTCCAGCCGCCGTCTGCGAGCATGCAGGCGACGACCGCGCCCTCGGGGAGCTCCGCGGCGACGCGGCGCGCGACGTGCACGACCGCGCCCGCCGAGACGCCCGCGAAGATCCCCTCGCGCCCGAGCAGCGCAAGGGCGGCCGCAGCCGCCTCCTCGTTCGAGACGAGCAGCTTGCGGTCGAGCTGAGCAACGTCGAGCACCGGCGGCACGTATCCCTCGTCGAGCGAGCGCAGTCCCATCACCGGGTCGCCCGGCAGCGGCTCCGCCGCCACGACCTGCACGCCGGGAAACGCCTCCCGCAGCCGCCGGCCGGCGCCCATCAGCGTGCCGCCGGTGCCCAACCCTGCGACGAACGCGTCGAGGCGCTCGAGGTCGCGGGCGATCTCGGCGCCGGTGCCCTCGTAGTGCGCGCGCGGGTTCGCCTCGTTCTCGTACTGGAAGAGCATCACGTAGCGCGGGTCCTGCGCCGCGAGCTCTTGCGCGAGCCGCACCGCGCCGTTCGAGCCCTGCTCCGCCGGCGAGTCGACGACCGTCGCACCGTAGAGCTCGAGCAGCGTCCGCCGTTCCTGCGTCGCGTTCGCCGGCATCACGCAGGTGAGCCGGTACCCCTCGAGCTTGGCGACGAGCGCCAGCGAGATGCCGGTGTTGCCGCTCGTCGGCTCGAGCAGCTCCTGTCCCGGCTGGAGGTTCGCGGCGCGCACCATCGCGAGCGCGACGCGGTCCTTCACCGAACCGGTCGGGTTCTGCCCCTCGAGCTTCGCGTAGATCGTGCGCCCCGGCGGCGAGAGCGCGCGGAGCTCGACCAGCGGCGTGTTGCCGATCAGGTCGAGGAGCGAGCCTACGACCACATCTCCCTCGCGTTCCTGGGTCGTTCCTGAGGATGCGAGGCCGGAGGGGACAGTGCGATCAACACGGCCCCGGAAGGCATCGCATCCTCAGAGGCGGCAGGCGCCCGCGGAGGGCGGCTCCGCCGCCCGGGAGCGGACGCCGTCCAGGGGCGCGAGGGAACCACCGGCCATCGCCGGTAGGAGAATCACTGTGGAGCCGTCGCGCACGGGCGTCTCGAGCCCGTCGCGCGTCCGGACGTCCTCGCCGTCGACGTACACGTTCACGAACGGCTGGATCTCGCCCTGCGCGTAGACGCGCGCGCCGAGCGCCGGCAGCCGCGCGTTCAGGTCCTCGAGCAGCTCGCGGAGCGTCCCGCCCGCGGCCTCGACCTCGCGCGCGCCGCCCGCCTCCTGGCGGAGCACCGGTGGCACACGGACGACGGTCATCGCGCCGCGCAGAACTGGACATAGTCGACGTACTCGGTGATCGTCGGTTGGTCGCCGCACACGGGGCAGTCCGGACGCCGCTCGATGCGCACCTCGTCGAACTCCGTCGCGAGCGCGTCGAACAGGAGCAGCCGGCCGACCAGCGGCTCGCCGATCCCGAGGGCGAGCTTGAGCGCCTCGTTCGTCTGCAGCGTGCCGACGATGCCCGGCAGCACGCCGAGCACGCCGCCCTCCGCGCACGACGGCGCCAGCTCCGGCGGCGGCGGCTCCGGGAAGAGGCAGCGGTAG
>Ga0209810_1002744_pt1 | contig 20179 bp, 14 predicted proteins | sample Coa_R1_7_FD_187159 | JGI IMG/M metagenome (GOLD analysis project Ga0209810, IMG submission 187159) | Surface soil microbial communities from Centralia Pennsylvania, which are recovering from an underground coalmine fire - Coalmine... | ecosystem: Environmental > Terrestrial > Soil > Unclassified... | reverse complement strand
CCGGGACGGGCCGCATCGGCATCGCCTTCCTCGCTCCCGCTGCCGGTGAGAAAGACATGGCCTGCGCCGCGCAGATCGCGGCGGCGCTGCTTGATGGCGAGCATGGCGGCCGTCTGAGCGGCGGAGCGCTGGCAGGCACGAATGCCTCCGTACGCTATACGCCGCGTCAGGATGCCAGCCTGTTTATCGTGACGGCGACTCTGCCTCCGCCAGATTCCCTCCGCACTGGCCGGCGCTCCGCCGCTCCGACAGACCTTTCCGCACTCGAAGAAGCCCTGCTCGGAGCGGTTCGCAGCCTGCGCACGTCCCCCTTCTTGACCGACGAGCTGAACGCCGCGAAGCAGCGGGTGCTGGGCGAAGCGCGCTACGAGCAGGAGACGGATGCCGGACTGGCGCGCGCTGTCGGATATGCGGACGTGGTCGGCGGGGACAGCCCGGAAAGCTGGGAAGCGCGCATCCTGCAGATGACCGCCGCCGATGTTCAGAGGTTCATTGCGCGCTATCTCGACCCGGACCGCCGCCTCACGATCCGCATGGTCCCCAATTCGGAAACTGCTCCATGAGACGGGAAAAGGGAAAAGGGAAAAGGGAAAAGGAAAGAGCGTTCTTCCTTGCCTCCTGTGAGATCCTGTGCGTACTCTTCTTGCTGATGAGCCTGGCGGCCCACGGAGCGCAGACGCAGGCGCACGGCCCGCAGAGGGTCACGCTGACCGATGGCGTTCGGCTGATCCTCAACCCGGAGCCTGACGCCGACGTTGTCGCCCTCTGTGTCTTCGTGCGCCGCGTCGAGCCGGACCGCACGCCCCAGGAGGAAGCCATCGGGGAGGTGGTCGCACACGCTCTCTTCTTCGGCAGCCTGAACCGATCCTACGATGCCGTGATGGACTCCATCGGGCAGGTCGGCGGCGGCCTGGAGATTCGGCAGACTCCCGACACGATCGCCATAACCTGCGTCACGGTGCCCAGGCAGGTGCGTGAGGCGATCTATTTGCTCTGCGAATCCCTCAAGAATGCGGACTTCGAGCCGGAGGCGCTGGAGCGGGCGCGTAAGGACCTTCTTAAGGAAAGACAACAGCACCCCCAGGACCTTTTCAGCGCCGCTTATGACGCCCTCAGTGCGCGGGTGCGCGGCGTCCCGGAGGCGCCAGACCCATTCCTGTATCAGCACGTCACCCAGCAGCAGGCCCAGGCCTACTTTCAAGCGCATTACCTTCCTGCCCGCACGGTCATTGCCGTCGGAGGCCGGTTCAACGCGCCGCTGGTGCAGAGCGACTTCGATAACCTGCTTTTCGACTACGACCGCCAGCCGCCGCGCCCATTGGCACCCGCCGATCCGCCCCAACCCTCTCTGGGCGGGTCCCCGCAGCAATATTCCACGCCCGGCGGCGCGGCCTATGCCCTCGTCGCCACCTCCACCCCGGCCGTGACCGATCCCGACTACCCGGCTTTTCTGGTCCTGCATGCCGCCCTGGGCAGCGGCCACGCCTCGCGTCTGTTCCGCCGCGTGCGTGATACACTCGGCATCGGCTACGAGGTAGGCGCGTCCTTTCGGGCGAACCTAGGCGAGCCGCTGATCGCCTACCTGCAGTGGGATCCAGGCCGCGCCGCCTCCGCGCCCGCGCCGCCCGCCGCGCTCAAGCTCCTTACCGCGCAGATGGACACGCTGATCTCCGATCCGCTGACCGACGCCGAGCTCGTCCGGGCGCGCAATATGGCTATCGGGCGGGACGCCCTGCGTCACGAGCGTGCCCGCGACCGCGCCTTCCTCCTCGGCTGGTACGAGGTCATGGGAGCCGGGTACGCCTTCGATGCCGATCTGCCTCATCGTCTCGCTTCCGTCACCCGCGATGATGTCCTTCGCGTTGCCAAGACCTACCTTTCCCAACGCGCCTCCGCCCTGGTGATTCCGGCGGCAAAATAGTCGTAAAAATAGACGGTCTCGGCGGTGAGTCTACTAGTTTCCAGCGTGCGAGTATGATAGAATCTTGTACGGTAGTTCAGGCTAGTTTTCCGCCCGCAGGGCAACCTGAAGGTTCGACAGGGACCTGTGGGCCGAAGGACAGCCCGAAGGTTCGATAGAGCCCGCAGGCGGGTAATTCATGGCCCGGCAACCAGGAAGATGAGCGGTAGTAGAGAGGAAGACGGACGCGGATCATGACACAGGCGAAGACATCTCCCCGACAGGTCAAAGTCAACAGGAACGGCAAGCGGGACGCTCAGGAGGAAGCCGTTGCAATGGCGGCGCAGGAGGAGGCGCGGCTGCAGGCGATCTCCGAATCGCTCGCCACGGCTGAAGGTGGGCTGCCTTCGCGTAACGTCATCCGCATCCGGGGCGCCCGCCAGAACAACCTCAAGAATATCGACCTGGACATTCCGCGCGATAAGCTGGTGGTCATCACGGGCTTGAGCGGCTCCGGGAAGTCTTCGCTGGCCTTCGACACCCTCTACGCGGAGGGCCAGCGCCGCTACGTCGAAAGCCTCTCCGCCTACGCGCGCCAGTTCCTCGGCCAGCACGACAAGCCGGACGTCGACCAGATCGACGGCCTCAGCCCGGCCGTCTCTATCGACCAGAAGTCCACCAGCCGCAACCCGCGCTCGACGGTCGGCACGGTCACGGAGATTTACGACTACCTGCGCCTCCTCTACGCGCGCATCGGCGTGCCGCACGATCCCAAGACCGGCCTGCCGCTGACCAAGCAGACTATCGAGGAGATGGTGGACCGTGTGCTGGCCCTGCCGGAAGGCACGCGCGTGCAGATTCTCTCCCCGATCGTGCGGGGCCGCAAAGGCGAATACCGCAAGGAGATGGAGGAGATCCTGCGCGAGGGCTTCGTGCGCGCCCGCGTGGATGGCGAGATGGTGGACCTGAGCGAGGAGATCCCGACGCTGGAGCGCTACAAGCAGCACACCATCGAGATCGTCGTGGACCGCCTGGTCATCAAGGAAGGGCTTCGCTCTCGGCTGGCCGATTCGCTGGAGCAGGCGCTCAAGCGCGCCAAAGGAATTGCGGTCGTGGACGTGCTGGCAAGCGGCGACCGGCCCGCGCAGGAGCTGCACTTCAGCGAGAACTATACGACCTCCGAAGGCGACTTCAACTTCGAGGAGATCGAGCCGCGCCTGTTCTCCTTCAACTCGCCCTACGGCGCCTGCCCGGAATGTCACGGTCTGGGCTTTAAGACGGAATTCGATCCAAACCTCATCATCCCGAACCGGAGCCTGAGCATCAACCGGGGCGCCCTCAAGCCGTTCGTGCCCAAGACCGGCACGCACCAACTGCACGACTACATGCGCGGACTGTTCGAGGGCGTGGCGCGCAAGCTCGGCTTCACGATGGACACGCCGATCCGAGATTTGAGCGAGAAGCAGCTCGACGCGCTTATCTATGGGGTTCATGGCAACGTGACCGTGCAGTTTCGCAATAAGTGGGGCCGCACCCGCCACTTCGATACGGAGTACCCCGGCATCATCACGATGCTGGACCGGCGGCTGCACGAGACCAGCAGCGACTACATCAAGGAAGAGCTGCAGCAGTACCAGAGCGCGCGGCCCTGCCCGGTCTGCGACGGCAAGCGGCTCAAGCCGGAGGCGCTGGCGGTGACGGTCGGCGGCACGAACATCTCCGATCTATGCGCGCTCTCCCTGGACCGCATCGCCGGCTTCTTCGAGAACCTGCGGCTGACCGAGCGCGAGCAGATCATCGCGCGTCAAATCCTCAAGGAGATTCGGACGCGTATCGGTTTTCTATTGAATGTCGGCTTGAACTACCTGACCCTCGACCGCGCGGCGGCGACGCTGGCGGGCGGCGAGGCGCAGCGTATCCGCCTGGCGACCCAGATCGGCTCCGGCCTGATGGGGGTGCTCTACATCCTGGACGAGCCGAGCATCGGCCTGCACCAGCGCGACAACACGAAGCTGATCCACACTCTGGAAAACCTGCGCGACCTGGGCAACACGATCCTGGTGGTCGAGCACGACGAAGAGACGATGGAGTCCGCCGACTGGCTCATCGACATCGGGCCGGGCGCGGGCGAGCACGGCGGCTATATCGTGGCGCAGGGCACGGTGGAGCAGGTCAAGGCGGTCCCGGAGAGCATCACGGGGCAGTACCTGAGCGGCAAGCTCAAGATCGAGGTGCCGCAGGTTCGCCGCCAGCCGAACGGCAAGGCCATCGAGGTGATCGGCGCGCGGGCGCACAACCTCAAGAACGTGACCGCCCACATTCCGCTCGGCCTGTTCGTGACGGTGACGGGCGTGTCCGGGTCGGGCAAATCCACGCTGATCCAGGAGACGCTGTTCCCGCTCCTGATGCATCATCTGTACGGCTCACATGCGGTCTGGGGTCCGGTGGAAGAGATCAAGGGTCTGGAGTATATCGACAAGGTCATCGACATCGACCAGTCGCCCATCGGGCGCACGCCGCGCTCGAACCCGGCCACCTATACGGGCGTCTTCGACCTGATCCGCGACCTGTTCGCCCGCACGCAGGACGCCCGGATGCGCGGTTACCAGCCGGGCCGGTTCTCGTTCAACGTGAAGGGCGGGCGCTGCGAGGCGTGCAAAGGCGACGGGATCATTAAGATCGAGATGCACTTCCTGCCCGATGTCTACGTGCCGTGCGAAGTCTGCAAGGGCAAGCGCTACAACCGGGAGACACTGGAGGTCAAATACAAGGGCAAGTCCATCGCGGACGTGCTGGACATGACCGTAAGTGAGGCGTGCGAGTTCTTCTCCGCCATGCCCAACATCGCGCGCAAGTTCCAGACGCTGCACGACGTGGGCCTGGACTACATCCGCCTCGGCCAGCCGGCGACGACGCTCTCCGGCGGCGAGGCGCAGCGGGTAAAGCTGGCGGCGGAGCTGGCCAAGCGCAGCACGGGCCGCACCATCTACATTCTGGACGAGCCGACGACCGGCCTGCACTTCGCGGACGTGGAGAAGCTGATCGGGGTCCTCAATCGCCTGGTCAACACCGGCAACACGGTCCTGGTGATCGAGCACAACCTGGACGTCATCAAGACTGCCGACTGGATCCTCGATCTCGGCCCTGAAGGCGGCGACGCGGGCGGGCGCATCATCGCCGAAGGCACCCCAGAGCAGATCGCTCAGAACGACGCCAGCCACACCGGCCGCTATCTTAAAAAGGTACTCTAACAAATCGCTGGTCGATTACTAAGGGGCATAGATTAGGAGCATCACATATGTTTCGAATAACAAGATGGGAACTGACGGATTCTGTTCAGCCCGAACCACAGCCGCCGATCAACCAAGAATATCCAACATTGCAAGACGCCCAACGGGATCTTGAGCTTGAGCAGCTGCTTACCATCTTAACCCCTAATTTAAGGATCGAAGTGCATGGCGATAAGCGAGGGCACACAATCTATTCGCTAGATTCTGAACAGGAGGTTAAACAAGCGGTTAAATGCGTTCGCATGTCATAATGTATCAAAATTGCCGTCTTGATGCCGGTCGAAGCCAAGAATGAAGATATGCAACCGCGTATACGCAGAGATATGTTCTTTACTAGACGTTCAACGACAAGAAAGGTATCCAGTCAAAGTCTAAGTCGGGCGACTGAAGTCACAGCAACAAAGGCACAAAGTCCGCCTATGCGGACTGCCGCTGCAGGTTTACCTCTACCTGCCAGCCCGCTCTGGCTCAGAAGCAAGAGATAAGCCTACGGTTGCAGTCGCCGAAGGGCGACTTTGTGCCTTTGTTGCTACGGTTTTAATCGCCCGCAAACCAGCATGGAATAGCCTTGTCAAACTGGGGGAATCAAACATGGCAGACGCGTCTAAACGAAATGTGCGTGCCCTCTTTATAGATAAGGAAGAGATCCAGAAGATCGTTGCCGAACAGAATGCTCAGATAGGTTTTGTTCCTGACCCAACGGCGACACCGGAGAAGGTGCAAGCCATGACACGGGCACTTGGCATTCGCCCAGAAGATAACCTTCTCTCCCGTGGTATTATTGCGGAGAGATATGGCCACGATCCTGAGGATACGCTACCTGACGACCTGCAAGCGGAGTTTGATGCTCCAGAACATACCTCAGATGAAGACCTTTGCCCGTTTTGAGCGGCAACAGTACAAAAGCTAGGGCATTGAAAAGGGAATACCCGCCTCCTTTAAGACCTGGTTGAATATTCCCTTTGAATCCTTAGAAATAATCGCGTCGTGGGAGGCAAGCTGCCCGTTGACGTAGGTATCGACATTCTCACACTGGAAGCAGATGACCACGTCGATTGTCTGCTTTCCCTGCACGCAGTGAATGGCATGTCTGGGATTGAAGCAGGCCGCGTTGTTATGATCGTTATAGGCAATGCCGTGATATAGCGCCGACAACAGTGCAGCCTTGCGATTCCCCGTAACCACCGTCTTACCCAACACCTCGACATCATGAAATTTGCCCTTGCTCTTGCCGGTCATAGCGATTGTATCCATGCAGGGATCGATCATGGGACAAAGGGAGTACAACTCTACCTGTGAAGCGTGGTCCAGAATAGCTTTTGAATCGCCGGGAAAGGCGGCACGTAATCGCTCCTCCGCTACCTGCTCGTTATGACGATGGATGATAACAGCAGCGGCGGCAATGACCGCAATCAGCCCTAAGATTATCCATGCTGCAAACCGAAACCGCATAGGAAAGCCTCTCAAATAGACGGCTACGCCCAGGCGCGCTGGATTTTGGCGATGGCGGTGGCGATGTCGTCCATGTCGGCCTGGGTAGCAAGCAGGAGGGTCTGGTAGATCCAGACGGTGTCCCGGCAGACCTGCTCGGTGACAGGCAGGGAGAGGTTCGGATAGTCGATGCGGCGGCCTGCCTGGCACCAGGCGCCTTCCCGCGCAGCGACGCGGGCGAACAGCTTCTCTTTATAAAGCGGCGTATAGCCGGAGGAGCAGGGAATGCCTTCTGCTGTCAGAGCTTTAATGAAGGTCGCATAGTCCTTGCCGCCGAAAGCCTGCGGATCGTAGCGGAAGGTGAAGAGGTGGTAGGCGTGGGACGTGATGCGCGGATCGCCGGCGGGCAGGCGGATGCCGGGGACCTGGGCGAGCAGGCCGCGCAGATAGGCCGCGTTCTCGTTGCGCCGGGCGTGCTGCTCCGGCAGGCGCTGGAGCTGGCAGCGGAGGATGGTCGCCTGGAACTCGGTCATGCGGAAGTTGCTGCCGAGGACATGATGCTCGTACCAGCCGCCGCCCCGGCTGCGACCCACGTTCATAACGGACCAGGCCGCATCTGCATAGGTCTCGTTGTTGCTGACGATCATGCCGCCTTCGCCGCCATTCAGGTTCTTGCTGGCCTGGAAGCTGAAGGTGCCCAGATCACCGAGCGCACCGACTTTCGTTCCCTTCCAGGCGGCGGCGTGCGCCTGCGCGGCATCCTCGACGACGAAGAGATTATGCCGGCGCGCGACCTCCAGGAGGCTGTCCATGTCGGCGGGCCTCCCGGCCATGTGGACCGGAATAATGGCGCGCGTGCGGGGCGTGATGGCCGATTCGACGCTCTTAGGATCAAGGTTGAGCGTATCCGGCTCGATGTCCGCGAAGACCGGCATGGCGCTGACGGAGAGGACCGAGGTCGCCGTGGCGACAAAAGTGTAGGCCGGCACGATCACCTCAGCGCCGCAGCCGATGCCTAACGCCCGCAGCGCGATTTCCAGCGCCGCCGAGCCGTTGGTGCAGGCCACGCCGAACCGGGCGTCCTGGAACGCGGCGAACTCGTGCTCGAAGGTCTTGCCCTCGTTCCCGCCTACGTACCACCACTCCCCGCCGTGCAGGACTTCCAGCAGCGCCTGCTCCTCTGTCTGGTCGTAGATCGGCCAACGCGGCCAGGGGTTCTTTTCGATGTCCCGGACGGGCGTGCCGCCGTCCAGGGCCAGCGTCTCGGTTCCCATAGCGGTCATGGTCTTCTCCTTCATTTGGGCGTTTGGCGTTAGGCGTTGGGCGTTGGGAAAAGCCTCCAACTCCTAAGCTCTCTTACCTGACCCGGTTGCTGGAGAGAGGCGAAACTTGGGAATAGAAATCCCCAACGCCTAACGCCCGCTCCGAAGGAGCGACACGCCCAACGCCCACTACGGTGGGCCGGCCATCCAGCTTTTGCGCAGGGCGATCTGCTCTGGAGAGGCGTCGGGAAGCGGGTTCAGATCGGTATCCAGGCCGGCGTAGCCCAGGCACTCTTTGAAGGGCATCTCTTCGGTAGAGCGCGCCATGAGGTCGTAGAGCGCAGAGAGGTCTTTGCCGGCGACCTCGCTGAACACGGCGCGCAGATCGTCTTCGCCGTAGCCGGGCTTGGGCAGCCCGTAGCGTTCCATCAAGAGGCGCATCATGGTATCCAGCGAGCTGCGATTGTTGGTGGCGTGCCGGATCGCCAGATCCATGCAGAGGCCGATCAGCTCGCCTTTCTGGTAGTAGGAGAGGCCGCCGTAGCCCTCGCTATTGTCCGCCTCCCAGACGCGCAGGCTCGACTCGTCCGCCGTCACCTTCAGGCGCGCCGGGTTGCTCTGCAGTCCCTCGATAGCCCGCCGCCAGTGGTTCAGGAACTCTTCCAGGGTCGTCTGCCCGCTGCGGCGCAGGGCAATATGCGCGTAGTACTCGGTGACCCCCTCACAGAACCAGAGATTGCGCGTATGCGGGGGGTGAATGTAGTCAAACGGTCCGAGGACGCGCGGGCGGATCCGCTTGACGTTCCACAGATGGAAGAACTCGTGTGCGGCCAAGGCTCCTAGATAGGCTGGCTGGCCCGGAAACCCGATGCGGCAGCAGTTGAGATGCTCCAGTCCGCCCCCTACCCCGCCGATGTCGAACAGGAAGTCGTAGCGCGCATAGGGCGTGACGCCCATAATGGTGTTCTCCGCCTGCGCGATCTTCTGCAGAACGGGCACGTAGGCATCGGGATCGGACACACGGTCCGGCTGCCCAAAGAGGACGATGAGATGCGTGACGCCCTTCAGCTTGAATTCCCGCGTCACCACAGCGTTGTTCGCCATCATGACCACCGGCGAGTCGGCCAGCGTGTCGTAGTCGGGCGCGGTGTAGGCCGGCGTTTCGGGCGGGAAGTCGTGCGCGTGCGGCAGCGCCACCACCACATCCCAGCCCACCGGAACATGGGCGATCAGGGTCGCGGGCACATCCTTGTGCCCGACGATATACATATAGGCTGCCGGGCCGTTCACGAATGCCTGATCGGGAAGCACCTGCGCGTTCTGGCTGAAGAGGCCGGGCGGCTCCTCCGGCAGCGCGTAGGTGACCAGAATCTTATGCGCGGTCCCCGGCGTGATCTTCCAGGTGTTCTGGTCCGGATGGCTCACAGCGAGCGTATGGACGCTCTCGCCGCCGTCCTCTTCGACCGCGCGCAGATTACGCACATAAAGCGCAAAGTTCTGGACGTGATAATCGCCGGGCGCCCAGACCGGCATCTGCAGGCTGATCGGCGTCGAGGGGTCTTCAACGGGAATATGCATTGCCACCAGCATCTCGCGCGAAGATCGCTGCGGCAGCGGCGTCAGCTCATACGTGACGCCGGTACTGGCTTCCTGCGCCTTTGCGGCCGGATGATTCAGCAGGAGAGGCGCATGCGGACTGCATCCCAGCAGACCTACCAGGAGAGCACACAGTATATTTCGACGTGTTAGCAGCAAGGTTTTACCTGACCCCTCACTTCACTACGGGCCTAGCGGCCCTGCCTGCCCTACTTCGATCACTCCGCTCACAGGGAAGGGGATGACCCGGCTATTGCGCTCTAACCCCAATCTCCCCCCTCACTCACAGTGTGGGAGAGAGGGTCAGGGGGTAAGGGCCAGAATCCGCAGCGTCGTGGCAGTGCGCGAATCGGGTGGTGAATCGGCGAACGGCAGCGCGTAGACGATACGGGTGCGATCGGGAGACCAGTCGCAGTCCGCAGTCGGCAGAACGCCGAGGACACGCGCGGTCCGGGCGGCGATGTCCACCGAGACCACGTCGAAGCGCCCACCCTGCGGCGAGAGCGCCCCCAGATGCCCGCTGTCGAGCCAGACGGGAGCGAAGTAGCCGCGCCTATCTCGCGGGCTGACTCGCCGCGCGCCCTGTCCCGCGTTATTGACGATCCAAAGCTCGTAGCGACCGAAGTTGTTGCCGTCCGGCGTCAGGGTAAAGGCAAGCCATCGCCCATTCGGCGACCAGGCGAGATGGCCGACGCGCGGCACGACCGTCTGGGATGTTTCTTGCGCCGGCAGTTGGCGGGCATAATCCTGTGCCGTGACCCGAAGGATCTCCCCGGTCGCCGTTCCGTCCGCGCTGCCAGGACAGATGCGCCGCAACGTCTCGGTAGAAGGGACAGCCGGCGTGCGCCGGATGGTCTGCCGATAGACGAGCGATTCCGGTCCCCCGACGGCCGGCGGCTCCCAGGCCGGCCAGTCGCTCTCCTCATAGTTATCGAAATGGGCGGTGACTTCCTGCGGCTTTTGCCCGGCCAGTGGATGAATGAGAAGGCAGCGTTCTCCGTGAATCCCCTCTCCCAGGAATGCCAGATAGCGGCCGTCTGGCGACCAGTGTGGGGCGCGATAGTAGTAGAACGGCTCGAAATAGTCTTTGGGGTGGAGTGCCAAGGGAAAGACCCGCCCGGATGGCAGGTCCAGCGACCACAAACCTGTCCCGAATAGATGATCGCCGTTATCGAACGTGAATTCTTCGGCGCGCTCGAAGGCGATCTGCCGGTCGTGCGGCGACCAGGCGAGGGTGTCGGGACTGGTATAGCGTTCTCGTCCCGGACTGTAGCCGCGGTCCGGCTCGACCAGATCGGGTTCCAGCAGGGCCAGCGGACGGCTCAGGCCCGCATCCGCCAAAAACAACTGCAGCGTGCGGTCCGGCCGGACGCGCAGAAAGGCGATATGCCGGCCATCGTGGGACCAGCGGGGGCCAACATCAGCATAGATGCCCGAATGTGTGGGCAGGCCGGCAGGAACTTCATCCGTGCCCGGCAGAGGCGGACGGGCGCAGCCGGCCAGCAAGAGGGCCAGCGCGAACGCAGCTCCCGGCAAGCGCAGGGAAGATAGAATGCGCCCGAAACCATTTACCCCTTTACTCATTTACCCATTACTTCCCGACCGGTGTGATGTCCAAACTCTGGGTCGTGGTATCGTGAGGCGCTGCCAGAGTCAACACGCCGTTTGGATCGGCGGTAACGGTTCCCTGCAGCGCGCCAGAGAGCGTGTACTTGCCATCTGGCTTGCCCAGGACGCAGAGGAGCGCGCCGGGGGTCTGCGCGTTTTGCGCGCTGAAGACCAGATGCAGCGTGTCCGCCATTTTGTCGTAGCGGCTATCCAGAAGGTCGATGTCCCAGCCGGTGGAGATCGTGCCCAGGATGTGATAGGCCGCATAGAGTGGGATCGCGGCGCAGGCATCTCCCGAATAATCGGGCGCCCCACCCGGCGCGCCCGTATCGCCATTGAGCCATTCCGGGCAGGCGCCGGAAGCCGCCTGTGCGGCGGAATAGGCGCCTACGACCGCTTCGGCAAGCTTGCGCGCGGTGTCGGTTTCTCCCAAGTCGAGCAGCGCTTTCCAGAGGAGCCAGTTGGGTCCGATATGGACCGCGCCCTGTTCCGCCGCGTCTGCGTGATAGACGGCAGCCGATTTCGAGACGCTTCGGAGGCCCGCCTTGCTCCAGAATGTGTTCGGGTCTGCCAGCGCCTTGAGCAGGGCGGCACGACGATCCGCAGGAATTGCGTCCGCGCCGGCAATCAGGGGCAGCAGCTCGGCCAGCGAGCCGGATGCCTCCTCCGTACCACCGGAAACTGGCTGGAAGCCATAAAGGCTGCGCGCCGGGTCCCAGAGATTCGCGTTCAGCGCCTTGATGGCGGTTTCCCGGTCCTGCGTGTAGCTAGCGATCTCGGAAGGCGGCTGGTGCAAATCCTCGGCCATTCTCTCCAGGGTGCGCGCCGAGCGGATGATATAGGCGGCATAGTCCGGCGCAAAGAGGAGTTTACCGGATTCCGCAGGCGTGCTGACCGGCGCGCTGATATAGTGCAGATTATCTGAGGCGACGGGCCAGGCATACAGCCCATCCTGCCCTTTCTGCCGCCCGGCCGCCAGCAGCTCCTGGTAGCGGTGGCGGGCAAACGGATAGAAGAGCGCCAGCATCTCGCGGTCGTGCGTGCGCTGATAAAGCTCCCAGAGCGCGAACAGGTTGGTCGGAGGTACAGCGATAGGATTCACGATCGGCGGATCGGACTTGCCCAGGGTGAGAAAAGTGGCGTTGAGCTGCGCGGCGGCGAAGTCGGGCCGGAAGAAAGCCCATCCGAGCGCCATGAAACCGCCTTCCGCCGGCGTGAAGACGCCGCCGGGCCGGCCGGGCCGATCCTGCCGGGTCGGTACGCCGACGCGCCGATAATCGAACAGAGGCGCATTCGCCAGGGACTGCGCCGCCAGCCGGTCCAGCGCCTCGCTGCCACTGGCGAAACGGGCAGCCCGATCCTGGGCAAGCGCTTTGGAGTAGGCGCCCTCGCGCGGCGTATCCCCGGCAGGCACGTCACCCGCGAGGGGCAGGAGAATGCGCGCCGAATCCCGCGCCGCTGCTTCGTCCTTGCCCTCCCCCACGCACAGGAAGATGGTCACCGTCTGCCCCGGCGCGACCGCGATGCCGTCGAGCCGGACCAGCCCCCAGCCTCCCGTTTGCGGCGCTCCGGCATTGGGCGGCGTTTCCTCGGAACGCGTTTTCTCTTTTCGTTTCCGGCCACGCTTCGTCTCGACCGGAATGGCGGGTTCGGCGGCAGAAGCCGGCAGGCCGGGCGGCAAAGCGGTACCGATCTCATCCCGTCGGGTGACATCGTCTGCCGGCAGGAAGTAGTCATCGGAGACTCGGTAGCTGCGTGGAGGAACCGGCGCTGTGCCGGCAGCAAGCGCGAAGACCGGCGCGTTGGCGGCATGTTGGAGGAGGGCCGTGCCCTCTTCTTGCGGCGAGACCGTCAGGTCCTGCACCGCGAAGTCGGGGCCGGTGACTTCGATGCCGCCGAGCAGGTCTACAAACCAGTTTTGCGGCGATTCGGAGCGGTTGGTGAGGGTTATGCGCACGAGCAGGCCATCGGCAGCCGGATCGGCATAGGCCGGGAAATATTCGACCGTCGCCTCCCCGACCCCCCAGTCTTGCGGGGGAACTGGCTTGCCGGAGTCATCGTAGCGAGGGGCGAGTTCCTGCGCGACGGCGGCGGGCGCGAACCGCAGCCGGGCGCCCCAGAGCAGGCCGCTTGCGTCGGCTTCCACGATTTGCGCGCGGCGGTTTTCCCCGGCCTCGGCGGCAGGCGGCCGGTCGTCACCGGCGGCCTGAATCGGCGCGAGCCCTATTGCCCGGCGCTCCAGCACGACGCGCTCCGTCCGGAGGTGCGTTCTGCCCTCCGGGGTCTGCTCCATTCGCAGCAGGACCTCGTCACGCTCCTGGCCCACGACGATAGGAAAGGAGAAGAGCTTCTGCGGCAGACGGCTGACGAGACAACTCGGCCCGACATGCGTCTGAGAGAACGGCCCCCAGGGGCCGAAGGGCAGCTCGGTCGCCTGTGCCGCCGCTGTCAGAGTGGTCGGCGCCGCCTGACTCCTGGCCTTAGATACGCAACCTGTTAGCAGGAGCAGGCCCACCAGGAAGCAGGAAAAACGCCTCCATCGTACCATGGTAACGTTCAATGCCTAATTCTGGCATTTATATACTTGACACAGTGGGAGCGACTTCGCCCCTATTGAGGAACAGAAGGTGACTCGTCGTCAATTCCTCGTATGTCAGGCGGCGTCCGATGATGCCGTACATGGCAGATAGGAACCGCTCCCCGTCCTTCTGCTTGCGAGTATTATACCGGAAGTCTTCTTCCGCTAGATACCGCTCTTGATGTTGCGGCGACATGATTACGTAGGTTCCATGATAGCATCTATCCAGCAGGCTCCAATACCCTTCCATAGCGTTGATATGGGCTTTCCCGCCGTCATATTCCTTGACGTATTCCCCGCTTCCATGATCTACGGTTCGGTGCGCGTAGCGGTCAGATAGCCCATTGTACGCCCGTGCGGTATCGGTGAAGACTTCCGCGCCTTCCTCGATATGCTCCTCTATCTTCTCCTGCAACGTCTCCTTAGTGGCATCGGGAACGACCATCGTTCTGACTTCCCCGTTGCGCTGGCGAAGACCGAAAACGGTAGTCTTGGGAAAACCCCGCCCCCTCTGTTCCCGCCGCTTGTCACCGTGCATATTGCGAGCCTTGCCGCCGATGTAGGTCTCATCACACTCCACTTGACCGTCTAACTTCTCGAAACTGCCCGCTTCCATAGCGCGGCGTATCCGATGGAGCATGAACCATGCCGTCTTCTGCGTGACACCTATAGAACGGGCAACCTCGCAAGAAGAGACGCCATTCTTGGAATTAGCAAGCATCCACACCGTACAAATCCACTTGTCAAGCCCTATTGGGCTATCCTCGAAAATCGTTCCGGTCTTGACGCTGAATTGCTTTTTACAGCCCTTACACTGCCAGATACGCCGAGCCTTTAGGAAGGTAGGCTCAAGGCAACCGCATTTCCGGCAAAAGGGGCCATTTGGAAAGCACAGGTCTACCATGAACTCAAGAGCAATATCCGGGTCAGAGAAGTATATGATTGCTTGCTGTAAGGTGGTCGGAACGTTGATTTCGGTCTGCATCGGTCTGCCTCTGAGTATCTGTGTTTTTCTACTTATATACTCAAATGTCCGCTCGCTAACCGGAAATCCTGGGAGAAATTTCCCAAAGAAAAACGACACCGAATCATTCTGTGTCGTTCGTGTTACCTACTTTGCTAAACAGTTTCTTGTTGTTTTTCTTCCCAATCAATATGACGTATTTTGAAGTGAGTAAGAATTGGATAGAAGAATTCATCGTGAAGGGCTTCTACCTGCTGTACGTTTCTCTTTATGCGCTTATATCTAGCGTCTTCACTAGCAGCCTTCAGCTTATTATATGCGACGTAAATATCATTACACTGTTCGTACACATATCTGTCACGGCCTCTGTCATCATCACTGCGATCTGTGTGGACAGAGGGAATAGGAACTCTAAGATTGCGAGCATGCTTTTCCGCATGTGCTTGAATAAGATGCAGGGCGCAATAGAAAAGGGCTACGAGCGCCCAATCTATATCAAGCCCTCTAGGATCATGCAAGAAGCGTAGATACCTATCATAGTTATCTTTTGCTTCCTGAATATGTTCTTTTGAAAATTCACGCCTAGCCTCAGTGTCCGGCATAGAAGTGCTATCTTACCGTTTCACACTAACGGTATCTTCATCGTAACTTTTGATGTCAACGGACTCCGTTATATCTACTCGAATGCTTGATCCGGGGTACTTCGCATACATATCTCCTTTGAGGAGTATAACGTCGGTGGCTTCTTGTCCCATAATAGAAGGAACCTCGACCACAATTGTTTGCTCAGCAAGCGTTTTGCCGCCATAAAGCCTTACTTCCACGCCAGATATGCCCTTGACACGCTCAAGGAAATCACGCATGGCGAGTTCTGTCGCAGATGGCTTTCGTGCGACTTCCTCTCGAAGAATAAGGAGATGGCCTTTGCGGTGTCTTGTTTCAGCATAAGGCACCCTTCGCTCCTCCCTTTGCAATTGGCACGCATAGGTAGTATCTATCCCATACGGCCACAAATCGGGCCTAGTAGCCCCTTTTGCCAACTGGGCGAACTCAGCATTACTTAGACCGTCCAGCGTCCGATCTTTCAGTGTGCCAGCATCGCCAAGTTTGAATTCAACGGATCGGAAGCTATCCTTGAAGCCATGAGTCGCGTTATCCATCGCTCTCCTCCACGTCGAGGATCGGGATATGCTCCCGATCAAGAATCGCACGCAAACTCTGTTCTTTCTCTTCTGCCCGATCCAAGAGTTTGCGTAAATTTCGTATGTCACGACTATCTAAGGCCACGAAAAACTCTTCGACATCATCAGATGTATGGTAAGCGATTTTTAGCGTATGAACTATTACGGCAGCCTTCACTTGACCTGCCGTGTCACCGTAGAAGATAGGACGAATATCGCTGACCAGGCGGGAATCATAGCCGCAATACGTATGTGCCTGTTCGGTAACGACACCGATTGCTTTAACAGTGATCCCTACAGACTCGTATTGTAGCAATCGAGTCATCTTTGCGCGAAAAAGCTCCCAGTCGCCCTTCGGTGGCGTTAGGTCAAAAGCGTCATCGTCGTCATCGTCGTCATTCTCATTGTCCATATAATCCTGCATGGATTCACGTAGGTCTTCGATGAACTCTGGAACCGTTCGCCTGCCTACATCTCTGGCATAATACAGAAAGAGGAGAGCCTGAGTGATGTCTTGAGCAATCTCTTCATCAATAGACATACGTTTAGCCACCGCAGCCGCAAATGTGGCCCGGAATAGCGATGGCCGCGCATCTTTTAAGGCGGCTTCAAATTCGGCTAATGCAGCATCATTCAGATTGATAAGTGCCATCAAGTCTGGAATCATGCCATCAGGTATTCTCAATCTGCGTCCCTGTGCCATATGCTTCTTCACTCACCGCTTACTTTCGTTTTTGCCTCTTGGTGTCGGGTTTCCGTCTGTTCGTCTCTACTCTTAGGTATTGCTTGCTGTTTAGGTACAGCGACCAGCCGACGCATAAGTTCCCGTGTCTTTTCATAGGGCGTCGGTTCTACGGGCGAAGACCCGGTTTCTTTTTCCATGCCTGTTCTCTTTCTAGCGATATTGGTTAAGGAGCCTCCATCCCCGTTACTCCGCAGACGTAACGAAAGACGGAACCCCGGTCTCTGCCGGTTCCTGTAAATTAGGAAGTGCTGACGAGAAAGCGGGCGTGCAAGAAGGAAGCAGCCCTTCTCTGTACGCTTGGGGAGTCTTGCCGTAGCCGCGTATTCTGTTGGTCTTACCTGCCCCAGCGGGGATGCGCGAGGTAGTGCGGGCCGCATGGAGGGGCCAAATTGAGTATACTATATAATCGTTCCCATGTCAATACGCCGGTACGCCTGTCTACTGTTCCCACTGTGTCAAATATATAGACCCCCTAATTCTCGATCTTCGCGCCGCGTTGAGCTCGGATAACGCCGGAAGTCTTAGCCGGTCAGGATCTTCTTGACGACGTCGATAACGTTGCCGGCGTCGCCGGTAGCTTGCGCGTCCTCCAGCCTATCCTTGACCGCGTAGATATGGAGCGCCTTCTTCATGGCGTTGGCGAACAGCTCCTTCGAGAGCGTCATCGCCTTGACCGGCTCCATGCGGTAGGTAAACTGGTCCTCGCCAAACCAGCCCTGGTAATCGGTGTCGATGGCGGCGTAGCAGAACTCAGCCAGACGCCAGATGTCGTCGGTGCCGGTGACGCGGTCTTCGTCGTTGGAGTTGTATTTGGCGGCGTTGATGTGGAAGTTAGCGATCGGCACGCCGACCCGCTTGAGCAGATAGAGGCTGTCGGCGGGCTGATTGCCGACCATCTGCTCGTGGCCGTAGTCGATGACCACGCCCATCACCGTCGCGCCGACGGTCTCATTGACCGTTTTGGCGACTAGAGCGGCTTTGGCCGTAGTGTTGAGGATCATGTTGCCTTCGCGCGGCTCTTTCTGCTTGGCCTCCGTGCCGAAGCGCAGGCCGTAGCCGTGCGCTTTCTTCGCGATCTCCACGCAGCCGTCGATGAACCAGTCGAGCTGGCGGCCGTAGTTGACCTCGAAATGGTAGTCCCAGCCGTCGGAGCCGGGCCAGAGCTGGACGCTGGGGCAGCCGAGCCGCTGGGCCAGATCCACCGTCTGCAGGCAGTAGTCCAGCGCCTGGCGGCGGCGACCGGGGTCCGGATTGGTGATGCCGCCCATGCGGTAGTAAGCCCGCGTCCAGATGTTCGTGTTCATGTTGGTCGGGATCAGCTTGTAGCGCTGTAGGGCGTCCTTCACCTCGCCGATCTTCGCGTCGCAAATCTGGAGATGGTCGTCCAGGAACATCTCGTTGTTGAGCTCGACGCCCTGGATGCCCGCCTGGGCGACGCGGGCAATCTGGCCCACCGCCGATTCATCGATAGGCTCTTCCAGATAGCTGCGGCAGAAACGGTCGCTGAATCCGCCGGCGCACCAGTGCCCGGCGGAGAACTGGATGCCGTAGGTCGCAAAAAAATCGTTGACGTGATCGCCTTCCAGGTAGCTGGCGTATCGGGTAGAGAGCAGAGCCAGGTTGTCCGCAGTGACGCGCATGGCCGGAACCTCCTTGCAGGCAGATGAAATAGACGGGGGTATCTTCCCGATTCCCGGTCGGACTTCCTGCCCCACCGCATTCTGTCCTTTCTTCCTGATATGTGCGATTTTGGTGCTTTTTGTTACGCTTAGGTCCGGTACAAAACGGCGCTGGTTCTAGGAGCCAATAGCGGGCGATCAATTCTCACTTCGATAGCTTTTCCAGCGCATGCATCACACTTGCAGGTAATCTTCTGCCATATATCGTCAGTATACTGTGGCTTGCAAGGCCGCGAATGAATTGGCTGCCTGGCTTGCGTGCTTTCTCGAAAATGGGTCCGAGCGCGTCGTTGTCGCCTTCCGCCAGGAAGAAGGTATCGTTCAGCACGCCCCAATTGCCATCCCCGCTTGCTTCGATGACATTGACCATGTCCGCCGGGGAGTCGCCGATCCAGAGCCGGTAGAGGGCCAGTTTCGGTATGGCCCGCTCCTGACCGCTCCAGTTCTCCAGGAACGCATTGAGCATCCCGCCGAACGTCGGCACCGAATCGTGTCCATCGTTCGGGCTGGAGATGGTGGCCTCGTGGACCCACTTCCTCATTCCCTCATCATAGAAATACATCCGGGTCAGCGTGTTGGCGCCCGTCGCGTCCGGCTGCTTGGTGACATAGTAGCGGTAGGTCTTGCCGAGTTTCCAGTTGTAGTCGAGATGCGTATGGGCGCCCTCTCCCTCGCCGCCGAACCGGTTGAACCTGGTCCGGCTCTCGGCATTGACGGTTTTGGCGGGGAGCGTGGGAGACGTATCCCAGATCGAGAAGATGACCAGATGGCGGCCATGGCCCGCATCCTGAATGCCGGTGTAGCCGCCGGCCGGGTTGCCGGGCCACCAGTTGCAGCCGCAGTAGTAGATGGTCGAGCCGGTCGCCAGCACCTCGATCTCTCCGTAGAGGCAGGTGATCTTCTTGTCGCCGGGCTTCGGCTTCCAGATCAGATGCTGGGCACTGGTGACGGCCGGCAAGACGCTGATCGTGACCAGAATTGCAAGGAGCTTCGCGAAAGACCTCATTTCGTTTCCTTTGTACATGGATAATCCCGTCTCATGTCCTCCTGGCTAGATGCCATCCGTCTTCTACATTTTACCTATTTCCTCGATTCCTCATTTGCTTCGGGCGAACGGATTTGGCTCCTCGCCGTAGTCATGAGTATGACATGACAGGCTCTGCACCAGAACCGATTGACAAGAGAACGCCTGTCTGCTATACTGAGCATATGCTAGTGACCCAAGCTATTCGCTATCGTCTACGTCCTACCGCAGGACGAGAGACATATTTTCTGCGTCTGGCCGATAACTGTATCTATGAGCGCCTGATCGCTCGGTCCTTGCCGACCTATCATCGCTAAACAGCGTATGGGATAGTGGGAGGCGCGCAACCTTTATGCTCCCCTTCCTGGCGCTGCGTCCCTCAATGAGGAGGAACATTGAAAGTCACGGATCATCCTGTGAGCGATATCATCTCCGCTCCTGTGGCGGGAGCGCTTCCATTTCCTGGGGTAGAGCTGCTGCGTCAGATGCTTCTTGCGCGGGAAGGTGACCGCCGGGAAGCCATCCTCATGCGACAGGGCAAAGGATGGTTTCAAGGCCCCGGCATGGGCCATGAAGCCTTCGGCGTTCTCGCCTATGCCATGCAGCCGGACGATTACTATTTCCCTTGCTATCGCGACCGAGCGCTTATGCTCACGCGCGGCGTCACCCCTTACGAGCTCGCCCTCGACTTCCTCGCCCGCACCGGTTCCAGCTCGGAGGGCCGGAATCTTCCCGGCCACTTCTCTTCCCGGCGCATAAATGCCTTTTCCATCGCCTCCCCGGTCGCCTCCCAATGCCTTCCGGCGTGCGGAGCAGCGTGGGGCTTAAAGCGAGCGGGCCAGGGACAGATGGTCTTATGCACCATCGGCGATGCCGCCACCCGCCAGGGCGAGTTCTATGAGGCCGTCTGCTTTGCCGTGC